>Ga0255346_1000315_pt1 | contig 83010 bp, 76 predicted proteins | sample wastewater_treat_FD_194410 | JGI IMG/M metagenome (GOLD analysis project Ga0255346, IMG submission 194410) | Wastewater microbial communities from Lulu Island WWTP, Vancouver, Canada - plant22 | ecosystem: Engineered > WWTP > Wastewater > Unclassified | place: Canada: Vancouver, British Columbia...
TAAAAATTGTGTCTTGCATACTCTGATATATTTAATTTAATTCCAGAGTATATTTTGTTTTACTTGGGTAACACTAATTTTGATCTAACGATGATGCTTGGGTAACATTAATTTTGATCTAAGACAATTGATTGACATTGTTTATCTAAAAAGGATATAATCTCATACCGAAAAACGAGTGCGAGACCGTATGGCTCAATCTCGTTTTTTGTTTTTATGGCAATATTACAAACCTAAATCTTCTTACCCATATACAACTCACCTCTCTTGTATCCTAATTTCCTGTAATACTCTCTAGTACCAATAGCGGAGATAACAGAAATTTTCTCAAAACCTCTCTTTTTAGAAATATCTTCCGCTATCTTTATCAACTCCTTACCTAATCCTAAGTGCTGAGATTCTCCCTGTTTACTCTCTCTATCTATCCCAACAACCTTACCATACACATGTACTTCTCTGATTATGGAGGTGTTTTGTAACTCCTCCAATCTATGTTTCCTACTTAATACCTTCTTAGGTAAAAACAATCTCAAAAACCCACATATCTTGTCACTCTTCTTTGTTTTGTATGAAATGAAAATATCTGTACCTACAGTACTCTTGTATGCAATCTTCTCTAACTTAATATCATCCTTAGAAATCTCCTCTCCCTTAATCTCTCTACTTCTAATATCTTCTGATTCAATTCCTTTCTTTCTTAAATACTCTTCAACAACCTCTCTAAGATTAGTCTTCTTGTTTCCTGCTGCAATCTCAGTAGAAGGAATATCCCTAATTACTCTAGATAATCTACAATATCTAGGAGTAGAAGCAATGCACTCACCAACAACCCTTATCAATGTCTTCTCATCATATGGCTTGTGTTTACCTTCTTTGTAAAGGTCATACAACTCTGTACCTTCAATTACTGAGGTAGGATAAATCTTCATCTCATCAGGATGATACGGTTCAGTAAATAGTTCTTTGTATCCAGAGATATCTAACTTAGGTGTAGAGAGATAGAGATTAGGCATCCAATGACCATGTATTTTAAAACCAAACATTCTTAACAATTCAAAAGCTCTTCTTGTATCCTCATTATCTCTCCCAGTTTGATTCTCTCTCAATACCTTATCCGACAGAGATTGTATACCAATCTGTATCTTTGTAGCACCAAGTCTTCTTAAATACATTAACTCTCCTGCTGTGATAAAGTCAGGTCTTGTTTCAAGAACTAAACCAACATTTCTACAATATGCAGTTTCATTCTTAATCTGTTCCTTCTCTAAATCTTCCCAATCAGTTTGCTCCATTGCAAACTCTCTTGGTTGAATATATCCCTTTGTACTTTTCTTCACTCTGTTTAATGCTCTAAAACATTCCTTTACAAACCATATCTTGTAATTACCATCATATGCTGAGAATGTACCACCTAAGATAATTAACTCAACCTTCTCAATATTATGACCAACATTCTTTAATGCAACTAATCTGTTGTATACCTGAGCATATGGGTCGAATTTCAACTTTAATGCTCTTTGAGCTCCAGGTTCTGAAGCAATATAGCTCTTTGGCATACTTCTATCATTAGGACAGAATATACAGTTACCAGGGCAGTAGTAAGGCATTGTCATGACTGTAACAACAGCTACACCTGAATTAGTTCTAGTAGGTCTTAATCTAATCCTTTTTTCAATTAGAGATATATCTGTTTTTGAAAAATATTTCTTTACTTGCTCAAACATCTTAACAAGTTCATCAATGCGATATATTGACCCATTATCTTTTTTGTGGTTTCTAAGAATCTTGTTTAAGGAGTTATGCTCGTCCCATTCTTTTAGAGAAGCAATGTCTAAGAAAATCTCTTTTATTTTATCTGTATTTTTCTTCATATTTTTGTTATCCTATATTATCTAATATTTTAAACATTCTTTCCAGATGAAAAAACCAAAAATGGCACAAGAGAGGACATTAGTGTTAATTAAACCTGATGTTTTACAAAGACAGTTAGTAGGTGAAATACTTACTAGATTTGAGAGGAAGGGTATTAAGATGACTGCAATTAAGATGCTTAATGCTACTAAGGAGCAGGTAGGGGAACACTATGAGGGTGAAGAGGCATATTTGATTGAAACTGGTGAGAAGGCTAAGAAGGGAGCTATTGCAAGAGGTGAGGATGTTAGTAAGTGGAATTCGTTAGAGCAGGGAAAGAAGATTAGACAGAGGAATATTAACTACCTTACATGTGGTCCAATTGTAGCTATTGTATTTGAAGGTTTTGGTGTGATATCTCAGGTTAGAAAGATTTTAGGTAGTACTAGTCCAGCTGAGGGTGATATTGGTACTATTAGAAATGACTATTCATTAGATACATATGCTCTTGCTGATTCTATTGATAGGTCTACTATGACTATGTTACATGCTTCTGATTCTGTAGAGAATGCTGAGAGAGAATTGAAGATATGGTTTAAGGAGAGTGAGATATGTAACAACTATGAGACTGGTGTAGAAAAGATCTTCTATGATGCAGAGTGGAGTAAGGGGAAGTAGATTGGGATTGAGGGTGTGTATTTAATTTCTAATTAATATATATATGGAAAAGAAGAAAAGCGTGTATGTTTTTCTAACTCTATTTGTAGCTCTTCTTGTTTTACTAGGTATCTTCATTTTCCCTTTTGTTCACGACTATATCTCTGTAACGAAGAAGCGAGTTCTACCTAAATATGCTAAAGAGGTTAGGAGGGAAAAGAGAAAGATATCTTACAGTGAAGTATTTTGTGAATCTGATAGCCAAGATGAGTGTCCTGATGAAATAGAGACAGATTCGATAGAGTATAAGGGGAGATTTTATACTATTGTAATATTTGCACCTGTTGAAAATGGAGAAATTAGAATTCCAAGGATGAAAAAAGATGTTGAAGATAGTTCATATCCTGATGGTGTTAATCATGGTGAATTTGGTGAGTTTAATTACCATATTCAAATTTTCTTTAGGGATAAGTACAACCCTGTTCCTGTATATACAGAAGGGGCTGGAGGATAATCTTTTTACTATCTCAATATGTAAAAACTATTCTTAGTACTACCTTGTTTCTCTAAATATCCCTTTGTGATTAAATTATCTAAAAGATTAAAAGCCTGTTGTCTAGATATATTTAATTCTTTAGAAACATCAGACGATGTAATCTCTTTATATTTCTTTACCAATTCTAAAACATCATTCTCTCTTTTTGTAGGTCGCATATTAAAAGAGATATTCTTCAATCCTTCTTCTATTTTTGATAATGCTGATTGTAATGAATATTTAACTCCATCCGTAAAGTATTCTAACCATATTGTTTTGTCTCCAGTATCTGCAGAATGTAAAGAATCTGAGTACATAATTCTGTCTATATCGTAGTAATCATCTAGAATGAAGTACTTATTAATCTTGTATCCTAATTTGTGTAGAAGTAGTGTAGTTGTTAGTCTTGAAGTTCTACCATTACCATCTATGAAAGGGTGGATATATACAAATTCATGATGATATATTCCTGCCTTTATTATTGGAAGTTCGTTAGAAGATTTAGTCCATTCTACTAACTCTTCAAGCATTTTTATTATTCCTTTTTTATCATGTTTTGGTGGTTCATGTTTGATTATTACATTTCCATCTTGCGATTGGTTTCCTACAACAACTCTTTTATTTCGAATCTCTCCACCTACCTGATTGTCAATACCTTTTAGTAGTTTTTTGTGGATTGTAAGTATGGTATCTGTATCAAGATTTACATACTCTCTCCCAATCTTTTGGAGGATATCAAAATAGTTCCTTACTTCTTTTTCATCTCTATTAGCAGGTACTCTGTCACCTAAGATTAAGTTTGTAACTTCACCTTTTGAAAGAGAGTTCCCTTCTATCCTATTTGAAGAGAAGGAGGATTTGATAAGGTTTTGTTTCTCTAAATTAAGGAGTAATTCTTTTGGAATAACTTGTGATTCTAATTGACCATATAGTCTTTCAATTGAAGAGATGTTTCTTAAGATTGTATCACTTAAACTGTATTTATATTTTGTATTTTCCATAATCCATTATACGGATATGTAAAATAATTGTCAAGTTATTTGTCAATATAATTGACAAGGTCTTCCTTACAGCTTCAATATCTCATCAATAGCTTCTTTCTTCTTGAATATATTTATTGTTTTTTTAGGTATGGTAGAAAGGAATTTCTTCAATGCTTTGAAATCCTTCCTCATATCTTCTTTAAGATTAGGATTGTAGAGTGCAGCTGCAGGATGATACATGGCAAATATTGGAATACCTGTTGGATGTTTAAATGATTGTCCATGAGAAGCTGTAATACTTGCACCTGGTACAAACCTACCTAATGCATGTCTTCCTAGTGTTACTATCACTTTTGGTTTTACAAACATCAGCTCTGCATTAAGCCATACCCTACATGCATCTTTTTCATCATCTTGTGGGTCTCTGTTAGATGGTGGTCTATACTTAACAACATTACTAACATATACCTCTTCTCTTGTATATCCAATACTTTGTAACAATTCATCTAAGAATTTACCAGCAGAACCTACAAATGGTCTGCCTTGTAAATCTTCATGTCTGCCAGGTGCTTCACCTATGAAGAGTATTCCAGATGATGGTGGAGTTATTTCATATACTGGTTGTGTAGCTATCTCTTTTAATCCACAATTATTATGTACAGCATAGTATTCGTGTAGATCTTTGAGAGTTTTGAAGTCAGTTTTCATTAATTAATTATATCATTTTACACAAAGAGATGATTGAGGACTTATAGTATTTATGGTATAATATAGATAGATGTATGGATAATTTAGTCCTACAAATCGATCTTTCAAAATAAAGGAGGAAGAATGTCTAAAAGAGAATGTAGTGTTATTGTAGGGGTGGAAAATTTGGTTCAAGACCCAGTTTCCTACAAAGATAGGAAGGTTGCTGTTTTAGGTGAAAGGTTTGAACTTGTCAGCAAGGCTTTATTTCTTGAGAAAGGGAAAAGCATGCCTGTTTTTTTCTATAACCTTTATCAAGGTAATGAAAAAATTCTTCTGTATACCAAAGATGATAACCTTGAAAAGAAGAAAAACTATTTAATTGAAGGAGAATGGAAGATGAGTATTGATCGATTGTACTACTATTTACATAATGTATGAGTAGTACTTAACCCGAAAGAACTAAAAAATCTTTATACGATATTTCGTATATTGTTATTTCTTAGTTTGAGTAGGGTTTTTTCTTTTTGAATAATATAAATATTGTCCATATTCTCCAAAATTGATATATTTAATAGTAGTGAAGGTTATGTATATAACTTTTTACATAAATAAATATGAAAGAAGAAAGTATTAAAACAAAGAACCTTTCTTTAACCAAAAAGCAGAAGATTCTGCTTACAGTCTCAGTTATTCTTTTCCTCATACTATGCTTAGAGATGGTATTCATTTTCTATGCAAGAAAGAACAAGAATACTCAGGAAAGAAGGAGTAAGAAGATAGTTGCAGAGTTACAGGAAGAAGAGGAGTTGGTAATAAGGGAAGAGGAAATGGTAGAAGATGTAGAAAAGCCATCAACAGAACCGAGTGAATCAACCACAAAGCCATCAGAACCTAAAGAACCTGAGAAACCTGTTGAAGAAAAAGTACCAGAGAAACCAGAACCACCAAAGCCAGATCCACTCACCCCACGACAACAAGTTGAAAGTTTATGGACTCCTGATGCAACCAGTGTGATTATAGATTCAAAGGAGACTACAACTATTAATGGTACAAAATACTTAACAGTAACGGTAAGAAGGGGAACACTTAAAGTTGGAGATACTCTTAAACAAACAGGTATTTGTGGAATAGTACCTGATGTCTCAACAAGGATAACTAAAATGATGAAGGCAGGAAAGTTAGTAAATTCTGCAACTGTATCAGAGTCAGTTGGTATTGCTATGGATAATGATTATTTCTATAAACGAGCAACCTTTGGTACAGATATGCAATTAGCTACTAAAGTAAAACTTAAGGTATATGTATTTACTAAGGAAGAAGGAAACACGAATGAACAATCTGTTGTAAATAATCAAGGTTATATTCTTAGTTTCATACCTGAAAACCCTTCTGGTAGACCATTTATAGTAGGAAACGGTACACCTGTAATATCAAAACCTATTAATCCTGGAGAAGCTGCAGAGATAGAGATGAAAAAGTTTATAATGCTTGGAGGTCCTGCTTTGTATGAACCAGGAACAAGAATAATAGTACAAAACCAGAATACTAATAAGCAGATAGGCATTGCAGTTATTACTGGATATCCACCATGTCCACATAAATAAGGGTTAAGAAACTACAACATGAGTAACAAATTTAGAGTCCCAAAAGATATTAAAACAGTATTAATCACAGGAGCAAGTGGTGGTATAGGTGAAGCTTTTGTTAATGAGTTTGCACGACTAGGTTTAGATTGTGTATTAGTTGGTAATGAAGGAGAGAAATTGAGAGAGATAGCAGATAGGGTAGAGAAAGAATTTGGTGTCAATGTATCGGTAATAGATATGGACTTAGCTGTGCCAGGAGCTGCACAGAGTGTCTTTGATTACTGTCAAGAAAAACATATAGAAGTAGATGTGTTGGTGAATAATGTAGGGAAGTTAATCTTTCATGAATTCTCCACTTTAAGTAAAAAGCAACTACATTTAATTCTTAACCTCCATATCTACTGTACGACATTTTTAACATATCTCTTTGGAACTCGTATGTTAGAGAGAAAGAAGGGTTTCATTATAAATATGTCTTCTGCATCTGCAATGATGACTTTACCAGGTATTCATCTCTACAATGCAACAAAGAGCTATATTCGTAATTTCTCAAGATCAATCTACTATGAATTTATTAGAAGTAATGTTGGTGTAACAGTAGTATGTCCTAGTGGTGTTGATACTGCATTTTTCAAGCTTTCAAAGAAATTAAGGAAGTTAGCATTGAAGTTAGGATTATTAATTAAACCAAAGCAGGTAGCAGAGATTGCAATTAGAAAAGCATTTAGATTTAAGAAAGAGGTGTTACCTAATCCCCTTGATAGTTTGATAATATTCATAACAAAGAACTTAACAGACCCCGTTATATTTTGGATTATGGATAAGTTACCTCAGTTTAAGAAGAAGAAAGAGTAGGGTGTTTTGTAGTTTTCTTTTTACTTAACAACCCAAAAAGTTACCTGTCCTATCTTAGTATTAGGATATATCTTAACAGGTGTAACAACATGAATTGTTAGAGTAGGTCTCTGTATTGCACCTATGTCTATTAAATCTGCAGTAATATTTACAAAGATACCAAGTCTACCAGTAGATGACCTACCTTTAATAATGGGAACAAAATGATCACTACCGATAACCTCTTTAGTTTTACCTATATATATCTTCTTAGGACTTAGTATTAATCCACTAGCAGGTATCTTTATCTCCTCAAGTGGATTCTCTTCAGTTGGGTCTAGTATATCTTTTTTGTATGTATAGAGGGTATTATCAATATGAAAATCATATGAATTAGTTTCAACATCCTCAATGTTAAAAGGATCTATAATGATTCTTCCTTTCTCAACCTCTTTTTGTATCTCTTTACCTGTTAATATCATTTTTCTTTCTCGTTATATAACTGGCTAGGATATGGTTCATTCTGTTTAGCATAGAACTCTGTCCCTTGTATATCAATATCTCCTCTTGGTACCCAGAATGTAACTTGTCCTATCTCCATATTAGGATATATTCTTAATCTTTGCACTACCTTTATCTCCAATGTCCATTGGTGAGCTTTACCTAATTGTCCTAAATCTGCTGTAATTTGAAGAAACATACCTAATTTAGCTATACTGTTTCTTCCAATGAGTGATGTTACAAACTTCTTACTTCCAATCTCTTCAACAGTTGTACCAAGATAGAGTTTGTTTGGTTCGAGTATTAGGCCTCTTTCTTTAATTAATAGTTCTTTTGTTTTAGCTTTCCTCCTTTTATCTCCAACATCAAGCACCTGTATTAGATTAGGAGAGAGGTGATATATATAGCTGTTAGGTTTTAAGCATCTCTCATCAAATGGATCTATAGTAATATTTCCTCTTTTAACCTCTTTGGCTATCTCTTTGGCAGTTAGTATCATGTATTCATTATATATATTCCTCTAGGTAGTGTAAAATATGTTGTATGAAAGATATACTTTTTGCAACATCATTCTCACCTGAATATTCTACATATATTGGTGGTAATCCAATTGAAATATTAAAAGCTATTCATCAAGATTTAGGTATTAATGACATTAGATTAGGTTTAAGATGGAACAATGTAGAAAAAGAGAAAGGAAAAGTATCTCTTAAAGAATATGATAGATATATTAAATATTGTATTGAGAAGAAATGTAAAATTTGTCTAAATGTTGGTCCAATTAAGGTTATGAGATGGCCTGAGGAGCATATACCAGAATGGATTGATACAGAAGGAATTAGTATTGTTCAAAAAGATTCTGAATTAGCAAAATATGCACTTGAGTATTTTAATAAAGTTTTAATATTGCTTAAGAAAGAATATGGAGATGGATTATATGGGAATGAAAAAGTTTCATTTCAGATTGAGAATGAATCATTTAATAGATTTGGACATAGAAGGATAATTATGTCAGATGAATATATGGTTGATGTTGCTACAATGTTAAATGAATATTTTCCTAAGAATAGTTTAATGCTAAATAGTTCTGCTAGAAATGATTTAAGAAAAGTAATTGGTGTTTTTGAGAGGTTTGTAGATGAGAAGATATATGATTGGAGAAGGTTGATGATAGGGATAAATTTCTATTTCAGACTTCCTAATATATTTCCATTTTCTAGTAGAATGAATCCTTTGATTTTTTCAAGACCTTTTAGTATGTCTTTGTCCGAATTAAAAGAGTTACAGAAAGAGAAATGTTTTGGTATTGAGATAACGGAGGCTCAGTTTGAACCTTGGGGTTTTCAGAAAACACCTGGTAATATGTATGAGGAATTAGAATATGTGATACAGAAAGCAACGAACATATTCAATAATGAGTACTATCCTAAGGTAATTAGATTGTGGGGTACTGAGGAATTGGCTATGAAGATGATTAATGGTAAGTTGAGTGATGAGCATAGATTGATAGTTGAGAAGATTGCGAGTGTAAATTCTACTGTAGCTTAATACCTTGTTCTAAATCTATCAATTTCTTCTTTAATTCCACTCCACCTCTGTATCCTATCATTGCTCCTGTTGTTGCTACTACCCTGTGACATGGAATGAGGATAGGTAATGGATTCCTGTTACATACCATACCTACCGCTCTGTATGCTTTTGGATTATTTACCTTCTTAGCAATATCTTTGTATGTAATTGTTTCTCCATATGGAATCTTTTTTAATATCTTCATTATCCTTGAGAAGAAAGAAGATGCAGTAGTGTAGTATATGTCAATGTCAAAGGTTTTTCTTTTACCATCTAAATATTCATTAATTTGTTTGATAGTTTTCTTTTTAAGAGGGGTATCTTTCTCTGTCCATGATGGGTCGTATCTTTCACCATAAAAAACTACTGCTATGACCTTATTATCTTTTTCACCTATTCCAATCTTTCCAACCTTAGTATCATAGAAATATATTGTTATCATAATATATTATAGCACATATATGATTCTAATGTTGTGTAAATAAACTGTTCACTTTATATATAACAAACATACATAACAAAGATGATATAATTGGAATACTTAACTAAAATTGGTATATTGCCACTATGAGTATTAACACATTCCAATCTAAGGAAGACAAACTTAAAAGCATATGGATGGGTATTGCAATAGCTGTTCTGGTGATAATAGTGATACTTATATTAGGTAATTATTCCATGAACTTCATCAGAGGACAGAAAGGAGAGAGAGTCCTAGGTCTAAAAGATCATACATCTAGAGTACTTGGTATAGACGAAGTAAAAAAACAATTGAAAAATATAGTTCATGAAGAATACGAACTAGTTGAATTAACATCAGATGAATTATTAACTGCAGATGAAGGTTGTACTCAGTTATTTAAAATATATCCCCAAAAATATTCAGAAACTCAGAGAAAATATCTATCTAGTGCTAGGTTAATATTTTGTGAAGATATATACAAAGCAGTATTTCGTTCTCAGTTAGAAGAGAACAAGTATGATTCTGAAAGAGATGCATGGATGCAAATTTATAAGGAGAAGGGAAAGGAATATGTTACTAGCTACTCTGAACAGAGGTATTATGGTGACAATCTAGTATCAATTCTAAGTAGGTGGGGAAGCGATTATACTGGAGACCTATATGTAGTAAGACTTGAAAACAGTAAAGAGTTAGTAGTTCTATCTATCCCACAAAGTGACAGAATTAGATGTGAAGAATATGATAACGAGGGAACAGAAACTTGGAATGAGGAGTGTGTAGAACTCCTTGCTACAATGGGGATACATGATGCAGGGAATGGTTGGGTTCCTGATGGACTTTATGAAAATTACTACAAAGAATTGAAAGCGATATTAAAGGATATCTAGTAATTCCTTTCCTTTTCTATAACCGAAAAATCCAATTCTACTACCCTCTCATCATGATTAATATTCCATTTGGTAGTCTTAAAACCTAAAAATGCAGGATCTTCCCAATGAGAGAATATATATGGTTCTTTACCCTTCTTATCCAAATACATATCTACTTCTACAGTGGATCTAAAAGTATCACTTAATTGATCTCCTATTTTAATCTTGTATCTAACAAACTCACCATCAATTAAGAAAAATATGCCTATCTCTTCCCTAGATGAACTAACCCAATCTTCACCAACAATTAAGATTGGATATTTTAACTGTTTATCATTAAAGATATATATGGTAGCCTCTCCTGTAAAATCAGTATTTTCACGTATTATTAAATCTGTTATCTTCTCTTCATTATGTGATACTTCTGCATTTAGCAAAATCATTGAAAGAGGTTCTGTATAGTTTTTAGGCTTGGTATAGTTAATATGGATTTTGTTCTCCCCATCAATATCATATGAGAAGGTCTTACTTTCTTTTAGATTTATTTTAGGAAGTCCTGCAATGGGTTTAATCTCCTCCAGATGATTTGTATTGTACCTATCAACAATATCTACAACATCTTCTAACATTCCAGAGATATATTCATATTCCTCACTGTTCTCTGATATTTTACTTCTTGTTATATCGGCTACATATTTAGCATACTTTTGATATACTTCATCCTTTTGGTCTTTCGGTAAGGTATTTTTGTATACGATATACACACCTAAGGAAACCGCTACTGTTATAAGGATTATTAATGGCAGTTTTTTAGATATGTTTTTCATTATCTTTATTATATTAGAAAAGAGGTGAAGAATAAACGGATTAAGCTGATTGTATTAAAGATTACCACTAAACCCCCACAAGTTGCCTCTTTACTTCTTTCAACTCATTTCTATCTAATGTCTCTTTACCTATTTCCAATATTACCTTCGTACTATCATCACCAGCAATCCTGTTTTTAGATACCACACCACACTTACTACACCTATGGACAATCATAATCTCTCCAGTCTTCTCCTTGCCATATTTATCTTTCTTTAATTTCTTAAAGGTAATCCCAACTGGTTTCATTAACCCCATACACTTCTCCTTCCTATCTCCAGGCACATTCCTATCCAAATGTACAGAATACAAACAGAATGGACAATGATTTCTATTCCTTGTTCCAATATACCCTTCTGTCTCTACATCTTTACCACAATTCTTACACTTAAACATTATCTTAAAAATTTCTTAGAAAAATTATCTTCTTCTCTAACTACAATGTAAGCTCTATGCAGTGCTCTTGTAAGTGCAACATAGAGAAGCTTACTAGAAAGCATATCATTACTATAGAAATCAGAATTAATATCAGTAAGGATAATAGAATCAAACTCTAAACCTTTTGCATTCTCAATTGGAAGAATTAGGAGACCATTCTGATAATTGTTCTCGGAATAGTTGACAACATCTCTTCCAATCTCTACCTCATACTTACTAAACACATTGTATAAATCAATTGCATGATTTTTGTCTCTAGCTAGAAGTGCAACTGTAATTGCCCCCTTTTCAAAATCCTCTTTAATTAACTCAACAAAATCTTTAATATCTTTTTCATCTAAATCTTGAACATTCTTTTCCTTTGTAATTATCTTCACATCATCTCCATGTCTCAAAACTGCTTCTGGAAGTTTGTATGACTTAGGAAATGTATGTTGAAATATATCGTTGGCATAGTTAATAATCTCAACAGTTGTTCTGTAACATTTCTGAAGTTCATAATATGCTGTATCTTGCTCTGTTGTATCTTTAATTAACTTCTTTACATCATCCCAATCTTTAATGTAGAAAGGTGGAATTATTGACTGAGCAAGGTCTCCTGCAAGAGTAATATTCCCATTCTTTGCAATCATCAAAAGTGTAACAAGTTGCATTAAACTCATATCTTGAGCCTCATCTACCATTACATATGCCTTCTCTTCAAACTTACTACCATTAACTTTGAAATATAGATATACCATTGGAGCCAAGTCCTCAATCCTAAATGTGCGTATTCGTCCATTATGCTTTAACCCATTTAATGAATGTTTAGAAATCTCTTTTGATATTAAGTCTGTCTTAAACAATCCTTTGTACATCTCATACACATTACAAGACTTCTTAACATACCTATCTATCTCTTCTTTAATCTTACCCTGATCCTGTTCTCTAGTATCAATCTTTCCATCCCTGTATTTTCTAAAAGCTTTTTGTGCAAAAGCATACTCCACAGCCAATCCAATTCTTTCTGCCATATTAATGTCCTTAAACTCCTCCTTTAGTTCATAATACCTGTCGGTAATATCATATTTAATTGTTCCTGGAATATTTTCTAAAAGATGGCTTTCAAACTCCTCAAAATATTTGTCTAGTATCTTAATGAACTCAGACGAACCTTTAAACTCTTTAATTTCAAGATTATCCTTCTCAGGTGATATTGTGTAATATTGATCCCATCCTAAAACTTTCTTCCCCCAGAAAAGATATGTGAGGGTATCAACCTTGTTTACACCTAGGTTAGGTAACACATCAGAAACATAGTCGATGAACATCTGGTTAGGAGCAATAATTAATGAATTAGTATCATTGATTTCATTGGGGTAGGTATAGAAGAGATATGCAAGTCTATGAAGTAAAATAGTTGTTTTACCACTACCTGCAACTCCTTGCATCAATGCAGGTTTATGAATCTCATCTCTGATAATTTCGTTCTGTTGTGCTTGAATTGTAGAAACAATATCTTGTAACTTCTTTCCAATTCTCTCTTGTAGTTGTGAAAGAAGAAACTCATCTGCAGCAACATTACCAGACTTTGCATCATAGATACCATTAATCCTTGCTCTAGCTATCTGAAACTGTCTCTTTTGTTTCAATTCCCCATTTCTTTCTCCAACAGGTGCGATAAAGGAAACATCTCTTGCAGGGCCAGAGTTTTGATAATATATGTTTGCAATGGGGGAGCGCCAGTCAGTAATTAGGGGTACATGTGTTTCTGTATCAATCAAAGCAAACTTACCGATATATAGCTCTAGAGGTTTTTTTGTTCTAGAATCATCAGGAAGAAAGACAATTTTACCAAAATATGGCGAGTCAAAAGCAATTAACTCATTATTAATTCTTGTCACCAACAACTCAATTTGATGTAGAATACTATTGTATACACTTCTGGCTTCCTTTTTAGCATCTGGATCTGTTTCTGCATCAATCTCTTGGATCTGTCTTTCAAGTTCCTCTTCTAATTTTTTTAGTTGAGGTAATAGATACTCTAACTTCTTTTTAGTAATTAGAGTTACCTTCTCAAGGTGAACATATTCCTCTTCCTCAAGTTCTGAATTAGGGATTACATTGGAAAAATCAGACAACTCTCCTATATCCTTGTGAAGAGGATTAAGATATTTTTCAAATGTTTGCATATTGAAAAAGTAGAAGTTATCAATCTATATATTAACACATTTTTAACTTTTTTGCAAATTTTTTGTACTACAACTTCTTTGTTAATTATAGTATATTAAAATATGAGACAACTTAAATTTTTAATAACTCTGGTACTTCTCGCTACTGCATTTATTTTCCTTCAAAACAAATTCAATTTTCTTAACATATCAGTAACAGAAAATAAACATGAAAATCAAGAGCAAGAAAAAACAACAATTGTTAATGAAAGTAATTCATATGTAGAAATATTTACAGGTGAAGGCCAGAGTGTCAGAGTAAATGTTGAATTAGCAAAAACGGACCAAGAGAGAGCTCTTGGACTTTCAAACAGGAAATATCTTGGAACATATGATGGTATGTGGTTTGTATTTAACCAAGATGTTACTAATTCTTTCTGGATGAAAGATTGTCTAATACCTCTTGATATTATCTTCATAGATTCTTCAGGTTTCATTGTAGATATTAAGGATAATAACGAACCATGTAGTGATAACTATTGCCCTTCAATACATTCTTCAGTACCATACAGGAATGTTTTGGAAGTGAATGCTAATTTTGCAAGCAGTAACGGGGTAGAGGTAGGACAGAGCATTACAACATATTTTGATACGGATATTAATTAACAAAAATATTTAACTTCATATATATTTCATAATATGCTTACAAGATTAATAGAATGGCTTGTTAATTTAATTGGTTCTGCAGGATACTGGGGTGTAGGATTAGCAATGTTCTTAGAGAGTTTTTTTGCTCCAATACCAAGTGAGATAATATTACCGTTTTCTGGGTTTGTAGCCTCAGGAGGCAATCTAAACATCTGGGTTACTATCCTAGTAGCCACACTTGCTGCATATCTAGGCTCACTTCCCTTCTATCTCATTGGTAGGTGGGGAGAGAAGAGTGTAATGAAGTTTTTAGGTAAATACGGTAAGTACCTTTTCATTACAAAAAGTGATTTAGATAAAGGTTTTAGTGCATTTGAAAAATATGGTAATGGAATTGTATTAATTGGAAGATTAATTCCCATTGTTAGAACAGTAATCTCCTTTCCCGCAGGTGTTGCAAAGATGAACTTTACTATCTTCTCTCTCTACACTCTAATCGGTACAGGTATTTGGTCTACAATATTAGGAATGGCAGGGTATTTCCTTGGTTCAAAGTGGGAGGAAGTGTCGGTATATGTCAGTAAATATGAGAAGATAATTATGGTACTCCTTGTTATACTAATAATTCTTTATATTACCAGAGGTATATACAACATTGTAAAAGAGAAGAAGGAAGTAAAAGAAGACTAAATAACTCTGAGGAGAGATTCTCCTGTCATATCAGAAGGTTTTGGAATACCCATTAAGTCAAGTACAGTTGGTGCAACATCCTTAAGTGAGCCGTATGGAAGAGTTTTAGCTGGTGTTTTGCCATCTATTACAATACAAGGCACAGGATTTAATGAATGTTCTGTATCAATATCTCCAGTGTCGAGATTTGTCATCTCTTCTACATTACCGTGATCAGCAGTAATGATTACAGCACCACCTCGAGAAGTAAACTCTTGAACAAGTTGCTTAACACAGTAATCCACGACCTTTACAGCCTTAATTCCTGCCTCTAGATTCCCTGTATGACCAACCATATCAGTATTTGCAAAGTTTACAGTAATGAAATCATACAAATCTCTTCCAATCCTATCCAAAAGAATAGTGGTTATCTCCAAAGCACTCATCTCAGGCTTTTGATCGTATGTTGCAACCTTTGGGGAAGGAATGATGATTCTGTCCTCATTGTTGTAAATAACGGATGTTCCACCATTAAAAAAATATGTAACATGGGGAAACTTCTCTGTTTCAGCAATTCTTAATTGAGTTCTACCCTCTGTATCTATCACATTACCAAGTGTTAAATTGATGTATTGTTTAGGAAAGATAACCTTCTTTGGGAAATTCTTCCTGTATTCAACCATCCCAGCTACAAAGAGATTCTGTAATTTTTTCCTTGAGAAGCTAGAAAAATCATCACTAATCATAGCATCCACCAATTGTAGGGCCCTATCTGCTCTGAAGTTCATGAAGATAACAACATCGTTGTCCTGAATCTTTCCTTTGTTTACAATTGCAGGTTCTATAAACTCATCAGTAATGTTTTGGGAATAACTATTCTCTATGACATTCTGGCAAGTCGGATACTCAGTCCCTACACCGTTTACTAAAAGGTTGTAAGCCAACTCAGTTCTATCCCACTTGTTGTTTCTATCCATACCATAATATCTACCGACAATAGTTGCTATCTTTCCCATACCCCTATCTAAACAGTATCTATCCATCTCAGAAAGATAGGTGAGAGCAGAGTTGGGGGATGTATCTCTCCCATCTGTAAAGGCATGGATATATAGATTGTTAGGAAAGTTTAATTGGGAAAAGTAGTCAACAACGGCTTTGAAATGATCAATATGTGAATGCACGCCACCATCACTAAGTAATCCAACCAAATGGACACTACTTCCATATTTATACCCATGCGCAAATGCCTCCCTCAAAGTATTGTTTTGTGGTAGTTGTCCTTTAGCTATCGCATTGTTAATTCTGGGTAGACTTTGGTAGACAGTTCTACCAGAACCGATGTTCAAATGGCCAACCTCACTATTCCCTTTTACATTTTTTGGTAAACCAACAGCTTCTCCAGATGCAATTAAATATGTTCTAGGAGATGAAGACCAGTAGGAAATTAAAGACTCTGGTTGGGCCAAAACAACGGCGTTACCAGTGTTTTTAGGGGCTGCTCCTAAACCATCTAAGATTATTAACAATACTTTTTGTTTGTTGCTCATAGGCAGTTAATAATATATTCTGGCATATTTTTCATTTTTATTCTATAATCAGAGCTGACATTTCAAATTAACTAAATAATATACAGATATGGATAACAATATATTGAAAAAAATAGAAGAAGATTCTTACAAAAAAAGACCTGATGTAAAGGTTGGAGATACCGTTAAGCTTTCTTTGAAAGTTAAAGAAGGTACAAAAGAGAGAACTCAGATATTTGAAGGAGTTGTAATTGCAATTACAGGTAGAGGATTAAGTAAGAATATTGTAGTAAGAAAAATCTCATACGGTGTAGGTGTAGAGAAGATTGTTCCACTACATGCACCAGTATTACAGAAGATTGAGATTGTAAAGAGAGGTTCTGTTAGAAGAGCAAAACTATTCTATCTCAGAGAGAGAGTAGGTAGAAGAGCATTGAAGGTGAACAAGCTACAAGATGTCTACATGACAGATGAGGAAGAGGTTGCAGTACCAGAAGAAGGTGAAGCAGAGGTTGTCCAAGAGGCAGAGGTGGAAGATGTCGAGGTAGTAGAGGAGGCTAAAGAAGAGCCTAAAGAGAAAAAAACAGAAGAAGAAAAGTAACTACTGCAGGGGTAGTTCAATGGTTAGAATATCTGTTTTCCAAACAGAGGGTTGCGGGTTCGAGTCCCGTCCCCTGCTCCAGTATATTTCAAAGGTTTGGTCTTATGGTAATTTATGTATTTAAATTAATATATAGTTACTAATATGGGCAAAAAGACAGCAATCAAAGTTTTCAAAAGTAAGAAGATTAGAACTCAGTGGGATGAAAAGAATGAGGAATGGCTATTCTCTATTGTAGATATCGTAGGTGTTTTAACAGAGAGTCCTAATCCTAGGAAGTATTGGAGTGTATTAAAAACAAGATTAAAGCAAGAAGGCAGTCAGTTGGCTACAAATTGTAGTCAACTGAAATTACAATCATCAGATGGGAAATATTACAAAACGGATGTTGGTAATACAGAACAGATTTTGAGATTAATTCAATCAATACCATCTCCAAATGCAGAGCCTTTTAAATTATGGCTAGCCAAGGTAGGAAATGAAAGAATAAATGAAGATATCGATCCAGAGCTAACGATAAGTAGAGCTTTGAAAACATACCAAAGGAAAGGATACAGTAGGGAATGGATTAATCAAAGACTTCTTTCAATTCAAGTTCGTAAAGAATTAACAGATGAATGGGAAGATAGAGGGGTAAAGGAAGGCTTTGAATTTGCAATACTTACAGATGAATTAACTAAAGCATGGTCTGGTTTAACTACTCGCAAATACAAAGATTTTAAGGGATTGAAGAAGGAAAATCTAAGGGATAATATGACTACATTAGAAATTGTACTAAATATGTTAGCAGAAGCTTCAACGACTGAGATATCTAAGACAGAGAAACCTAAGACATTCATACAAAACAGAGAGGTTGCTAAAAAGGGTGGGAGTATAGCTGGTAATGCTAGAAAAGAGATAGAGAAGAAAACAGGTAAGTCTGTTATTACAAGTAAGAAAGAGCTTAAAGGTTAAAAATGGAAACCTACTAATTATCCACAATATATAATATAATTGGACTATGAAGAATGTAGATGTACCACTCTGGGACAAAGGAGATAGTACTGATAATTTTGCAAAAGGAGGAGCTCGTGCAAAACAAATGTCACTTGATGGAATGATGGGGGTTGATAAAGGTATAGAGAAGATTTTTAAGATGGTATTAGGTAGAAAGCCATCTACAAGAGAATCTGCATATTACAGAATTAGTAGAATGGAGAAGGAGGATATAATTGCTAAACTACTATCAGGGACTGAACATAAAGAATTAATAAAAAATGCTAAAAAATATCCAGAGGTAGTTGATGAAAACAAACAACAGAAAGGTACAATCCTTAAGCTTAAATCCGAACATGAGAGTAGAACACAAGAACTTGAGGAATTGGGAAAGTTACTAGAGGAGAAAAATATAACAATTAAGAATCTTAGAGCAGAAAAAGGTAAACCATATATTACCAATCATAGAATATTTGAAGAATCTATGAGTTACAATTCTCAGTACAAGCACAAAGAGAGTGCTGATAATGAAAAAACTTGGTGGGAGAAAATAATTGATTTGTTTTTTAGATAAATGACAACAAAAATATTTGCAAAAAGATTAAAAAAGGCTCGATTAGAAAAGAATCTTACACAGAAAGAACTTGCAATCAGGATAGGGTTGTCAGATAAATCAATTAGTATCTATGAGAATGGTAAAGCATATCCTCCAATTAGCAACCTATTAATGATTGCAAAAGAATTAGATAAAGATATTGCCTATTTTTTGTCTGATTAGATATCCTAAACAGGAGGTGTTAGCCACTTCTTAGCTTTGGCAGAATACTTAGGAATGAGTTTGATTGTTGCAAATATCGCTCCTCCACCAACTAAGAAAATTATTAAAAATTTGAAAACATTACCGATAATGTAAGATTGTGGAACAGGCTGTAGAACAAGGGACTCATTGAATATCACTTCTGCATCTGCCGAGTTGGTGTAGTTCGTATCATGTTGCCATGAAATTACGGAGACAGTGATTGGATATACACCAGCTCTCTCTGGTTTAACAGAGGCCTTAACAGTATATGTCTCACCAGCCCTCATTGAGATAAACTCTTTATGTCTTGGAATAATCTTTAATGCTGTTGGGTAACTCCATTGTATCTGTGTCCTTTCACTATCTACATGAGGTGTAATCTTAGCGGTATATGTTACATTACCTGTAAATGCAGATTGTCCTCCACGGATTAATTCAATATCAAAATACTTACTTATACCTTTCTTTTCAATCTCACTAACTTTCTCTGTCTGCTGAATATCTCTTGTCTCCTGCTTCTTTTGTACAGTATCAACCAAATCATCAACAATATTCTCTTGTGCGTATGAAATACTGTTTCCTCCCAGTAATCCTAAAAAAAGAATTATTAGTATAGCTCGAATCACCTTCTTATTTCTCATTTTAATATTTTTTTAATATTAGATTTGTAAACATAATATACCTCTTCCGCTTCCTTCTCACTTATCTCATAATCGTTATGAACAATATTATTCCTAATCTTATGTACCTCCCAAAGTCTATTGTAGTCATCTCTATTAAAAAGACCTTTAGCTCTTTTCAAGTTATCCCCACAAGTATCTTCATTATTATACTTTAGTTGCAATGCCTTAGAAAGTAGATTATCTAACTTTACAACAGCATCTCTTCTGATGGAACCTTCTAAACTACTAATTGCTAGCATTAATTCATCAACTTTTTTAAGCACTTCTGCCTTTTTTGTTGAATCAACTCTCTTACCATTTAGATATACTGCAGCAAAAAGAATAATGATTAATATTAGAATCATTACCGTTATACCCAGTATCATTGTTGTATCCATTTTCTCTTCTGTATTAGCTTAAAAATAGTGTAGAACAGTAACAATAGTATACCAAAAGAAAGAAGAGAGAAAATTTTTGCTAGAACCTTTGCGTAAATAGGTATGTCGCTAGGAATTTTGTCAGAAATATTTAATTCTGTACTCTCTCCTGTATTATTACTATACTTTGTTGCAATTGAGATTGTATTAAAATATATTTTTTCTGTTGGGATATTTAACTGAATATTACTTGTCTGTTTTGGCAGAAGGATAGATGATGAGTTATTATTAACACTATCCAAATATTTTTTAATATTACCGACATTAGAGTTTAATAAATCTATCTTTGAGATGATGATATTTCCAGTATTAGATGTTGTAATGTATGCTTTAGCATAGGGTTTAGTAATATCATAGTTATCAAAACTTAAAGCCGAATTAACAGAAATGTTCTTCTCTACCTTTTTCTCTGTATCAATTTGTACAATGAAGTCAGTAGGGGTGTAAAAGGTTAGAGTAGGGCTCATTACAGACTTTCCTCTTTTAAGTATAGTGATATGGTCATTAAGCTGTGTTCCGAAAATGGTATATCTAAAATATTCCTCTAAGAAGGGGTCCACCTGTATCCATTTCTCTTTCTCCTCATCAAAATATTCAACCCAGTGATGATAGAAACCATCCGTAGTATTCCCACTAATATTTGAAACATAACCAACAATCATTCTACTAGGGATGCTGTAATTTCTCAAAAGAGCCATGTAGAAATCGGCATAATCAACTTGTCCTACTTCTAAAGGCTTTTCTAGAATGTCATTAACATTCAATCTTGCATAGTTCTCTATCCCTAAGGAAATATTTTTAGAATAATCTAGTCTGTAAATAACATATTGATAAAGGAATTTGTAAAAAAGACTTCTTTCGGAAGGTTTTAAGGTTTTAATATCACTCATCATTGGATTGATATCCAAACCTTTCTCTTTCATGAAAGAAGCAATTCTTTTGTTTTCTGTACTGTCTCGAATCTCCCAAAGTCCATTAGGTAATGTTAAATACTGCTGTGGTTCTTCTGCCTTTTTCACACTCTCTTCTTTCAGAATATAGCCAGATAGCTTAACACTAACACTCTCTCCTCCTTTTACTAAATATTTAAGAATATAGTTACCATCTTCATCTTGAATAGCAGAGGTAGGAAGTGGGTCTATCTGCTCCCAGACCAGTATCTGATTAGCATCATCTAAAGGTACGACCAATTCATATGTCTGTCCTTGCTCTTCACTGTCGTTTGTAAACTGTCTGCTAATATTAAATGAGTATTGTACGTGATTGTCAAAAAAGATTGAAACAGAATCCTTTGTAGGGTTTTTGAAAAGTACTTCCCTTACATCGCCTCTCTGTTCTTTTGAAGCTATATTTTCTGAAGACCATGAAAAGTCTCCTTTCTCTTTTGGATATATAATTTTAATATCTGTTGTGTTGGCATCTAAAACCTTTGATGGGAAAGAGTATGCAATCTCATTTTGTAGGTTGTATGAATATATTATTTTAATCTCAAATGGGCTTTCTGGTGTAATAACAGTATTTTTTAAATCCATCTGTACATCAGTTGTGGATGTTCGATTGTAACTTTCGCATTTAAGTGGATTGCCATTTGCAGAGTAACATTTCGCTTTTATATCTTTAGCTTGAATAGAGGTTGTGTACAAAGAGAGGACTCTGGTGGTATCAGTAGTTAAACGTATCGTTAATTCAGTAGTAACATTCTGTCCATTTACTCTATGAACAAAAGATGAACTAACGCTAAACGGTGCTTCTTGTGCGAACGAAAGTTGTGTGGAAAATAATACAAGGCTAATAGCTAACAGAGTCTTCTTTAAGTAACCAGTCAAACTTCTCATACTTTCTTATTACCTGTTTTGTTATTGTTGTTTTAGGTGTTATGCCATATTCCTTAACTATATCAGCCATATTAACCTTCTCCAATTCATTAACTATTTTATAATTAGGATTCCTAACAATTTCTTGTTTGGCATTTTTTCTAATTACATAATATGCTATTCCACTATTATCATCAAGAGTTACACGAGGTGAAGCCTTGATATTCATAATTTCGGCTAATATTAAAGTAGTGCTCTGTCTAGGATTGGCAACAACCAAGTCATATCCAGAAGGAACAATAACCTTATCTCCCTTTTTAGCCTGTATTCTAATAACTCTATTCTCTTTCGGAGATTTATATCTTTGTAGTAATATTGTTGTACTACCATAAAGTACTTCAAAAATTCGTGGGTATTTACTACATCTGGTAGCTCTAGTCTTTACATATTCAATACCAGCAAGATTCGACTTAATGACATATATATTGAGTTTCAATTTTTTATCAGCAAACAGGTTATTTGTATCAATCTGCTTGTATTTTGTGTAAAAAACTTCAGGACAATCTAGCTCTTTATTTAATAATTGTTCTCGGATATCATCAATGTAAACAGTCAGTTTTTCTTTATACTGTGCATCTTTTAAAAGCAACTCTTCACCATCGTAAACAACTGAGAAACCGAGAGTACCTTTTAAATCTATTTTCGCCATGTGTTATTATACCATACCTTGTCTAATCGTTATCTCGATACGACTTAAGAAGTTCTGAGAGTACAATTCCAACGATTATGTAGAAGACTAAAGCAACAATGAGGATTGTAGGAATCTGTATACTCCCGATATTTATCGTACTGTCGACAATTCCCTTAAATGGAGCAATTAGAAAATCGGTTTTATTCATAATCCATTGTACTAGTGCATTTGAACTGTTTTCTGCATGTATTGCAACAAGAATAATTCTAATACCCAAGGTAGCTTGTATGAGAATGGAAAGGAAATATGCAATTCTTACTAATAGTTTTATCATCTTACATCCTTTCTAAATTATCTACATAATACTGTAATTGTACCATAAATCTGGTCACTCCGTTTGCCCAAGCATGAGCAGGATTAGCAGCGCAAGGAGGGCAATATCGAGGCTCTATATCAAAAGGAGTTAAATCTGTTCCATATCCAAGTGCCATTCTTTCTGTAATATGAATAATTGCACTCTCCCAACTTTCAAACATACTCCATCCAGCGGGATTCCCATTAATTCCTCTCCACCCCCACCCATTATTTGTACCAGCAGGTATTAAGTTGCCAAAAGCAGATTCAACTCCTGAAATTGAGGCAACAAGTCTCCAATCCAACCCATATTTATCTGCCTCTTTGACGAACGTTTCTGCATTATTTGCCATAGGGGAGTGATAGTCAGTCAAGAACTTATTCATTGCTATAACCCTAGGGTCAACTGTAAAGAACTTTGTTTTTGAAATAGTAGTACTTTTTGGATTGTATGCAGAGAGATTGTAGTCCTTAGAGCTAGCATAGATATTAAAAACAGGAGAAAGAACATTAACAGGTTCTGTGGTTCTAGCTCTCATACTTTTAGCAATCTGTTCAACAAAAAATGGTTCTACTTTTGGTGATACAAAGGCATAGTAAAGACCAAATGCACAGATGAAAACTATAATTCTAAAAATATTAGAGCCTAGTATTGCACTCAAATCAATAGAAATATACTTGTCTTGATTCTCACTAATGTCTGACATAATATTAGTATATCAAATTGGGGCAAAATATGTTTAGTCATTTACACTTACATACAGAGTACTCCCTACTGGATGCTACGATTAGGATACCAGAGTTGATAGAGAAGTTAAAAGAGAGTGGTATGAAATCGTGTGCAATCACAGACCATGGAAACATGTACGGAGTTTATAAATTCCAAAGCGCTATGAAGGCAGAGGGTCTCAAGCCAATTATTGGTTGTGAAATCTATATCGCTCCAAGGACAATGGCTGATAAAGAGTACGGTATAGATAACAACTACTTTCACCTTGTACTTCTTGCAAAAAATCTTAAGGGTTACAAAAACTTGATAAAAATAGTGTCAACTGCACATATGGATGGTTTTTACTATCGCCCTAGGGTTGATGTTGAGACCCTTTCTAAATATACAGAAGGATTGATAGCACTTTCAGCTTGTTTGGCAGGTCCGATATCACAACCACTATTGAATGGTGATGAGAAGACAGCATTAAAGAGGGCAAAGGAGTATTCCAAGATGTTTAAGGATAACTTCTACATTGAAATCCAGAGGAATGGAATGGAAGAGCAAAACAAAGTTAATGAAGGCTTAATTAGAATAGCAAAGGAGTTAAAACTCCCTTTAGTTGCAACATGTGATAGCCATTATCTAAATAAAGAAGATGCAGAGATTCAAGAGATACTTTGGTGTATCTCTGATGGGTATACAATTGATAACCCAGATAGAAGAAGAATGCCTACAAACGAATTCTATGTAAAAACCCCAGAGCAGATGAAAGAGCTTTTTAGCGATATACCAGAAGCGGTTGAGAATACTCAGAAGATCTCTGATTTGATTGAAGAGTATGATATTACATTTGAAAGAGTTGAAACGAAGTTCTTAGATTTACCAAAAGATGAGACAGCTAGAACATACTTAAAAAAATTAACATATGATGGGATAAAAGAGAAATATGAGAAGGTAGATGATGATTTAATGAAAAGGGTTGATTATGAATTAGATTTAATTCATGAAAAAGGATACGATGACTACTTTCTTGTAGTTAGAGATTTTGTTAAGTTTTGCAGAGACAATGACATTGTTGTAGGTATGAGAGGATCAGGCTGTGGTTCTGTTGTTGCATATGCTACAGATATTACAGTTATCGAACCTATCTCTTGGGAACTTTACTTTGAACGATTTTTGAACCCAGAGAGACCAAGTCCTCCAGATTTTGATATTGATATTGCTGATAAAAGGAGGGATGAGGTAATTCAGTATGCGATAGAGAAATATGGTTTAGAGAATGTAAAGCAGATTGGGACATTTAGTAAGCTACAGACGAGACAAGCAATCAGAGATGTTGCTAGGGTCATTGGTATAGACTTAAAAACAGCTGATGCACTCTCTAAGATGGTTGAAATTGTTTTTGGTAAGTCAAAAGACATTGACTATATGATAGAACACAATCCAGAATTTGCCGAGATAATTAATTCATCAGAGGAGACAAAACATCTGGCTAATATAGTTAGAAAGATTGCAGGACTTTGTAGAGGTGTTTCTACCCATGCTTGTGGTATCATCATTACTCCAGAACCAGTAGTAGAATACTGTCCAATCCAAAGAGATGCACATGGTGGTGGTATTGGAATGACACAGTATGAAATGTTTGATATTGAACCTCTAGGGTTAATGAAATATGACTTCTTAGGTTTAAGAAACTTACATGTAATTGGTGCTGCACTTAAAAAAATAGAGAGAAGTACAGGAGAAAAGATTGATTTAAGGACAATAGATGCTCATGATAAAGCTACTTTTGATTTAATTAAATCAGGGCATACTGTTGGTGTTTTCCAAATGGAGAGCGAAGGTATGAAGAGAACAATTAAGATGCTTGAGCCAGAAACTCTTGAAGACATCTCATATATTGTAGCTGCATATCGTCCAGGTCCTATGCAATACATTACAGAGTATCAAGCTGTAAAGAAGGGAAAACAAAAGCCCGACTACATCTTTGATGAGCTTGAACCAGTTCTCTCAGTTACCAATGGTGTAATTACATACCAAGAGCAAGTTATGAAAATCGCACAAGTTATCGCAGGTTACTCTCTTGGAAAGGCAGATGTCTTAAGAAGAGCCATGGGTAAGAAAAAACTCGATGTTATGGAAAAAGAAAAACCAGCGTTTGTTAATGGAGCAATAGAGAGGGGTTTTGATAAAGAGAAAGTTGAAAAACTTTGGGATAAACTACTTCAGTTTGCTAACTATGGTTTTAACAAAGCTCACAGTGCTTCATATGCAATGATTGCATACTGGACAGCATATCTTAAAGCAAATTATCCATTGGAATATATGGCAGCACTTTTAGAAGGTGATGTAGATAAGTTTGATAGAGTGATTTTAGATCTTAGGGAATGTAAAAGATTGGGTATTAATGTTCTACCCCCAGATATTAACAAAAGTGGCTACTACTTTGATGCTGAGGGGAATAATAGTATTAGGTTTGGTTTGGGTGGAATTAAAAATGTTGGTGAGGACCTTGTTAAAGCGATAATCAAAGAAAGAGAAGAGGATGGTGAATACTCTAACCTAGATGACTTTGTACATAGGGTGTATGAAAGTGTTGGTAAAAAAGCAATGGAATATATCATTATGTCAGGAGCAATGGACTCTTTTGGAGACAGGTTAGATTTGTTGAAAACATTGCCAATAGTGTATGACAAAGAGAAGGATAGCAGGAAATCGACGAGTATAGGGCAATTTGACTTCTTCTCTTTAGGACAAGATGAGGCTGGAAAGACTAGAGTAGTTGCAACACCACTGATAAAAGACGAAGAGTCTGACAGAAACTTAATTCCACAATGGGAGAAAGAACTTCTAGGTCTCTACTTCTCTAGTCATCCACTAGATACTCTCCAAGACCTTTTTCTAGAAAAAGGAGTTATTTCCCTAGAAGATGCTCTTTCAGAAAAGAAGAACCACGATTTACTAGTTTTAGGTGTAATGGTTACAAAGATTAGGAGAATAACGACAAAGAAAGGTGAAATGATGGCATTTCTTAGTATTGAAGACAAGACTGCAAAGACAGATGCGGTTGTATTTCCAAGAACATATCAGGAGCTAAAAGGAACAATTAAAGAAGGCTCACCCGTTCTTCTTGTAGGCAAGCTTAATGTACGAGATGGTGAGAAGAGTGTGATTGTAGAAAAAGCTAAGATGATTGATCCATCTAAACATACAGAGGTATTTGAAGGTGTTACTTTTAGAATAGCACCAGAGCATACAGATGAGCAGATATCAGATCTTAAAAAATATATAGCTAACTCAGAAGGAGATACACCTGTAAGGATAGTGGTTAATGATGGTGGTAAGAGTAAGGTTGTACAACTAAAAAAGACTATACCTCTTAATGATGAAACTAGAAATTGGATGAATGTATTTGCATTTTAAAGAGGTTGAAAAGGTCTGACCTAGGTCAGGCCTTGAGTAAGGAACAGTTCACCCTCAGCTTTGTACAGTACAATAAGGTTTCATTGTCCTGGGGCTAATCTGTTAAAGGACATAATCTCAATAGAAGGAAGACGTTTTGCCCTAGACTTGTTTCAAGAAAGCCTGTTGGTATTATCAATCGTATAAAAACGAAGGCCAGACCTAGGTCAGACCTTGGGGGCCTATGTAGTATAATCAACTATGAACCTTAACGAATTAGACTTACTTCCTCTTAAACCAGGAGTATATAAATTTTTTAACAAACAAGGCGAAATTCTTTACATAGGTAAAGCCCTTAACCTAAGAAATAGAGTTAAATCATATTTCAACGATACCCTCTACGATCGTCCATATGTAAAGAAAATGCTTCCCTTCATTGAAAAGGTCGAGGTAGAAGAAACAAACAATGAAATAGAGTCGTTGGTATTGGAAGCAGCCTTAATTAAAAAATACAAACCTCAATATAATAGTGAGCTGAAAGATGACAAGTCTTACGCATGGATATATGTATCAACAAAAGAGAAATTCCCAACAGTAAAGATAACAAGAAATATTAGTACAAATGAATTAAAAAAAGGTGAACTCTTTGGTCCATATCCAAATACTCACTCAGCTAGAAGAGTTCTCACATATCTACGCAAACTCTATCCCTTCTGCACATGTAAAGAAAAAAATGCTTCTAGAGAATGTATGTACTATCACCTAGGCCTCTGTCCAGCACCATATCAAGGACATATATCTGAGCAAGAGTACAAAAAGAATATTAACGAAATATTAAAATTTCTCAAAGGAAGGAAAAGAGGACAGATTGCCAAGTTAGAAACCCAGATGAAAAGATACTCTAAAGAGAAACAATATGAGAAGGCTGGGGAGTTGAGAGACAAGATTAATGATTTGAAATACTTAGGAGAGAAGATAGATTTTGAATATACAGATACAGTAGATACATACATTCAGAGAAGAAAGAAACTACTCTTTGAGAATTTTCAAGACTTAAAGATAGAGTTGGGCTTGAAGAAACTCCGTAGGATAGAGTGCTATGACATATCAAATATACAAGGGAAAGAAGCATACGGTTCAATGGTTGTGGCTGAAGATGGAGAGATTGTGAGGAACCAATACAGAATCTTTAAAATACATTCTCTAGATACACCAAATGACATGCATATGCTTAAAGAGGTAATGATTCGAAGGTTTGATTCTAAGAACCAAGAGAAATATGATAGGAAACCAGAGGTAGTATTAATAGATGGAGGTAAGGCACAGCTTTCTGTATTAGAGGAGTATGTACCCAAAGATATTTGTCTACTTGGAATTAGTAAAGGAAAGAAGTACAAAAGAAAAGGAGGGAAGTTGTTAGATGAGTTTTGGTATGTTAATAGGGAAGATGGAGAGATAATGAGTGTAAATATAGAGAACAAGAGTCTGTTGATAGACCTAAGAGATGAGGCACATAGGTTTGCAATATTACACCACAGAAAAGCTAGGACTAGAGTTAATAAAATATCAGAACTTAATGAAATTGATGGAGTAGGTGAGAAGAGTAGGAAGAAATTGTTAAAAAAGTTTAAGAATGTAGAGAATATTAAAAATGCTTCCTTTTGTGAACTTAATGAAGTTTTGGGAAACAAAGGTATAAGCAGGAAGGTTTGTGAGCATTTTAATAACGTTTAGTGTCTTGTGGTTTAAGGTTTTTCAGAACCTCATCGAAATAAGGATTTTCCATAAGATTGCTATCTAGAATATAAGTAACTCCCTTATTAGGATTAACAATTACTGCAACATCGTGTAATCCATCATTACAAGAGATTTCACCTCTAATTGCGGAAGAGTAAGGTGTATATGCTACTGTTGTTTTCTTAATCCCACAGATATCTTTTTCATCTTTATTTCTGTACTCAATATATTTGTCTAAATAATAATCTAAGCCTCCACCGTGATATTTATCAATTGGTGTTAATGAAAGTTTCTCTTCTGAACCAAGTCTTTTAAGCTCTAAAGCTCTCATATTGTCATATGGTGCAACAGAGTATGTAATAACGTACTGTCTCGGTACTTTCAGAAGCCAAGGGAAGTCTGGGAGTAAGTCTTGGGCATCTTCGTTTGCTAATAGTAGGTCTCTATCAATCTTCTGTTTTACTCTTTCTGCCAAACCGTTCTCTGCTTCTGTTTTAGTGATTGTCTCGTACCATACATCATGGTATTTGGTATATATTCGTAATCCACTATTCTCTTTTATCCAATACTCACCATTTTCCATTGTCTCAGAAGCTATTGGTACTGATATTGCAAACTCCCAACCCCTCTCTGGTAATTGTTCTTGATAGAATTCATAAACATCCTCTATACCCTTTCCATTAGGAATCTTGTATGCGGAACTACCAGAGCTTACAAACGCAGATACAGCCCTGTTCTCCATGTCATCTTTAAATATGAATTGTGAACCAGGGAATGCAGGTATATCTGTTAGTCCTACAACATTTTCGGTGATAATATCTGTAGGTTTCTGTTTTCTAAGATTTTTAATGAATGCAAGTAGGAGGAATAGTAAGCCAATTGTAAAGAGTATTAATATGAAGATACCGAATCCCTTTTTGTATTTCTCTAAATCTGGCAGTTTTCTACCTTTCTTTGGTGGTTTTCCCTTAAATCCAAAGATAGATTTCTTTCTTTGAGCAGTCTTAATTGGAGAGTTTGCTCTTCGAGGCATATATACCTTACTAAAGTTTGTTTTCTTCCCTTCTTTTCTCTTTTTGAATATGGACATGATTAATATGATAGCATATTGTATAATACATCTGTTCGTGCGGGATCATCTAATGGTAGGATGCCGGTCTTTGAAGCCGAGAATCATGGTTCGAATCCATGTCCCGCAATTTTCAACGTAATTCTCTTAAATTTCTTAACTTTTCATTAATCTTGTCAAATACACTTTTTAACAGGATATTACTTGGATTAACAGGCATAATATCATCAAGAATAAGTTCTAGGTCTTCCTCTGAAACAGAGATATTCTTAACAGCTTCTTCCTTATTCTCGCTTGCATACTGAAGTTTTGATGCTAATATACTATCTCCATTAGTATCCCAATGAAAAACTTTCATTAACTCATCAAACTCCTCTTTTGTTAATTGTAATACACCTCTTTGCATATTTTTACATACTCAATTTAATTTCTTTAATCCTATCTCTCAACTGGGCAGCTTTTTCAAACTGTAATCTATCTGCAGCAATTAACATCTCTTCATTAAGTTCTTTTACTAACAACTTCTTCTGCCTAATATCTAGTTTCTCAATATCCATATCAACATCTTTTTCTTCTTCTGTTTCTACCAATCTTCCTCTAATCTCTTTTGTAATACTCTTAGGTGTAATATTATACTTTTTGTTGTACTCCTCTTGATACTTCCTCCTTCTCTCTGTTTCATCAATTGCATACCTCATACTCTCTGTAACTGTATCTGCATACATAATGACTCTTCCTTCTACATGTCTAGCAGCTCTACCAATTGTTTGTACAAGACTTGTCCTAGATCTTAGAAAACCCTCCTTGTCTGCATCGAGAATGATAACAAGAGATACCTCTGGAAGGTCAATCCCTTCTCTAAGGAGATTAATTCCAACTACCACATCATATTCACCAAGGCGTAAATCTCTTAATATATCAACTCTTTCTACTGTATCAATATCAGAGTGGAGATACTGAACCTTAATACCAGCATCTTGAAGATATGATGTTAAATCCTCAGCAAACCTCTTAGTTAGTGTTGTAACAAGTACTCTCTGTTTCTTCTCAACATTCTTAGTAATCTCACTAATCACATCATCTATCTGATTCTTAATTGGTCTAATTTCAACTTTAGGATCAAGAAGACCAGTTGGACGTGTAAGAAGCTCTGTTACAACATTATTACTATCCTGCAACTCCCATTGTGCAGGAGTAGCTGAGATATATACTGTCTTTCCTTGTCTCTCTCTAAACTCTTCGAAATTCAATGGCCTGTTGTCTCTTGCCGTTGGTAATCTAAATCCATATTCAATCAAGTTGTCTTTTCTCATCCTATCTCCATTAAACATTCCTCCAATCTGAGGAATAGTCATATGTGATTCATCAATGAAGAGAAGATAATCATCTGGAAAGTAATCAAGAAGGGTGTAAGGAGCTTGTCCAGGTCTTCTACCATCGAAATATATGCTGTAGTTTTCCATACTTTTACAATATCCCACCTCTTCCAGCATCTCTAAATCATAGTTTGTTTTCTGTAGCAATCTTTGTGCTTCTAGATTCTTTCCAATATTTTGTAAGAAAGCTACACGTTGATCTAAATCCTTTCGAATATTTTTTACTGCATTATCGATAACATCTTTAGAATATACGAGTGAGGTAGCAGGAAAGATTAATACCTCCTTCTCTTCACTAATCTTTCTTTTTGAAATTGGATCAACTTTACTAATTCTCTCGACCTTGTTTCCAAAAAGTTCAACTCTAATTGAAACATCCTCGTATGGTGGGAATATATCAATGATATCTCCTGTAATTCTGAAAACCCCATTCACAAAATCATATGTATCCCTCTCATATCGCATACTTACTAACTCTAACGCTATCTGTGAAAGTTCAACAGTTTGTCCAATGTAGAAAGAAAGTGCCTTGTTCTCATAGTTCTCTGGTTGCCCAATATTGTAAATACAAGACACAGAAGCAATTACAATTGTATCTCTTCTAGTAAGAGCAGAGTTCATTGCAGCAAATCTCAGATTCTCAATCTGCTTGTTTACCTCCGATTCTTTTTCAATATACAGATCTTTTGCTGGAACATATGCTTCTGGTTGGTAGTAGTCATAGTATGAAACAAAATATCTAACAGCATTCTCTGGGAAAAATTCCTTAAACTCTTCATACAACTGAGCAGCTAGAGTCTTGTTGTGAGAGATAATTAGTGCTGGTTTGTTCAATTCATGAATGACATTGGCCATTACAAAGGTCTTCCCAGACCCTGTTACACCAAGCAAAGTTTGTTTCTCATGTTCCTTAAAGTTCATTACAATCTCCTTAACTACTTTCTCTTGGTCTGCAGAAGGAGAGAATTTTGAAACAAGATTAAATCTTTCCATACTCATATATTCTAGCAAATATATTAATGTGTTAAAATGTAACTATGACAAATATCAAGTTAAACAAACTATCAAAAGAAGTCATTAACCAGATTGCAGCTGGTGAGGTGATAGAGAGGCCATCTTCTGTTGTTAAAGAATTGGTAGATAACTCAATTGATGCAGGAGCAGGGAAGATAACTGTGAAGGTTAAGAATGGAGGAATTGATATGATTGAGGTTTCAGATGATGGTATTGGTATTCCAAAGGAGAATCTAGGATCAATTTTTGAACCACATACAACAACGAAAATTAGTAATATTGAAGACCTTAATACTCTTCTTAGTATGGGGTTTAGAGGTGAGGCTCTTTCTACGATAACTTCGGTTTCTAGGGTTAGACTTAATTCAAAATATGAAGGGGAGGAGAGAGGGAATGAGATTCTTTTTGATGAGAATCGACAATCTGACATCACAACAGTAGCAAAGGAGAAAGGTACAACTGTTCGTGTTGAAAACATTTTTTACAACATTCCTGCAAGGAAAAAATATTTGAAAACAGCAGCAACGGAATATAGGAAGATTTACGAGATGCTATGTAGATACTTTTTAATATATCCAAACATAGCCTTTACCCTAGAGAAGGATGGTAAGGTAGTAGTTAATCTGAAGGCTCTAGGAGGCTCTAAGGCTGGTGAATTAGAGAAGGAGAGGATCACAGGAGTGTTAGGTAAGAATGTTGATGAGGAGATGCTTGAGGTGGCTTACAACGGTGCAGGGACTAGAATCTCTGGATATATCTCACATCCCTCACTTCACAAGAGTAAGTCATCTAACCAGTATCTCTTCATTAACAACCGTCCTGTGAGCGATAGGTGGGTTGTAAGGGCAATCATGGAAGGATACTCAAGATATTTACCATTTGGACAGAAAGTAGATTTTGTTCTCAACATCCATATTGACCCAGAGTTTGTCGATGTAAATGTTCATCCAAGAAAAGAAGAGGTTAGATTTGAAAACCCATATCGAATATATTCAGCTATTGAGGAAGCTGTAAGACATGCTTTAGAAAAATCTCTTTCATACAGAAAAGAATCAAAAGATGACACAATATATGAAAAACCAAAAGTAACCACATCTACGGACTTTAGCTCTCTTAGAGAAAGGTTTAATCAACCTCATACCTCTTCTAAATCAAAAGAGTATACACCTAGAAATATATATTCAGGAGGAAAATCATCATCTGTACAAGACAGCCTTCTTTTCTCAAGCGAACTACTTAAAGATACCCCTGTTGTAGAACATGTAGCAGAAGAAACAACAGAAGGGGATATTAGGGGAATATTTCAGGTGTTTAACAAATATATTGTAATTGAATTCCATGATGAAAGATTATGGGTAATTGATCAACATGCTGCTGCAGAAAGAATTAATTTTGAAAAACTAAAAAGTAGAGAAACAAAGAGTAATCTTCAGAATCTTCTTGTTCCTTCTAAGATCGATTTCCCTAAAAACGAGTTAATGTTTTTAGATGAAAACAGGGAGTTCTTCGAAGATTTAGGGTTCATATATGGAGTTGACAAAGATTCAATTAGCCTGAAGACAATACCTGCGGAGTATTCAGAATCAGACTATACAGAGATTTTCAAAGAGATATTTGAACTAGAGGAGAATGTTGAACTTTTGAAAAAATCTTTTACAAAAAGGAAAGATGATGTCTTAGCAACTATAGCTTGTCATGGGAGTATTAGGTCTGGACAGAAACTCTCTTTTGTAGAGATGAAAGACCTCTTTGAGACATTGTTAAAGTGTGAGAATCCATACAGTTGTCCACACGGAAGACCAATTGTATGGAAAATGACTTTGAGAGAGATAGATAGCAATTTTGAAAGAACATATTAATGCCAGTATTTATAGGGTCAACACCAAACACAACAGAAGATGATCTAAAGGTAGCTGAGGGTATTCTAAACGGGAGTATCAATACAGCTGGGAGTTTGGAAGAGCTAAAAAATATTTTTCAGAAAGAGTATTGTGGAAAAAGCATGTATTTCTTCAATCGTGGTAGAGATGCTATGTATTTTCTTTTTCAAAACCTAGGCCTAAAACCTAATGATGAGATTGTAGTGCAAGGATTTACATGCATTGCAGTTGTAGCACCAATTCTTTGGGTAGAGTGTAAGCCTGTATTTGTTGATATTACAAGAGATACCTTTAATATGGATTTAGAGAAGCTTAAATCTAAGATTACATCTAAAACAAGGGCTGTAGTGATTCAACATACCTTTGGTAATATTGTAGATATGGAGAAGGTGAGGGAGATTGTAGATAGAGAGAATGAAAAGAGAAATGATAATGAGGACATCTTTGTCCTTGAGGATTGTGCACATATCCTAGATTTTGATAACAAAGAAATCGGTAAATATTCTGATGCCTTTTTCTTTAGTTTTGCACAAGACAAACCTATTAGCTCTACACAAGGAGCTTGTTTAATTATTAACAACAAAAGACTGGTAAATGGTGATATTGATGAGAAGTATGAAAAAGTACCGATTCCTTCAGAAAAGGAAGCTTTGTACAATGCCAAATACATTCTACTTTGGGAAAAGATTAAGAAGAACTATTACAAAAAGTTGTTACATCCTCGTATCACTGTTGGGAAATTACTCCTTCTTTTGTATCGCTTTACTGGTGGTATTAAGAAACAAGCATCGAGTGATACCACAACTTTTGACGGTGCACATAGAATGAGTGAGGTACAGGCAAAATTACTTTTAACACAATTACAATTCTTAAAAAAGTTTAATGAAAATAGAAAAAGAATCTCCAATATCTATGGTAATGAGAAAGTGATGTTAAGATATCCCGTACTTCTTGAAAATCCTAATGAAGTGAGAGAGAGACTTAGGAATATTGGGGTTATCTCTGGTGTATGGTATTCAACTCCTGTGTTTCCAATAGAGTGGGATAGGCTTGAAGATATCGGATACAAGGAAGGAGAGTGTCCAGAGGTTGAATTTTGTTGTAAGCGTGTTATAAATCTACCAACAAATATGGAGGTTGACGAATCAAAGGCAAAAGAGATTATGAACATAGTAAAGAAGTATGCAAAATTAATTTAATCTGTTATTCTAATTTAATGAACATCACATTTGAAAAAATAGATGATGATACAAAGTGGGATGAGTATGTAAAACAACTCCCCGAGTATTCTTTTCTAAACAGTAGTGCTAGGTATCAGTACAATATTAGTGTTGAAATTGATGCTGTTAGGTATTTAATAAAAAAAGATGAAAAGTTTGTAGGGATAATTACTGGCAATATTGGAGATTCTAAACTCTTTGGTAAGTTCTTAGATTGCAAACACTCACCCATGTTAATTAATGATGGAGATGATGAAATTTGGAAAGAGATTACAAAATTTTGTAAAAATTTGGCGAAAGAAAACAACTGTTTTATGTTCAGATTCTCCCCATTATACATTGGAAATACAAACCTTCTTAGCTTCTACAAAAAAGAAGGATTCATTGAAGCTCCAATTCACAATGTAGATTCATTAATTTCCCAACATATGGACCTTACAAAAGAAATGGAGGAACTAAAAAGCGATTTAAGTCCCTCTAGACGAAATATGTTGAATAAACTAACTAGAATGGGGGAAGTAGAGGTTAAGATATTTAATGATGATTCTCAATTTGATGTTTTTAAGAAATTACATAATCAGACAGTAGCTCTAAAAGGATATACAGATAAGTCAACGGAATTATTACTAGCAGAACTAAAAAAGCAGGTTGAGTATGGTATGTGTTACTTGGTAATAGGGTATTTTAACGGAGAACCTATCTCTGTATGGCAAAATACAGTATATGGAAAGAATATGCATTTGTATCAAGCATGTTCTAGTACAGAGTTTAGACAGAAGAATATGATAATAACGCCGATACTGTATTGGAAGAGTGTTGAGCTAGGAAAAAAGTTGGGTTGTAGTACATATGACCTGTTTGGTGGTGTTACACCTAAGGGTTGGGAAAACAAAAAGCATCCATGGAGTGGAGTAGGAGAGTTTAAGAGAAGCTTAGGAGGAGAGAAGATTACGTTTTTACATAGTAGAGATTATCCTGTGAACAAATTAAAATACTGGATTTATTATATCTATTCCTTAATCAGAACTACCCTTAAAGGTTATACAGTAAAGTGGTAGTATTACCAACTTCCACCACCACCTCCTCCGCCGCCACCACCGCTATATCCACCTCCACTACTAAACCCGCTATCTCCACTACTAAACCCACCACCTGTTGGACTTGAGGGAAAATCTGAGTCAAACGATGAGGTCCTACTACTGTCACTAAAAAGATAAGGTTGCATGATAGAGCTTGTAATTTGTAAAACATCAAAATCAGAGAAGTCGCCAACATACCAATCAGGAGATACTTTGTATACATCTTTAAACTCTTTAATCCATTTCTTCTCTAGACCAAATATCATTGCATATGGTAAGAGGTCTTCAAACACACCTTTGTACTTTTCAGGGTCATTATGAAACTCTATACGATATTTCTCAGCTGTGTTAATATACATTCTAAGCCCTAAAAGTTCATGATACAGTCTGTTTCCTTCCTTAGTTTTATGGTCTATCAAGGTTGTTAATATAGCAAGGGTTGAGGTTGTTAAGAAAATTCCGATTCCTGAAATTCCAAAGCCTAAAACCCAAAAGATAAAGGAGAAGAATGCTCCTGCAAAGAAAAGAAGCAACGCAAAGAATTTTAACCATCGTCCAGTCTTCTCTTTTTTCTTACTTAAATACCCACCATCCTCTAAGTCACCCTTCGCTTGTTGCCAAATACCAAGAACATATTGGCCTATGGAAGCCTTTGGATCTTTGGTGTTAAAGGTAAAAGAGTTTGAGAAGAGAGCACCGTAAAGAAGAAGGGAAGATTGTTGTCTTAAATCTTCTGCAGGACTTTTTTCTCCTGGACGAATGATATATTCTTTCTTTCCCTTCCTTTCTATCTTTAAATATCCTTTGATTGCTAAGTAGATAATCTGAGCTGTGATAACCTTTGTTGTATATGTTAAACGACCCTTAGTGAAAAGATAGCCTCCTAATAATGGGTCCATCTTTTGGGGAGGGCTAAAGCTTGGAACAACAATCAGTTTTTGATTCTTTAACTCACCTTTTTCTAAAACTAGGAAGTAGAAGATTGGTATTAATAGTAATGTTGATAAACCAATCATATTCACCTTTAGTTTTACAGCCTTCTCTTTCTTTAATAGGTCGTCAACTGAACCTTTTGGCATAGCTACAACTATTGTAACTGCCTCGTTTGGGTTTAAGGGGGTATTGGTAGATAGGGAGAGCTGAGTTTCTGAATTTTCTACTAAGGTACAATTTGTTTCTTTAGTTTTGTACAATCCAGTATAACAGGCGGTCTTCTCAATTTTACCTGGGAGATTAATAGTTGCTTGTACCCTCTCAATAGGTACAGTCCAACCAGTTCCTATTATATTCAAATATAACTCATCATGGTTATCAAAATAGTTTATTCCATTCTTTACAGTGTAGTCTATTTCATATATGTATAATCCAGAAATTGTTCTGTTTGCTTCTCCTATCCTTAGAGATACTTGATCACTATGGCTATCATATGTATACATACGGTGGATTGCTAAGGGGTTGTTTGCAGGATAGTATCTTACAGATTCCACATCTACCTCTGTAGATGCTTTTAATGGATTCCCCTCATCTCTTTTGTTAATAGGGATTGTTCTAAAAATACCATGCTTGGGAGTAGGGAAGTAGTAGTGAATCTTCTCATGGATTTTAATATCTGTATTTTTCTCTAGTGTTAACTCTATTTCATACAGTTGTATTTTTTCCCCGCCTTGCCCCTGTGCAAATATAGGTGATGCTTGGAAAAGAAAGAACATACAGAGGAGAGTAAACAAAATACTTAAAAATTTTTTCATAGGTTGTTTAGGTTTATATATAATTACTACCAACTTCCACCACCACCTCCTCCTCCGCCACCACCACTAAAACCACCTCCAGCAAAGCCACTACCTCCGCTACTAAATCCACCACCACTCTGGAATGCTGGAGTTGTTATTCCACTATTAACACTAGAGATAGAATGCATTAGCATATGTACATCAAATGCTGAAATATCTCCCTTATACCAATCAGGTTGTTCAGTATATATATCCTCAAACTCTTTAATCCATTTCTTTTCTAAACCAAACAGTATTGCATATGGTAATAACTTCTCAAACACTCCTCGATACTTCTTAGGGTCATTGTGGAACTCTATGCGATGCTTCTCTGCAGTATTAATATACATTTTAAAACCTTGTAATTCGTAGTACACCTTATTCCCCTCTTCTGTTCTACTATCCAAAAGAAAACTCATTACAAATATTATTACACTTGTTAAAAGTATTGTTGTTCCAGCTATACCAAAACCCATCATTGCTAGAAAAGGTATCCCAGTCATACTTGCTATGAAAAAGATAACAGCAAAAACAACTATCAGAGTAGAGATATTGGTTTTCTTGTTATCAATATAATTGAGTGCTTCTGTATCCTTTTTTGTTTGATCCCAGATGTTCTTAGCCTCTGTTCCTAATGAAGATGTCTTCTTTTTAGTATTAATTTCATCAGATGAAGAGAATAGGGCATCTAAAAGTAGTTGTGATGAAACAGGACTTATTGCTTTCTCTGAGTTGATTTTTCGTAGAATATATTCTTTTTTATCTACCTGTTCTATTTCAATATGACCGTTTACTGCTAGATTTATTATCTCTGCAGTAATAGCTTTTTGGGTTGGTATTCCTTTAGAGAGTAAATAACCACTTATCAAAGGGTTTATCTCCTTTGGAGGAGTATAGTGAGGGATAATTGTTAACTTTGGACTCTTTATCTTTCTAAATACTAAGAAAAAGAATATTGGGATGAGTAGTAAAGAAAAAAGACCAAGAGTATTCACTCTTCTAATACGCACTTCTTCCGCCTCTCTGACATCTTCAACAGAGCCCTTTGGCATAGCTACAGCTATTGTTACAGCCTCATTTGCATCCAAAGGTCCTTTTGTTGAGAGAAGTAACCTGTTATCCGACTGTTCGGTTAATTCACAATTTAACTCTTTTGCTTCATACATTCCTGTATAACAAGCAGTTTTTTCTATCTTTCCAGGTAAGTAAATTCTTGCATAAACTTTTTCAATGGGTACAGTCCACCCAGTTCCTATGATATTCCAATACAACTCATCATGGTCATCAAAATAGTTAATACCATTCTTTACAGTGTAATCTATTTCATAGATATACAATCCTTGTATTAACTTATCAGCCTCTCCAATCTTAATGTTTACCTGTTTTCCAAAATCAGTTTCTTTTTCATATGAAGTAGAAACAGACGAAGGATTTGAAGAAGGATAGTACTTTACAGAATTAACCTTAATACTTGTAGGGGTCTTTAGAGCATTTCCCTTATCTCTCTTGTTTATCGGTATTGTTCTATAAATACCATGCCTAGGAGTAGGAAAATAGTAATGGATTCGTTCGTGTATTTGAATATCGGTATTCTCCTCAAGTGTAAGGTCTATCTGAAATAACTGAATTTTTTGTTCCGTAAGTATGGGAGCAATCCCCTGAGCTTGTATAGGGGTTGCAATAAAGAAACAGAATAAAGAAAGAAGACCTACTATTGTACTTAGTAACTTCTTCATATGTTTTTTAGAATTTTACTTCAACATTCTTTTGCTCTTCTTCGGAAGCCTCAAAGAACTCGACTTTCTTGTATCCAAACATTTGAGCAATTAAGTTTGTTGGAAATACTGCAATTGCTGTATTGAAATCTCTTGCAGCACCATTGTAGTATCTTCTAGATTTCTGAATGTTCTCCTCTAACTCTTTCAATGTAGCTTGAAGCTCCATGAAGTTTGCATTTGCCTTTAGTTCTGGATAGTTCTCTGCAATAGCGAATAGTTTAGAGATTGCATTTGAAAGACCTACTTCTGCTTCCATCTTTTCAGGTAGGGAACCTGCAGACATAGCTTTACTTCTCATCTCTGCAACTTTTTCAAAAGTACCACTCTCATGCTTAGCATATCCTTTTACAGTTTCAACAAGATTAGGAATCATGTCATATCTCTGTTTAAGGAAAGTCTCAATATCTGAAGATGCTTCCTCAACCATAACTTTTAACTTTGCAAGTTTGTTGAATACACCAACAAATGCAATCGCAATTAAGGCGACAACACCAAGGATTATGTATAGTATCATATGTTTTATTAAATAAATAATTTAGATAGTAAATATTATATAAATTTTGTTCTAATGTCTAGATAGAGAAATCAGCCATTTTAATAAAATGTTAATCCTCCTTTGGCCTCTTTATTGAAACAATTTTCTCAACATCTAATGTTGGTCTAGACTTCTCTCCATCAATACCGGTGATTTCTATATCATATTCATCTGTAATAGATGAGCTATGTTCTAGAATTGCTGGTTTTAATGAACTTAGACGCATAATTGGTTGGGCTCTAAGTGTTACAAAATCACCAGACCTAATCTTATTAAACAAATTTAATTTCTTAAATATCCTCATTGTTCTTCTATTTCCCCTTTTATCTTCTAATGTAATGGTTTGATACGTTTCCCCATCATCTTTTGCACCTCTTGATTTACCAACTACCTTTAGGTCTTCAAATTCTAACAAAAGTTTAGGGAAGTCAGTTCCATATGGTCCTGTCTGCTTTGATAGTTGGCTTGAGAGTATATCTGCAACTGAGAATACATCTAGATATTTTATAGCTCTTGCAATTTCGGGTGCACTCTCTTTTGTCTCTTTGTAAAGCTCTTTTATCGTTTCCTCAACCCTTACAACTCCTGCATCTGGTCTGTCAATCTTAAAGCCCTTAAAGATAGGATCAAGCACCTCGTGTAATTTTTCAATACCTCCTATTACCTCCCATGTTCCTCCAGAAGCAACTGGATGACCACCATGCCCCAAAACCTTTATCCCTTCCTGTGGGTTTTTCTCCAAATGGAGTTGGACCATATCTGTTGCTATATTCCCTCTTGCAGGGAGTCTAAATGACACACTATATGTAGTAGAACCTGTCTTTTTATCCTCTCCCTCTTTGACTAGAATCATTGTAGGTTTTTCATATCTCTCAGCGATATTACCCGCGATTAATCCTCTCATACCTTGCAGTGCATCAATATATTCTTTTCCCTTTTGTTCAAGGATAATAATTGGGCTTTCTCTTTCCACATCATTGTTATCTAGATATTTGAACTGTTCTGCTAGTAACTCCTCTCTTCTTTGTATAGCTTTGTCTTGAGCCTCTGGAAGTGTATGTCTGTGCCTTCTCATTGTTGCATCCTCACTTCTTTTTGTGAAGAAGTCGGCCATCTCTGGTAAAACACTATCTGCTCTTTTTGCTTCTTCTTGCTTTCCCCTCCTGTAGATTGCATTTGTGGCGGCAGCCATTGTGTGAGAAAAGAATCTTGTATTGTAGTAGTTTACTGATGTGAATGTAGTATCCCTTAGTGCAGTTCTTACAAATCTAAGACACTCTGGAAGAATTCTTTGCAATTGATTCCTCTTCCATCCTTTGGACATTATATATTCGTTTGCAAGTTTGGTTATTTCATCTTGTCCTTTCCTAACGAAATATCTGTTTTCCATACCAATCTCAATTCCCTGTGAACCACCATCTCCTACTGTAGCACTTGCTTCTAGAAGCTGTAATTGTTGTAAACCAAAAGGTCCATACTTAAAATATGATTCTAATGCAACAAGGTCATTTTTAGTTAGCCTCTGAGATTTGGACAGGGTAGTAATTGCAAAATCAAAGAATTCATTCCCAATCCTTCTTGCCTCATTTCTTCTTTTTCTTTTCTCTGCCTGTACCACGATTTTTTCTTCTTCTTTATAATTATCAATATCCGAGAACAGTGGAAGCTGTACTCCATTTTTAACAGTCAATCCTGTTTCAATAATATTGAATAGTTCCTTTTTCATATCTCTAATATGCTTACCCTTCGCAATCCAACCTTGCATTGAACTCCTTAAAGAAACACCATCATCTTCAATTAACCCACGATTCCTTAGTTTATGATCAATAATGTCGATTAACCTATCTGTTTTCTCTATAGCCCATCTCTCTTTCTCATCTGTATTTAACTCAAAGAATGATTTTGGCATATTTCCGCTTTGTTCCAATACGAATCTTTGCTCTTGGAGTGTAAGCTGTTCAAAGCCTTTTTCATTTAATTCTTCTAACTTCTGTAATCTTTCATCTTTGCCTAAAGATAACAGGTTGTTACTCTCTACTCTAACAACAGGTGAGTCAGAAAACAGATTCATAACCCTTCTTATCACCTTACCTGTGGTCATTGTTCCTACAATATCTGATTCTGGGTAACATACATATCTTCTTTGAACTTCATCTAGTTTTCGTACGTCAATATTACCGTTCTCATCGGGTTGCAAGACTTCTTGTATCTCTTTTATAAATTGACCCTCTTTCCCTATCTTAATCCATTCTGGATTTACCATGATGTCAGTGGTTGTGTTAAAGAAATATTTAGTAGAGTTGATATATGGCGTATGATGGTCACATACAATGATTTGAATATCATTACCAAACCCTCTTACAAACTTTCTAAGTGGTTCATATGTGTTAAATTCCTCCTTTGAGGTAAGTCCTTTGAGAGAATTTTTGTATATGAACTTTTGTGTTAGTAGCTTTTCTGGATCAAAATATTCTGCGTGGCTGTTTTTGTTAATAAATGTTTTAAGCTGTCTAATCATAGATTCCTTTTGTACATCTGGGAATTTAGAGAATCCATTAATTTTTTCAATATTATCTACGAAAAACTGTAAGTCACTAATTCTTTTTGTTCCATTATGGAATTTGTAAAATGTTTCTGCATCTGTATCACTAGAGCCTGTATCACAGATAATGATTAATTCATTACCTGCTATAGCCAAGTTAATTAAGTCTGTTGGTTGCACTGCATGGCCTTCAGGTCGAGAGTTAAACTTCTGATTGACCTTCTTAACTCCCATATGTTCCAGTGCCCATTTCATATTATTGGCTGCATTAAATCCATCCTGATCACAATCTGCGATAGTTGCAATCTTCTTACTTTTCATAATTGCTTGATATATGGCTTCACCAGCTCTGTCTACATTCTGTAGTACACTAGGTGGTTGCTCTGACTTTTCTGTCGGGAACATCATTTCCATCATCTGCTGTTTACTTTCTATACCAATACTCTTGTAGTATTTGTCTAATATTGAGTTAGCAGCGAACCCTTCTGCTGCATCTACGGTTCTTGAAGGACCATATATTTCATTTGAAAGTTTTCCTTCGGGGTCTTTAAGGTTTTCTAAATCTAGAGTTCTTCTTCTAGGAACACGCGGTCTTTCTAAAACCCCAGTAAAGTAGGGGGTTTGTAGCACATCAACAAGCTTTCTAAGTTCCGTTCCAGACTCATTGTATGGGCTTACAATGACATCTTGTAATGTGTCAATATCCAAACGGTATTTCCACTCAGGCCTAAGACATCCAAGTTTATGAGGTGTTACTATTTCGATAAGAATTGATTTGTCCAGATGGTTTTGTAATTTAAGTATTGCTTTATACTCCTCTTCTGTTAAATCTTCTAAATACAATGCTCTATCATTGCTTTCAAGTCTATCTATTAGCCCATAAATAGCTTTAGTGTATGCGATACTAGATTTTCTCTTCCTCAGTTTTCCTAAATCACCTAAATAACCCCTTAATTTGTTAATAGCATCCTCTCTCTCTAAAATCTCTGCAATCAAATCAAGATTTTGAATAGCGCTTACTTCTTCTGGTGACAAATCAGTGTCTTTTTGAATATTTCCCATCCCTTTATATATTCGTTTTGAAACATTTAGTATGTGTTTTTTATCTTCTTCTGACAGTAATGAGAGCCACTTCTTCTCATCAATCCTATCTGTTTGTTCTAAAATCACATCAGCATCCTGTGCTATTTCTCTCCTCTCCTCTAAAATATATTTGTTTGACAGGCTAGAGTAGAGTGCTGGAGCGTGTCTTAGTAGTTCTGCGGATGGTGTGTTTGCATAGTATGAGAAGTATGCTAAACGTATGAGTTCATAAAGCTCTGGAATCTCCTCAAATGGTTGTTCTTCCGCATCATCTCCTCCTTGTACATTCTCAACCGCTTGTTTTACCTTTTCTTCTTCTCTTTTCTCAAGAAGGATTTTTAATGCTTCTGTAGCATCTACGGCAACTTGTGTATGTTCATACCAGTGAGCAGCAATAGACATGGGGATTTGAGAAAGTCCACCCTGTGATGCTGGAACCTTGTGCTGGTCATTCATATTCATGAATATACTCTCACTATTATTCATCGCTGTTAATCTCTCTCCAAATGTATCAACATCTTCCAAGTCAACGCCTAATCTCTCAGCCATTTTTTCAGCAATTATCCTATCAATAGTGCCATCATCTAACTTTCTTCTACCAACCCATTGCGATTCATCAATCCATCGTTCTCCTGAGACATATTGATAGAGCCTTCCCCACATAGCTAGTTTCACTATTGGGTCACCTCCAGTAACAAGATCTTTCAGAATTTTATACTCCAACTGCTTATCTATTGAAGTTCTATGTATTCCTTCATTTCTGTTTTCTCTTTGAGAAGAGGGGACTAACTCACCTAATACAACAGGTGGTTCAAATAGCGGGTCTTTACGTAGGGTTCTTTCTCTTTTTTTAATCTCCTTCTTTGACCAATATTTAGTAACATCCTTTTGCTCAAAGACATACTTCTTCTCCTCTACTAAGTTTTCTGGTGTTTTGAGTATCTCATTCCATCTTCTTCCACTTGCTGAAATACCCTCTCCAAAAACTTCTTCTTTCAGTTCATCAACCCCAGAAGCAAGTTCTTGTTCTTCTTCTGTTGGAGGGGGTGCATAATATGTTTTGTATCTCGGTGAAAATTTTTCTTTTGCTAAACTTACCAAATCTTTCTCTGCTCCGATTTCAACTTTTTCTTCTTCTGGCATATTGGTTGTAGTTTTAATTTAAAAAGAGGCTCTTTTACAAGCCCCATAAGTAAACTCTCTCAACATTGATTTTCAAAGCAAATTTTGTTCTGCATTATATCGCTTTACAGCGTTAAATAAGTGTTTCTCTGAGATTAAAACAATTGAAATCCCAACTGATATTAGTGTACATACTTGGTAATATAGTGTCAAGTGACATTTAAAAAGATTGATACTAATACAAATCTATGATGTCAATGACTGGTCTAATTCCAAGCCTAAATGGTAACCCTGTCATTCCTAAGCCTGAAGATACAAAAACAGTGCCTTTAGATGTCTTGTAAAGACCTTCATCAAAATTGTGATATGAAGGAATAAAATATTTGTATATAAGAGGTAATCGGATTTGCCCACCGTGAGTATGGCCAGAAAGTGTCAAATTGGGAATAACTTTTTCATATTCATAAACAGTATCAGGGTTATGTGCAATTGCAATAACATTCTTGTTTGTTAAGTAGAATGCCTCCCACTTCTTGATATCTACATTATCATCCCAAAACTCCCCAAAACCAAAGAAAGATATATCTAAACCATCTATCTTTACACCCTCATTCTCTAACAATGTTACTCCTAATTTTTCTAAAGAATCAGTTAAGGACTTTTTAAGATTAGGTCCAGGATGACCAGTATCATGATTACCAAACACAGCAAGAACAGGATATTTAAGGTCTTTAAGTGGAGATAGTAGTTTAGTTAAATCTTCTCTTGGATAATATGTAATATCACCAGCAAGAACAACTACATCAACATCCTCTATTTGGTTAATTTCATCAACAACCTTCTTCAAAAACTTTTGATTTGAAAATGCACCCACATGGATATCCGAAATCAACACAATCCTACCCTTAAACCCAACCTCTATACTACTATGATTAACTTGTAGAAGATTAGGTTCTATAACCCTAGCGTAAATTAATATCAGTAACACAAAGAAAACAACTATACTACCTAGTAAAAGTAGTAGGTTACTAAAAACTTTCTTTCTGTATATAACTAGAAAAACTAAAACAAGAAGGAGTGGAATAGGGAGGTATGAAAGATAGTTAATAATGGTGTGTGTCATATCTTTAGAAATATGCATGGTCAGAGCAACCGTACTATGTACGAATAGCCCCTTCCTTATATTGATAAAATTATCTCACATTTTAACGAATTTGAGTACAAATGGAAATTATCTGAGCTTCCAAAATTAGATTAAAACTATTAGAATAATAATATGATTTACAAGAAAGATAAAAAAAGATGTATTCAAATAAGAAATAGTACAACTGATTTTATTGTTTTCACCAAACAAGCTGGTGAAGAAGGAATTGAGGTCAGGATACATGATGAGAATATATGGCTTACACAAAAAGCTATGGCTGAATTATTTGATTGTTCCCCAGACAATATAAGTCTACATTTGAAGAACATATTTGATTCTAAAGAATTACAAGAGGATTCAGTTACCGAGGAATCCTCGGCAACTGCTTCTGATGGTAAAACATATAAAATGAAGTTTTACAACCTAGATGCAATTATTTCTGTAGGTTATCGTGTAAATTCAATTAGAGCCACTCAATTTCGACAATGGGCAACAAATGTGTTGAAAACTTTTACAATACAAGGATATGTTTTAGATAAACAGCGTTTAGAAAACGGTCAAATCTTTGATGAAGCATACTTTGAGCATTTGCTTGATGAGATCAGAGAAATTAGAGCAAGTGAAAGAAAATTCTATCAAAAAATCACGGATATTTATTCTACAGCAACGGACTATTCGCCAACAGCAAAAATATCACAAGATTTTTTTGCTACTGTTCAAAACAAGCTTCATTATGCAATACATCATCACACAGCCGCTGAACTAATTATAAAACGTGCTAATCATAAAAAAGAACATATGGGATTGACTACTTGGAAGAATGCTCCGAGTGGAAAGATTGTGAAGTCCGATGTTAGTATTGCAAAGAACTATCTTTCCAAAACTGAAATGCAAGATTTAAATCAGTTTGTCACAATGTACTTGGATTATGCAGAAAGACAAGCGAGGCGAAAAATCCCCATGACCATGGAAGATTGGGCAAAACGCTTGGATGTTTTTTTGAAATTCAACGAAGAAGATATTTTGACAGATAAAGGAAGAGTTTCTACAGAAATTGCAAAAAGCTTCGCTGAGAGTGAGTTCGAAAAGTACAGAATTATTCAGGATAGGGTATATCAAAGTGATTTTGATAAATTAGTACAGAAAGCAGAAGTGGATTCCTCTAATATACAAAAATGTGGTCGGGGAGACAGGACTTGAACCTGCGACCTCTGCGTCCCAAACGCAGCGTTCTAGCCATCTGAACTACTCCCCGAGGCTTTGTAATTCTATCACATTATACAAAAAAAGGGGAGATTTCTCTCCCCAATCTTCTTCCATCGCTAAATCTAGGCTTAAATCATTCCCATAAGCTTCAATGCCCAATCTGTAATTACAGGAACATCAAACCTCTCACCCTTTGCTGTCTTTACCATACCAACAATAACACAAACAAATACCGCTAATGAGTACAGCCCAATTACTGGTGCCATAATTAGTCTAAGAACAGGAATAAAGGCAATTATTGGTGAAATTATTCCAAGTGCAATTGATATAAGAGCCATAATTGTTACTTGTGCACCTACATATCTTACGAACTGATCCTTCTTCTCTACAAAGAGCATTATAAATCCAACAATTGGAATCCATGAGACTATAGAGATAGCCTTGTTCTCCTCGTTGAACTTGATTTCGTCTAGTGTATAGACCTTCTTTGCTTTCTTTTCTTCTGCCATATTAATTAAAAGTAGATAAAATAATTTATTGATTTTAGTATACCATGAGGTTACCACATGTGTATAGCCTTACCACTAGAAGACTATACAAGGTTTTGTTACGATTAGTTAATATACTATAAGCACTTGCGGATTTTAGCAGGGAGGGTATACTGGGTATATATCTAAATTAAATCTTTTTCTAAATGGATGGTATACTCACTCAAAAGCAAGAGGATGTTTTAAGGATAATAAAGAGGTGTTATCTTGAGAATGGATATGCTCCCTCATTGAACGAACTTAAAGATGAATTAGGCATTACAACAAAGAGGGGTGTGGTTGTTCATTTAGATGCCCTAGAGAAAAAAGGCTATATCTTTAGAACTAGTAAACCTAGGGGTATACATATGGTAGAAGAAGATGATGAAATAGTATACGACTATCTTGTCGGTGTCCCTATTTTAGGATATGCAAATGCAGGTTTACCCATGGTGGCTGCAGAGGAGGAGAATATGGGAGTATTAAAAATAGATAAGAATATCCTTGGTGAAAAGAAAAATCTGTTTTCATTAATAATCAAAGGCGATTCTATGGATTTAGCTATGATTGATGGACATACTCTTAAGGATGGTAAGTATATAATTGTTGAGAAGGATGCAGATTTTGAAGATGGTGATATTGTTGTGGCGGTAATAGATAACTGTGCTACAATAAAAAGATTCAAGAGGGGTAAAGATATGATAGTTCTTTATCCCGACTCTAGTAACCCAATGAATATGCCGATATATATTGATAAAAATACTGATGTTTTGATAAATGGAAAGGTTGTGAAGGTCTTAGAGAATCCTTCTACCTAATATAACTGTTTTTAACGTATTTTTTAGCACCCCGAAGTATTTCCTTTAGTTCTTTTTCTGTAAAAGAATTTGAACTATCAAGGGTCTCATCAATTGTTTTCCCAGATCTAAAGTTCTGAATGTAATATTTCATAGCATTAGGTATCATTGAAGTAATCCTCTCTCCATCCTCTATACTATGTATTCCTTTTACAAAAGTTGTTCTAAACTCATATGGGATTCCAGAATTCATTATAATATCAATAGATTCCGTTATCTTCCCAATCGCCTTCCTATCCCCACTAAACTTCACGTAACTATCTCTAGGGCATTTAACATCCATTGCAATATAGTCTAACAGGTTCTTTTTTAATAACTGCTTCAACTGCTCTGGGAAAAAACCATTACTATCAAGCTTAACTAGGAAACCCATCTTTTTAATCTTCTCTATAAACCCTTCAATATCTTTGTATATAAGAGGTTCCCCTCCAGTAATAACAACAGCATCTATCAAACCTTGCCTCCCTTCAAGATAATCAAATACTTTGTTGCCCTTAATCTCAATACTTCTATCCAAAGGATAAATAACCAACTCTGGATTATGACAAAAAGGACACTCTAAGTTACAACCGTATGTAAAAAGAATAGATGAAACCTTGCCTGGATAATCAAGCAAAGACACCTTCTCCAAACCTCCAATTTTAGGCATATCCTTTAATTACACCCACACATCTTAAACATTTTTCTGTCAGACCATTCAGATTGTTTACCGACATTCCATTGAGAAATCGGTCTAATATATCCGACAACTCTAGAATACACCTCACATCTCTGTCTTTCTACTGTCTTCATAGCAGTTTTAAATAATAATTTAATTAAATCTCTCACGAAATGGCATACCTTCTTTGTACCCAACTTCTGCATCACACTTAGGGCAATATTTATGCTCACCAGAAATATACCCGTGCTTTGGGCAAATACTAAATGTTGGAGTCAATGAAAAATAGGGTAACTTGTAATTCTCTGCAACCTTCTTTACCAAATTCTTAACAGCATCAGTAGAAGTTATCCTTTCCCCAACATATATATGCTGAACTGTACCACCAGTATATGCACACTGGAAATCATCTTGCATCTCCAAAGCTTCAAAAATATCATCTGTAGCACCCACTGGAATCTGTGAACTATTAGTATAGTAGGGCTCAACATCCTTCCCGTTATGAATACCAATATCAGCAGCCGTAATAATCGCATCACCAAACTTCTTCTTATCAGCCTTTGCAAACTTGTATGTAGTACTCTCCCCTGGTGTTGCTTCCAAATTAAATAATTCGTTTGTTTCATTCTGATAATCCTTCAACCTATCCCTCATATGTTCCATAATCTCAAGGCCAAACTCTCTTCCCTCTTTAGATTTAATATCTTTCTTTACATCACCAAAAAAATTAATTAAAGATTCATTAAGACCAAGAATACCAATTGTATTAAAATGATTCTTGTAATACTCTCCAAGCCTCTTCTTAACATTTTCAAGATAGAATTTCGAGTATGGATAAAGACCCATATCAGCATACTTTTCAATAAACTTCCTCTTAATCATCAAGCTTTCCTTTGCAAGATCCATTAAACCATCTAATCTCTTAAAGTAATCCTTCTTATCTTTAGCTAAGAAACCAATTCTAGGCAAATTAATTGTTACAACACCAATACTACCTGTTAATGGATTTGCTCCAAACAATCCACCACCTCTCTTTCTTAATTCCCTGTTATCAAGTCTCAACCTACAACACATACTTCTAGCATCATCAGGATTCATATCGGAATTAATAAAGTTTGAGAAGTATGGAATACCATATTTAGCAGTCATGTCCCAAATTGGTTTGTAAGCAGGATTATCCCAATCAAAATCTTTAGTGATATTGTAAGTTGGAATAGGGTAGGAGAACAATCTTCCTTGGGCATCTCCCTCCATCATCACCTCACAGAATGCCTTGTTAAGCATACCCATTTCTTTCTGAAAATCTTTGTATTTCTCTCTCTGAATCTCACCACCGATAATTACACCTTGTTCTGCAAGTTGACCACTAGGAATCAAATCCATAGTTATATTAGTAAATGGGGTGTTACCAGTAACAAAGACTTTACCATTCCTTCTGGCAATTATAGTCTCATTCTTTGTATGTGGACACCAGATAACACCTTCATAATCAACCTTCTTGACATTCTTAATATATGTCTCTTGATGTTTAATAATTCTAACTACAAAAATATCCTTAGTCCCAATTGTAGGCTTTCTCACTAATACAGTAGAACCATAACCACAATTAGTAGCAATTATCTGTAACTGATTTACAATATCAACATCTGTAACTGAAATCCTATCCTCTCCCCATCCATCACCTTTCATATATGTTTCTAAGAAGAGGCGAGATTGTTGCTCATTTAGTTCTAGTATAGAGCTTGGAATATGTTTTACACTACTATCAGAATCAAACCACTTATGTATCACCTTAGAACTCTCTGCATTCAACCTTAAACCGACAACAGGATTTCCTAAACCAACTGTCTTCTGTTCAGAATATGTAAACTTAAAGTGGTCTAGTAGCTTCTTGATCTCTTCATATTTCTTCCTATTCTTTACTTTTGACTGATAAATAGTAACTCTCTTAGAACTCCTTGTCTTAATTCCTCTCTCAATACTACCTTCTGAGATAATCCATGCCATAAGGGCAATCTGCTCATCACTCATGGATGATTTCTTGTTACTGTTCTTTCCAGAAAGAGGAATTATAAATGGAGATTTCAATGCCATAACCTCTTCAATTGGTTGTAGGATATATTTATCACCACTGAAAAGCTTCCTAACAACCCTGTGATTAGGAGATATCAATTGGTCTTGTATCCTGTTTTTAAGATTAAACATATGTCCTTTGTACTTCTTCTTAAACACAGAAGTAACTGTTTGATTTTCAATCTCTCCACTTTCTAAATTAAATGTCTTTATCACAACTCCTTTCTCAATATCCTCATATGTCTTCCAACCATCAGGAGTTAAAATCTCTGTATCCTCTGAGACACACTGACATCCAACCCTAGTTGGTACATTCATATTGTACAAGAACTCCTGCATCTTCTGTTTAACCTGCTTGTAAGAAAGCTTGTCATATCTAATAAAAGGGGCTAAATATGTATCAAAACTAGAAAAAGCTTGAGCACCTGCAGCCTCATGTTGCAAAGTGTAAAGGAAGTTCACACACTGCCCAAGAGCAGCACTAAAATGTTTAGCAGGTGCAGAAGAAATCTTCCCAGGGACACCAGTAAAACCTTTTAGCAATAAATCTTCCAAACTCCAACCACAACAGTATGTAGCCAACATACCTAAGTCATGAATATTAAAATCCTTATCAATATTAGCATTAGAAATCTCCTTAGGATATATACTGTGTAACCAATAATTAGCTTGTACAGTAGAGGAAATATAGTTGTTTAGACCCTGCCAAGAGTAGGCCATATTACTATTTTCATTAACCTGCCAATCCAACTTATCAATATATTCATTAATTAAAGAGTTAGCATCAATCAATGACTTAATATTCTTAACCTTGTTCCTCAAATTCACAAAAAGATCAAAAGCAACAGATGTCTTACCGTGTCCCATATCTAACAATGTTTGGGTTACAATTTCTGCAATCTCTTCTGTTTTTACAACTCCATCAAACTTACTTTTAATCCTTGTTACTACTTCATCAGCAATCTCCTCTGCTCTTTCTCTATCTTTACCTCCAACACTCTCGGCAGCCTTAAATATTCCACTTACAATTCTCTCTCTACTAAACTCAACAATCCTACCATCTCTTTTCTGAACCTTGAGGGGTTCTTTTCTCTTAGTCTTAGCTGGAACAGTTTTTTTCTTGGGCATGTTTTTAGGGCATCTAATTTAATTTTCTAAACTCTTTATTTCTTTTTTAATATCATCTAAATTCTCAAACTCTTTGTATACAGAAGCAAATCTAATATATGCAAGAGGGTCCTTGTCCTTCAACCATTCCAATGTCTTAAGTCCAATATCTTTAGTCTTTACAATCTCCTCACTGTTAAACACAAACCTTTCAATCTCCTCTCCAAACAGTGAAATCTCCTCCTCACTCACCTTATCCAAATCAACAGCCTTCTTAATACCTTTAACAACCTTCTGTATATCAAATTTTTCTAAAGAACCATCTTTCTTTTCAACACTAACATCCAACTTCTCCAACCTCTCATATGTTGTAAATCTCTTGTTACACCTTAGGCACTGCCTTCTCCTTCTTGTCGAGTTCTCTTCATTGTTATCTCTCTTATCTACAACTTTTGTAATTTGGCACTCGCAAAATGGACATTTCATATTCAATATACAACATATTGTGTTATCGATAAAACCATAACTCAACCCCTTGTGGTCGTCAACATCTCATAGTTTGATAATTTTCATCCGATTCAAACTATATTGGCCAATCCAACAGAAATCACAAGAGAGGAAAACACTACAAGATTCATTACAAAATTTTTGACAATTCAGAGTAGGGTAGGTAAGATACTTAATTAAGTTGTAATTTTTTACAATATGATTATACCCCTAGAAGATTTCCCCAAGTTAAGGGAAGAGAAGTTAAAAGGAAAGAAAATTGTTTGTACTTCAGGTTTTTTTGATCCAATACATCCAGGACATGTATCATGCATAATGGAATCTAAAAAGTTGGGAGATGTCTTAGTAGTAATTGTAGATGGAGATCAAAGAGCTGTCACCAAAAAAGGAAAACCATTCATGGCAGAACTTGATAGAGCAAGAATAGTTGATGGAATTAAAGGTGTAGACTATGTTGTTATTTACAATCACCCAACAAGAAATGATTGTATTGAAGCTGTAGATATTATCAAACCAGATGTTTTTGCTAAAGGTGGAGATAGGACAGCTAGAGAGAATATTCCAGAATATGATACGATTGAGAAAAATGGTGGGAGAATTGAGTTTAATGTAGGAGACCCTAAATATTGGTCTAGTTCCAACTATCTACAAGAATGGGTCGATTTTGTAAACTCACAACAGGCCTGACCTAGGTCTGGCCTTCGTTCAGAACTTTTTAATAAGTTCAACATTTTCACTTCTTACATACCTTTTTGAGGTGTGTGTTCCTGTGTCTGGACTTGTAGGATAGACAGTCTACCAAAGCCGAGGGCTAGGAAGCCTTTTGGCATGTGCATAAACCTTAAGATTAAAATTTTCTTACCGTGGGGCAGACCTAGGCCAGACCTCTAAGATTGTTTGAGATACATATATATGGAGTTTGCAGCAACAGCACCTTCACTTGCGGCTGTCACAACCTGTTTTAGATAGTTTGAGTTTGTAGTACAGTCTCCTGCAGCCCATATACCCTCTATGCTGGTTTTCTGTTCACCATCTACAACTATATAGTTATGGTCATCTACCTTGATACCCATTTTGAGTGGTAGAACAATATTCGGCTCAGAACCTATCTCTACAAAGATACCGTCTAGTTCAAGGCTTTCAGAGCCATTGTAAGGCTTAGAAAGCTTTACACCCTCTAATCGTCCATTACCATTAAGTTCAGTCAATAGGGTTTGATATATAATTTCAATATTCTCTTTCTCTTCTGCTTGAGAAGCCCATGCAGGCTCTCCTCTTAACTCTGTACCTCGATAGATAATATATACCTTCTTTGCAATATCAGAAAGCATTACAGCAGCCATTGTAGCAGCACTACTACCCCCAATTACTCCAACTGTTTTATCTTTGTAAAACATGCCATCACATGTAGCACAGTATGACACACCTTTACCTAAATATTTATCCTCTCCTGGTATTGCCAGCTTATTCCTATCTGTACCAGTAGCCAATATAACTGTTTTAGCTTCGTATACCTTCTCATTATCAGAAGTTAATTTGAATATATCACCATTCTTTTTAATATCAACAATGCTTTCATTAACTATCTCACCACCCTCCTTTTTAGCATGGTTATACATCTTCATACCTAACTCCATACCAGCAATCTCTTCAATACCCGGATAGTTACATATCTTATGACCCTCTACGACAGTACCTCCTGGAGTTTTTCCAAATACAATATTTTTTAATTTATATCTACTTGAATATATGCTTGCACTTAATCCTGCTGCTCCTGTTCCGATTATGGCTATATCATAGATATCATTCATATTTTTATTATGGCAAATTTAGACAGATGTATTTTAGCATAGATGTTAGTTGTATGGGGAAAGATTTGGAGAGAACCATACACACATTACAAAATGTTGAGCATTAAAGCTCTAGTGTACGGTCCTTCCAAAAAGGTCTAATTATTTTTTTTCTAATTGAAAACAAGAACCATCTCGCTTCCAATAAAAATCTTCATTAGATTTAAAAACAGCAATTTGCCCACTTTCTGGACAAATCCTTTTATTGGTGTCAAAAAATAGTTCGACAGCAGAGTACCATTCCCCCCACTCATCCCAACAGATTGTTGGAGCATTTAAGGAACACCGTTCTAAGCGGTATGATCCTATATATCGGGGGTTGGTTTCTTTCACAAAGGAAATCTTACCGCTATCTAAATAGTGATCTCCTCCTTTGTCTCCTAGGACTACTACAAAGAATAGTCCTAACAAAATAATAGCTATCAATATCAAGACTTTGATTTTCATTTTATCTCCATTTCTCCCAAATTGGGAAATTATTTTTATTGTTTAATAACGACAGACAAGCATCTAAGCAAATAAATACCTCTGTGCCGTTATCAAACTTAGGAGAACAATTAGACCTTTTTAATGAGCAGTTAGGCCTTAATCGAAGCCTATAATATTATACCATGAAATGAGTGTAAAAAGCAATCTAATATGCTTAATGAACTATTAATACTTGTGAAGTACAAAACTGATAACATATCTAAATGAAATACAAAAGTATAAAAATTCTTCATAATAAATATGTAAAAAGAACACTCAAAAAGGCTTTTGTTTACAATGATGAAGCATTACTATGTAAACTTAAAACAAACATTGCAAAAGATTGTAAAATACTCTCACCTCAAATCATTATAAAAACAAGAGTACTCAAACATATGTATGATAAAAGACCTGCACAAGAATATGACTTCTTGTTAGATTACATGAAAGACATATTAAGAAATCCTCATTGTATTTATAAAAATACAGATTCAAAAAGAGGTTCTAAATGTTTTGTAAAAGAGATATACAATTCTAAATACCTAGTTGTAGTTGAAGAAGATGGAAGTAGTATGGTATTGGGAGGGCGGCAATCTCCATCGTAATACTTAGAAAGTATCCCGCAGTAGAGCCTTTCTGCATTTCAATACCATTACTACTTAATTATACCATTTTTAGACAGTCTTCTCCACACCCCAACTAAGGGTATCTGTAAGTATAGTAGGGGAATCTTTTCTAATAATAACCATATATTCAAACATAACAGCATTACCACCATTAACAGTCCTAGCACTCCAATCATCTTCTTCAACAATAACACCGTCAACATCATCTACAACTTGACACTCTATACAGATAACCATACCATCTTCAAGAAGAGAACCTGTACCTCTTTGACCAAATGCAGGTATCTCCGGATACTCATGTAAACTCTTACCAATACCATGTCCTACATACACACTTAAAACATTAAAACCATTTCTCTTAGCTTCCTTCTCCATCTCATAACCTAAATCACCTGTTCTGTTACCTACCACAGCATTAGGTATAGCATTCTCAACTGCATTTCTACCAGCAAGTAGTAATTTCATCTTCTTGTCATCAGCCTTACCTACACACCATGTCCAACAATGATCTGTATACATCTTTTTGTATACAATTCCAAAATCAATAGATACTAAATCACCTTTCTTAAGTGGAATATCTTTAGGAATACCATGTACAGCTACATCATTAACAGATATACATGTATTGTAGTGATAGTCTTTAACTCTCTTAAAACTAGGATGCACCTTATACTCTCTACAAAGCTCTCCAGCATACTCATCAATCTCAAGAGGTGTAACTCCCTCCTTAACCATATCTCCAAGCTTAGATAGTATCTCTACAGATATCTTAGCTGCTTCTGTAATTAAACTTTCTTCTCTGTTGTTTTGTATTATCATATCTTTATTATACCACTCCTACCTCCCAACAATATACAACTCACTAACAGCTCTAGTAACTCCTGTATACAACCATCTCCTCCACATATCATCATCCATCTTAGGGAATCTCTCTTCAAAAAGTATAACCTTCTCAGCTTGACTACCCTGTGCCTTGTGCACAGTTAAAGCATAGCCGAAATCAAAAAGATTCATCTCTCTACCAACATCTTTTAAGGTTTCTCTCTTACCAAACTGTTCAGCAGACATATTTCCATGAAATAGGTCATCCTGACCATCAAACTGAATATCTACATCATAGTATTCAAGCATATCAGCAAGATTCTTTCTTTCAATGGATTGCACTGTACCTAACATACCATTAAATATACCTAACTCTGCATTGTTTCTTAAACATATAACTCTGTCTTCAATCTGTGGATTTGGACTATCAAATTCTAAAAATTGCCTAATCCCGTTATTTAGCTTCACCCTAGTATGATTGTATCCCACCAGTACCATCATATTCTCATCATATCCAGACAACTTCTCTGAAAGAAACTCTTGGAGGTTTTCATCTTCCCTACTAAACTTCCTAACAGTAGAGGAGAACTCCATAACAGGAATATCTCCATACTTTCTTGCTAGCTCTGAAACCATGATAATTGGATTACCCTTTTCTTGACGATATATCTCCTCAAGACGAAGCATAGGGGAAGCCATGAGATTAAACTTACCTTCAACAGGTGGTAACTGACCATGGTCTCCAACAGCAAGAATTGGTTTCTCAAAACTAAGTAAATCATTCCAAATATCCTCAGAAACCATAGATGCTTCATCTACAACAATTAAATCATATTCAAATGAATCAACAGGTATCTTCTCCCAACCGATAATATTATCATCCTCATCAAGAATAGGTTTGTATATTAATCTATGTATAGTACCAATGTAGTCAGAAGGAGTTAGAGATTTACTTTCCTCTAATTTCTTTTTCAATACCAATGAAGCCTTACCAGTAAATGAACAGTATGCAATTGAGATACCTTTATACTCCCTATGCAACCTGTTCCCAAGATGACCAAGTAGGGTAGTCTTACCTGTACCTGCATAACCTCCCAGAGTCAAATATCGAGTCTTCTTACCCTTGTACCAATCTAAAATACTCTCTACTGTCTTCTTTTGTGTAGGTGAAAGCTCCAAATCCATCTTCTCATTATACACAATTTAGGATATGCACTACTAAAAAGTTAAACATGTTAAAATACAGTATGTTCTTCTTTATCAAAAACATACCTAAGCCAGTAGAATACAGAGTTGAGTACGATTACAGTAAAGATATATGCAATGAATATTCGTATAGATATATGTACACACCGATATCAAAGAAAAACAAATGCTTCTCACCATATATTAGAAAGAAAAAGAAGGTAAATGGTAATAGATATGGTAGTACTAAACTCCCACACGATACCCAGAAAAATTGGGGGATATTTGGTAAGAACTTAGTATTAACAATTGATGATTCATATGACTTTAAACAAACAAAAAGAATGTTTGAATTATTAGAGCGATATGGCATCACAGCCACATTCTTTCCTAATACGATATATATAAATTCTCGAAATCCTGAACATATACAATTGTGGAGAGAGATATATAACTCAGGACACGAGATAGGGTATCACACAACAGACCATACTAGAAAAAGAACAGTAGAGGAACTAGAAAAAGACTTCTCTACTTTTACTAAAAAGTTTAGAAAGATATTAGATGATAACAATTTCAGTATAAAAAGTGTTAGAGCTCCGTATGGGTATTTTGACAAAATATGGTTAGAGTGGGTCGCCAAAAATAATCTTTTTAATGTGAGGTGGACTATCACAGAGAATGAGGATAAAAACTATCTAAGAAAGCTATATAAAGAGGGTAAAGGTACAGTACTCTTACTGCACAATAAAGAGAGTGATGTTGAGTGGCTAACCAACCATATTGATAAGTTCCTACAAATATCCAAGGAGAATGGGGGGAAAATAGGGAGCATTTATGATAGTATAATCAAGTAATGGAACAAAAATTTCTTTTTTTTGATACAGAAACAACAGATGTACAGAGTAAAGATATCATTCAACTGGCTTTTCTAACTAGTGATGGTAAGCAATTTAATGAATATTTTAAACCTGAACAAGAAATTGCATTTGGAGCTATGGCTGTTCACCATATTACACCTGAATTTCTAGAAGACAAACCATCATTTAAATCAAGGAGTATACAAGACGATACATCTATGACACTGTTCTCAGAGATACCACTAGCTCAACATCTAAATAATCTTGCTAAAGAATATATCTGGGTAGCACATAATGTTGAATTTGATATGGAGGTATTAAAGAAGAAAGGTATAGAAATACCTAGATATATATGTACACTTAAGGTGGCTAGAAATATGTTAGAGGATGAGAACAAGAGAGATTTGGAAAGTTACTCTTTACAATATCTTAGGTACTACTTAGGTCTTTACAAACAGGAAAACAATACAGATATACTTCCACATGATGCAATGGGAGATGTTGTTGTACTAAAGAATCTATTTAACTATCTACAAGAGAACTCCGTATTGACACCAGAAAATATGATGATGATATCTAAAGAACCACAATATATTCGTACCCTTACATTTGGTAAATATGCAGGACAGAATCTGGAAGAAATTGTTAAGATAGATAGGGAATATCTAGAATGGTTAAAGGAGAATGCGCAAGATAAAAAGGACTTACTATACAACATTGACAGGGTTTTAAGTTCTATGTAGGATATATTTACATTTACTTACTGTCAGTATGAATACAAAAAAAACATATACAGCACAAGCGCTAGCCATAGTAATGATTATACTTGTTGTAGCATCAATAATAGGATTCTCTGTCTTCTCAAGATTGATGACCCAGAAGAAAGCTGCTCTACAAGAAAGAGAATCTTCTGAAGCCCTAGAGGTAGCAGATATGATTTTAACGAACTTTCTTTTGTCAGAGCCAGAACAATGGAGAGAAGAAATAGAATTAGGATTTTTGTACAAGGAAAAGAGTGATGTTGGATATCCTGGCTCACAAGAACCAGTTGTTGAAGGAGAAGAGGGGGATATGGGGATACAGATGGAAGCATCTGTGCAAGGAGACTCAAGTAGCAATGCAATAACTAGATTAACTGATAAGTTAGGTCATAAGTTAGACCTTCAAAATTTAGATATATGTCCACTTTCGGAACATAACAATGAATATACTTTACAACTTAGCAAAACAGATGAGAATACTGAGTTTGTCTTACGTCCAGGAGAAACATTCGTTTTCCCAATTGGAGGAAAGAGTCTTGGAGAATTCTGCTCTATTAACATCTCTTTCCCTAATTCAGGAAACAAGAATGGTGGATTCACTGTTAATAGAATATTTGTAAAAGAAGGAGTTATCAAAGAATATGAATATGATGATACAAAAAATTACTGTTTCTCTGCGAATGGGACGATATGTAATAATTCAAACTTTACTGGACCACAGGGTGGATGGACATACTACAAGCAAAGTGACAACCCTTTAAGTATTGCAATTCCCTTTCTCCCTAAAAATCCACTGCTTGAAAGAATTCAACTCACTGCAATAGGAGAAGAACTAATATTCAAATTCAGTATGTCAGATAAATGTAGCGAAAGCATAGAACTTTGGCAATTGAGAGCCTCTGCAACCTGTAATGGAACATATAGAGCAAAAGAAGTAATAGTACCAGATGTTGGATGGAGCTATTCAATCTTCAACTATGTCCTTTTCAATGGACAAGGTAATATTTCAAGTGGGCAATAATTATGTATTTAGAAAGAGCTGTAATAAAATTTGGGGGAGAATCGGGACAGGGCATAAATACTGTTGGTAGAATGCTCACTCAAGCCCTCAATCGTTTAGGACTCTACACGTTTTCTAATAGAGAATACCCTTCACTAATTAAAGGTGGAGTTGCTTCATATCAAGTAGATGTTAGAGATAAGGAGATATATGCCTCTGGCAAAAAAACAAACATCCTTTGTACACTTTCCGAAAAAGCACTTCACACATATATTTTTGATCTTTTAGAAAATGGAATCATAATACACGATGGGAATGAGGTTGAATTAAACCAAGATGAAGAGATTTTTGTTCAGAAAAACAACATACAGATAATATATCTAGATTCTGTGAAAGTTGCACTAGAAGCAGGTGGTATTGAGATTATGGCCAATGTAGTTCTTTTGGGATATATATGGAAAATATTAAAACAGGATGTAAATATTCTCATTGAGGAAGTACTAGAACTCCTAGAAGGTAAAAAGATTGATATAGAAGCAGAGAAAGCATGTATAGTAGCGGGATACAGTCATCCATCATATAGAGATACATTTGGAGAAGAGATACAACTTCCTACCAAATCACCACAACGTAAACTTCTCATGACAGGTAATGAAGCTGTAGCACTAGGAGCGTTAGCAGGAGGAGTAAGAGCATACTACGGATATCCAATGACACCCGCTACATCAATACAGAAATTCTTAGGAGAAACAGCTGATGAAACGAAGATACTAGTCAAGCAAGCAGAAAACGAGATAACAGCAGCCCTAATGGCACTTGGAAGTATGTACATGGGTACAAGGGTATTAGTTGCAACCTCTGGTGGAGGTTTTGACTTAATGACAGAAACACTCTCATGTGCTGGAATCTCAGAAACCCCATTTGTTGTAGTCTTAGCACAAAGAATAGGAGCTGGAACAGGTGTACCAACATGGACTGGAAGTGGGGATATATCCGTAGCTACCAAAGGTGGACATGGAGACTACCCACGATGTGTAATCTCAATATCAGACATTAACTCAGCATTCGAACTAACACAAAAAGCATTTAACATTGCAGATAAATATCAACTACCAGTTATAATCCTCACAGAAAAACAGATAGCAGAATCAATATACTCAACATATTCTCTACCACCAATACAAAAAGTAGAAAGAGGACTCTCAACAGGAGAGTTTAGATATCAAATTACAGAATCAGGAATCTCTCCTAGATGGATGCCAACAAAAGGATTAAAACCATACATTAGCACAAGTGATGAACATACAGAAAAGGGATACTCAACAGATATAGCCAAAGAAGTAAACGAGATGTCTGAAAAAAGGAACAGAAAGATAGAAACACTTGAATCAGAATTACCAGAACCTAAATACTTCGGGAAAGAGAATGCAGAAGTCATATTTGTAGGAAATGGAAGTACAAAAAATGCAGTGCTAGATGCACAAACCATTGATGAAGATATTGCATATCTCTCATATGAATACATCATTCCACTTAAAACAGATACACTCTTAAAACTAGCACAACAAGGAAAAAGACTCATACTCATTGAAAACAATCAAACAGGACAACTAGGAAAATTAATCAAAGAAAAATGTGGGTATGATTTCAAAGAGAAACTATTAAAATATGACGGAAGACCTTTCTTTGTAGATGATATATTAGATTATCTAAACAAATAGATGGCACTAGAACTAAAAGACTACAATTCAACAATACTTCCTACATGGTGTCCAGGATGTGGAAACTTTGCAATACACACAGCACTCAAAAAAGCACTCATTGAGTTAAATATTGAACCATCAGAAGCACTAATATCCTTTGATATCGGTTGTAATGGAAATGGTGCTGATACAGTAGGTACATATGCATTCAAGGGCCTACACGGCAGATCAATAGCTGTTGCTTCTGGTGTACATCTTGCAAACAGAAAGTTCACAGTAATTGCAGATATAGGTGATGGGGGATGTTTTCATGAAGGATTAGACCACCTAGTAAACGCTATTAAATCCAACTATGATATTACAATCCTTATACACAACAATCAGAACTTTGCTCTTACAACAGGACAGGCTACTGTAACCACACCTAAAGGAAAAAAGATGTACGCTCAACCACATGGAAGTCCAGAAAGAAATCTAGATGTTGATAGCTTCATTCTCAATCTCCACCCCACATTCTTCGCTAAAGCATACTCAGGAGACCCATTACAAATGACCGAGATTATCAAGAAGGGAATACAACACAAAGGCTGTAGTGTTATCAACATCTCACAATCTTGTCCTACATACAACAAAGAGATGACAGCTCAATGGTTTAAAGAAAACATTATCAAACTCGATACACTTCCTGAATACTCCTCAAACTCAATGGAAGCTGCAAAAGAACTTCTAGAAACTGCAAACAAAATAAAGAAGATATATACAGGTATAATATTCCAAGATACCACCATACCCACCTTCTATGACAACCTACATAGTAGAAAAGGAATAATTTCTGAATTAACAGAGGAGGTCAAGGAATATAATATTAAAGAGCTATTAAAATACACAAATAGTTAAACCATATGGAAACAATACTCTCACCTAAGTCTGTTGCAATAGTTGGAGTCTCAGAGAACCCTGAGAAAGTGGGTTCTGTCATGATGCAAAACCTTCTTGAGACTGGATACAATGGAAGAATATATCCAATAAATCCTAAATATACGGAACTACAAGGTAGAAAAGCGTACCCAACCATTCTTGAAGTTAATGAAGAGATAGATATGGTAGCAATAGCCTTACCTTACCAATTTGTTGAAGAAGTAGTAGACCAATGTATAGAGAAAAAGGTTAAGTCGGTATTAATAGTGTCTGCAGGATTTGCAGAAACAGGAGATGAAGGAAAAGAATTAGAAGAAAGGATTACAAACAAACTAAGAGGAGCGAACATCCGCCTCATTGGACCTAACTGTCTTGGCTTTATCAACAACAAAGCTAAGATAGACCTAACATTTGCTAGATCAAACCCAGGTGATGGTAATATCGCTTTCATATCACAGTCTGGAGCATTCTGTACTGCCATTTTAGATATGGCAGCAGAAACAGGAATGGGTTTCTCACATGTCATATCCGTAGGTAACAAAGCAGATATTAATGAAAATGAACTACTACCATACTTTCTAAACAACAATTCTGTAAAAGCAGTAGCAATATATCTAGAGGAATTTGCTGATGGAAAAGAATTTGTATCAATTGTACAAAGGTCTAAGAAGCCAGTATTACTAATTGCTCCTGGTAGTTCTGAAAAGTCAAAACAAGCTATCTCATCCCATACCGGTTCACTTGCATCTTCTTACGATGCTGTACTAGCTGCAGTCAAGAAAGCAAATATCATTCTTGCAGAGAACTCTGAGGAGCTCTACAAGCTCATGGAATTAATTAACACAGGATTTACACCAAAAGGTAAGAATGTTGCAATAGTTTCTAATGCAGGTGGTCCTGGTATAACTGCAGTAGATAGGGCAGAGATAGAAGGTCTAAATATTGTAGATTTAGGTGAGAAAACAGAACAGAAATTAAGGACAATCCTACCTGTTGAGGCCTCCACACATAATCCTGTTGATGTTTTAGGTGATAGTAAAAGCGACAGATACTCAGTTGCAATCGCAACAGTTTTAGAAGATGTAAATGTTGATAGTGTAGTAGTCCTTCTCACACCACAACTAATGACTGATATTGAAGGTACGGCGGAAGCAATAGTTGAACTTTCTAAAAAGAATTCTAAACCAATATATGCCTGTTTTCTAGGAGGAAAAGATGTTAGACCTGCATACAGGATTTTACAAAGTAATGGAATAGGGTGGTTTAATGATGTAGAGGAAACTATGCACCTTATCGCCAAACTTGCAGATTTTGAGATGAGAAAAGGATTAAATAAAGTGATAAATAGCAAGGAATATGTTAGAAGAACTAGAAACAAGAGAGATATTCAAGAATTTGTGAACAACAATACAGAAACTGCTGTACTACCCGATGAGTTAGCAATTGCAATATTTGAAGAGTTTGGTATTGAGATGCCCAAACAACTAGTTGCAAGTAGTTTAGAAGAGGCTAGAGACTTTGCAGCAACTATTTTCCCAGTAGCAATTAAAGCAACATCTCAGGACTTAGCACACAAAACAGATTTTAAAGCATTACATTTAGATATTAGAACGATTACTGAGTTCGAAGAGAAATATACTGAACTTAAAGAAGGTATTACAAAGATAACAGGTAATCCTTCACCTAAAATACTTGTACAAGAGATGATAGAGGATAGTAAGATTGAGATGTTCATAGGTGCAAACAGAGATGGAGATAGTCATATTTACGAGAAAGATGGAGTAGGTTTTGGCCATCTAATGGCAATTGGTAAGGGTGGTGTATATACAGAGGTTTACAAAGATATTAAACATGTCCTTATCCCAGAGATGAGAGAAAAAGTAGATAATATACTTTCAGAGACAAGTGTTTCTAAAATAATTGATGGGTATAGAGGTAAACCAAAACTAGCAAGAGAGAAATTTGTTGATATTATAATGAAGATACAAAGTTTACTCATCACATATCCTGAGATAATATCAATGGATATCAATCCAGTTATGCTTAATGAAGAGAAGGCATATGCTGTTGATATCAAACTATATGTGAAGAAGTAATCCCACACAACCAATCCTATAGCCTTGTTTTGTCCCGTTCAGATTGTTATAATACCTTGTCGCACTTTAACAATCTATTGGTATATCCAAAATAAAACTCAAGACTCAAAAGAAAGGAGCTTAAAAATGTTTAAAAGAACATCTCTTATTCTTGCCCTATCTTTACTGATTGCACTTAGTGGTTGTGGTCCAGTACCGCAAGCCACCCAAGCAAACCAAGTACACGATACAAAACTTCATCTCATTACCATGAAACTCACAGAAGAACCAGAAAACTACCCAACAGAACTAATTGGCTCTATGAGGCATGGAACAATAGGGGATGTCTCCCAGGACAATAACCAAATCATACGCGGAGAAGTCTTAGAGGTAAGCCCTCCTGTTGATTTTGTATCAAAAGGAGACATCAATATTATTACAGCCAACGACTTAAGGATTATGGCATTAAAAACTGGCGAGGTAGCCTCTTTCGTATGTACCAGAGATTTACAACAAATATGTGAATACGAAAGCGGACCAACTCGTCTTGGTTGTTATGATATTTACCATTTCAATGAGTGTAAGCTTGTTGAATTCAAACCAAACCAATAGATTAGATTAAAGTATGATATGCCTGAGAGAGGTTACAATGATTGGTTAAAACCATCACTAACCTCAACAATCTCAGGCTTTTTCTTTATAGGAAATATAAAGACTAATATCTTTCTCTATCTGAAGATAGATATTCATCATAAAGTTCTTGACACTCTTTATGATCAACCTGCTCTTCTGTATAACTCTCACTATTACCACTTACTTCATCAAAACCTATTCTCTTAGCATCTTCATAATCACAACCGTAATACACCTTCTCTATCTTCGCCCACTGTATAGCACCTCTACACATAGGACAAGGCTTTCCTGTTGTATATAACTCACAACCTGAAAGGTCATGTGTATCTAACTTCTCACTTGCTTCTCGAATTGCTTGTATCTCTGCATGAGAAGTAGGGTCATCCTCTTTCAAAACCTCATTATGTGCAGAAGCAATAATTTGACCATCTTTTACAATAACAGCACCAAAAGGACCTCCATGACCTCTCTGCATACCCTCTTTAGCTTTGTATATAGCTAATTGCATAAACTCATTCATCTTAGAACTCCCTTTTGAAATTAATACCCTTAGCATGAGCTTTAAGACCTGTCCTTCCCAAATCCCTCTCATATCTTCTTGCATAATCTCTGTACTTAAACACTTTCTTACGCCTTTGCTTAATATTCTTCTCACTAATCATACCTGGACCATTAATACAACCTCCATCACAATTAAGAATATCTAAGAATTTGTAATGTTTGTAAACACCATCCTTAAAAGCATCAAAAACAGGCATTAGATTGTTAAGACCTTCCATTATCAATATATCCTTGTCCTTAAGCAAACCACCGTGCAATGTGTCTGAAAGTCCTCCTGAGACGGGATATATCTTAGTATAGTCATTGTATACCTTATCAAACCCAATACAGTACTTGTTCTCTTTAACCTCCTCTTCAATATTCTGCTTCTTAAAAAGCTCCTCAAGCTCTCTAAAAGTTAAAACATCATCAACTGTACCTGTCTCTCCTGCCTCAAGCTTCTTAGTCATACATGGACCAATGAAAACAACCTTGTGCTTAGGATACTTCTTCTTTACATACAACCCCATACAACCCATTGGAGAGTGTGAAGGAACGAGATTTTGAACTAAATGTGGATACTTTACCCTAATGAAGTTCACAATTGTAGGGCAAGGACTAGCTATCCACGTTTTCTTCTCTCCTTTCTCTAAACTCTCTTTGAGAAGGGAGTAGTATGTAATATTAGTCATCTTTGCACCAAATGTAACCTCCATCACCTTATCAAACCCAAGCTTTCTTAATCTGTAAACAATGTTGGGATATTCATATTCCGTAACAAATGAGGGTGCAAGAAGACAGATATATTTTTGACCTTTCTTAAACTCCATAATTAAATATACTATATTGATATTAATATGACAAAGGATATAATGGAGATGAATATTTCATTAACAATTTTGCCTGTCTTAATTAACTTTTTACAATATTAAAATGCTAGGAATAGATACGATATATTGGATGTTTGCAATACCAGGATTACTTCTCTCTATCATCACTCAAATATATGTCAAAACTACATATGTTAAATACTCAAGAGTTGATAACGGAAGAGGAATTACTGGAAAGAGAGCTGCAATTGAGATTAAAAACGGAGAGAACTTTCCCGTAGAGATTAATACAAATCAAGGAACATTGGGAGATCATTTTGACCCAATTAGAAATGTTGTTAATCTTAGTACTGAAAGTACTCAATCTACATCTGTTGCAAGTGTAGCTGTAAGTTCTCATGAGATGGGGCATGTTGAACAGAAGCATAAATCGTCCTTAATATATGGAACTAGAAGATTCTTGGTTCCTGTAACAAATGTTGCAACAAATATCGGATATATTCTCTTCTTCATAGGATTGGTAATTTCAAAATATGAACTTTCTCAACTAGGATTAATTCTCTTCTCTACAAGTGTACTTTTTTCCATTGTTACAATTCCTGTTGAGTTAGATACAAGTAACAAGGCAATGAGATTTATAAAGAAATATGACCTAATAACCGAAAATAAGAGAGGGGGTGCCAGAAAAGTTCTGACTGCTGCTGCACTTACATATTTTGCTGGTCTTGCAACATCCATTCTCAACTTACTCTACTACGCAAGTATCTTAGGAAGAAGAAAGAGGTAATCAACTTGACCTAAAACAATAATCCTGTAATATATACCCAAGGGATATTTAACATAAATAGCGTATGGGTAGCTAGGAACTACTACGAGGAGAGAGCAGTCGGATAATCAGCGGATACTCTCAGGTCATATTGTTGACCTAAAGATTACCTACAATTCAACAAAGAGGTAATCAACAATTCCCTTTTTAGATAAATTAAAACTACACAAATATGTGCGGTATTTTTGGATATTCAGGAGAGAAGAAAACTAAAGAAGCGATATTTAACGGATTAAAGAGGTTGGAGTATAGAGGATATGATTCGTGGGGGATAGCAATACTTAATGAAAACAAGATATATCAATACAAGGATATTGGAGAGATTAAAAAAGATGACAAGTTGACAAAACTTCAAGATGGCACTGTAGGTATAGGGCACACAAGATGGGCTACACATGGTGGTGTTACTGTAAAGAATGCTCATCCTCATCTCTCATCTCACAATGAATTTACACTTGTTCAGAATGGTATTGTTGAGAATTTTGATTCATTAAAAAAAGAATTACTAAAAAAGAAAGAAAAGTTTGTATCCCAAACAGATACAGAGGTAATAGTAAAACTCATTGAACAAGAATTAGTTAAGAAAAAAACATTAAAAGATGCAATTGTAACTGTTTTTAAGAGACTAGAAGGAAGAAATACCATTGCTGTTTTAGATAGTAAGAGTGGAAAGATATATGCAGTTAGGAATGGTTCACCTTTAGTATTAGGTGTAGCTGAAGATGGTACATATCTAGCATCTGACACTCTCTCTTTCTCAACAGCAACAAACAAGGTAATTCTCTTAGATGACTACGATATGGTTGAGATAGAGGGAACAGATATCAAGATTAAGAACTTAATGAAAAAAGGTAAGAAGAATATAGTGGTAAAAGAATTAAAGCACCAATTTAGTGAAATAGACAAAGGTAAATTCAAGCATTTTATGATCAAAGAAATTGTTGATCAAAAGAAAACAATACCTTTAGCAACAGAATATACCGAGAAGGACTTAAAACCCCTTATACAAGCAATTAAGAAAGCTAAAAGGGTATATACAGTAGGAGCAGGAACAGCTGGTTTTGCTGCAGGACAAGTAGCATATTTCTTAAGAAATATTGCAAAGATAGATGCTCAAGAGATAAAGAGCTATGAATATAATTCATACTTACCGATAATCAAGAAGAGAGATGTTGTAATTGCATTCTCTCAAAGTGGAGAAACAGCTGATACAATTGAAGCCATAGATGCCTTGAAGAAGAAAGGATGTAAAGTAGCCAGTATTGTTAATATGTTTGGTACAACAATTAGTCGAATGTCAGACTATGAATACTACACTAACTCAGGTCCAGAGATATGTGTTGCTTCGACAAAGGTCTTTACTGCTCAATGTGCATGGGGATATTTACTTGCAATGGTCTTAGTTAAGCAATACAAAGAAGCTCAAATGAATATCAAAAAGCTTACAAGACAGTTAAGTAAGCTATTCACAAAAGAAGCTCTTGTACAAACTAAATCTGTTGGTAACTTAATGAAAAAGAAAGACCATGCCTTTATCTTAGGTAAAGGAGAGAACTCCTGTATTGCCCTAGAAGGTGCTCTAAAGATTAAAGAGATATCTTACAAACATGTAGAAGGCTTCGCTGCTGGTGAGTTAAAGCACGGCGTAATAGCACTAATAGAGAAGGGGACAGTAGTGTTTGGAATAATGCCAGAGAAAAAACATAATGAAAGTAGTGACCTAATTAGTGCAATGGAACAGGTTAAAAGTAGGGGAGCTCTTACCATAGGGATTGGTTCAAAAGATTTCCAGAAGAATGAGGTATTTGATAGATATATTGTTGTTCCACAAGTAGAGAATGTTTCAAGTATTGCTAATGTAATACCTTTTCAATTGATCTCATACTATCTCTCGCTTGCATTAGGGAATAATATAGATAAACCTAGGAACTTAGCAAAATCTGTTACAGTTAAATAGGAGGAAGTAAAAATTACTCATGTATTAGCAGAAGGTCTCCTTTTTGGAAGTTCTCATAGAGATACTTAGCATCTTTTACAACCATTCTAATACATCCTGCACTCTGTCGAGTATATATGTTGCTCTCAGGTTCAAACCATTTACTTCCATCTTCTTTGTACATCCAAATTAATCCGTGTAACCCATACCAAGAGTCCTGCTTGCGACTATAATGGAAAGCCATCCAATATGGCATATACTTTCCTCCTGGTGCTATCGGTTCTCTCCCTTTGTCAACAATGGGAAAAACACCATACACTTGAAAACCATATACTGGACCTGATAAACCAATTGCCTTCTCAACAACTCCATCTTTCCAGACATAGAGCTTCTGTTGAGAATTATCTACCTCCATATACTTCTTTGCATACTTACCATCTGTTCCTGGCATCTGTCCACCATCTATCTGAACACGTATATCCTTGTCACCAGTAAGATAAACACTATTTACTTTGTCATACAGAGTTGAAAAGTCAGGAGCAATATCACCTTTACGAGCATAGAATTGTCCTTTACTGTTCTTCACTAGCTCCTTCTCTCCAAAGATTGTATCAAAATATGGGACTATTTTCTCATTTACATAATCATCAAACTTCTCCCTATCTAAATCTGTATCTGTAATGAATGTAGAGAAATCCTCATGTGATATTGTTTTGTACACTTCCTCAAAACTCATTCTTACAAAGTATTCCTCTGTTTTGCCTAGAAGATTAATCCCTTCTATTACTTCGGAAGCAGGGATACTTTCTGTACTATCTATTTCAACTCCTTTGACATCAGGACCTTCCACCTGCTTTACATACCTCTGTTCTTCGCTATGAACAAGGTAAAGGGAGAGGGGAACTAAAAGAATACTGACTGCAATACCTAATACTGCTCTTAGGGATATAGATACTGTTTCCTTAGATTTCTTTAATGAAGACATATATTAATATATTGGAATATGAACAAAGAAGCAATAATGTATAGTTTTTTAACAAGAATGTTGGTATAATGAGGTTCTAAGGATGTTTTCTGCCCATTTTTAATATATTGAAAGTTAAAAGCTAAGATTAAGATGGAAGCAGAGAATATTGAGAATATAACAGAGAGTGAATATATATATGAGAGAGGGGAAGGTATCCCTAGTTTTTTTGAACCTGGATATGTAAATAGGGTTGTAGATGCACTACCTAGTTATTTCCCAAACTATCTTAAAGAAAGATTAAAAAGAGAACATCCTGATATACCTGTTATAAAAATGGAAGAGGAATGTGAAGAAACATATATTAATTACCGCAATATTTGTGCACCTTACTACTATGGAGGACACCATCTAAATGAAATGTTGACAGAAAGTCTTAGTCTTACAATACTTACAGGTGTAAATGACTATGTAAAAACAGATACCGTGTACAGAGAAACCCTTTTAGAACCATTCCTTTCCGATTATGGAAGAAACAATTCCACAGTTGAACTAGTTCAATGTATGCAAGTAGCTATGCTTAGTGGAGATTTTAGCGCAACAAATAGACTACTAAAGGAAAAATATAATATGAATATTTTTGAGTTTCTAAGAGATTTTGACAATAAAGTTATAGATGAGAAATATACCACTATTCAAGAAGAAAAGGATGAGTTTCATACGATGGGAAAATTTGATATAGATAAGTTGCAAATCCAAATCGACACCCTAGAGTGGGAATTAATAACAAAACAAAAGGAATTACTTTCCTTACTAGAAGAACGATTAAAACTAGAGTGTGAATTACTCAGTAAAGATATTGATAAGACCAATGAACGAATAGAAGAAGCACAGGAACATATGAAGCTAAACTATGCAAATGTAGCAAGAATAGGTATACATGAGACATTACACTATCTTTCATATTCCCCTAATGAAAGAAGAATAGGCTTCAAAGTCCTTGATGATACCCAGCTATATCTACTATCTTCAACATACTAATACCCAAATGGAGCATATTGATATATAATAAAAACTATGGAAAACAAAAATACACTTGATAATATAGTTGCCCTTTGTAAGAGAAGGGGGATAATATACCCAAATTCAGAGATATATGGAGGTATAGGTGGCTTCTATGACTACGGTCCTGTGGGTGTTGAGATGTTAAACAACCTTAAGAGGTATTGGTGGAAGAATATGGTAGATAAGAGGGAGAATGTTGTTGGAATTGATGGAACAATCATTACACATCCTAAGGTTTGGGAAGCATCTGGTCATGTAGAAAATTTTGGTGATGAGGTAGTTGAATGTAAGGGTTGTCACCAGAGATTTAGACCTGAAGATATTGAAGAGAAATGTCCTAACTGTGGTAAGAAAGAATTTACAGAACCTAGATCGTACAATCTTCTCTTTGCAACAGAGGTTGGTGTAATTGAAGGTTCTAAGGTAAAAGCATATCTAAGAGGTGAAGCATGTCAGAATATATATCTAAACTTTAAGAATGTTGTAGATAGTACAAGGCAACAGATTCCTTTTGGTATTGCACAGATTGGTAAAGCATTTAGAAATGAGATTACTCCTGGAAGATTTACCTTTAGAGTGAGAGAGTTTGAACAGTGGGATTTACAATTCTTTGTGCATCCTAATGATATGGGGAAATATTTTGAATATTGGAAAGAAGAAAGAATGAAGTTCTACAAAGAGCTTTACAGAAAACATGAAAACCTTAGATTCTATCAACACCCTAAAGACAAATTAGCCTTCTATGCTAAAGATGCATACGATATTGAATATTTAGCTCCTTGGGGATGGGCTGAGAATGAAGGTATTCATTGGAGAGGTGACTATGATCTAACACAACATATGAAGTTCTCAGGAACAGATTTAACATATACAGACCCAATTACAAATGAAAAATATATTCCAAATATTGTAGAGACTTCTGGAGGTGTTACTAGAACATTCCTCTACCTTCTCCTTGATGCATACGAAGAAGAAGATTTAGGAGAAGGAAATATGAGGACTGTACTAAAGATACATAAAGATATTGCTGCATACAGAGCTGCAATATTTCCACTTGTTGGAAACAAGGATGATATTGTTAAGAAAGCAAGAGAGGTGTTTGACTTACTCTCTGATTCTTACAAAGTTGTATGGGATGGAAGAGGAAATATTGGAAAGAGATATAGATATCAAGATGAGATTGGTACTCCATACTGTATTACAGTTGATTACGAAACTTTAGAAAATGGTACTGTTACTGTAAGAGATAGAGATACAATGAAACAGGAAAGAGTAAAGATTGAGGATTTAGATGAATATATAGCCTAAGAAACCTCAACTATCTCATATTCAACATCTCCATCTTCTGTTTTAACTACAACTTTCTTTCCTTTTTTACCATTCATCAATTGTTTACCTAATGGAGATTTATCTGAAATCTTTCTTTCTAAGGGATTAGCTTCTACATCAGAAACTACTGTAAACTCCTGAGTCTTACCATTAGTTTTTACTTTTACAACAGACCCTATATCAACACATGTCTTTTTTCCTTTCTTCTCCATGACAGTTGCATGCTCAAGAGTTTCCTCAATATCCTCAACCTTCATATTAATCTTACTTATCTCATCTGTAACAGCAGCAATGGAATCAGTATCTTCGCTAACATCACTCTGTCTAGCATGTTCCAAGTTTTTGTTTAGTTCCTTCCTACTCTCTAGGAGCTTCCTGAGTTCTTCTTTAAGTTTAACAAACATATCTTTAGAGATGATTAATTTGTTGTCTTTCATTGTATTAAATAGCTAATTAAAATATTTGGAAATCAAATGGTAGATAATGATAGCATTCAAGGTGGGGATTCTCAAGTGGTAATGGCTAAGGGATAGATTATATAGTATAATAATATATACGGATATGGTGGATGTAGCTCAATTGGTTAGAGCGCTGGTTTGTGGCACCAGAGGTTGTGGGTTCAAGTCCCATCTTCCACCCCAGATAAGAATTTCAAAGAATTGTAAGTATTGAATGGTTCATTAAGCTTGTAATCAAGCACCTTTTTGTCACCTACAGTTATGTTCAGAAACACTAATTTGACTAATTGGTCAACCAAGTACATATCATCTGTATTTTCCATTGCTGTTACTATGTTTTTAAAGAAGTTCAGAAATGAATCATATTCAGGGAAATCAGTCATAGCTTCTGCTTCATATGTTTTATTTTGAACAATCAATTCTTCTATTTCCTTTTCTAAAACTCTTCTCTGATTAATAATAATCTTACAATCATTAGAAAGCTTTTCAGCTACACTCTGATTCTTTTCATCCAAAAGCCTATTAGTTGTTTTCTCTTCTTTATTCTGTAATTTAGTAAGATTACTTCTAAGAACTTTTAACCTTGTTCTATTCTCTGCTATCAGAGAGTTCTTACTCTCTAGATACTTCTCTTTCGCTTTATTGTATGTTTCTCTATTTACCTTCAACTCGTTCTTAATGAAATCTTTTACAAAATCAATAACAATATTACTTCTCACTGTATTAGATATTGGTTTAATACCTTTCTCCTTTCTCTTCTCCTTACATTTACTATTACCGCAAGAGATAGCCAAATATCTCCCACCTCCCCCTGAACTAACACCTGGAATCATATAATTACCACAATCACGACATATGAGAAATTCCCGAAAAGGTCTAAACTCATCAGATACATTCCAACCTCTAGATGTTCTACTGCTTATCTTTTGAGCCTTTAGGAAGTCACCAGGGCTTACCATAGGCTTAAATTTTGAGTCCACAGCCATATCTACAACTAAATCCCCATAACAGTAGTATCCTGCATAGAAAGGGTCTTTGAAAAAATTGGAAAGAGAATTTTTATCTACATTTTCTCCCTTTAGATTAAGTTCTTTTATAATATGTTGTTGAGATTTCCCATTAAGATAATCAGACCAAGCTTGAGAATACAATTCAAACTTTTCATTATCCTCTCTAAAATAGCCCTCTCTTGATTTATTATAACCCCTCTTGTCAGAACCACAATGTTTCCCTTCCTTAATTGTCTTGTGAATACCTCGTTTGGTATCGTCAGATAATTTATCAGAGAATTCTTTTGCCATTGCAAACAGTATGCTTAAAGTCATCTTCCCTGCAGTATCGTTATTGAAAGTATAAGAAGAGAATTTTAAATCTGCTATCACATCATTATCAAGCATGTCTAGGATTTCTCCAGATTCCTTCATATTTCGAGAAAGCCTGTCTGGATGCCAAGCTAGGATACTGTTATAGAAATCTCCTCTCTGTATAGTATCTACAGCTCTTTCTAAACAGATAAATCTCTTCTCACTATACTCTTGTAACTTCTGTAATGTTTGTTCTTCTAATACAGTATCTAGTGATATATATGCTTCTTTTTCATCATCTTTAACCTTGTATATATTATTTTTAGTAAAACAAGATAGTTTTTCTACCTTAAAGTTAAGATTAAAACCATCTTTTAGTAATACCTCATATAATAGATCAAAGTCATCAAATTCAAATTCTAATTGTGTACTTGCATCTTCCATATATTTAACTAATGCTTTTTTGTTCTCCTCACTTGTTTTATCTGGATTTGGTACAAAGAGATTCTCTGGGAAATAGCTTGGAGATAGGGTAAGTACTTTAAAACCTAAATCTCCTTTAATATTATCTTTCCTTAACTTCTCTGACACTCTTTTTACTCTCTCTATACATATATCTGATATCTTTTTATATCCTTCTTTATATGCTTCACTATTTTCATCTGTTTTTTCTGGTATCTGTACTAATATATATTTTCTATTACCTCCATCTTCCTTATTCAATTCCATTACTGATTGAGCTGTAGTACCTGATCCTGCAAAGAAGTCGAGGATTAGGGAGTTTGGGTTGGTGGAAATATTTACTAACCAGCTAATTAAAGCTGTTGGTTTGGGATTATTAAAAAACAAATTTAGTTCTTTTATTTCATTATTACCATCAGTTGTAGAACCTAACCCTGTTAAGACGGAAGTTGGTGTCTTATTAATCTTTTCACCTAAAAATTTTTTTAAGCGTGGAATTATATCGCCTGTTCCCCAATAAATTCGATTATCCTTATCTAACTCATCAAACTCCTCTTTGTTCATATGCCATTGTCTAGCAATCTTCCTACCAGAAGGCAATGTAATTGTGTAATAGTTCTTACCTTTAGGATTAGACTTGTTTTCACTTTTACAAATCTCACAACTCATCCAATCACCACGAGGGTCATTATCTACATTTCCATACTCATTCTTAACAGTTCGCTCTGCTAGGGGTTTATTAAAATAGGTCAACTCTTTATTTTTATAAATAACTATTATATATTCATGGTCATACCTAAACCTATATGTAATCTTCATTTTCCCAGAACCAGCAAGAGGATTTCCTGTAACTTTATCCCAAATCATTACTTCCACATTCTCTTCGCCAAACAATTCTGCAGATATCTTATGCAGATTTGCCACCTCATTATCATCAATACTAATAAAGATAACACCATCATCTGTTAATAGATTTCTAGCAAGTAATAATCTAGAATACATCATATTAAGCCAATTACTATGATATCTACCTTGTGATTCTGTATTACTATCTAGCTTAATACCATCCTTAGTAGTACCTGATTTCTCCCAATATGATTGTTTATCTTCTATAAAGTTATCTGTATATATAAAATCATTCCCTGTATTATATGGAGGATCAATATATATACATTTAATTTTACTTTGATATGCTTTTTGTAAAAGTTTTAATACTTCTAGATTATCTCCTTCTAATATTAAATTCTCTGTATTATCAAAATCTATACTTCTCTTCTTATCTGGCTTTAACATACCTTTAGAGGTAGTAAAAGCATTCCTTTTAGCAGACATCTTACCTGCCCAATTAAACTCATATTTACCCTCTGATGTAGAACTAAATCTATCTAGAAAGTTTCTAAGTTCATCTTCATTTAAATTCCCTTCATCACTAAAGAGAGCAGGGTAGATTGATTTTAATTGTTCTATCTTTTCTGTATATATATCTTTTGATTGTTTTTGTATTTTGTTCATATTTATTTAGATTTAGATGAATTATTACCTATCTCAGCAAGTGTTTTCAAAGTTTCTGGATTAGAGAGTGCAGCAGTAAATATTTGTGTCATCATCTGATTCTGTTCTGATTTATGTGGCGCATCTAACAAGGTTTTTATGTTTTCATCTTGTTTCTCTATTAGTTTGGATATCTGCTCTTTTACATTGTCTCTTGTCTCTTTGGAAATCTTTTCTATTTCTAGTACTTTTTCATTTATTTTATCTAAAACTTTTTCTGTTTCTCCCTTCGTTTTCTTTGCTTCTTCTAGTTGTTTTTTAGATATATCTGCTTGCCAAACAGCAACAGCTAAAGAACCCAGCGAAATAAGAATTGTGACCCATCCTTCCATATATTTAAATTGTTAATTTATATTTATCTTTGTAGAGAAGCTACTAAAACTCTTAACAGGTGCTACATACTTCTCAAAACCAATAGCCTCAAAGTGTTTAATAGCACACTCAATCTTCATTCTTTCTTCCTCTCTTAACTCATTGATATCATCAGTACCCTTAGTTTCAACTACAAAATAGTATTTGGTTTCTCCACCTTTCTCAAGATCTTTCTTCTCTAAAACTAATGCAAAATCTGGATTATAGCTACCAATGGGTGTATCAATCTTGTACCACCTAGGAAGTTTAACAAATGCTTTAACCTTATTCTCTTGATCAATTTCCAATACAAAATCCTTCTCTACTGTAGAATCATACTCTACAGCATCATAAACACCTTTACGTGTAGGAACAACATCATTATATGTCTGAGGATCAAATATCTTAAAATCCTCAATTGAAAATTCTTCGTTGGTAGGTTGATAGGTAATAACTCTAACCATCTCCTTATTAAGAACTCTCTTAATTCTCTTAACAGCTTCTGCAAGATACACAACAGGATTTCTAGCTATCATCTCTTGATTAGAGACTTGATTTAATACATCTATCACTGTACGAACACTTAAAGATGTCTGTTCTGATATTTGATCTATTAAATCAATATGTACAATTGGACTCTTAGCAGTTGTAGTCGTTTCTCCTTTAGAAAGTATATTCTCTTTAATATCTTCTGTTTCACTCAACCCTCTAATCTGTACTGCCTGAGTTTGAATTATCTGTTCCTTCACAACAATAGAATTAAGCTCATCAACACATTTCTCTATCAACTCTTGTTCTCTAAAAGATACCATATATCTTGTTTTCTTCTGAATCTTCTTCCAAAGATTCTTAAAGTCTTCACTATCTAAAATATCTTCGTTGATGTTAATCTTGTTAGCACCTTTTCTTGCATTGCGTACTTTAGTTTCTCTTCTATCTCCTGTCTCTGCAACAATCTCTTCCTGATACTGTGTAACAAAAGCTTGATAGCTTTCATTAGGAATAACTGTTAGTAAATTAACTTCTTCTCCTTCTACAACTGTGTCTGCATCTCTATATCTCTCACCACTTTTATCTACACATATTCTCAAACCTCTTCCAATCTCCTGTCTTTTTTTAATTTCACTATGTGATTCATTTAGAGTACAAATTTGAAATACATTAGGATTATCCCATCCCACACCCAATGCAGAGTGGGAGAAGATAAATTCTAGTGGCTCCTCAAAAGAAAGTAGTCTCTCTTTATCTTTCATAATGAGGTTGTATATATCTTTATTCTTTTTAATTGAATTGATATTGTCTGTATACTCACCTGTTGTTGTTTTAGCAAAATACCCACCATGGACCTGTTCTATATTATTGGGCTCTTTACCATATTCTTTTTGATATTCCTCCTTGTACAACTCAACAAAAAGTTTTCGGATTAGTCCATCTTCTTGTACATAGTTAGCTACACGATCGATAAAGAAGAGTGAGAGTACCTTAATACCTAACTGTTTGTATTCTTCTTTCTTCTTAAAATGCCTTTTAATTGTCCAACGGATTTGTTCTCTAAAGATAGATTCCTTGTCCCAACCATGCTTAGAACCTTTTGTAAGCTCCACACCATTACTAAACTTCACCTTTTCAACGCCATCCATCAAATCCTTGTACACTCTCTCTACAATCCATCCCTTGTATACAGGATTATTTGTCTTCTCTTCTAAATCATCCAACTCTTTGAAATATCCTTCTTTTGTTTTAAAGTCTGTACCACTCTTGTATTTAAGTTCTAATTTCGCCTGTGGTTTAGCTGATGTAAGCTTAATCTCCTTAAACTCAACCTCAACATTACTTTGAGTATTCTCTTCGTGGATAGAGTAAACCTCTATCTTTTTAACTAATCCCTGATTATATGCTTCGTAAGGTGTAAGTCTGTAAACAAGGTTGATAGGGTTTTTATGTGTTGCCGAATATCTAATTTTAAGCAGAGGATTTAATGCAAGAAATCTTTTCTCCATATTTTCACTATCCATGCCTTCTTGAGGTTCATCCATGATTACTACTGGTCTAACAGCTTTAATCAGGTCTATCAATTTTTCACCATTATTCACATCTCTTTCTTGATTAATAATATTGTCATCTGCATTAAAGGCTTGAACGTTTATCACCATCACTTGCAATGTATTACTGTATGCAAAATGTCTTACTCTTGTCGTTTTTCTACTATCATATTCAAAAAAATCAATCTTCTCATTATATATCTCATTGAAATGGTCTTTAGTCATGTTAAGAGTTTTGACGACACCTTCTTTTACAGCAATACTAGGAACAACTATTACAAATTTTGTTAAGCCATACTGTTTATACAATTCTAAAATCGTACGAAGATAGATATATGTCTTACCTGTACCTGTCTCCATTTCCACAGTAAAATCCAAAAGCTCCTCATTTCTGTATTGCTTCTCTTCATCAATCTGGTTTTCTCTTACTATATTGTCATAGTTTTCAAAAATCTTTTCTTGGCTAATTTTTAAGATATTATGGGAAACTTCTTGTGATATTCGATCTTCTCTTCTTACATATGGAGCACCTTCAAACAGTTTGACCACAGAATTTATTGCATCCTTTTGGTATTGTAGATTTGCCTCAAACTTTATCTTCATTCCTTATTATATCCTTCCACTATTAATTTTGAAAGGCACATTACACCTGAGATAATATACCAGAAACAGACGCCAAGACCTTACTTTTTCATTTTATAGTAATTTTTGATATTCCATTCAATCATTGCTTTATCCCTTCCTTTCAATTAGAATCAATTATTAAATTATTCAACCCTAATATGGACGAGAAAAAGATAACTAGTAGAGAAGAAGATTTCTCACAATGGTATTTGGATGTAATTAAAGTTTCTGACTTTGTTGAACATGGTCCTGTTAGAGGTACAATGATTATCAAACCATATGGATATGCAATTTGGGAAAATATTAAGAAGGAATTTGATAAAAGGATTAAGGCTACAGGTGTAGAGAATGCTTCGTTTCCTCTTTTCATACCAAATGAATTTTTACACAGAGAAGCCAAGCATGTAGAAGGATTCTCCCCAGAAGTTGTAGCTGTAACTCATGCAGGAGGTGAGAAATTAAAAGAACCTTTTGTAATTAGGCCAACATCAGAGACAATAATATATGATGCATATTCAAGATGGGTAGAGTCATACAAAGATTTACCAATACTGATTAATCAATGGGCGAATGTTGTTAGATGGGAACTTAGACCAAGATTACTTCTGAGAAGTACAGAGTTTCTTTGGCAGGAAGGACATACAGCACATGCTACACCTGAAGAAGCAGATGAGAGAGCACAACAGATGTTGTTTGAATACAAAAAGTTTGCAGAAGAGTTTTTAGCAATACCTGTATTTGTTGGTAAGAAAACAGATGCAGAAAGATTTGCAGGTGCAGATATCACATATACAACAGAAGCTATGATGCAAGATGGTAAGGCACTTCAATTTGCGACATCACACAATTTAGGAGATAAGTTTGCAAAGGCATTTAATATTAAGTTTGTTGATGAGAATGGTGATATTAAATATTGTTACCAAACAAGTTGGGGAATGAGTACAAGAACTTTAGGTGGTTTAATTATGGTTCACAGTGATGATAATGGTCTTGTTGTTCCTCCAAATGTAGCACCATATGAGGTTGTAATTATTCCTGTCTGGCCAAAACCTGAGGATAGGGAGATGGTAGATAAAGAGGTTGAGAAACTTAAAGAAACTCTTGAGAAAGATTTTAGAGTTAAGGTTGATGATACAGATTTAAGAGTAGGTGAGAAGTTCTACAAGTGGGAGAAGAAGGGTGCACCTTTGAGATTGGAAATAGGACCTAGAGATATTAAGGAAGGTCATGTTGTTCTTGCAAGAAGAGATACAGGTCAGAAGGTTACTGTAAAGATGAATGAATTAACAAGAGAGATTAAAAGATTGTTAGAAGATATTCAAAAGAATCTCTTTAATATTGCAAAAAAGAGAATGGAAGAGAATACTGTAAGAGTTGAAACATATGATGAATTTAAGAAAGCAATTGAAGATAGTAAGTTTGTACTGGGATATTGGGCTGGTAGTAGTGATGATGAGGCTAAGTTTAAAGAAGAGACAATGGCAACAGTAAGATGTTTCCCATTTGAACATGAGGATGAGAAAGGTAAATGCTTCTATACTGGTAAAGAAGGTGCTAAACTTGCATTGTTTGCAAGGTCGTATTAGTTAATAATATTCTTGGTGAATAATATATGAGAATAATATTACTCTCAGGACAAAATATTTCTAACAAGGAATGGATAGAGGATGTAGAGAAGAAATTCCAAGAAAAGTTTACTAATACGAGAATATCTTACTATGATCATTGGGAAAAAGGGAAAGAAAAAGCAGATATAGAATTAGAAACTAAGAAGTTTTTAGATATTGTAAATAGTTCTGATGAAGAATATATTCTTTTTGCAAAATCAATAGGGAGTATTATCTTTCTGAATTCACTAAAAGATTTAAAAAAGAAACCCAAAGGTGTGTTAATAGTAGGTACGGCTTACAACTTGGGTAAGAAGCTTAATTATGATTTTGCTGATTTAGCGAAATATACTTCATATCCAGTTAATATATATCAAAAAGAATTTGACCCAGCTGGTTTTTATACAGAAGTTATGAATATTAGTGGTGATAATGTTGTAGTAAACAAGTATGAATGTGTACGGGAGGAGAACAATAATCATAGGTATGAAAACTATGATTACCTTCTTGAGCTACTTAGTAGATTGATATAATGTTCTTAGCGACTATCCGTGGGCTTTTAGCCCTCGGCTGTAAAGCTCTTTGATAATTAGCGTGTAAGTTGGTAGACTTCAGGGATGAAATCCCTTAAGTCTACATCTCAAGCTAAGTACG
>Ga0255346_1000321_pt1 | contig 82230 bp, 77 predicted proteins | sample wastewater_treat_FD_194410 | JGI IMG/M metagenome (GOLD analysis project Ga0255346, IMG submission 194410) | Wastewater microbial communities from Lulu Island WWTP, Vancouver, Canada - plant22 | ecosystem: Engineered > WWTP > Wastewater > Unclassified | place: Canada: Vancouver, British Columbia...
TGCTCAACAATTGTTTTTCGCAGTAATTCTTTTGTGCTCATTTCTAATATCCTGTTCATAGTTCCTAATCTTAATTAGGACATTTCTACTTTGCTACTTTAGGACATTATCATTTTGCCCTGACACGCGAAAAGCTTGACAGGATCAAATATTATGTTAAAATAGAATTAAGTGAAAATATTGAATCGGGTTAGTTTTTACTAATCCATGAGCGGAGATGATCGCTTAAGATGTCTCCAGCTATATCAAAATTTTATAAATGATGGGGATTCGTTGAGGGGAGGTGGTTTTTTAAAGATTAGTATAAGTGCTTTTCAGTTAAGACATTTTTTGGATGAGGAAGCATTTGGCCGTTGGGTAAGTTGGTGAATTTATCGGCAATGGCTTACACAAGACGAAGAATTGTTCATTTAGTTCTATAAAAAAATAAGGAGACCCAAAATGAAAAAGAATAGTTTAAGAATTGTTTTGTTATTAATCGTTTTTGTTTTGATTGGTTCGATGGGAGCTAATCAGGCAAAAGCCAATCAGGATAGACCTGATGCTGGACAACCTGGCGAGGATGAAATTTACAACCTGAGTTATCAGCCAATAGATGAAGAAAATATACTTGATACTGGTGATTCCTCTGATGATATCTAAAGTGAAGAAATGCCCGAGGTCATGGCAGCTGGTAAGAATTTTTTATCTTTCAGTGCGAGAGAATTTAATATATGGAACACGATCCATACTCCATTAAAGAAGACTGTCCAATACAATTGTATGGGTGTTAAAATTGAAAACGCGGCAGATGATGGCCGGTATGGAGCAACCTTACCAGTGCCAATCCCTGCTGGATCAAAAATTACAGGTATTGGCTTTTCTGGCCTGGATAATTGGCCCGATGATGGCTATTACTTGAGTTATTCTCTCCGGCGGACGTATTGGGACGGAACCAAACCGACTCAGGCGATTAAAACACTCGATACTACAGAGGCGCCATATGCTAATCCAAATCCATTTTGGAAGTGGGGTAGTGTTGACCATGTCGTAGATGACGATTATGCCTATTACTTGTATATCGAACTTCACTCTATTATTGACAGCTATGATGCTTTAAATGGACAGAAAATTTGCCAGGTAGCAGTGGAATACGCTCCGCCGTCACCTTTCGCTTTGGCTATTCCAACTGTCATCAAACCCTAAGTTCCAGACTGGGAATAGCATAAACAATAGAATACCATAACAGAGCTACCTCGTTGAGGTGGCTCTCGTGTTAAAAGGTGTCCAGAACCACCATTTGAAAAGGCATCCCTTTTGCGGTTGTATTAGCGTCATCCTTTCGCGGGATCATTCATCTGTGGTGGAATAGCTACGAAAATGGATGCTTTTTGATATACTTAGACCATCAGCAGATAAAACTAAGGATGAACATGGAAGATAAGAAACTATATAATGAATGGCAAGAAAAAATTTATAATCCAGGAATAGCCCGTTTCCCTGAAAGAAAAGTAAAATTTAAGACGACTTCAAATATCGATTTACCTCCCGTTATCCATCCTGAAGATATTGTTTTAGACCGAGAAGCTGAGTTGGGCTATCCGGGACAATATCCCTTTACCCGAGGCGTGCAGCCCACTATGTACCGTGGGCGCTTGTGGACGATGCGGCAGTATGCTGGTTTTTCCAGCGCGAAAGAATCTAACGAGAGGTACCGCTTCTTATTAAACCAGGGACAAACGGGTCTTTCTGTGGCGTTTGATTTGCCGACCCAGATTGGTTATGATGCCGATGACAAAATTGCGATGGGCGAAGTGGGTAAGGTCGGGGTTTCCATTTCATCGATTGAAGACATGGAAATCCTGTTTAAAGACATTCCATTAGATAAAGTTTCTACAAGTATGACGATTAATGCGCCTGCCGCGGTGCTTTTGGCGATGTATATTGCTGTGGCAAAGCGCCAAGGTGTTTCACCTGAACAGCTGCGTGGCACGATACAGAACGATATTCTCAAAGAATATATCGCGCGTGGCACGTATATCTTCCCACCTACACCCAGTATGAGGCTGATTACCGACATTTTCCAATATTGCAAGGAGTTTGTGCCCAGTTGGAATACGATCAGTATTTCAGGCTATCACATTCGCGAAGCTGGTTCAACTGCTGCCCAAGAAGTTGCCTTTACATTAGCTAACGGCATTGCTTATATCGAAGCCGCGGTGAAAGCAGGCATGGATGTGGATGAATTCGCCAGTCAATTATCTTTCTTCTTCAACGCGCATAACAATTTCCTGGAAGAAATAGCTAAATTCCGCGCCGCTCGTCGCTTGTACGCCCGTATTATGAAAGAACGTTTTGGCGCTAAAAAGGCAAGCTCTCAAAAATTACGTTTCCATACGCAAACTGCTGGTTCAACGCTTACCGCGCAACAACCTGAAAACAACGTTGTGCGCGTTACCTTGCAAGCCTTAGCCGCGGTATTGGGTGGTACACAATCCTTGCATACCAACAGTATGGATGAAGCACTTTGGCTGCCCACACAGAAAGCCGTACAGGTTGCCTTGCGCACGCAACAAATTATTGCTCATGAAAGTGGTGTGGCAGATACGATCGACCCCATGGCGGGTTCCTATGTTATTGAATTTCTTACCGATGAAATCGAAAAACAAGCCACTGAGTATATCCGCAAGATTGATGAAATCGGTGGTGCGATGAAGGCGATTGAACAGGGTTATTTGCAAAACGAAATTATGGACGCGGCCTTTGAAGCCCAGCGCAGCCTTGAAGACGGACAGGATATTGTGGTGGGTGTCAACCGTTTCCAAGTTGAAGAAACCATCACCCTTGAATCTCTCAAGATCGATCAAAGTATAGAGCTTGAACAACGTGAACGATTGGCTCAATTACGTGCCAAGCGTGATAATGAAAAAGCTGTGCAGCTCTTAGACCAACTGGAAATGGCAGCAAAAGGTGAAGAAAATATGATGCCTATCATCATTGAGTGTGTTGAAGGATATTTGACCTTAGGTGAGATTTGTGGGCGTCTGCGTGAAGTTTGGGGCGAATATCGTGCTCCGAGCTTTTTATAAAAACAATAAAGCTAAGAAGGAGAAACTATGACAATTAAAAAACTGAACCATGTTGCTATAGCAGTAAAAGACATCGAATCTGCCTTAGACTTCTGGGAAAACAAATTAGGTTTAAAACTGGACTACATTGAAGAGGTTCCTTCTGAGGCTTCGCGTGTTGCTTTCATTCCTGTTGGTGACAGTTTAATTGAATTGGTGCAACCTACCCGTAATGATACTGGGATGGCAGTTTTCCTTGAAAAACGAGGTGAGGGCATTCATCACCTTTGTGTGGAAGTTGAAAACATCGATGAGACCTTCAATATGCTTAAAGAAAAGGGCGTGCGTCTGATTAATACTGAGCCTCAGGTGCTACCTGGTCGAAAAATGGCTTTCATTCATCCAAAAGCAGCGAATGGTGTGCTTGTGGAACTATATGAGCTGACCAACAGCGAATAAAATCGTGTTCAAAGCCAGGTTATTGCAACCTGGCTTTTTCTTAAATAAAATATAAGATGAATTACTTAGAGAAAGGACTATTATGTTAATCATTAACGGACCCATCGTAACCTGGGGTAGTCCAAACGAAATTTTAGAAGGGCATGCCTTGTTGATACAGGATGGCAAAATTGCTGCTATCGGTTTGGAAAACGAACTCAAGGCACAATACCCCGATAGAATGACGTTGGATGCCCAGGGGCAAGTCATTATGCCTGGCAACATCTGCGCACACACGCATTTTTATGGCGCTTTTTCGCGAGGTATGGCTATTCCAGGCGAACCTGCTACAAATTTCGCCGAAATCCTCGAAAAGCTTTGGTGGAAATTAGACAAGGCATTGGATGAGGAAGGTGTCTATTATTCCGCATTAACGCTTTTGATAGACGCTATTAAATATGGCACAACCACTGTGTTTGATCATCACGCCTCACCCAATTTTATTGATGGCTCATTGGATGTGGTTTATGATGCTTTATTGGCTTCTGGTTTGCGTGGATCGTTGTGCTATGAAGTTACCGATAGGGATGGAGAAGAACGCACACTCGCAGGTATTCGTGAGAATGCCCGCTTTATTCGACGTGTAGCTTCTGGCGAGTTAGATCCCATGGTGCGAGCACATTTTGGATTGCATGCCAGTTTAACGGTATCCGACGAAACCCTGGATAAATGCCTGGCAGAAAATGCGGGTATAGCAGGATTCCACAGCCACGCGGCTGAAGGTATTGTTGACCAGGTAGATTCGCTTGAAAAGTATGATATGCGGGTCATTGAACGCTTTTACAAAAAAGGCATTTTAGGGCCTAAAACAATAATGGCGCATGGTATTCATCTTGATGAAAACGAAATTGACCTCTTAGCCAAGACACAAACCTGGATGACGCACCAACCCCGTTCCAATATGAATAATGCTGTTGGCGTGGCACCGGTTGAAGAAATGATGCGCAAAGGCGTTAAGGTCGGTATGGGTAATGATGGTTTTTCAAATGCCATGTGGTCAGAATGGTTCGCGGCATATACACTCCATAAAGCCAATCAGCGTGATCCACGCGCGATGAATGGTTATGACGTTATTAAAATGGCGGTTGAGAATAATTCAGAATTAGTCACAGAAACTTTTGATGGTTTGCGCGTAGGTAAGATAGAAGAAGGCGCCGCAGCTGATATCATTTTCGTTGATTACGCGCCAATTACCTCAATGCATGCTGGAAACCTGCCATGGCATATCCTGTTCGGTTTCAGGGAAGGAATGGTGACGATGACGATGGCGAACGGTCGGGTTTTAATGAAAGACCGACGATTGGTATTCCTTGACGAACATGAGGTTGCTGCAAAATCCCGCGAGGCAGCTCAACGTGCATGGCAAAAAGTACAGGAAATGTGAGGAAAAATGACATATAAGATTGCCATTATTGGTGGTACTGGACGACAAGGGCGTGGTCTGGCATATCGCTGGGCACAGGTGGGGCATGAGATATTAATTGGATCCCGAAAAGTAGAAAGCGCGCTTGCCGCTGTAGAAGAGTTGCGTGAACGCTTGAATGGTGAAGGCAAATTGTCAGGCATGACAAATGCGGAGGCAGTTGAAGCCGGCGATATTGCAGTGCTTACTGTGCCGTTTGAACATATGCGGTCAACGCTGGAAGAGCTAAAAGACCTTCTGCAAGGTAAGCTCTTGATTAATGTTTGCGTGCCATTGGTTCCACCAAAGGTAACCCGTGTTCAGATGCCTCCAGAAGGAAGTGGCGCATTAATGGCACAGGCTATTTTGGGTGATAACGCCAGGGTTGTGGATGCTTTCCAGAATGTGTCATTTGAGCATTTGTTATCAGGCGAAGCAATTGATACCGATGTTTTAGTCGCTGGTTATGACAAAGCCGCTCGCGAATTGGTTATAAAATTGTCTGAAGATATTGGTATCAAAGCCTGGGACGCTGGCGTTATTCAAAATACGATGGTGGTAGAAGGTTTGACTTCGATTTTGATTGGGCTAAACATTCAATACAAAGTACCTTCTTCCGGCATTCGAATTACAGGTATTAATGAATAAGCCAAAAACGCTCTGTTTCACGACTATTCCAGGTATACCAGAGATTCAAGCTGGTGATAATCTGGCAAATATTATTTTGAAAGCTATAAGAGACTCTGGTATGCGCCTGGAAGATGGCGATGTATTGGTTTTAGCGCAAAAAATTGTTTCTAAAGCTGAAGGGCGCTTGATCAATTTAAACACGGTCACACCATCGAAAGAAGCAATCGAACTTGCAGAATTCCTGGATAAGCGACCGGAATTGGTTGAGCTTATCTTGCGTGAGAGCAACGAAATTGTTCGCAAGCGTCCTGGCACGGTGATTGTCGAGCATAAAAAAGGCTTTATTTGTGCCAATGCCGGTATTGACCATTCCAACGTCAAGGGTCCCTGGGGCGATGACATGGATTGGGTTTTGCTTTTGCCTGAAGATTCAGACGCTTCAGCAGCAAAAATACGCTCAGATATATTCGTACAAACAGCTAAAAATGTGGGTGTGTTGATTATCGATTCGCATGGTAGAGCCTGGCGAAACGGTGTTTTGGGCACTACTATTGGACTCTCGGGCATGCCAGCCTTGCTGGATATGCGCGGAGAAGAGGACATGTATCACTACAAATTACGGGTTACCACGATTGGCGTGGCGGATGAACTTGCAGCTGGCGCATCCCTGATGATGGGACAAGCCAGTGAAGGAACACCTGTTATTCTTGCGCGCGGTTTTCCCTATAAGATGCGTGAAGGTCATTCTTCGGAATTGCTTCGGCCAAAGGAGAGAGATCTCTTTAGATGAGAAAAAAGGTTGAGGATCTTAAAGTTGTTGCCTTAGCAGGGGGTGTAGGTGGGGCTAAACTGGTATTAGGTTTAGACCACGTATTGAAGCCTGGAAATTTATCTGTGGTGGTCAATACGGGTGACGACTTTGAGCATTTCGGGCTTAAGATCTGCCCTGATCTGGATACCATTTGTTACACTTTGGCGGATTTGGTGGATACCAACCGAGGATGGGGTCTCGCAAATGAAACATATCAGGTTAGTCAATACCTTGCAGATTTGGACGCGCCAGGCTGGTTTACACTGGGTGATAAAGACATAGCAGTGCATATGGAACGCACGCGATTACTCAAATCCGGTTGGACACTGAGCCAGGTTACACAAGACTTTTGTGAAAAATGGGACATTGAAACCAAGGTTTACCCAATGAGTGATTCAGCTGCCCCAACACTCATTAATACAAGAAATCAAGGTTTGATGAGTTTCCAGGAATATTTCGTGAAGCATCAATTTCAACCAGAAGTCGTGAGTGTTGTTTATGAACGCGTGCTTGATTCAAGTCCTTCGCAAGCGGTGATAAATGCGATTGAGGAAGCTGATTTTGTAGTGATTTGCCCATCTAATCCAATATTAAGTATTGAGCCGATACTTAGATATAAAGAGATTCGTGATTTGCTTACAGAGAAGAAAGTTATTGCTGTATCGCCATTAATTCAGGGTCAGGCATTAAAAGGTCCAGCTGCCAAAATGTATGATGAACTTGGCTTCGTGCCAGAAGCTTATACCGTATTATTGGCTTATCAGGACTTTTTGGATTTGTTTATTTATGATGAATTGGATGACGAATCTTTTCCCAAGAAGAAGGTTAAGGATATAATTACATCTAAGGCTCAGACCATCATGAAGACAAAAGCGGACAAGATAGCTCTGGCAAGAGTTGTCCTCGAGCAGGGCATAGAGCTCCTCGGGATGGCATAAATTGAGCACTTGGGCTATCGTTCCGGTAAAACCCTTTTCTGAAGGAAAATCACGGCTTAGGAGCTGTTTTAACAACGAAGAACTGCTCGAAATCAATAAAAACTGTTTTATTCGCACCTTAAAAAAACTTCAAGATAATGCTGAGATAGATGAGATTTTAGTCATCAGTCGTTCAAAAGCGGTCTTAGACATCGCGAGGAACATGAACACGAAAGGTTTATTGGAAGAAGAACCATTTTCTTTGAATAACGGGCTGACACAGGCACTGGCTCATCTTGAGGGAAAAAACTGTTCAAGGGTAATCATCATTCCCACTGATTTACCCAGATTGGAAGGCAGAGACATAGATGCCTTGTTAGATAGACCCTCAAGTTGGCAGGGCATCGCATTGGTGCCGGACCATTTTCAAACGGGAACCAACGCTGTTTTGCTTAGTAAGATAAACAGTTTTGTGCCTCAATTCGGGCTGAATTCTTTTCAGAAACATGCCAGACAAGCCTTAAAATTATGCGGAAATCTTGACGTTTTACTGATAGAAAATATACAGCACGACCTGGATACTTATGCAGATCTGGAAATGCTGGATAAAAAAATACTTAACCAACTCAAGTAAAAGGTATGAAAGGATATTAAAGATGATTGAAAAAGTTGCTTTATATTTACAAGACTCGCATGATCTTCGGGATGGTTTGGATATCGTCCGTTATGCTGAAGAAAAGGGTTTCTATGCGGTGTATCAAGCCGAAAGCCGTCTTGTTCGCGATGCCATTGTCCCAATGGCTGCTTATGCTGCGGTAACTGAGAAGATTCATATCGGCTCGGGTGTAATCAACAACTGGACCCGTAACATTGGCTTGTTGGCTTCCACATTCCTGACCTTGGATGACTTGGCACCTGATCGTATTATCTGTGGCATTGGCGCTTGGTGGGATCCTTTGGCTAAAAATGTGGGCATCAATCGCACCAAACCACTCAAAGCGATGGAGGAAACCATAACAGTGATGAAAAGATTGCTGAATATGGAGAATGTTACCTTCGATGGCGAGTTTGTTAAGGTAAAAGATATCGAGCTTGATGTTGTGCATGGTCGCCGCGAACCACGCAATGTGCCAATCTATATTGGCGCAACAGGTTCGAAAATGATCGAAATGACTGGGCGTATCGCTGATGGTATTGTTATGAACTACTGTGTGCCAGTTTCCTATAACGATATGGCGATTGAGAGCCTGATGAAGGGCTTGGAACAATCCGGACGTAAATTGGAAGATTTCGACCGCCCACAATTGATTGTGTGTTCGGTGGATGAGGACCGGGAAAAGGCGATTGACTCAACGCGCGAATTGCTCACACAATATCTTGCCCAGCAGCCTCATATCGCGCTTGCCTCTGGTGTTTCGATGTCAATTGTGGAAGAAATCCAATCTATCTTGGGTTGGCCCGCAACCCACGAGCAAATTCAAGCCGCCAAGCATTTGGTGCCTGAATCGTTGATTCATCATATCACCGCCAGCGGTACACCTGAAGAAGCGAAAGCCAAGGTGCAAGAATATATCGACCATGGCGCAACCTATCCGATTCTTTACGGTGTTGGTGGCGATACTAAATTATTGATTGACACTTTTTCGCCTCTCGGCAAATAAGTGTTGTATGTAAATGAGCAGCCTGGCTGCTTAAATAAAAAGCGAAGGTGACCTTTATTGTTAAGGTCAGCTTTGCTTTGCAGAATATTTATGTTTGGAGGTTTATATGGATGAGCATGGCATAAAATATTATCGCCCTCAAACGCGCGAAGAATTGGAAGCGCTTTTGGAAAGCCATGAGGGTTATTATCTTTTCCTTACTGGAGGTGATTACAACGTTAAAGGTTATCAGGAAGGGGATGTGCTTATTGATTTGCAAGACCTCCAAATGAATCAGTTTGTCGATAATGGTGATTTGCTTGAGATTGGCGGTCTAAGCTCACTTGATACGCTCTTTAAAGACGAGATCTTATGGGCGGATTTTCGTGAGGCACTCAGCATAGAAGGTGGATGGAATGTGCGCAATGGCTTGAGCGTTGACAATTTCTTGCGCATAGCCACTGGGCGCTCGCCATTATTGACCTGTTTGAGAGCGTTGGATATTAATTTGTTCGTTCAGCCAGATATCGGTTTACTTGCCTTGGATGAATATTTGAATGAAGAGTACAACTGGCGAGAATTTTTTATCGAGAAGATTAGCTTCAATAAACCTCAAGCTGTAGCCTATGAACAAGTCGCACGATCACCAAAAGACCTGCCAATTGTCTGTGTGGCAGCTGTGCGGGATATGGATGGGACGATTGTTGTCACCGTTGGTGGACACGAAGCTCTTTTAGGTGGATTGGTTTTTGAGCCAGAATCAGATATTGAGACAAGCTCCATTCGAGAGCTTTTCGAAGAAACTGATGACGAATGGGCGTCTGCCGCATATAGACAAGGTGCTGCAGAAGCACTTTTGAAGCGTTGTTTAGCCAAATTGGAACGGAATTAGAGGAGGATGAGCATGAAGATTAGCCTCAATGTAAACAACAAAACCGAGATTATCGAAATTACAGGCAACGAAAGCTTACTGGATGTTCTCAGGCAATTGGGCTACTTTAGTGCCAAAAGTGGCGGATGTATTCGTGGTGAATGTGGCGCTTGTACCGTTTTGTTGAATGGAAAACCAGTCAATAGCTGTATGTTTTTGGCTGTTCAGGCTCAAGGCCATGAAATTGAAACTGTTGAAAAATTTGGTGAGCAAGCCCAACAAGGCTGGAAACAAACCGAAGGCTTTGATCCATTGCAAACTGCGATGATCGAGAGCGGTGCGGTTCAATGTGGTTATTGTACGCCGGCAATGATTCTTTCCGCAAAAGCATTGTTGAGAGAAAACCCGAACCCTAATGAGGCGGAAATCCGCGAAGCCTTGAGTGGTGTGATGTGTCGCTGTACAGCGTATGTAAAACCTGTTCAGGCTATTCAACGTGCGGCAGAGCTGATGGCAGAACCACAAAACAAGACTGATTTGAGCACGTATGAACCAGAAATGCTTCAGGTTGATGATATTCCCGATATGCAAAGAATAGGCAAATCAGACACGAAGATAGATGCTGCCTCTTTGGCTCAAGGCAAACCTGCATTTACCGCGGATTTAGCTTTGAAGGATACCTTAATTGCTAAAGTTCTGCGCTCGCCTTACGCTCACGCTCGAATTAAATCTATTGATGCCACAAAAGCCCGGGCTTTGCCTGGCGTTGCCGCGGTGCTTACCTGGGAGGATATTCCTCGGGTGGTTTATTCAACCGCAGGACAATCAGACCCCATCCCAGGTCCGTTGGATATGTTCTCATTGGATAACAAAGTCCGTTTTGTGGGGGACAGAGTGGCTTTTGTCGCAGCGGAAACATCTGCTATCGCTGATGAAGCCCTTGAGCTTATTGACGTTGAGTATGAACTATTAGAGCCTATTTTAGATATGCGTGATGCCATGAAAGAAGGCGCGCCCGTTTTACATGACCAGCCCGAATATGTCAATTTTGCTGATTCAAACCCAGCGATTAACCTGGCAGCTAAAATTCGGATTGATATTGGTGATGTCGATAAGGGATTCACTGAAGCAGACCAAATATTTGAGCGAGAATATGTAGTACCAAAGGTGCAACAAGCCCATATTGAGCCACATGTTACCCTAACTTATTGGGATGAAAATGACCGTCTGGTAGTGCGTACCAGCACGCAGGTGCCTTTCCATGCCCGACGCGTTTTAGCTCCTGTTTTAGGTCTTCCGGTAAAACAAATCAGAGTTATCAAACCACGCATTGGCGGCGGTTTTGGTAATAAACAAGAAATTTTGATTGAAGATGTTGCTGCCCATCTCACAATTGCAACGGGCAAACCAGTTTTATATGAAATGAGTCGCGAGGAAGAATTTATTGCTTCGCGGTCACGCCATCCTATGCGCATTAAAATGCGTACTGGTGTGTTGAACGATGGCACGATGACCGCTAACGAGATGACCGCGCTTTCAGATACTGGAGCTTATGGATGTCACGCGTTAACGGTAACCGGAAACACTGGACAGAAATCGATGGGTTTGTATGTAGGTGATGGTAAATATCGCCAGGCTCCAAATATTCGCTTTTACGCTGATATCGTCTATACCAACACGCCACCTGCTGGCGCATATCGTGGTTATGGAGTGCCACAAGGCTATTGGCCACTTGATAGACACATGGACTACATCGCCAACTCTTTGGGCATGGATCCAATCGAGTTTCGCTTGAAAAACACGGTAAGGTCTGGCGAATATCAGCCCTTTAGTACAGCCTGGAACGAGGGACGCGAGCCTGTACCGGAAGTATTGCAGACGGTCGGATTAGCGGAATGTGTGCAAAAAGGGCGTGAAGCCATTGGATGGGATGAAAAATATAATAACCCTAAATGGCAATATGTCAAAGGACAGCCACATCTCAGGCGGGGTATTGGTGTGGCGACTGTGATGCAGGGTACAGCAATTCCTTTCCTGGACATGGGCGGCGCAAGTATCAAAATTAATGATGACGGCTCTTTCAACCTATTGGTTGGCGCGACCGATTTGGGAACTGGTTCAGATACTGTACTTGCCCAAATCGCTGCGGAAACTTTAGGTGTGCCAACAGAAGACATTATTGTGCTTTCTTCGGACACAGACACAACACCTTTTGATGTGGGTGCCTATGCATCATCTACAACATATGTTTCGGGTACAGCGGTACTCAATGCCAGCCTAGATGTGGCAGAACAAATTAAGCGTCGTGCCTGTATGATTTTTGCGGATCGAGGCTTTGAATTTTCATCTGAAGATATTCAATTGAAGGATAAGCACGCAGTCGCGCCAAATGGAGAAAGAGTGAGTTTGGCAACCATTGCCTTGGATTCCTTACATTGGCGACAGCAAGAGCAGATTATGGCAACCGCTTCATATGTTTCACCAAATTCGCCACCCCCATTTGCGGCACAATTTGCTACGGTCTTGGTTGATATTGAAACCGGTGAAGTGACTGTTGAAGATTTGATTATGGCAGTAGATTCTGGGGTGATTATCAATCCCATAACTGCTTCTGCTCAAATCGAAGGTGGCATTGCACAAGCCTTGGGTTATGGAGTTTGCGAAGAAATGGTTTATGATGAAAATGGTGTGGCACGAGAAATCGATTTGGTTGATTACCATATCTTTAGAGCTGATGAGATGCCCAAAATTAAGACAATATTTGTTGAGACTTATGAGAAAACAGGTCCTTATGGCGCAAAAGCAGTTGCGGAAATTCCCCTTGACGGTGCTGCACCAGCGATTGGCAATGCGGTTTTCAATGCCTGTGGTGTTGATTTACTGGAGATACCCATTGTGCCTGAAAAAGTTTTACGTGAACTAAAATTAATGACTGAGGAAACGGATGCAATATAGCGGATACACCATAAAAAGATCTGACCGAATTTTTGTCACAGGTCATATTAACCCTGATACAGACTCGATTGCTTCAGCGATTGGCTACGCCTGGCTTTTGCACGAAAGAGATAATTTGCCAACTGTTGCTTGTCGGGCTGGCTCAGTGAACTTGCAAACATCTTGGGTACTAAAAACCCTGGATTTGGATCCGCCTGTTTTACTGACAGATGCCTCACCGCGCTTTGAATCAGTTACCAAACGCTATGATGTTGCCTCCCCAGACAAATCCTTAAATGACGCTTGGACCATACTTACACGCACAGGGGGCATCGCACCGATTGTAAACACGGACGGTACACCCTATGGCATGGTGACAGGACAAAGTGTTTTTGACTTTTTGAGACGCATCATTGGTCCGCATCCCAAGTACAGGGATATGACCATATCGCAATTGTTGGATATTCCCAGCAGAGAGGCTGCGAAAACAGATATTCCACGTTTTCAGCCTCAAACACGTATAAAAGATGTTATAAATCGTTTGTTGAGGCATGAATTTACTGAATATTGGGTTGTGGATGAAGCAGGACGTTATTTAGGTGTTGCACGACAGAATGATTTGTTGCATCCACCACGTATTAAAATTATTCTGGTGGATCATAACGAACCCCAACAGTCGGTCGCCTCGTTGGAAGAAGCTGAACTCTTGGAAATTTTGGATCATCATCGTTTAGGAAATCCATCCACGCATACTCCAATCAAGTTTACAGTGGATATAGTGGGTAGTACCTCAACTCTTGTTGCCGAGCAAATTGTGGAATCAGGATTAAGCGCGCCTCCAAAGATTGCAGGTATGCTCTTAGCAGGCTTGCTTTCTGATACACTCATATTTCAATCCCCAACAACCACTCCACGCGATAAAGCCGTTGCTGAAACGCTTGCACGCTGGGCTTTTGTGCCTGGGTCTCCACTCGAGAATGAAACCATACAAAGCTATGGAGAGAAAGTTGTGCGAGCAGGTGCCGGCTTGTTGACACGTGAACCAGATAATATTGTAAATGGTGATGTAAAGACTTACGAAAGTGCTGGATTCAAGTTTGCTATTTCGCAGGTTGAGGTTGCCGGGGTATATGATCTCGGGGATATCCTGGGACAGTTACGCAGAGCATTAATTAAATTCAAAGATGAGAATGGACTGGATTTCGCCATGTTGATGATTACAGATGTGGTTGAAGGGTCAAGTCGTTTGCTGATGGTTGAACAACCGCCTGCCTTGGAAGAGTTGCCTTATCGCATCTTACGTGATGGCACTTTTTCCGCTGAAGGCGTTGTTTCACGTAAGAAGCAACTTTTGCCCCAGGTTCTCTCGTTACTTGAGGAGTAATGGATACAATTTATCAAGAATTAGTTGAAGCATTAGAGGAGCGCAAGCAGGTTTGCTTATGCGTGATTACAGAATCTGAAGGTTCGGTTCCCAGAAGAGCGGGCAGTAAAATGTTGGTCTATGCTGATGGGAAAACTTCTGGAAGTGTCGGGGGCGGCACATTGGAGATGGAAGTTATTAACGAAGCTCACCAAGCCATGAAAACCGGCAAGACAAAATTTTTGGATTATTCTATGAATCCTAAAGACGGACATGCTGTGGGCGTTTGTGGAGGTTGGGTGAAAGTGTATATTGAGCCTCAACTTGAACAAGCCACGCTTTTGATATTGGGTGCTGGTCATGTTGGTTTGGCATTACTTAAGATTGCCAGTTTGATGGATTATCGTATCATTCTGCAGGATGATAGGGAAAATGCACTCGAGAACGTGGAATTACCAAAAGGTGTAGAGTTTATTCTGTGCGATATAGCGGATTTACCTAAAAAGGTTCAGATTTCACAACGAACCTGTATTATTGGTCTCACACGTGACGCGCAATTAGATATTGATGGCTTTCCAGCATTGCTTGAGACAGATTTCGCATATTTTGGTTCAATTGGATCGCGAAATCGATGGGCGCATACAAAAAAACATATGCTGGAGCGTGGTGTTTCACAAGAAAAAGCTGACCGTATCAAATCACCAATTGGGCTGGATATCAGGGGAGTAACCCCAGACGAAATTGCCATTAGTATTTTGGCTGAAATTATTCAAGTATTGAACACAAAATAGGAGAAAGCATAAACATGTGGAAGCATTATCATATTATTGAAACCACCGAAGAACTCGCTGAATTATTAGCGAAACAAAGCGGACCTACGAAAATTATCGCGGGTGGAACAGACCTGATGGTCGAAATCAACAGCGACCAATGGCCGGAACTTGATACGGTTTTGGATATCTCGCGAGTTATCGCGCTGGACAAAATTTGGCAAGATAAAGACGATATGCTCCACATTGGTGCGATCGTGACTCATAATGATGTTTTGCATTCTCGCTTGTTACGTGACGGTGCTTTTCCATTGCTTCAAGCCTGTTATACGGTGGGTACACCCACTCTTCGCAATCGTGCTACTGTGGTCGGCAATTTGGTTACTGCATCACCCGGAAATGACACAATTCCTTCCTTGATGGCTATGGACGCGAAATTGGTGTTATCCAGTGTTCGTGGAGAACGGATAGTTCCTTTAGCCGATTTCTATACTGGCTATCGCAAAACGGTGCTTGAAAAAGATGAATTTGTGAAAGAAGTCTTCTTTAAAAGTTTAAGTCCGTGTCAAAAAGGCGCTTTCAAAAAACTGGGTTTGCGAAAAGCGCAAGCTATTTCTGTTTTAAATTGTTGCGTCTTGCTAACTTTTGATGGAGATACAGTCACGGACGCAAAAGTAACCATGGGTTCAGTAGGTCCGGTTGTGATGCACGCTCCAAACGCGGAGCAATATCTTATTGGTAAGGTCGTGGATGATAGTATCATTGAGGAAGCAGCGCGGCTTGCAGTCGTGGATGCCAAGACGAGAACTGGGCGTGTATCTAAGGAATTTCGCGACTATATGATGAAAGAACTCGTCATGGAGGCCTTGCATGACCTAATGCGAGCGGACTTACGTCAGTCCATTCCCCAAAAACCAATCAGTTTGAATACAAGAGATGATTGGTCTGGCGTGAAGCAAGGCGAATGGGATGGAGACACCATTAAAACCACAATAAATGGCGAAGAGTACGTTTTTACTGGAGCCAGCGATATGAGCCTTTTACATTTGTTACGCGATCGTGCAGGTCTAACTGGTCCAAAACCTGGTTGTGAAGAAGGTGAATGTGGTGCATGTATGGTGTTTATGGATGGACGCGCGGTATTAAGTTGTCTCATTCCTGCTCCCCGAGCGCATCAAGCCAACATTACAACTATTGAGGGTATTGGTCAGGATGGTGTCTTGCATCCTGTGCAGGAGGCTTTTATACAGCATGCGGCTGTACAATGTGGTTACTGTACGCCAGGCTTTGTTATGGCTGCAGTAAAGCTTTTGCAGGAAGAGCCTCATCCCACACGAGAGCAAATTATGGCAGGATTATCTGGTAATTTGTGCCGATGTACCGGCTATAACAAAATAATTGAAGCAGTTGAAGATATCAAACACATATAAAAAAATGGAGCGCACTATGAGCGGAGTTGGAAAATCAGTAAAAAGATTAGACGCCTACGAAAAAGTCATTGGGAAAGCAAAGTATCCTGGGGATTTCAATTTTCCTGATGAACTCATTATGAAAATACTCTTCGCGGGTGTTCCGCACGCGCGGATTTTGTCTATTGATACCCATGCTGCTGAAGCATTACCAGGCGTAGTGGCAGTGTTAACTGCTAAAGATGTGCCAGTCAATGAATATGGGCTCGGTATTCAGGACCAACCTGTGTTATGTGGTCCTGGTTCTGAAAAGGAAGGCGCTGATGTCGTGCGCTTCGAGGGTGATCATGTTGCTTTGGTTATTGCTGAGAATGAGCAGATAGCTAAGGAAGCCTTAAAACTCATTAAGGTTGAGTATGAAATCCTGCCGCTCATTGATACTTTGGAAAAGGCTATCGCACCAGATGCGCATATTTTACATCCAGGACGTGACTCGAACATTTTCCATCAAAATCGCGTTCGTTTAGGTTCTGTAGATGAGGCTTTTGAACAGTGTGACGTAATTGTTGAAGGCAGTTATCAAACGCCAGTGCAAGAACATGCTTATTTGCAACCTGAGGCTGGTGTCGCTTTTTACGATGAAGAAGGCCGAATTACCGTCATTGTGGCAGGGCAGTGGACTCATGAGGATCGCAAAGAAATCGCGCATGCATTAGCACTTGAGGAAGACCAGGTGCGCGTCATTTATCCGGCTATCGGAGGCGCTTTTGGTGGTCGAGAGGACATGACTGTTCAAATCATACTTGGTTTAGCGGTAATGAGATTACGTGAACGAGGCATAAACCGACCAGTTAAAATAGTTTGGTCGCGGGAGGAATCTATAATATCTCATCACAAACGCCATGCCTATACAATGCACGCGAAGTGGGGGGCTAATAAAGACGGCAAGATATTGGCAGTTAAAGCTGAAATATGGGCTAATGGTGGAGCTTATGCTTACACTTCAACAAAGGTTTTGGGTAATGCCACACTTTTAGCGTCTGGTCCTTATGAAATCCCAAATGTAGCGGTTGATGCCTATGCAGTTTACACCAACTGCATTCCTGGTGGAGCTTTTAGAGGTTTTGGTGGTCCGCAGGCAAATTTCATGGTTGAAAGCCAAATGGACAAATTAGCTGTTGCACTTGATATGGATCCAGTTGAGCTACGCTGGCGCAATATGTTTAAAGAAGGCTCTATTATTTCAATGGGAAGTGTGATTCCCAAGGGTGTAAGCATACGTGAAGTTGTTGAAAAAGCTGCTTTAGCTTCAGGATGGGAGCATACAGATCAAGGCTGGAAACGTTCAACCGAACTTGTGAGCAATGATCCAGACATCAAGATTGGTGTTGGGTTCGCATGTGGCTACAAGAATGTCGGTTTTTCCTATGGTGCGAAAGAAAACTGTGGCGCGACAATTATTTTAGAAGGCGAAGATGAGATTGAAAAAGCGCATCTATATCATGCTGGTGCCGAAGTTGGGCAAGGTGCGCATACCGTCTTTAAACAGTTTGCTTGCGAAGCTCTTGGATTATCTGAAGAAAAAATCGAAACGCATTATTCCGACACTTCAAATACCTTGGGCGCGGGTAGTGTATCTGCATCGCGAATGACTTTTATGGCTGGAAACTCGATTATCGGTGCAACTAACTTGGCTTTGGAAAAATGGGATGAAGGCAACCGTCCAGCGTATGGTTCTTTCGTTTATCGCCCCCCAGCCACCTCTCCGATGGCTCCTCCCGATGGTTCGTGTTATCCAAATTTTGCCTATGGTTACGTTGCTGAGGTTGCTATCATCGAGGTAAATACGCGAACGGGCAAGATAGAAGTGAAGGAATTTTATTGTGCGAATGATGTAGGGAAAGCTATTAACCCAGCTTTGGTAGAAGGTCAAATTCAAGGAGGCGTTTTGCAGATGTTGGGTTATGTTCTAATGGAAAAATTTGTCACTAAAGATGGTAAAGCCTTATCAACGCGTTTCTCGAATTATCTAATTCCTACTATTATGGATATTCCAGAACGTGTTATCCCGCTTGTGCTTGAGTACCCCGACCCAGTAGGTCCCTATGGCGCGCGTGGCATGGGAGAGATGATGTGTTTGCCTGTGGCATCGGCGGTATGCAATGCAGTTTATGATGCGACTGGATATCGTTTTGATGATTTCCCCTTGACACAAGAGCGTGTCTTGCAAGGAATAGGAAAAATTTAATATTTTATGTGTTTTGAAAAAGAAAATCTTGAGCCACCAGCTGCTATTATCCTTGCAGCGGGTGGCTCACGTCGATTTGGACGTACAAAACAGACCCTAATCTGGAAAGATGATAACTTTATCAATACGGTTATCGAAACCGTTTTTAAGGCAGGTTTGGCACCTATTGTTGTCGTTTTAGGCGCGCAAGCGCAAGAAGTATCCAGGACTATAAAGCACAAGGATTTGAAAATCGTAAGCAATTTGGATTGGGAACAAGGTCAATCAAGCTCGATAAAACTTGGTATTCAGGCTTTACTTGAGACAAACCCAGATACAACGGGGGTTTTTTTCCTCCAGGTTGATCAGCCTCAAACACCATATTCACTCATTGATTTAATGAAAAAGGAAGCGTTAAATGGCGCAGAAATTGTTGCTCCATTGGTTCATGATGAATTAATAAGCCCAGTCTATTTTTCAAAGCAGTGTTTTGAAAAATTAAAACAAATAGAAGGTGACCGAGGCGGGAAAACAATTTTCCCATATTTTGTTGTTCGAACGGTGGATTGGCAGGATAAGCGACAGGGCTTAGATATTGACACGCCTGAGGATTATGAGATGCTTCGCAGGCTCTATGGAATCAACGGGACGCATCAAGTATAATTTAAATATGGAAGAACTAAAATACATAGGCGTACAATTTATGCCTGTCGGTAAACATTATCATTTTTCAATTTCACCCGAGCTCAATGTTCAGCTGGGTGACTATGTTGTTGTCAATACTTCTCGTGGCGTGCAATTGGCATTAGTAGCAGCTTTGGATGTAGATCCAAAGGGAGATGGTAGCAACGTGCTCAATGTGGAACGTGTCGCAAGTCAAGAAGATTTAGAAATTTACCAGGCGTACAAAGAAAAATCTAAAGAAGCGGTGATTATTGTCAATCGGTTCCTAAAAGAGAACAACTATGGTGATATAAAAGCTGTAGACACTGAATATACCTTGGATGGCGCGAAAATGACTATCTACATGACCTACGAACAGGATGTTGAGTTTGATATTCGTAGTTTCTTGCGAGATGTTTCGAAAAATTTCAGTGATACCCGCCTTGAAGTTCGTCAGGTTGGCCCACGCGATGTCGCAAAAATGATCTCTGGTTTGGGCGCGTGTGGGATGGAAAAGCGATGTTGCTCCCGATTTTTGACTGAATTTAGTTCTATCTCTATCAAAATGGCAAAGGCACAGGATATTTCGCTAACCCCATCAGAAATTACTGGTATTTGTGGGCGTTTGCGCTGTTGTTTGCGCTATGAAAGCGAAACCTACGAAGCGGCACTGAAGGAACTCCCTAAGCGTAAAAAGATGGTGATGACACCACTCGGTGAAGGTCGCGTGACACAGGTTTTGCCATTGAGTCAATCTGTTATCGTTAATTTACCGGAAATCGGGCCTCGCCAGTTTACACGGGAAGAATTAGAAACTGGTGTTATGCAGGTTAAGCCGGTGGTTTTTGAGGAAGATCAATGGGAATATGAGTTAGATCATACGGATGTAGAATTGCTCAAGATAGAACCTGAACCTCAACACCGTGGTAAACGTCCTTCTGGGCGTGCCAAGCGAGATAGTGATAGAGTTGATCGTTCTGGTAGAGATAAGCCCAGGAAAGAAAGCGCTCAGGCTCAGCAGGATAAGCCAAAACGAGGCATTAGTGGAGGCAGGGTTAGCAAGACGGATAACCGGGGTAAGAAAGACAAACCATCACCAAAAAGTTCAGCAACGGACGCGAAACAAGGGCGAAAACCGGGTAAACCCCGTGGTAAAAAGACATCTCGAGGGCAACGACAACAAAAGCAAGACCGTTAAAGGGTCGTAATTATTGTGTTTAAAGTGTTTGGCCAAAACAACTCAGTATTTACTACTACCTATGTAGGAATGAAATGACAATATTCTTAAAAGCGCAAGAGATTTCTCAATATACAATTAAAACACGCCGACGCCTACATCAAATTCCAGAGCTCGCTTTTCAGGAATTTGAAACAGCAAAGTTTGTTATTGAACAATTGAAGCAAATGGACTTTGAAGTGAAAGAAGGCGTGGGGGGTACCGGTGTAGTGGCCTTGTTTGATAGTGGCAGACCGGGTAAAACGCTTATGTTGCGTTTTGACATGGATGGTTTGCCTGTTCAAGAAGATACCGCTCATACGTTCGCCTCACTATACGATGGTAGAATGCATGCTTGTGGACATGATGGGCATATGGCAGTGGGTTTAAGTCTGGCGAGATTGTTGCGTGAAAATCCCGATGAAATAAACGGTAAAGTTCTTTTCGTTTTTCAACCAGCTGAAGAAATTGGACAAGGCGCAAAAGCCATGATTGCTGATGGGCTATTTGACTTTGTGCCAGTAGATTATGCCCTGGCTGTGCACTTGTGGGCTGAAAAGCCTTTTGGTTGGGTAGCTATTCCTGATGGTCCGGTTATGGGTGGTTCGAGTGACTTGATGATTGACGTAGCAGGCAAAGGTGGGCATGCGGCTAAACCTGACCTAACAATCGATCCACTCTATATTGCTTCGCAGATTATAGTAGCTTTACAGTCTGTTGTATCTCGTAGTATTTCACCAAGCCAATCAGCTGTGGTGAGCATAACCCAAATGGAGGCGAGTGACCGCCGTAACATTATTTCTAATAAGGCAAGAATGGCAGGAACCATACGGTGGTTTGATAATCAAACGCGTGAGTTAATAGAGGAACGCATTGAATCGATCGCTAAGGGAATTGCAGAAAGCTTTGGTGCTGATGCGGATGTTCTGATTACAGAAAGTACTATACCCGTGAACAATCAAACCTACATTTCAAATATATGCCGACAAAAATTGGAGGATATGCGTGTAGATGTTGAGGAGTTGGTAGTCGATTCTCACTATCGGACAAATTTATCGGAAGATTTTGCTTATATTATTGACCGTATACCTGGTGCGATGCTGTTGATTGGTGCTGGTCAGAAAGTTGATGGCAAAATCCATCCTCATCATCATCCTAAGTTCGATATTGATGAGAAAGCAATGACCCTTGCAATAGCGGCACTGTTTGAAACCATTAAAGCCTTAACTTAATTTGGACCTGAGTTCTTAGCCATGAGTGACGAAAAACAAAGCATATTAGAGCATATTGAAGAACTTCGTAAAACACTTTTTAATATCCTGATAGGTTTAATTCTTAGCGTCATTGTAGCGGCATTTTTCGTAAAACCAATTCTAATTTTTTTATCAGGTCCAATGGGGGGGCTTGAAAAACTCCATGCAATCGAAGTAACCGAGAGTGTTGGTGTTTATATGCGCATCGCGCTATTGGCAGGTTTTTTGTTGGCACTACCGTGGACTTTTTCACAGCTTTTTATATTCATTGGAAAAGGTCTGAAAGATAATGAACGGAAAAACATCCTTATCGCTGTGCCATTTGCCACGCTTATGTTCGTGGGTGGCGTTATATTCGCTTTTTATATAATGCTTCCAGCTTCACTGGATTTTTTAATGTCAATACTCGGCATTCAAACAATGATTCGTGTCAAGTCCTATTTTAGCTTTGTTACTAATTTGCTTTTTTGGATTGGTATTAGTTTTGAACTGCCGCTAATCGTTTATATTCTCGCACGTTTTGGTCTGATAAAAGCCAAAGTAATGCTCAAAGGATGGCGTGTGGCGATTGTAATTATTGCCATTTTGGCAGCAATTATTACGCCAACGAGTGATCCTGTGAATATGGCGATTTTCATGATTCCACTTTTTGTATTATATTTACTGAGTATAGGATTAGCCGCCATCGCAGAAAAACAACGCGCGAAACCTGACGCGGCTGAAAGCTTGGAGGTTTAAATGCCACAATTAGGAATTTGGGAAGTGTTAATTATCGTTTTGATTATCGTTATTCTTTTTGGCGTGGGACGTATTGCTAAGGTTGGAGGCGAATTGGGCAAAGGCATTCGCGCTTTTAAAGATGGTTTGCAAGGCAAAGACAGGGATGCTGTTGATGAAAAAATTACAGATACTGATCCATCGAAAGAAGATAAATAAGAAGATTTAGGAGCTCGATGGATTTTTTTAACATCGGTGGCTTAGAGTTACTACTTATTTTGCTTATAGCTCTAATAGCACTTGGGCCCAATCGTATTGTGAAGGTGGGGCATTCTTTAGGTGAATTTTTGCGAAAATTGAGCAAGAACGTACTCTTTCGTGAAGTTGTGCAGACTACCGATGAAATTCGTAATTATCCCCGAAAAATCCTTGATGAAGCAAAATTAGACATGGCTGATTTGGATATGAGCAAGAAAATCCATCATGGCAATAATTTAATTGACCAAGAAAGAGATGATAGCGAGTCTCTTTCGCTAAATGATTTACCTTATCGTGGAATTTCTGTTCAAAAAAATGGTGAAAACGAAAATGAGCAGTTGGATAATGAACCGAATACCCCGACTGGACCTTAGTTTAAGACTGAATAATATTTAGAGGCTTTCTTTTTTATAAATAGTAAGCTTTGCGCAGACATCCTGAATGAAAAGAAAAAGCTGTCCAACAGGACAGCTTTTTTGGCGGGAGCGACGGGATTTGAACCCGCGATCTCGGCCTTGACAGGGCCGCATGTTAAACCGCTACACCACGCCCCCGAGAAACAATAGTATAACACAGCAATTTTAGAAGTCAAGCTCTTTTTACAACCCTCTTTCTCGGCTAAAGTATTACATTTTTGAAATAATAATTTCGTGGCACTATCTTGAAAAAAGATTTGGATATGATTTAAACAGTCAGCCTGATAAGGTTTTTGATTATAAATTTATTAAACCAAGAGATCTGTGAAATAAAAAGAAGCTGCTATTTAAGACAGCCTCCTTTTATTAAAAGGTAAATGCTAAATTTTGTGTGTTTCTATAACTTGCTTTACAGTTTATTCAGCGCTTGGCTGAGTTTCTTCAGCAGCTTTTTCAACGGGGTGAACCAATTCATCAACTTTGCTCTTGACTTGTTGACCGAAATCGGCAGCTTTTTCCTTGGTGGTTTCAGCGAATTGTTCGTACTTGGCAACCGCGTCTTTATAGGCGATTTCAGCTTTGCGTTTGGTTTCTTCGTAGCTTTCTGCACCTTTTTCTTTGAGTTCAATCGCGCGGTCTTTGATAAGCTGGCGGGTTTCTTCACCAGTTTGGGGTGCCATCAGTAAAGATGCAACAGCACCGGCTAACGCGCCAATGGTGAAGCCCATGATGAAAGTTCCAAAATCATTTTTGTCAGACATTTTTTGCTCCTATCTTTTAATCTTTAAAAAGTTTGAATAATTGACCAACTTTTTTCAGGCTGGCCAAGGACTCGTTGAGTTTGATAACCGGTTCAGCGAGATTGTCACTAATAAACCGGACAGTTCCCTTTAGGGTGTTTACAGTCTCAGCGCCGCTATCAAGCATGGGTTTGATATCATTCTTAAGAATATTGATGAGGTTTGAGACCTGCAATATAAGAATGATTAGGGAAGTGCCAATAACGACTAACATGAGTGCCATGAGGATGATGAAGATATCGCGCACGGTGGCAACAGATCTCGGATTTTGCTTCGCCAAGATAATTGAGCCAGCAACGATAATGGCGAAGAGCAATGCGAGAGCAACAAGAGCGATGGTGACGCCTTTGCTGCTTTTCTCATCCTTTTGTGACTCATCAATAGATGAAGCGTCATTTATAGCGGACTCTTCTAATGTTTCAATTTCTTCTTTTGTTGTTTCTTTTTGATTCATAATGTTTACCTAAAAAATTATAACACTGAAGGAAGAAAAAACGCAATTTTTGTGCAGCAAATTTTAGTTGATGTGCATTATTATTATTGTTTTTTAGCTGTGAACTATGAAACCTGGATATGTTCTCGACAAAACAGAAATCCTGAATAAAAAATGTTTTAGTAAAGAGCTAAGAAGATAGCGTTTAGAGTTCGTCGATTTGAACTTCTGTTTCAAGGACGTGGTAAAGTTTTTCTTTTGCTTGAAGGGTAATGTCTGAAAACAGACCGTCTTGTTCGGTGCTAATCATTTCTTGCTTAACGAGTTCAAGTATCGCAAGAAAAAGCACAATGGAATCAATTCGACTGGGCTGGTCTCCCAATAAACTGAAGAAACGGACTTGCGAATCCTGACGTAAGACACGCATAATGTCATGCACTTTTTTACGCAGGGTGAGACGGGGGATGCTAATGAGCGCGCCTTCCTGTAAACTTTGCTCTTGGACGGCGATTTGTTCAAGCGCTGTGATTAGGTCAGACAGTTCTACTTCTGATAGGTCCAATTGGACATTTACTGGGTATGAACGAGCGACATGCAAGTAGCCTCGTAGTCCCTGGTCGACGCGCTCGGAGAGCCATTGACTGGCTTTTTTGATTTCACGGTAAACGATAAGTTGTCTGGCCAAAGTTTCGCCGATATCTTCTTCGTCTTCCATGCGAATGGGTGGGCGGGGGAGCAAGGCTTCGGACTTGATTTGCACTAATTTGCTGGCGATAACGAGAAATTCTGAGCTAAAATCAGGATCAATATCTTTATGCAAGTTGACATAATTGAGGAATTGATCGGTTACTTTTGCCAAAGCGAGTTTGGTGATGTCCAGTTCAGCCTTTTGAATAAGGTCCAATAGGAGATCAAGGGGACCTGAATAGAGTTCTGTTTCAACTTCGTAATCGTCTGAAGCGCGATGCCATAATTTACTCATGAGCCTTATTATAACTAGAAATGACGGAATGGCGACTATCACTTGGTATAATTCAAATTAGATATGACCCGTTATTCATGTTTATCCTGTGGTGAAAATTATCCTGTGAGTGGGCTGCCTCACCAATGTAAGTGTGGGGGTTTCTTCAGCATGCAGGATTTAAGCTACATGCCTGAGCGCTATGCCAACTCATCATCCTTTGGTATGTGGCGGTACATGGACGCTTTTGGTTTAGATGCCCAAGCTTTACCTTTCTGGTTAGGAGAAGGACAGACACCGCTGGTTCCTGTTGAGATAGGAACCAAAACGTTTTATTTTAAGTGTGAGCACTTGAACCCGAGCGGATCGTTTAAAGACAGGCATAGCGCGGTTTTGATGAGTTTGCTACGTGCCAGAAACATTGATGAGGTCTTGGAGGATTCTTCAGGAAACGCTGGCGCATCTTTGGCTCAATATGCCGCGGCTGCCAAAGTGAAGAGCCACATATTTATCCCAAGCAGCAGTTCAGGCCCTAAACGACAACAAATAGTATTCAGTGGCGCAAATGTCGTTTTGGTAGATGGTCCGCGCGCTAATGCGAGCAGTGCTGTATTGGAAATGCATAAAGAATCTGGTATTTCCTACGCAAGTCACGCTTTTTTGCCCTTTGGTTTGGCAGCTTATGCCACGATTGCTTTTGAAATCTTTGAATCGCTTGGTCGAATGCCAGGCTTAGTGTTTTCGCCTATTGGGCATGGATCGCTGTTTTTAGGCCTTTTACGCGGTTTTGAGGCCATCGAGGTGTATACCGGTGAAGAAAGACCAGGAATGATTGGGGTTCAAGCGGAAAATTGTGCCCCAGTTTATTATGCTTGGCATGGTTTACCTAAATGTGCAATTGAGGCGACGATCGCTGAGGGTGTTGCAGTGAGTGAGCCAGTACGGGCTAAGGAAATAAGAGAGAGCTTAAATCCTAAAAAAGATATGCTCATTGCTGTAAAAGAGTACGACATTGCGCGTAGCCATAAATTGTTGGCTGAACATGGCGTTTTCGTTGAACCAACGGCGGCAATGGTTTGGGCTGCATCTGAGGAGCTATTGCGGGATAAAACGAAAGATGCTCAAGATTGGGTCTTTATTTTAAGTGGAAATGGGCTAAAATCAATAGACAACGAATAGATTTGTCGAATCGTTTGCTGTTAAGGAATTGACATTGAACGATTCTGCATATCAGGAGAGGAGTAAAATGATAAATCCGATTGCAGAGCTAAACCTTATATCGCATTTGCCGGAACCATTTAAAAACATAGACTTGCTCCGAAAAGCAATGTGTCATCGATCATATCTAAATGAAAACGAAGATATGAAAGAAGATAATGAACGCCTTGAGTTTTTAGGTGATTCCATTTTGGGTTTTTTAGTTGCTGAGTGGCTATATAAGGAATTCCCACAAAAGCCAGAAGGATTTTTAACCAAGGCAAGGGCTTTAATAGTACGCACACAAAATTTGGCTGAATATGCACGAAGTATTGATATTGGGCCAGCTCTGTTGCTTTCAAAAGGCGAAGAACTCACTGGTGCCCGTGAACGTGATGCTGTGCTTTGTGATGCTTTTGAAGCCTTGATTGCAGCCATATATATAGACCAAGGGATGGAGGCGGTAAGGAATCTTGTTGAACCACTGCTTAAAAGTGAGGAAGATACGATAATGGATCGTTTTGATCTTGAACCAAAAAGCCGTTTACAGGAATGGGCGCAAGCCATAGGACATAAGTCACCGGTTTATGTATTGTTAGCTGAAACCGGGCCAGATCATGATCGTGTTTTTTCAATACAAGCTGTAGTGGATGAGCGTCCATTAGGCATAGGAAAAGGAAAAACAAAACAAGCGGCTGAAAAAAAAGCGGCTGAAAATAGCTTGAAAATTTTAGGAATTAATTGATGATAAAACTGTCAAAACTTAAGATGCAAGGGTATAAAACTTTTGCGAAAGAAACAGAAATGGCTTTTCCAGCCAGCATCACAGCGATTGTAGGGCCAAACGGATCAGGTAAATCGAATGTTGCGGATGCTATCCGCTGGGTATTGGGCGAACAAAGTTTTTCGCTTCTGAGAGCAAAACGCACCGAAGATATGATTTATTCTGGTTCAGATAGCCGCGCAAGAGCTGGAATGGCGGAAGTATCAATCCATTTTGATAACCAGAATGGGTGGTTGCCAATTGACTATGCTGAGGTTGTGCTTACCAGGCGTGCCTACCGTGATGGACAAAATGATTACTTGATCAATAATCAACGTGTTCGCCTAAAAGACTTTGGTGAACTATTGGCAAAGACAGGTCTGAGCGATCGTACCTACACGATTATTGGTCAGGGTTTAGTGGATGTAGCGCTTTCTATTCGTCCAGACGAAAGACGGAAATTGTTTGAGGAAGCTGCTGGGATAGGTTTATATCGTTCCCGAAAAGAGGAAGCCCTACGACGATTGGAAACAACGAACCGCAATCTTGATCGCGCGATGGATATTAGTGATGAAATCCGTCCGCGCCTGCGCAATCTTGAAAAGCAAGCTCAGCGCGTGAGCGAATATAAATTGGTAAAAGAGAGCTTGCGCGCGAATCTTTTGGAGTGGTATGGTTATCACTGGGCGAAAGTGAAGCAGGAAGTTGACGCGCTGAGCCTTGAACTGCAGAAAGCAAATGAATCACGAGATATCGGTCAAAAACAAATTACCGATGAAAAACAGATTTTATCGGGTGTGAAATCTCAAATTGATACGACACGCAACGAAATTCACAAGTTGCAAGATCAAATGCGAGGCTTTCTGGAATCGCAACAACAACACAATCAAAACATTGCCATCCTGGAGAACCAAAAGCAAAGCGCTTTGGCGATAATTGCACAGTTAGATCTGGATTTAGCTGCTTTAGAAGAAACCGTTAAAGGTGGCGAACGCAGTTTTTCCACTGCCCAGGCAGGAGCGGAGCGTTTAAAACAAGAACTTGAAACGATTGCACACGACTATCAGGATGCGAAAAAAACGCTTTCAAACGCACGAAACTATCAGCAAAAATTAATTTCTGAACGAAAACAGCTTCAAGAACAGCTTCTGGAAACCGAAAAGAAAGGTATTCAACTAAACTCACACCACAGTGAATTAAAGGAAAGATTGATTACCAATCATGCTGAACTAAAACAAAGCGAAAAGATGATTAACGATTTAGGGGAAACACAAAAGGAACTTCATAGTCAAAAAGCGCAACTCGAAAACGAGCTTGTAAATAAGCAATCAAATCTCGAAAATGTTGAAAAAGAACTTGAACAACTTGAGCGCGAATTAATATCATTACAACAGGACTTGAAAGCCATAGCTCAAAGGACACACCAATTTGAACTTGACCTAAACAAGGCTGACAATCAGTTGACTTTGTTAAGCCAGGCGCAGGAAAGTTTAGCTGGCTTTTCTGAAGGTGCGAAAGCATTGCTAAAAAAGAGCCGTTCAAAAACCATACAAAGCGAATTTGTTGATTTGGTTAGTAGGTTAAATGTCGAAGAACGATATGAAAAGGCGATTACGGCTGCTTTGGGTGATGCTATTGATGTCTTGGTTCTAAAAGATGGTGAATTAAACGCTCTCAATATCCAACAAGTGCTTGAAACTGTACAAGACAGGGTTGCTTTAATCAGCCAAGGCACACGGACAATAAAGAAAAACCATGAAGTTTTAAATGAGAGAGGCGTTATAGGCTGGGCTTCGGAACTCGTTCAAAATGGATCTGAGTATCGCGAAGTGATTGACGCATTGTTGGGGCAGTTTTTAATTGTACAGGACATTGAAACTGCGCAAAAAGTACATCAGGTACTCGACAATGCTCACTTGGTCACCTTGAATGGTGAAGTATTCATGAAGAACGGTTTAGTGATGCTGGGTAAAAATCAGGGTTCAAGTAAGGTAAGCTACCTGCGACTAAAAAAGGATTACGAGAAAGAAATAAAAGCAATTGAGCAAGCACTTCAAGCAAGCAGAAACATCCGAGAAGATTTGCTCAAGAAAATACAAGATAAAGAGATTGAAATCACGAAAGCAAGAACACAACAAGACGAGGCACGAAAAGCACTTCAGGTTGTGCAAATTTCTCTCAATGAACTTCGTCTGAAGGTGTCAAAATTTGAAGAGCAAAAGGTATGGTTTAATAATCGACGAGAGGACACAGCTCGGGCTATTGAACGTACAAAGACCGCGATAGATGATTTGGCAAAACAAAGTAATTCAAATTTTGGTTTAATCGACGCATTGACCAAGCAAATTAACGAATTACGTCAGAAAGAAGGCGAAACAAACCTGCAAGAACTGGAGCAAAGATACCTATTTTTGGAGACCGAAAACCAAATTCGCAGCCAATCCTTGGCTCATAGCTATAAAACACTTGAAACAATGAAAGCGCGATTGGAAGAAGATCAAGAGCGCCTGAAAACGATAAATACCCGTAAAACAAATCAGGAAGCATTGATTGTCAAATTAAATTCACAATTGAAGAATTCTCGTGATGAAGTGGTTTTGATAAAGTCACAAACCGATGAGCTTCAAAAAGGCGTCTTAGAGGCAAAAGAGTTGGCTTTGATTGAACTTGAGGCGCAATATGAAAGCCTAAATGATCAGGATTTGGAAAAACAAAGGTTAGTTTCCATCAAAGAACGTCACATTACACATTTGCAACTTGAACTCGTAAGACAAGAAGAGAAACTGAGTGCTCTTAGAACCCGTTTAGAAGATGACTTTGGTCTAATTGAGATGGATGTGCGGAGTGATTTTCGGGACTCAACCCCATTACCTTTCCCAGATTTGGTTATTGAATCTTTGCCTGAAACGATTACTCTTACTGAGGGCTTGGAGGAAGTTATTCGCCAGCAAAAGGCTCAAATGCGACGAATTGGATCGGTTAATATTGAAGCTGAAACCGAATATCAGGAAGTCAAGGCACGCTATATTGACTTGACTGCCCAAATCGAGGATTTGAACCTGGCGATTAAAGATATCCACGCTATGGTGCGCGAATTGGATGAGGTGATGAAGGAAGCCTTTTTAAAGACATATAAAGCTGTGAATGGGGAATTTTCTTCTATGTTTACACGTCTTTTCAATGGTGGTTCTGCTCGTCTCGTCCTGGTAGATGAAGATTCTCCAATCGAAGGTGGTATCGAGATTGAAGCAAAATTACCGGGAAAACGGGAGCAGGGCTTGGTGTTGCTTTCTGGTGGTGAACGTAGCCTAACAGCCGTGGCTTTGATTTTCGCGCTCTTAAAAGTATCACCAACCCCTTTGTGCGTTCTGGATGAAGTCGATGCCATGCTGGATGAATCAAACGTCGGTCGTTTTATTGATTTATTACGAGAACTGTCTCAAGAAACGCAATTTATCCTGATCACGCACAACAGAAATACTGTTTCAGCGGCGGATGTCATTTATGGTGTTACTATGGGTAAGGACTCTGCAAGCCAGCTGATTAGTCTCAGACTTGATGAGGTGGATAGCAGTTATATGACGGCATAGAAAAAAAAGACTGTCTTTTACAGGACAGTCTTTTTTTATGCTCAGATTAATTAGAGACCAGTGGGGTTCATGATTGCATCATAGTGATTTGGTGCTATTGCAGGCTTCATGGGAGTGAATTCTACCCAAATCTCATTGATGACAATATCATCGCGTTGATTGCGTAACTCAGCTAACCAATCATTAAAGAAAGTAGTTTTGAGGGTCTCATGTGTACGTTCATCAACAGGATTGGTGTTTTTGCCAAGCAATTGAATGATGTGCCAGCCATGAAGCGAATTGACAGGTTCACTGATATCGCCAATGTTTTCTAATGCATAACTTGCATTTTCGAATTCTGGAACCATGCGACCTCTGCCAAACCAACCCAAATCACCACCATTCATTTTTGAACCCTCATCGCTTGAGAGTTCCATAGCGATGGACGCGAAATCCTCTCCCGCGTTCAAGCGTTCGATGATGGCTTCAGCTTCTTCTAATGATGCGACCAAAATATGACGTGCCCAAACTTGCTCTTCTTCAGCGGGAACATCAGCGGTAATAACTTCCATGACTTTGGTTCGCAAAAGAGCTTTGGATAAAATGCTTTCTAATTTTGCACGACTAATGCCGTGTTTATCCATCTCTTTTCGAAAATTGCGATAATCCTTTTCAAACAAGCGTCGTGTGAATGGTGTGGGTGAGGGGGTAATCGTAGGAATTAGAGTAGCAGTAGCTTCTTCGGAAGGTTCAGCAGGTTCTTCAATATCTAATGCCTCAGTTTCTTCTGTCAGGGTTGTATCTTCAAGTACATCCTCTGTTTCATTATCACCTGTTGGAGTTACAGGCTCAACAGGTTCTGACTCATCGGCAGGCAATTCAGCATCTTCGCTGTTATCTTCAACAGGCGTTTCTTCGGTTGGCAGAGCGATTAAAGTCTCTTGCAGGCTTGAACGAGTAGGCATGCTGAAAGGCGTAGCAGTATTAGCAGGCGTTGGAGTGCCATTTTCGTAGTAACCAAAATTTTCTTCAATGAAGGCGTTTAATTCTTCTTTACTAACACTTATGCCTAGTTTCGCAGCTTCTTCTGCGATGAGAACATCGTCAATCATGTCATTAAGGACTTGATTACCAATGATATCGCCTTGATTAAGTTCTACAGCGTTGCGTTGTGCAACCGATAAAAACTGTTGAGCGTAATCAGGAGCAAAACTTTGGAATTTCATGTAGTTATCAAAATACTCATACGTTTGGTTTAGCAAGTTGTAACGTCGGTAACGTACGCTTTTATCAAATTCACCAGCTGTAATCTTTGTATTCCCTACAGTAGCGACTGCGGTATTGGGTTTAATGACATAAGTATTGACTAAAGTGTATATTACAAATAGCAACACGGTAGCTACAACAATGCCTGTAACAGTGAGAGCTATTTTGATTTGACGTTCTTCACGTTCCTGTCGGGCAGTAAATTTCTTTGTCGTGATTCTTGGGGACATAGGTTTCTTGGACATAATCCATCACCGATTTAGTACTCAGCCCAAAAGTCGCCCTCAAAGGGGATTAGTGCAATGTGACGCGCGTTTTTGATAGCAGTTGCCACTTCGCGCTGGTGTTTTGCACAAGCCCCAGTTTGTCGACGTGGTCTGATTTTTCCCGTCTCGTTGATATATCTGCCCATCAATTCGACATTCTTGTAATCAATTTTTAGGTTTTTATCTGTGCAAAATTGACAGAACTTAGGTCGGGAGACGAAACGCCGGCGATCTGCACCACGTTGTCCACGATCTGATCGTTCGCCACGTTCGGGACGTTCTACACGCTCTGGACGTTCATTTTTTTCTTCATCAATTTTTTCGGGGTTTTTTTCAGTCATTGTAACTCCTGCCTAATCCACGCGCACAATGATGTAACGTAGAATTTGTTCATTGTAGCCAAGGGATCGTTTAATATTCGCAATTTCTGAAGGTGCTCCATCAAAAGTCATGTAGACGTAATAACCTTCAAATTGCTTGCGGATGGGATATGCAAGTTTGCGTTTTCCCCATCGATCAATTTTAGTGACCTCACCATTATTTTTAATGAGGGTCTCAACGGTTTCGACAGCGGTGTTTAATGCCGCTTCGTCCAGGTCCGCCTGGAAAACTAATACGGTTTCATATTTATGCATGCGCTCGAGGCTCCTTTCCTCGGGTTTACTCTTGGTCCGGGCCGTAAGCTTGCCAAGAGTGGAAGGTTGAGATTCAGGATTTATTCCTGTTTAACAGGCGTAAGTCTATCACAAAGGAATAAAAAATCAAGAGAAACGAGTTTCTATAGTCTTTTTGTATATTGATTGGTTTAACTTAGTGCTATCAATCATCTTCATTGGAAGATTTCTTACGGTTACTACTATCCTTTGCAAAGATTGTGGTCGCTAAACTGACAATAATCGAGCCAACCAAGGCTGGCCAGAATTTAGTAATCGAAAAACCGCCACCGAGGAGAGTTGTTGAAATCCAAGATGAAATCCAAAAGACAAGGGCGTTTAGAACGAGGCTAAACAAACCTAAAGTGAGAACAATCATGCCACAAGTCATCGTTTTTAGGAAAGGTAAGAGGCTGGCGTTTAAGATGGCTAAGATTATTGCCATAACAGCATAATGAACCCAACCACTACGTGTGATTTCAAAACCATCCATATTTCGCATTACAAAACCCGCCAAAACCAAAGCTAATGCGATGACAATTACACGTTTAAAAAAATTCATACTACTCCTGTTCACTAAGAAATTATCTTAGGATAGATATGTTTAATTTTTCGATTGAATATTATCTATGATGAGGGTTGGGCAATTTGGAATACATTTATTAATAGCTTCCATTTTCTCATCAACACGGTTTTGGGCGTTAGCCGCTTGCTCGAGAAGTGGTATGGTATAAACATGACCGCCAAAAGAGCTTATTCGGGTTGCCTTGTACATTAGTGTGTAATATTCAATCATGTCTTCGCGAATGGGTTCAAAACAGGGTGGCAAGTGCACATCTTCAATCATGTAGCGTTCTCTCATGATAGTAGTGGAACCTCCCATCGGTATATAACCATGGTCTTGAACTCGCATAACTCGATCCCGAGAATCATTTAGCAGTTTTTGAACTCTGATGTAATTTATCCGCGTGCAATTATTGTCAGTAATAGGCATGCTGGCATATCTATTAATGCCAATTAGCACGGCTGCAACGACAAGGATGAGGATGATTGCGATTTTGCCTTCTGAAAAAGGACTTATCTTGGGATCATAAGGAAAAACTGTCCCACATCGCTCGCATATGCGCACCCCATTATCATATAAGGTTTTACACGAATCACATCTTCTCATGGGATTAGTTCTTTCTAATTTCACGATCTAATCTTTCTACAATGATAATACGATTATGGTGAAAATTCAAATTTAGCACCCCCGCCGCGACTCGAACGCGGAACCTACGGTTTAGAAGACCGGCGCTCTGTCCATTGAGCTACGGGGGCGAAATAGTATTGTAATCGTTTTTACTATTTTGGGCGAATTCCTTTATAAACTTTGGTAGTACCAATGGTTCGAAGGATGATGTCAGCGGGTCTACCAGTGATTTTAGAAAGCTCTTCCGCATTGAGTGGCTGATTGTTGTTGACTAAAAAGATTTTAAAGATACTGTCGACCAATGGACTACTTGCGCTTAGGAAGTTGTCTTGTTTCGCACAATGGTTAGTAAGAACATCCATCAGTGGATCTCCCTGACTTACTGCGCCTGTGTGGGGATCAATAAGGTCAGCCGTGGAAGCAATATTGGGACTCTTAAAATAGACACGGTGTTCTTCGCAAAGAAAACTTTCAAGCGCATTACGCCAATTTCTATCCTGGTTTTTCCACCAGTCAAAATCTATATGAAATTGAGTTGTTAGTGTAGGCTTAATCAAACTTGGTAATTTATTTAACATATTTTCCTCGGTTAGGCTGCGCTTAAGTGATAGTAATTATCGCCAATGTGGGTGTATTCTTCATTGTCATTCAGGGTGATGTAAAGATCTTGCGGTGAAACCCGACGTATAACGTTGATGCCTGCGTAAAGATCTATAAAGTGGACATGTGCCTGGTTGTTGAGTTTTGAAAGCTCATGCATAAGACGGGTAACATCATTTTTGAGTGGGATGTCTTTATTGGCTCGGTTCTCCCAGATTTGGTCGAGCCCTTTCATATCTGGGATCGCAATAGCCATGCGGTCATTAAAACCAGCATAGATAGACTGCCGCAACAAGGCAAAAACAATGCCACCATCCGCGCCAACTAAAACTGTTTTTATCCACTCTTTGTTTGAGCGTTTTCGTTCAATGCTAATTTTGATTAAGCCAGGGTTATTTGTGGAAGCAATTTCTATGATGCTGCCAGGAATGAGATTCTGTTTATCATACCATTCGCGGAGGCCTGTTACATATCTATGGGGTCTCACAACCCAAGCGGGAATGCGTTCTTTTGAGGCTTCATCAATGAAATCAATTTTAATGCGTTCACTCTGTAGTGCACTTGGAAAAATAGTGTAAGTTTCAGGGGTAATCGGTAGACTGCCAGCTCGCCAATGAGGATAGCTGAGCGGAATACGTAGTTTTTTAACTGGTTCATAGTTCTCTAAGGGGTCAATCATCCAAGTGTGTTCATCGACCAACTCCGTAAAGAGTTTTTCAAGTTCAGGGTCGAAGTTTTCCCGTTCGAGGGGCTGGGTGTCGCTCTTAAGATAAATGGGTACTTCAAGAACCGATTTCGGCTCGAAACGCTTCAGAAACCACGAGAAAACCCCGCTTGAACCGACCTCATCAAAGCGCGGATCTTCCTGTAAAGCATAATTTAGTGAAAAAGCCATGAGCTGGTTGTCATCTTGTCCAGTAAGCTCAAGTTGCTTCATCAGTTCAGAAATGCCAATTGGACCACCATTCATTGAATCAAGTATGGCTTCAGCTATGTTTAAAGACCCTACACCGATGTCGATGAGTAAAGATTTCGGAAACCATGAATGACCAATCAAGACAAGTTCACTCTGATTCTGTAAGGACAGAGCCAATTGACGTTTTATTTGAACGCCAAATTCTTGCATAATAGCAGCAGGGTCCAATTCTCCTGCACTATCACTGGTGTAACTTTTTTCGTTTAAGGGATGATTAGAAAGCTGACTGGCAAATTCTTTTGTTGTGCCATCTTCAAAGATGACTGTGATAACTGTGAATTTGCCATGGACAGGATGGTGTCCTTCACGTTGCTCAGTTACGACACCAGATATCCATTCGCTCTCGGGGAAAATGAGTTTAGTACCAGTAGGGTATTCTTCTTTGGGGTAGTATATAAAGCCAGCTTCTTCTTGTTGCAATTCTTCTTCAGCTTTCATCTCTTCTATGCGATTATTAATTAAAACCTCTGAAAGCTCATCTATTTGTTCGGGGGTTTCTGTTTCAAAAAGGTGATTTGTTAATGCATTAAGATCGCTTTGGGTGATGGTGAGATTTTTCCAATAATTCGCGATATTGTTTTTTGATTTAAAAGCCATACTAACCTCAATAAGAAGAATTACCTTTGATTATACATTAAAACATCTTTTGAACATGTTAAAAGTTCGTATTAATAACGAGATATAGCGTGGCTATTGTAGCCATTAATTGTTCTTGACATTAAAAAATGCAAACTATATACATTAAGTCCAATTGAAAAATGTCTGCAATGATTAGGTCAATTTTAAAAATAAAACCCGCAAATCTGCGGGTTTTATTTAGAGAAGGATGTGAAATTACATGAAAAGAGAGACGATAAGTCCAATAACCAGACCAATACTGGCTATCGAAATAAGGTTTAACGCCAAAAGTTTTCCAAATGCAAGTTGTTTGTTTCTTAACTCTATTTGCTCAACTTGCTCGAACATTTTGCTGAAATTAGTTGCTACAATGTTTTTTACATCTTTTTCATCTTGTTCCGCAATTGTCATATTAGCCTCTGGAGCTTGATTTTTTCAAAATTCTGCCTTGGTTATCTACTACAATTCGAAGACTTTGGGATATGCTTTTGCTACCAGGAAGTGTGTCGCAATAAAAGAATGTAATTAAATTTCTGCCATCAGCTTGCTTGCTAACGCGGGGTTTGCATGCACGTGTCTTAGGATAGTCAGATTGTATAGACTTGATTACTCTTTGTAATGTGGCATCATCCATAAACTCACCTACTTTTGATTTGCTCTTCTACGCAAAAAGGCCGGGATTGATAAATCATTTGACATATCAATTGACTGAGAAACACTATCAACTTCAAACTCAGATACTTCAGCGGTCTGTTCTGACTGTACAGGTGGAACCGCCTGATTATCATGAGAACTATTGTGTTGAAAATGAGAGCTGATTTCGTTCTGACCTGTTAGACTGATGTGAGGGATATTAATAGGATTGTTTTCTGAAATCCCTGTAACGATTAAGATGAGCTGTATGCTATCACCCATACGGGAATCAGTGATAATGCCAGGAATAATATCAGCATTAAAACCAGTGGCTTCCTGTAGACTCTGCATCGCTTCTGTTATCTCTTTGAAGGACATGTCTGCAGAACCAGTGAAATTCGCAATCATTGCGGTTGCGGAATAGAGGTCAATGTCTTCCAAAAGCGGATGGTGTAATGCTTTGTCGATAGCTTGTTGAACTTTGTCTGGGCCCGAACCATGACCAACTGCGATCAAAGCGCCTCCGCCTCGGGTCATGACATTTTTGATGTGCGAAAAGTCAACATTTATCACGCCTGTTTCTGTAATTAACTCAGAAATACCTTGTACACCTTGTCTGAGAATATCATCAGCCAGAGTAAATGCCATTTCGAGAGGTAAATCGCGCGGGGCAATTTCAATGAGTTTGTCATTGGGAATAACGATGAGTGTGTCTGAAAATTCTTTGAGCTTCTCGATACCTTCTTCAGAATTCTTTTGCCGACGACCTAATTCAAAAGAAAAAGGCTTTGTTACGATAGAGACAGTTACAGCTCCACTGGCTTTGGCGACTTTAGCAGCAATTGAAATCGCGCCCGTACCTGTTCCTCCACCCATTCCTGCTGTTAAAAAGACCATATCAGCACCGCGTAGATGCTCAGCAAGTTCACGCGTGCTTTCTTCGGCAGCTTCTTCTCCAACTGTGGGTTGTCCACCGGCGCCTAAACCACGGGTTGATTTAGGGCCAAGCTGGATTTTTATTGGCGCAAGACTTTTAGATAAAGCTTGGGCGTCCGTGTTAGCCGCAATGAAAGTAACATCATGCAAACCACTTTCAATCATGCGATTAATTGCATTGGAGCCACCACCTCCTAGACCCAAAACAACGAGTTTGGGCAAGTGTGCTTTGTTGATGTTGTGTGTATAGTTTATTGATGAGTTCATATCCTTCTCCTAAGGGTACTATACCGAGACGCTAAGGCTGTTGACGATATGTTCGTCGATATTGCATCCAGCCTCTCGTAATGTTTGAATGTCTTGTTCGCTGAAGGCTCCGTTCTCGTTCCACACTGTAACTTTTCGCGCGTTACATGCTTCTGAAATTGAAAAGCCGATTGTTGGTCGGGATTCTGCGATGATCGGTCTCACTTTGTCGAGAGTATTGACAGGAATACCCCATTCGTAAGAGGGTAAGAGCAGGTAGTGATCTATGGGGTGAATCCAGTCGGCGAGGCTTTCAGCCACATTAAATTCAGCAGTATGTCTTTGTGTTTCTTCAACCTTAGCTTGTAGATCTTCAATCCATTCAGGTTTGGTTTGCTCCTGGGTTTCAAAGAGGGTTGTTGGGGTGGTGTCTTGTCTGTCACGTTTCTTAGGCGTGTTCATGAGCCAGAAAAGGCAAGCGATGACATTCTTATCGATTGTAAAATCTTCTACCAATAAATCAGCGTCATCGATAACGAGATTAACAAGTCGGTCATAGTCAAGGTTTTCATCCATTTTGCCTTTTTTTAGATCAGCTGCACCCATGTAAAGCAATATTATTTTCGGGCTGCAATTAAGAGTGTTCTTTGCGATTTGAGCATACCACTGATAGGTATTAATCCCGAAGTGGTCTTGTTCTCCAATTTCTGTTTTGGCGTAGGGACGGGGCATTCGCCATTTCATTCCACCACCATTGCCCCAATCGATTGGGTGAGAGAAACTTTGCGCACTGACGGCAATGTGGAGGTTTGCACCAAATTCGAGGCTTCTACGTTGCTTTGCAAGCTGGAAGGCTTTGCGCAGGAAGGATAAATCCCAATAATCGCCACCAGGTTCAAGAGCAGGGAAAACAGGAGTCATACCGTTTTGCTCTGCCAATCTTACAAAAGGCAAGTAACGATCCAGGAAACGTTCAACCAAATCACCTTGAGACCATGTACCAGGCATCCAGGCTTTTTTTGTGTTGGGTTTGTCAAAAAAGATAACGTATTTAACACCCCATTTGGCGTATTGGGTTAGCAGGATGCGGATGTCCTCAGGTTTGACATTTGAATTAACTTGAAAATCGAAGTGCACAATCGGTTTGATGCCATTTGCTATAAGCCCTGTTATAAATTCCTCTGGAATTGCGACAGTATGAGGACTTTTGAGCAATAACCATGCGCTTTCAAGCGATTTAAGCTCAGGTAAAACTTGTGACAAATCCCTCTCAAGGTAATGCAAAGTGTCTTGAAAATAATGGAAACCTAATCTTTTGTTCATCTCTCATCTAACTTCCTCGTTTACTTGTACATATTTAAGTGCAAGTAATATGCCAGACGGGGCGTAAAATGCCAAGTATCTGCTATAATTTCGACATGATTTTGCTCACAGCTGGAACAGGTTTTATTAGTGGTGTGATGCGCAAGCAGCTTGAAAAATTGGGCATGTCTTATCGCTTACTTGTATCGACATCCCAAAATATAAATTATTTAACCGAAGGCATGTCTATTAATATCGCGGTTAGTTCACCGCATGATGAAAGAGGCTTACGTGCAGCGTTAAAAGATATTGAGGTAATCTATCATTTGGCTGGCGTAGAGCGAATTGGAGGTGAGGAAGGTCTCCAGGAAAAGGAAGTGAAAGAAATAGATATATTAGTAAAAGTATCAAAGGATATGGGTGTTAAACGATTCTTTTACTTGAGCCATCTTGGTGCGGACAGAGCATCAGCTTTTGGTATGATGAAAGCTAAAGGTATTGCAGAAAACATCATTATTAATTCGGGAATAGACTACACTATCCTTAGGACGGGACTTGTTTATGGCCCCGGTGATGAATTTACGCAAAATTTGGCTAAACTAATAAGAATGTCTCCTTTATTGATTTTAGTGCCAGGTGAAGGGAAGATGCTGGTACAGCCAATATGGGTGAATGACCTTGTAACAAGTCTTTTGTGGTCTTTGGACCTTCAGGAGAGCAAAAACCGCGTGATTGAGGTAGGCGGACCAGAGCAATTGAGTTTTTATGAAGTTGTTGAAACGGTTGCCAGGGCTATACATAAGAAACCAAAGATTTTGCCGTCAAATATGATTTATTTAGGAATATTGACACAGTTTTTGCAAGGAATGAAGAAAAAATTCCCAATCAATACTTTATGGTTTGATTATCTAGCGGAAAATCGTGTTGCTGATTTGGATTCTATGCCACGCCATTTCGGTATCAATCCTGCAAGGTTTGGACAGAACTTAAATTATCTGAAAAAGGACAAAACTTAGAAAAATGAAATACTGTATCCACGGCCACTTTTATCAACCTCCAAGAGAAGATCCAATCACAAAACAAATACCCAAAGAAAGAGGCGCTGAACCCTACAATAATTGGAATGAGAGAATTTGCGCAAATTGTTACACGCCAAATGCTCTAGCAGGTAACTTTGAGAAAATGAGTTTTAATATTGGTCCGACACTCTTCCAATGGATGTTTGAAAATGTACCTGAGACCGCGGATTTGATCGTTTCCCAAGAAAGAACTAATTACACAAAAAACGGTGTTGGTAATGCAATAGCACAAGCTTACAACCATAGCATTCTACCGCTTCAACCCATTCTGGATAAGATTACGCAAGTGAGGTGGGGTATTGAAGAATTTAAATATCGTTTTGGTCATGCGCCATCAGGAATGTGGTTGCCTGAGACAGCTGTAGATCTCGAAACCTTGTGCGTTCTTTCAGACCAAGGACTTACTTTTACCATATTAGCGCCCTGGCAAGTGATAGCAATGGATGACAGTGCCGGTGTTGGCCCTTTTTTGATTGAATTGCCAGGTGGCAGACCCCCTTTTGTTGTGTTCCCTTATGATAGGGAAACCAGCACAAAGATCAGCTTTGTCCCTCAGTTTACTGAAAATGGTGATGCCTTTATAAAAAATATCTTGCATAAAAAGACTGGCCGGCACGGATTGACACTTTTTGCCAGTGATGGGGAGCTATATGGACACCATCAACGCTTTAGAGACATTTTTTTGAACTATATTTTGGGTGAAGGCGCTGAGAAAAACACGATAAATTGGACTTATCCTGCATTGTATCTAAAAGAAAACAAAGTGCATTCCTGGGCTAAATTAGTGGAGCCCAGTTCCTGGTCTTGCATGCATGGCGTTGGGCGTTGGTCTGAAGATTGTGGTTGTACAGCCAATTCCGGGTGGAAATTACCGATGCGAAAGGCGATAAACGCTATCGCAGATTGGGTTGACGCGATTTATACCCAGGCTTTTTCCGGACTGCCTATAGAAGAAAAACTTATTCAAGGAATGGTCTGGGAGTTGAGGCATCGGTATATTGATGTGATACTTGGAGAGAAAACTGTTTTAGAACTTTGTGAAGAGGTTTTTAGTGAAATATCACAGTGCCTGGATATTCCAAAAATCACTGTTTTGCTTGAAGCACAACTTGAAAGACAGAAAATGTTTACTTCTTGCGGGTGGTTTTTTGATGACTTCAATCGCATTGAGCCAGCGAATAATATTGCTTACGCAGCAAAGGCAGTTTGGCTTTGTCAGCAAGTGAGCGATGTTCCTTTTGAAAAAAGCTTGTTGGATTTGTTAAGAAAAACAAACAGTCCGGTGACCGGACTGAATGCTGAAATAATATTTTTGCGTACGCTTGAACGCGCAGAACGCGAACTCAGTCTGAATTAAGAGCGTTGAAGAAGAAGTCTACCCGGTAGCCTGATTTACGTTCTGCTTTTCTAAAGCTGGCAATAAAAGCGTTAAGCTTTAATAAACATTGTGCTTTTTCTTCTTCGCTGGTTTTATCTGCCAAAATTTCCATGCTTGGAATCATTTTCAGGTTCCAGAGCATGGTTTCAAACGCTTCCTTGTTGAACCATTCAACGCCTTCATGGTGATTGATAACCAAGGCTTGTCTAAAATCAGGGTTGGCAAGATTCTTTTCAAAGAATGTATTAGGCTGACTTAGTTCGTCAAATGTCATGGTGTGCAAACAGGCGGTTAACCAGCGACTGTTGACGAAATATTCGTGGATTTTGTCTATAGGTAAGCCAATCGCGCGATAATGCTCACAAACTCGGGCTCGAATTTGTTCCTTAGAGAGTAGCGAGAGTGTTTTATGAACGTTCGCGGGATTGAAGACTGAACCACATAACCGGCTAATGAAAGCATGGCTTAGCAGGTAAATAAGCGCATGTGGCTTTTCTTCCAATTTCTCAGTAAACTTTTGAAGGTCGTGAGTTTGGGTGACAACTTCCTCTTCATGATCCATGAATCTTAGGACTGTTTCTCCTAAAGCCTCAAGTTCTTTAAAACTTTGTTCCAAATCACTTCGGCACTCAATGTTTAATAATCGCGCTTTTTGCGATAATTCTCGCCAGTTGTTTATGGCATAGTTCAGGAAAGTCTTTCTCTCATCCTGACTTTGAGAATGAGAGATGTTGGCTACGTTATGGAGCATGCCTTCCAGTTCTCTTAGAAGGGGTTGCATTTGTAAATCTTCCAAGGTTGCGTCAATGTTGTCTACAGGACGTCCCTGCAAATGAGCATGTAGTTGAGCGTATTGCTCACCGTGCACGATATGGAAATCGCTTAATACCATGCGTTCATAAGCATTAAGGTCAAAGAAAAGACCTTTATCATGAACTTCTGACATCGATCTAAGGTAGAACTTGCGACTGACCTGGTCTCTCATCACTAAGAAACCCTCTCGGATGTTAGGCAATCGCAAGGCTTGGGCTAAATTTTGGGTGTGCAAATTGCCTTCATTGCCTTGTTTTACAAGGTAAGGAGCTGATGTCTTAATCCAACCAGAGGCGTTTCCAAAGTGATTGTTGTAAATGACCAAAGCGGCAATATTCCCAAGCGCATTACTGTATGCAAAAACGTTCTCATCAACTTCGCGCTCGTTAGCTTTGAAATCGTAGAGCCTGAAATCTGCAACCTCAGCAAATAGTTTTCTTCTATGGAGAATGGGGAATATATTATAGCGGTGAGCGTCCACAAAGCCTAAATCAGGCTGTTCATCCCAATAAGGACGATAATATTCCATGCCATATTTTTCGCTATAGCCCTCAATTTGGCCATGTCCAAACATGGGTAATCCGGGCATGGTTGCCAGTAAGGTGCAGATGCCAAAGTATTTGTCGCCTTTGCCAAATTGCTCAACCGCTGTCTTTTCGTCAGGGTTATTCATGAAGTTAACGTAGCGTTTAAGGATTTCTGGGTCAAATGTGAGCGTGCTTTTGATGAGTTGGCGGTATTTCGCGTTCTCTTCATTGCGCAACATGTTCATGAAAGCGCTGTTATAGACACGATGCATACCCAGCGAGCGAACAAAATAACCTTCCATCAGCCAAAAGGCTTCCGCGAGTAACAAAGTATCGGGGACTTCAACCGCAACACGATCAACGACTTCACGCCAAAATTCTTCAGGCATGGCTTGGTTAAATGCTTCTTTGTTCATAGCATGTTCCGCGCGGGATGGGATGTCACCGCCTGTGCCAGGTTGGGGATACCATAAGCGTTGAAAATGCTTTTTGGTGAGCGTCATTGCGGCATCAAAACGGATGATTGGGAACTGGCGCGCTACGTGTAATATCGTTTGAATGACTGCTTCACGTACTTCGGGATTGAGATAATTAAGCTGAGCTGTGTCGTTCCAAGGCATGCTGGTGCCATCATTGCCATGATAGATATAGCGTGTTTGTCCTGTATGATGGTCGTGGTGCTTAAATACCACGGCGGCATCTGTGCGGGTGTAGTAGTGATCTTCAAGTTTAATGCTTACCTTTGGGTCACTTGAAAGCTCTGGACCATTGAATGAGTAAACTGGGAAAGGACTGTAATCCAGGCTTATGAACCAATCTGGATGGTCATGGACCCAGTCGGAATCGATGCCCATATGGTTAGGTACCATGTCTGAAGCAAGTCGGATACCCCGCTGAGCGCAACGGTACGCGAGGTTTTGATAAGCCATTTCACCACCCAAAGCTTGAGCGATTTGGTAGCGGTTAAGCGAGTAAGCTGAAGCAACCGCATCGGGGTTACCACAGAGCTGCTTTATGGTTTGAGACGCATTGCTGCGTTCCCAAAGGCCAATCAACCAAAGCGCAGTGAAGCCCCAGTTAGCTAATTCGTCCAAAGTCTCATCGGGGATATCACTAAGGTACTCAATGGGTCTTTGATATTGGCGGGAAAGCTGGCTAAGCCATACGAAACTATTTTTAGCTATCATAACAACTTTTGGCATCCAGTCGCTGTCTGGGCTGTAGTTTTCAATGTTTTCCAGATCGACAGATCGCTTTTGGTCTGCCCAAAAGGAAGTGGAATAATCAGGTAAATAGGTTGGTGCGTATTCATCAGCGAAAGGTACATGGATGTAAAACGCTTTTGACTCTTCAGACAAATGGTCGATGGCGGTAAGAATTTTACTCAGTCTTTCTCCAATAAACTCAGCCCAGTGAGTGGAAATATACTCAAGCTGGGCATTAAGGGAGTTTGGAAAGAGGATTGCTGGCTGGCGTAAAAAGGAAATGAGATCAAGATTATCCACACCGAAGGGAGGTTGGAGTTTGAAGTACTCAGACACAAGCTCGAGGACTTGTGTGTAATCGGTGTTTTTGATAAGAAAACGGTCAGAGAAAAGTTCCCGGTAAGGATTGGCAGCAGGGTTTTGATTGAGTAGCCAGGTGAGGATGAGCTCTTCTAAGATAAGCTGCGAGTTTGGAACATCTTTGGTTTCGCTTTGATAGTAATCGATAGTAGCGATCTTGCCACGATATACATCCAGGGCTGGAAAGAGTTCGCTGTATGTAAGTAACGTTTTCTCGAGTTTATAGGTGCTTAGCTGTTCTTCCAGGGTTTCAAAGAGTTTGGCTTGCAAATCTTTGCCGTGCTTTTCGTAGTAGCGTTGGAAGATGATGTGAGAAATTTCATCCAATAGTCCTAATGCGTTTATCTGTCCAGGTTGGATGTAAGTGCTTTGGTCTTCAGGGTTTTCTCTCAGGTTATTAAGCTTTTGTGTAAAATTCCGAACAGCTTGAAAATTGACGAAAACAAAATTGCCGTCAAAGGCAAATAGCTGTTCATCAAAAGCGTATTTGTCTCTCGCTGAACTAATAATATGAAATTCCATACATCCTCCAATAAGCGATTGATAACATTTGTCTATTCTATCATTCAAGCGAGAAAATATGGACAGTTACCGTAGAACTAAAAAAACTTGTTTAAAATGATTGGTTTGCCCTGTCTTAGAATAAAGATTGTATGCTTTTGAAGTTTGATAAAATTATGATAAACAATGACAGAGAATAATTTACGGTGTAGCTATGAAACTATATGATATTTCATTAAATTTATTAGAAGGCATGGTCACATGGCCTGGTGATCCGGAAGTCAAGATTGAATGGATGGCACGTATTGGAGAAGATAGTCACGCGAATATAAGTGAACTAAGTTTCGGTTTGCATACTGGAACGCATATTGATGTGCCTAAGCATTTTGTTGATGATGGCTGGGATATGGATAACCTGGATCTAAATGTGCTCATGGGGCGTGTTGAGGTGATTGAAGTTCCCGAAAATGCCGATTTGATTACCCGCGACTTGCTTGAAAGAATGAATATTGAGTGTTTTGAGCGTGTATTGTTTAAAACACGCAATAGCCAATTATGGGTTAATAATGGCAAAGAATTCCAGGAAAATTTTGTTGCGCTGGGTGCTTGTGGAGCAGATTATTTGGTTTCGAAGGGGTGTCGCTTGGTTGGCATTGATTATCTGTCTATCGCGCCGTATTGTGATCCCCAAACCACGCACGTAAAATTATTGGAGGCGAGTGTGGTTATTCTTGAAGGTCTGGACTTATCTAAAGTACAACCTGGGGCATATGAACTCATTTGTCTGCCATTGAAGTTAGCTGGTCGGGAAGGCGCGCCTGCGCGGGCGATATTGCGCGACTTAGATACGATTAATGCGCATAGCCACAAAGTGGTCAGATAAATTGGGTTTTACAGCGCTTAAAAATAAAAAATTGCTATCTATAGCCATTTTAATTTTCTGTAGATTTCGACTAATATCAAAAATGAAAGAAGGGCACTCAAAATAATACAATATTGCGCGTAGCCACAAAATATGTAGTGTTTTCTACGCATACTTTTTTTATATCGACTAAAAATAAATTCAAAAGCCAGTATATTGTTATTCTTCGATTAGTGGCATTGTCAGAAGATGAAATGCAAGCGTTTCGATATCGCGGGCTTTTTTACCATCAGTGCCCAAATCGTCGATAATTTTATCCAATTTCCTGGTAATTTTTGGATCATCCTGAAGTAAAAGCAGGGAGGTCTCTTCACCTAAAAAAAGGTCTTCGATACCCAATTTATCATATAGCTCACTCACCATGCTATAACTCCATTGGTCTGATATTTTTAGTTCATCTGCTAAATCGCGTCTACCTACGGAGTAAATGATAGCCAAGCGAGCGATTTCTTTTTGGCGGTCGGTTATGCCTACTTGCATCCTTTTTTTGAGGATTATTTTCTCTTTTGACAGATCCAATGCTAATTCAAATGCGAGATTGGATGTACTGGGTGTGAAAACAATCTTATCTTCTGCTGCAAAAGTAATCGCCCAACCCAGGGAATTCCCAATCTCGTCTTTTATGAGATAGCCAGCCAATAATTCTGGTTTGATGCGTGTTAAAAATCGTGATTCAAGTCTTGAGCTAATCCCAATAATCTTTATTGGTTTTTTAGTATGGTCTTGATTGTTCAAAGTAGATAAAAGTGATGGGTTAGATCTAAGCGTATCCAAATCGACTATAAGGAAATCACAGCGTTGCTTATTTTGCGAAATCAAAGTAAAAGGATCTGCCTGGCAGTTCATTTCTGCAACTAAGCGCGTACGCCAGTCTCTAACGACCAATAGTGACATCCAATTTCTGGCAAATATGTCATCACTCATGATGGAAACAAGAATATCCTTAGGCATAATTTCTCCAATTAGTTGATATGTGAATTATAATTGCAGAAGAATAGAAATGGAGAACTTTTTATGATTCAAAGAATTGCAGTATTAACAAGCGGTGGCGATGCGCCTGGCATGAACGCCGCAATTCGCTCTGTAACAAGATCCGCGGTTGATAAGGGGTGGAAAGTCTACGGTGTCCGAAATGGTTTTCATGGATTAATAAATGGTATTTTTGAACCATTGGGTACTCGTGAAGTGGGCGGTATTCTACAGCGCGGTGGCACCATGTTAGGATCAGCACGTAGTGAAGAATTCAAAACGATTGAAGGTCGCGAACTTGCATTACGCAATCTGAACCAACGGGGTGTAGATGCCTTGGTTGTGATTGGTGGGAATGGTTCCCAGGCAGGCGCGAACGCGCTTTACAAAATGGGTTTCCCTGTAGTTGGCGTCGCCTCAACAATTGATAACGACTTGGTTGGTTCGGATATAACCATAGGTGTAGATACAGCGCTTAATATCGCTTTAGAAGCAATTGACCGTCTAAAAGTCACCGCATCATCTCACCAACGCGCTTTTATCGTTGAGGTAATGGGTAGAAACTGTGGTTATATTGCCTTAATGTCTGGAATAGCCGGCGGTGCTGAAGCTATCACCTTGCCTGAAGTTCAAACTGATCCTGAGCTTTTGGCAGAAGAATTGCACAAAGCTTATGAGCAAGGCAAAGCGCATGCAATCATTGTCGCATCTGAAGGTGCTGAATATAATGCCAGAAAATTAACGGAATATTTTGCAGAAAACCGTGAACGATTAGGTTTTAGTATTCGTACAACCACGCTTGGACATGTGCAACGTGGTGGGGCGCCGGGAGCGTATGACCGTATTCTGGCGAGCAAACTGGGCAAAGGAGCTATTGATGCCATTGACCGTGGTGAGTTTGGTGTGTTGGTTGGAAAAAATGGTAACAATATCATCACCACACCTTACGAGATGATTGAAGGGAAGACTAAAACCCTGGATCCGAAAGTCATTGAATTGGCTCAAATTCTCGATTAAAAAGCATCTAATTGAAAATAAAAGCTCAGGATAACTGAGCTTTTTGCTTTAAACTGGCTTCAATGAATGCGTTGAGCTCACCATCCAAAACAGCCTGGGTGTTGCCTGTCTCGTAATTCGTGCGGTGGTCTTTGACCATTTGGTAGGGGTGCAATACATAAGAACGGATTTGGTTACCCCATTCCATTTTTTTGAATTCGCCTTTGAGCTCAGAAACCGTATCTGCGCGTTCTTCTTCTTGTATGCGGAACAAACGGGACCGCAATACTTTTAATGCGCTTTCACGGTTTTGGGTTTGCGAGCGTTCGTTTTGGCAAGTTACCACAAGCCCTGTTTCATGATGAATAATTCGTACTGCAGTCATATTTTTTTGGACGTTTTGGCCACCCGCGCCGGAACTCTTGTAGACTTCTACGGTAATATCTTCTGGTTTGATAATAATTTCAGAATTATCTTCAATCTCTGGTAAGACCTCAACCAGCGCGAATGAAGTATGGCGGCGATGGGCTGAGTCGAATGGAGATAAGCGCACCAAACGATGCACACCAATTTCGCGGCTCAAATATCCATAGGCAAATCGTCCTTCAACGGAGATAGTTACGGACTTAACGCCATACTCTTCGCCTGGACTGCGGTCCAGGATTTCGGTTTTGAATCCCTGGTTCTCAGCCCAGCGCAAGTACATGCGCTCAAGCATTCCTGCCCAGTCTTGTGAGTCAGTTCCTCCCGCGCCGGCGTGAATGGTGAGCAGGGCGTTGCCTTCATCGTACTCGCCTGAAAGCAATAGGTTAATTTCTTTTTGCTCGAGCTCTTTTTCGATTTTGTCAAGTTGCAGGCTAATTTCTACAGTCAGGCTGCCATCATCTAACTCAAATAAATCGGCAAGGCTGCTAATTTCATTCTCGATGTTTTGCCATGTGTTTATATCGCGCTCGAGGTCCGCGATTTTTTTCATTAATGATTGGGCAAAATTGGGATTATCCCAAAGATCAGAGGCTAAGGCTTCTTTTTGAAGTTTTGTTAACTCATTTTTTTTAGCTGAGAGGTCAAAGATGCTCCTGAAGGGCATTAAATTGGGTTTCTAATCTATCAAGTCGTTCGTATAGGTCAGACATGGCTTACTCCGTAGCATCATTGGCGAAGATACCTTCGATAAAGTTTTCGCGGTCAAACAACTGTAAATCTTCGACCTTTTCGCCTAAACCAGCATAAATGACTGGTAAACCGATTTCTTCTTTGATACCAAATACCATACCGCCTTTAGCGGAGGTATCTAACTTCGCTAAAATGGCGCCGTTGAGGTTAACAGCCTTGCTAAAAGCTTCAGCCTGGCGCAAACCGTTCTGTCCGGTAGTGCTGTCAAGCACAATCCATGAATAATGTGGAGCATCTTCAAGGGCTTTACCTGCAACACGGTGTACCTTTTTGATTTCTTCCATAAGGTTAAAACGTGTGTGCAGACGGCCCGCGGTGTCAATCAGAACGATGTCAATGTCGCGGGCGATAGCGGCTTTAATGCCATCGTAGGTCACCGCGCCAGGATCGCTGCCTTGCTGGCTGGTGATGATCGGCACCTCAACGCGTTTTGCCCAAACTTCAAGCTGGTCAATGGCAGCCGCACGGTAGGTGTCCGCAGCAACCAGCATGACAGATTTCCCCATCTTTTTGTATCTCGCGGCAAGTTTTCCGATGGAGGTCGTCTTGCCAGACCCGTTTACGCCGGCAACCATAATAACTGTCGGTTTATGTGTATCTAAATCAGGTTCATCAGGTTGGTCGATGAGTTTGCTCATTTCTTTCTTCAAAACAGACTTGAGTTGCTCTGTCTTGGTAAGACCTTCTTTGTCAACGGTTTGTTGAGCAACGAAAATCAAATCAAGCGTTGTTTTAACACCAAGATCAGCTTGAATAAGCAGTTCTTCAAGCTTGTCCCAGCTTTCATCATTAATTTCTGTTGCGCCAAAATAGGTGGCGATTTTACCGAAAGTTACATCACGGGTTTTCTTAAGGCTTTCACGCCATTTATTAAACATGTTTTCCATAAGCTTAGATTATATCATTTGACTTGATTGCGCCGGCTAATTGCCCACAGCCAGCGTTGATTTCGATGCCACGTCTCAAACGTACTGTCACACGCACACCATGACTGACCAAAACATCTCTGAACGCCTGTACTCTGGGATGAGGTGAGCCGGGAAATGGGTATTGCTTGCTTGGATTGAGGGTGATCAGGTTAACAATACTGAGCATGCCTTTTAGAAGTTTCGAGAAGGCGTGGGCGTGTTCGGGCGTGTCATTTATTTTATCGATAAGGGCATATTCAAAAGTAATTTTGCGGTTGGTTTGTTTGACATAGTCGCGACAGGTTTGCATAAGTTTGTCGAGCGGATATGGCTTGTTGGCAGGCAGTAGTTGAGTGCGCAAGTTGTCATCCGGCGCGTGAAGCGAAATGGCAAGGTTGACTTGTGGATGGTCGTTTGCAAACTGAGCAATACGTGGAATCACTCCAACCGTGCTAACGGTGATGTGACGGGCGCCAATACCGAGGCGCTCAGGGTCAGATAAGGCATAAAGTGAATTTGAGACGTTTTCGTAATTAAGGAAAGGTTCACCCATGCCCATGAAAACAATATTACGAAGGGCTTGGTTATTCTGACGCAATTCGCGTTGAAAATGAATGAATTGACCAAGAATCTCTGCCATGCTCAGGTTTCGCGCGAAACCCTGCTGACCGGTCGCGCAAAAGACACAGCCCATCGGGCAACCTACCTGAGTGGATATGCAAAGTGTGTTGCGTCGTTCGAAACGCATAAGCACTGACTCAATTAAGTGACCATCGCGGGTTTCGAACAAAACTTTTTCGGTATCGCCATTTTTTGAAAAAACCTGAGTGTGTACTCTAAGTGGGGTGATTTCAAATTGATTATTTAGCGTTTCGCGTAATGTTTTAGGGATTGCGTCAAACAGTTCAAAACTTTCATAAAGCTTATTGTAAAGCCCTTGGAGCATTTGCTTGGTGCGAAAATTGGGTTGATCTAAAGCGTTGAGGGTTGCGGTTAGTTCTTCTGGTGTGAGATCGTAGATAAAGGCTTTAGACATTCAAAAGCTCCCATAAATTATCAGCAATTTGATTAATTTCAAAAGAGAGCTGCTTACTGTCTTCGACTGTAGCGACACCAGATAAAACGAGTGCATTAAGTATTCCGGCATTATGCGCGCCTTGGATGTCAGTTTCCAGCCGATCACCAACAGCCATCGTTTCTGTGGGTTTTGTACCCATTAATTGCATTGCTCGTTGGAAGAGAAGGGGCTCTGGTTTACCGATGACGATAGGCTTTGTGACACTGGCAACTTCAACCGCTTTTACGATTGTGCCGGCACCAGGTATAAATCCGCCAGGAACGGGAAATGTACCATCAGTGTTGGTAGCAATAAAGCGCGCGCCTTTGCGGATGAGTTGGCTGGCATAGCAGAGCGTTTCATAATTAACCATTTTATCCAAGCCCACAACAACCGCTTCGGCATAAGGGGACTCGTCAAGCTCAAGAACATGAAAACTGTTTGAAGAAAACAGTCTTTTCATCTCGTCGCTACCAAGCACGTAAACCTTGCTGCCAGCAGGGAAATGGTGCTTTAGATATTCAAGTGTGACCTGCGCTGTGCCGATTACTTGCCAGGGTTTAAGCGATACGCCAAAACCATTGAGTTTATCGATATACGATTCAACTGTTTTCGTCGAGTTATTGGTTGCTAACACGAAAGAAAGCCCCAGCTTTCTGATGGTGTCGAAAATCTGGGGCAGATTGCCGATTGCTTCATTATCGCGCCAAAGAACGCCATCCATATCCAAGATGAGCCCTTTGAGCAGCGGAAATCGATCCGTAAGCATCAAAACGTTATTTCTTAGGTGGCTCTAAGACCTTATCAATCAAGCCATATTCCAAAGCTTGCTGGGCGGTCATGTAAAAGTCACGATCAGTATCGCGTTGAATGACTTCCAGGGGTTGCCCGGTAACATCAGCAAAGAAATTGTTGAGAGAAGATTTGAGGCGCAAGATTTCTTTGGCCATGATTTCGATGTCTGAGGCTTGTCCTTCGGTACCACCAAGAGGTTGATGTAAATGAATGGTGGCGTGGGGCAGGGCATAGCGTTGACCTTTTGTGCCTCCAGCCAACAAAACCGTGCCAAAGCTTGCGGTTACACCCACTGCAACGGTGCTGATGGGGTTGCTGATCATATTCATGGTGTCCAAAATAGCCAATCCAGCATAGATAGAGCCACCCGGTGAATTGATATACATTTGAATGGCTTTATCCGGGTCGGTTTGGTTGAGATAAAGCAGTTGTGCCACGATGAGATTCGCCACCTGGTCATTAATCGCTGAGCCAACAAAGACAATCCGTTCTTTCAGCAACAACGAATAAATGTCATAGGCTCGTTCACCATGGGCTGTAGGTTCTACGACCATGGGTATGAGAGATCTAACTTGATTCATGTTATTTCCTTAACTTGTTTTGCTCGTAGCATAACAAAGTAGTGTTAGAAGAATGTTTATTCTTCTGTTTCTTCTTCGGTTTTATCAGCTTCCTCTTTTTCAGGTACTGCTTCAGCTTTTTTACTGCTAATCTTCGTCTTGCTTGAAACCTTTTTGGGCTTTGGAGCTTCAACCTGAATGAAATCCGGATTGGCCAATGACTTTAAAAGTTCAAATTGTGCTTGACCCATAGCGCGATTGTAGGCTTCCATGGTGACGCTTTCTGAGAATTTCTTCGCGCCGAGGTCTTTTTGGGCTCGTTCCAATTCACCACTTTGAATCATCTGGCCAATGATCTTTTGAATTTCAGCTTCAAGTACTTTTTCATCGATCTTAAGCTCGTGTTTACGGGTTAATTCGTTCATAATTAATGAACGTTCCAGACGGTTCTTGGCGTGTGGCTTGATTTCTTCTTCAATGTAAGTTTCTTTATCTTGTTTGCGAAGTTTCAATAATAGCTCAAGATCCATGCCCTGGTGTGAAAGTTGGTGTTCCACCTGATGCAACATGTCTTCCTCAGCGTCTTCAAGCTGTTGAGGACAGTATTTGATGGTCGAGTTTTCACGCAGTTCATCAACAAGTTCGGTGAAGTATTGGTCATCATACTCGGTGTTCTTGCGATTTTCGATGGCTTTTTTGATATCTTCACGCAAGGCTTCTTCAGTTTCGTAACCGCCAATTTGTTGTAAGATTTCTTCGTTAAGCTCTGGAGATTGAAGTTCTTTAACTTCTTGCAAGTTGGCAACAAATTTTACCGTCTTGCCAGCCAGAGACTCATCACGCGCGTCTTCAGGAAAACTGTGTTCAAATTCAAGGCTCTTACCGGCTTTCTTGCCGATAAATTTGCGGTTGAAGCCTTCAAAAGGCCATTCGCTGGGTCGGTTTACATCCTCAGCTTCAATGAGTACTTGTTGGGGAGTTTCTTTTATGATTACGGCATCTTCATCTACAGCGTTTTTATCAGTACCTTCGAGGGTGAAGTAGACCACATCACCTTCCTTGGCAGCACGTTCCACAGGGACGACATCCGCGAAATTGCGTTTAATGCGTTCCAACTCCTGTTCGATTTCTTCATCGGTCACAGCTTCTGGAGCATATTCTTTGTTAAGTTTGTCATCACCGATGAGTGCAACTTCTGCCTCAAGGGGGATAACAAATTCAAAGATGGGGGGCTCGTAACTGCTGATATTTTCAAGGTTACCAGGTCCCCAAGGCTTGATCCCTTCCTGATCGAGGACTTTTGGATATTCCTCTTCCAAAAGAAGGTCTATAGCCTCTTGGATAACGCTGGCTTCGCCAACGTGGTTAAGTACCATATTGTAGGGCGCTTTACCCGGTCTGAATCCGGGAATGCGTGTGTTTTTAGCAATTTTACGCGCGGCACGTCGTTTGTATTGTTCCAGCAAATCCTGCTCGAATTCGGCTGTAATCTTAACCTGATGGTCATCGGTGTATTCTTTAGTTGTTTTCAAAATCTACCTCAATATTACTTTCGTATTTAGAAGTGGGGAAAGAGGGGCTCGAACCCTCACGCGTCTCCGCACATGATCCTAAGTCATGCCTGTCTGCCAATTCCAGCACTTCCCCTCGGGCGTGAATTATAAGCGTTTGAATGGTGAACGTCAACAAAAATGCTTTTCCTCGACTTAAGAAACAAAACGATGTCTTGATGCAAATTTGGTGGTAATCAATTATTTTGCTGTGTATAATCCATTGAAGCATGAAATGAAACGCTCAAATGACATTGTGTATCCAAACGCTAATGCATGAGCTTATCATTTTCAATTATAGATATACTCCCTTTGATATAACTTAGGGACTAATAAGTAGAGGAAACTGATGAAAAAGACCAAACTCGTCCTTGTCCTGCTCTCGCTAATATTGCTACTTTCTATACTTCCAACCCCAACTACAGCTCAAACAAATGTCAATTGCGGCAATAACAGTGATATCCAAGATATTCTTAATCAAATGACTGAAACAAGTGTCGCGAAATGGATACGTGATCTTAGCGGTGAAAATTCTGTCATAATAGATGGCGAACAATACACTATAAAGACTCGATACACTTCCGAACTCTTCAACCCTGCCAACCAAAACGCTAAAGCTTATTCGTATATTACACAGGAACTCATAAAATTAGGATTTGTACCTGGCGTAACTTTACATGATCATGACTACTCATTTAAAAGTTATGCCCCTAAAAACCTGGATAGAACAATTCCTGATCCTGAACCGATAGAAATTGAAGCGGTTGGTGCTAAAAACCTGGTTCTTACTATCCCCGGTCATGGGTCAAATGCGCATGAGCAGGTTTTGATGACGGCTCACTTGGATAGTACCAGCAACAAGCCACAGACTGATGCTCCTGGAGCGGAAGATAATGCCAGTGGCGTGTCCGCTTTGATGGAAGCGGCCCGGCTTTTTCGATACTACAAATTCGACCGCACGATAAAGATTATTTTCTTTACTGGTGAAGAACAAGGTTTGCATGGCAGCAAGGCATATGCGAGAGATTTTCAACACGAAAGTGATAATATGCTCGGTGTCGTGAATCTGGACATGTTTGGATATGATTCTGACAGGGATTATTGTATGGAATTGCATGTGGGTACCATGCCGGAATCAAATGTCGTTGGAACTTGCTTTACAAGCACCATCAATAACTATAACTTAGGTGTAAAGGTTGATTATCTTACAAGTGAAGCAACTAATCGTTCTGACCATGCAAGTTTCTGGGGTATTGGTGTTGGGGCAGTAGAAATATTGGAAAACTATTTCTCTAATTCAAGTTCCAACGGTTGCAAAGGACTACAAGATCAAAATCCCCATTACCATAGGACAACTGATTTAATACAAAACATGTTCATGCCTGCTACGCACCGCATCGCTCAGGCAGGTGTTGGCACTGTTGCCAGTATGGCGGGGATGATGGGGAAGTGTTTTGACGCAAACCCACGTTTGACTGCGACACCACAAGCAGATAGTATAAAGCTAACCTGGAACACAATGCCGGGAGCTGACGCTTATCGTATTTACCGCGGAACCAGAACATGCGCAGGTGAAATGAACTTGCTGGCAGAAGTGACTACGAACAGTTATGTTGACAATGATATTGAATACGATACGATGTACTTCTATCAGATTCAGGCGATTGAAACTGAAGGCATTTGTTTTTCCGAGTTGATGAATTGTGCTACTGCAAAAGTTCCAAAACCCGAAGAACCACCTGTGTATGATTATCACATGTATCTGCCAGTGACGATTAAAGCCAAATAAAAAAATATAGTGAGGGATTACAAAAAAAAAAAAAGAGGCTGTATTTTTTTGAGCAGTCTCTTTTTACGCATTAAATACAATCAATTAATGCGCATAGCCACTATTCACCAAAGGAAAATTAATCATTTGGAAAAAGAAAATCCGGATTGAAAGTAAAAAACGGACTAAAACAATAACAGAGCATCATTTTCGATTTCTCTGAAACGTGTATGGATAACCAAATAGGTGAAAAAATAGCTTATTGGTAGGCCAAAGCCGATAAATGGGAGCCACCAATAATAACTAAGTTTTCGAAAGATAAGCCACAATATAATGTTGCTTACAACAGATAAAATGCCTGCGATAAGATCTCTAAGGGTATAGGGTTTAAAAAGAATAAGAATTGCTACCAGAAGGTACAAAGCAGAAAAAATTAAAAAAATATCCGCATAAGCAACTAAAGCAAATACTAATAAAACAAAAGAAAAGGAAATCAAGGAAAAAACATAAACCAATCGTGACCAACTGGCTTTTTTAAAGAGAATACTAAGAATTGTTGGCAAACCTGAGATAATCAAGACTGGTAAAAAAATTTTGGAGCTATAAAAAATGGGGAAAAAGAAAACACGATTGCGACACTAATAAGCCAATCTGCGCCACGAACAGGCGATAATTTCTCATCATGTTTGAAAAAAATATTTCTCATATGTGGATAACCAACCAAGTTAAAATTATACCCAACAATATTATAAATAAACATTTCGCGTAGCCACTATAAAGACAGGTATTACTAAATTCCGTGAAACTATATCTAACTAATACGCAATGGTGGCGCAAGTGGCAATTGGATACCTCCGCGCTGGCTCCATTCCAGCATTAATGTTGGCTCGATACCAAAAGGCTCTAAAACAGTCGCGCCGGCTTTGGCTAAAATCTCAATGTATTTCGTTATATCAATTTGGGAGTGCTCTATCCTGGCAGATAAATCCCATGGGAAGACGTCCGGTTCTCCCTTGGTGTACAAAAAGCGCACCCGTTGGCCGGGTTTGATGGTTATGCCGGCTGCTTCCATCTGTCGCGCGGCACGGACTGATGGGGTGGTCGCTTTGTAGGCATCCAAGGCATAACTCACCTTGCCGTTTATCACCAGTCCATGCGAATCTACTTCTCCGCTTTTTAGCGTTTTGAGCGCCCGATTATAAAAATCAAAAGCTTCACAAAGGCATCGTTCAAGCTCAGAACGAGTTTTTGCCTTAGCTAAAATCTGAATCATTTCTTTTTGTACCTTAGCAATCCACGGAGGCGTGTCGCGTCGGCGCGATTCAATGCCGCGCAGTTTGACTTCACCACTTTGAAAGACACCAAAGTAGCGATTGGCGATTGGGATGCGACTGTCTGTTTTGGATGGCAGAAACGCCAGCCAGCGGTAGATGCCATCCAGGTTGATTGCCAGTCCGGTGCGTTCGTTGATGCGCGTGATAAGATCGCTGAAATGCTCTGGTTTGTTGCAACCTTTCTTTTTGATCCACAATGCGTCAACATACATGTGCAGTACCTCAAAGCCCTCTTCTTCAGCTACTTCCTTGGCGCGCAAAAGCACTTCGCGTCCACCTTTGGTGACTGCCTCATGCGCCTCTATGCGTCCAAAACGCGCGTTTTTGTAGCCCAAAAAACCAAAACAGACCACCAAAAGCCATTTAAGCGCGTTGGCTCGCTCCTTTAGCACAGCAAGCTGGGGATGCTTGGATGGATATTCGCGCGTTTTCAGTTTGATGGCAACGCGTTTATCATACAGGGGTTTTAATGTGGCTGGCACAAGCCCTAATTCAGTGTTGGCTGGTTCAAGAACATCCGGCAAGGGTACCTCTGGCGAGATGTTGCCTTTGATGATAACGGCAGGATACATCGAGATAAAATCTATTTGCGCTACGTCCATATGCAGTCCGGATTTGGGCTGATAAACCATGCCACCCCGGTCCGATTGAATGAGATCCATGCCGGTTTTGAAGGCTTCCACCTGGCGTTTCTGATAAGGCACCAGGATATCCCTTTGCAATGCGGTAATGACTTGCATGGCGGATATGCCTTGACCAGGGGAAACCCGCGCGGCTTTTTCGATGGGCAGCGTGGTGACTCTTGCCATTTCTAATGTGCCAGCCAGGCTGTAATCGGACCACATCATCGCCGATTTACGGTCTACATGGCAACGACCAAACAGATGCGCTTCTTCCGGACGGAAGACGATGTGTCCATAGGAAAAGTAAGTGGTCTCTTTTTGCCAGCGCACTGGACGATTGGTGTCACGATTAAGGTCAAGTTGGATACCTCGTTTTTCGGACTCAGCGATTAAAAATGGAGTAAGCCAACTGTCACCCCAGTCGGTAACGAGGATGTCGGGATTATAGTTTTGAAGTGTTCCTTGTAGCGTTCTAATAAAATTACCCTTAGCATCCAGAGGAATTTCATATTGAAAGCGGTCAGAATGAAGCAAAAGGCTGCTTACTTTGCCGCGCACTGGATCGCAATCGGGAAAAATCTCCATCACCCGCAGGGGAGGTAGCTCAGGGAATAAGTCCCAGCGGCTGTTGAGTGTTTTGATATCCTGGATTTGATTGTTTTCATCCACCTGTAACTCGCACAAAGCCAAGGGAAAAGCACCATAACGCGCCAGGTAGCGTGTGCCGATGGTCACGTCGGCGTTATACCAGGTGAGATCGGTAAACTCTTTTTCCAGAGTGTGAAATATCTGCGTTTGTCGGGCGGGACTCTCAACGTCTACCTGCAAAACATCTACGAATTTATCCAGAAAAGCCTCTTTTTTCTGCGCGCGACTGAGCTTTTGGATGCCTTTTTGTTTGCTAAGACGCTCCCAGAGCGCGTGAAGACGCTGGCTATCGCCGGCCGCAAAGAAACTGAGCGGAAAAGCTTGTGTGAAGCAAACCCGGCTATCATCCTGCGCGGAGATGAACCAGAGCTTCAGTCCATTTACGCAGTCAAGATAAAGGTCCAAAAGCCAGCCCTCAAAGGTTTTTAGACTCATGGCGTTTCCTCAAAATCATCGTAGCAGACGGCAGGTTGATTGCTCACCTCAGCAATTTGGCGGTGTCTAAGCGTCTTCACGGGGCTGTTTTGCGCTTGTTCTGGTTTGGGAACATCTTCATTCGTATTCGCGCTTTGTGTGCTGGCTTGCACGGTAGCGAAGGTGGCGTCTAACAAGGCGATAAAACGGTCTTCTTTACTGGCGTCCAGTTCTTCTTGCGGCGCTATGCCACCATTCAGGACTCTTTGTGTGGCTTTAAGTTGTTTGTAGACTTCCAGGAGAATGGCAATCAGGTACATGTCCAAAGGATAGAGGTTTGAAGCGTACGAAGCCTCTGCCAGGTGCAGACGCGAAAGCACCAGAAGCTCATCCAAGAGGATTTGATCCTCTTTGCGCAAGGCGCGTTTGAAACGATTTAGCGCGGCTTCTTCCTGTTGCCAGGTTTGCGTTATTGATGCAATCGTGCGTCCCATGTTCTACTCCGCTTTTAGGCTTATTCCTTAGGCAAACAGACTGCTTTGCATCGCGCCGGCAGGCAAAGGCTGTGGTTTTTCCCAGTAGAAATCCGCTTGATCGCGTAGCGTATCAAGGAGGAATTCCCGTTCACGGGCAATGGACGGGATGGGTTTGGCGCTGATGATGACTGGCGCGTGTTGGCTAAGCGCTTGCAAGCAGCTTAGCGCGCGATCAAACAGGCGGCGCGCGTCTTCAAGCTTAAGGTCTTCATCGAGAAATGTCGGCAAAATGTCCAGAACAAGGAACGATTTGCTGAGTGGCGCGGTGATGGCGGCTTCGAACATCGCCACAGTTTGATAGCCTGTAAAAGCGCGTGAGAGGCGGATTTTATTCAGCGCGCCGACTGGATCGCGCGTAAATGGCCGCAAGTGGCGCGCAATAGCGTACATATCCGCGCGATTACCGCAATCCAGCACAGTTACGGTTTGCCGCAGACACAGCGCGGCGGTGAGTTTGAGCATTTTATCGGTAAGCGCGTGTTGTCCGAGCAAAACGAAGATTTTGTTTTCCAGGGGCATTTTAACGGGCATGAGTGCTTCTTGTTCCATGCCTTAAGTATATAGAACAAGCGTTCTATTGTCAAGTAAATGCACTCATTTGTCGTATCAAGTTTGCCAGTTTTGTGCGCGCGAGCTTGTTACAGTAAATGACTTGGGTATAATAGCGGCTGAAATTATTCGAGAAGATATTATGGTGAATTATGGCTATTAAAAAACAGGAATCTGGCACAACTTTACGAAACCGTCTGTCGCGTGGGATTGTTTTGGCAATTCGATTGCTTATGGAGCAGGGAGCACCTGACGAAAAAAGCCTGGATAAGGTTGCTTTTGTCGTTTTGGCACTGGATAAAATCAGTGAATCTGTGGATCTTAGTGCTACAGCATGGGAAAAGCGCGACTATTGGGTCAAGGCGGATGCTTTCCGTATGGAATGGGAATGGGCGATTGGCAGCTCTAAACGCGTGAAGGAAGCTTTATTTTCGAAAGACTGGACGCAAATCGCGACAGAGCTGATTACAGTTGCTCAGAAGTTGCATAAAGTACAAATTTCGCCCAACAATCGCATTGGCGAGCCTTGGGTGGGGGCGTACGCAGCTTTGCTCAAGCAAAATAAGTAAGACCAAAGCGAACTGATCTAAAGATTTTTTGTATCTTACAAAATCAAATCCGTTTCCTTTCGTTTGATTTTTAATCGACGATTTTACGTAAGCTTTCTGTTTGCTTGTCTTTGAATTGCTTTGTCGTTCATTTAGATTTAGTGAATGAAACTTATTTCTTTTTTGACATTCCATCTTATAAGGTTTTGATGTGGGGTGCACATGTTATTTGATTTGATACCCTGAGAGCTTATAAATTCATCTTAAGGTTATGATAAGTATCATTATCAAAAGCTTATCTACTGAAAAATCGGAAGTGCTTCTTGATGATGTTGCTTCGATAGATCGGATCTGCATGGATTGTTACAATGCATTGCTAAAAATAAAACAAAGTACCAATAGCGTAATTCCATAATCAGAATATCTATAAAGAGATATTAATTCTTCAAAGTTTTATCGTTTGAGCAGTTATAATAGGATTATGAGCGGCGCACAACAAACAATACTTGCCACAATAGAGAACTATCTGGACTCTGTTTCACTTTCACGAAGTGAAAATACTGCACGCACCTATCGCAATGCAATGACCATGTTCATGGAGATATTAGAAATCAACAATCTTGATCCTAAATCAGCTCACATTGACAGTTTGAAAGAAGATGCTATTGTATGGATGGCTAATGCCCTTAAAGACTTCTCTCCAGCCACTGAACAGGTCTATTTGACGGCTACTGTTGGTTTGTACGAGTATATAGCAGGCGAAAACCTAACTAATATCAATCTTCCAAGAGTTCGTCTTCTTATAAAACAACGTGCTCGACGCCAAGGTATCCGTTTGCCTCAATTTCCAAAGAATGACATAGAAACTATTATAAACTATGCGCAAAGCTTGCATAATAATGGGCTTAAAGACGAAAGTCTAAGGCTGATTGCTTATCGAGATCGTGCATTTTTGCTTACATTGGCTGATACCGGATTGCGTGTTCATGAGGCATGCAATCTGAGGCGTGGAGATATTGACTGGCTTGAAAGTCGGGCGATTATCATCGGAAAAGGCAATAAAGAAGCTATCACTCGTTTTTCGAAGCGCGCGCTTCAAGCATGTAAAGATTATCTAACTCAACGTGCCACTATGGACGGGAACAGCGGTCGTCCTTTAGCGTCTTTGCCCGTTTTTGCTCGACACGACCGTGGTGCTGGCTCAAAAGTGAAGCCTATTTCAACCACAACCGGACGAGAAATTGTCAATCAAGCGGTAATAAACGCGATTGGTCCAGAGGCAGTTGGTACTATTACGCCTCATAGTTTCAGACATTACTTTGTTACAACCATTTTGGTGAGTACAGGTAATCTTAAACTGGCTCAGGAACTTGCAAGGCATACCAACATTGCTGTCACTCAACGCTATTCTCATTTGAGTGACGACGAATTGGACCAAAAATACCAGGAAATATTCGATTAAGCCGTTTGAGGTGGTATGATTATCACCGAGTTAATCTGAACAATTAGAGGCAAGTTATGACCGAATTTCGTATTAAGGCTCACCCCATTCTTGACACAAACGAAGAAGCTACGGTTTCTTTTTTTTGGCAATCTGAAGCTTTGCTGGCACGTCCAAATGAAATGATTTCTTCGGCGTTGATGGCGAATGGTATTAGCATATTTAGTCATCACCCTGTGGATGGTACGGCGCAAGGTATTTTTTGTGCGAATGGTCAATGTGCTCAGTGTTTAGTGATTGCGGACGGTATCCCTGTAAAAGCTTGTATGACACCAGTAAAAGCTGGTATGCGCATAGAGCCAGCCGAAGGTCTACCCGCCCTACCCTATGTGTCAAGAAATAATTCTTATGTAGAACCTATCATTCCGGTTACTGAAACCGAAGCCCTAATTATTGGTGGCGGACCAGCTGGTTTATCTGCGGCAATTGAGTTGGGTAACTTAGGCGTGAAATGTCTCTTAATTGATGATAAAAATCGCTTAGGTGGCAAGCTGGTTTTACAAACCCACCGATTTTTCGGTTCAACCGAAGCAGTTTTTGCCGGCAGCCGTGGAACCGAAATTGCCAAAAAACTTGAGTCTAACGTGCGCGGGCTATCATCGGTCGAAATTTGGACCAGCGCAGTTGCAATTGGTATTTTTGCCGAGCAGATGATTGGTGTTTTCAGAGATAATAAGAACTACGAGCTTGTTAGACCAAAGGTCTTGTTGGTTTCTACCGGCGCGCGTGAGAAAAGCCTCGCTTTTCCTGGTAACACCCTTCCTGGAATATATGGCGCGGGAGCTTTTCAAACGCTGGTCAATCGCGATTTAGTTAAACCATGTGAAAACCTCTTTGTAATTGGCGGCGGAAATGTGGGATTAATTGCGGCTTATCATGCTATTCAAGCTGGTATACATGTGGCAGGTTTGGTTGAAGCCGCTCCTCAGTGCGGTGGTTATAAGGTGCATATGGATAAATTGAGACGCACTGGCGTACCTATCTACACTTCGCACACGGTTTTGAAAGCGATTGGTGATGAACATGTTGAGCAGGTCGTCATTGCTCAGGTGGATAAAAACTTCAAACCTATAAAAGGAACTGAGCAGATTTACGATTGTGATACAGTTTTAATTGCGGTGGGTTTGGATCCTGTGGATGAATTTTACAGAAGGGCGAAACAACTTGGCTTTAATGTGCATGCCGCTGGTGACGCAGAAGCCATTGCTGAAGCGAGTGCTGCGATATTTTCTGGCAAAATTGCTGGTGTAAATATAGCTCGCGACCTGGGCTATGATACCAATGCTGACACACAAGCCTGGCAAAATCTTGAAGATGTTCTCAGCTCACGACCTGGTGATGTTGTCAAAACCTCTCTGGAATTCCCTCATGAGGGAATGTATCCTATCATGCACTGCACCCAGGAAATCCCCTGTAACCCATGTTCCACGGTTTGTCCAAAGATGCTTATCAAGGTTGATCATGCGGATATTCGCAATCTGCCCTACTATGACCGATCTACTGACGAACAATGTATCAATTGCGGACGTTGTGTCGCAGTATGTCCAGGGCTTGCGGTCAGCATTGTTGATTTTCGAAAACAGGATGGCAAGGCATTGGTTAGTCTGCCTTTCGAGCAAGACCCAGATTTGCTTCAGATCGGGGAACTTATTGAAGTCACTGGCACAGAGGGTCTGACTTTTGGCTCTTTTCCAATCACACAAATTCGAAAAATTGTCGGCTTTCGGGACGGCACACGGGTTGTAACGGTTGAAGTACCCGCTGATATTGCTACAGAAGTTTCTGGCTTCAGAATAATTGAGGAAACGGAACCAAAACCATTTGAATTTGAGACTGAACATCCTGAGAACTTGGCGGATGATGCATACGTTTGTCGATGTGAACGTGTGACAGCAGGGCAAATCCGCCAGCTTATTCGTGAAGGTGTTCGCGATATCAACCAAATTAAGGCTAAAACGAAAATGAGCATGGGAGCTTGTGGTGGTAAAACTTGTCTGAATATGGTTAAACGCCTCTTTCAAAGTGAAGGGGTAAATTTAAATGAAATTACAGAAACACCAATTCGTCCTGTTTTTGTAGAAATGCCATTGCATGTGTTAGCCAATTTGCCAACTAACGAGGAAGTCAAACATGAGTAACTCGCAGAATTTTGATGTCATCATTGCCGGCGCAGGCTCTATTGGTGTGCCTGCCGCTTACTATTTATCCAAAGCTGGATTTAGCGTCTTGGTTATCGACCCTTTGGCAAGCAATGGACAGGGTTCAAATAAACATGCCATCGGTGGCGTAAGAGCAACTCACACCAATCTGGCGAAAATAAACATTAGTCGAAAATCGATGGAAATTCTTTCAAATTGGAAAACAGAACATGGCGATGACATTGAATGGCGAGCAGGTGGATACAGCTTTGTGGCTTATGATGAGCCCACCAAGCAAAACCTCTTAGATATTGTTCATTTTCAACAGGATATAAATCTCAATATTCAATGGCTTGAGCATGACGATATGATGGCTCTTGTGCCGGATTTGAATCCGGTTGGACTTTTAGGTGGCACCTATGCGCCTGAGGATGGTTACGCTTCACCATTAAAAGTGAGTTTCTCTTTTTATCGTCTTGCAGTGCAAGCGGGAGCAACTTTTCATTTTAGAGAAAAAGTGATTGGAATTACTCAAAAAGCCGGGAGCATTGAAGGCGTTATTACTGATAAAAGCCGCTATACTTGCGCTTATTTTATTGACGCGGCTGGCTCGTGGTCACCGGAGATTTCAAAGTTAATAGGTGTAGATTTGAAAGTTAAACCTGACGCTCATCAAGGCGGTATCACTGAAGCAGTGGCACCACTGTTTAAACCCATGATTGTTGACCTAAGACCAAGACCTGGTTCAAGTAACTTCTACTTTTACCAACATCCGACAGGTAAAATCATCTTTTGTGTCACGCCAGAACCATCTATTTTTGGCTATTTTGACGATGACACGAGCGGTTTTTTACCACATGCTGCTCAACGCCTTATTGAAACGATGCCACGCCTTGCAAATATACGCGTAAGGCGTACTTGGCGGGGTACATACCCGATGACACCTGATGGAAACCCGATTTTTGGTGAGTATCCGAGTTTGAAAGGATACATTCATGCCACAGGTACCTGCGGGCAAGGTTTTATGCTTGGTCCAGGCATGGGCTGGTATATTACAAGTCTTATCACAAATACGCTGAGCGATGCTGAGAAGAAATGCCTTCACTCGCTTCGAATTGACCGCGATTATTCCTCCGCGGAAAAATTAATGTAATTTGTAGTATAGTACTAATCAAATGTTACTTGAACAAGTTCTATCAAAAGCACCTGCTACTTATACACCTGCCGATATTGCGCTTATCACTGAAGCCTATCATTTCGCAGAAGAGGCGCACAGGGGACAAACACGTGCTAATGGGCAACCCTATTTGACCCATTGTGTCGGTACAGCGACGATACTGCTTGAAATGGAGTTTTCTCCAAGTATGGTGATTGCAGGACTTTTGCATGATGTATTAATTGATACGGATACAAAACCTGAAACTTTACGCAAGAAATTTGGTGATTCGGTAACTCGTTTTGTTGAAGATGTTACCAAAATTACCGCCCTTCCCCAACTTGCACGAGCTGATCAACATGAAGAAGATATCGTTACAATTGATTCACAATCTGCACTTTCTAAATCTAAACTCACAGAAAATCTGTCAGAATTTTTGCGCAAAATGTTATTGGCGATCGGTGACGATATTCGGGTAATTATCATCAAATTAGCTGATCGCTTGCATAACATGCGCACTTTGAACGCGTTGCCCCCTACCCAACAGAAAAAAATTGCACAGGATACATTAGATGTCTATGCCCCACTGGCAAACAGGTTGGGTATATGGCAAATGAAATGGGAACTTGAAGATCTTGGGTTTAGATACACTGAACCCGAAAAGTATCGTGAAATTGCGGAACATATCACCGCTAAAAGTGATAAACGCCAAGCTGAGATTGAAGAAATCATTTACGAGATTGAAGAAATGTTGACAAAAGCCGGCGTAAAATCCAAGATCTATGGTCGCCCAAAGCACATTTACTCCATTTATTTGAAAATGCGTAACAAGGATAAGAGCTTTGATTCTATCCGTGATCTACGCGCATTAAGAATTATCGTTAATGATATTGAGACCTGCTATAAAGTGCTCGGAATTGTGCATATGAGTTACCAACCCATTCCAGGTGAATTTGACGACTATATTGCAGCAAAGAAAGAAAACAACTATCAATCCTTACATACCGCTATTATTTATAAAGATGGCAAGCCATTAGAAATTCAAATTCGTACCTGGGAAATGCATAAAAACGCTGAATTCGGCGTGGCAGCTCATTGGCGTTACAAAGAGAAGGATGCCCAGGTTTCTGTCAATTATGAGGCGAAATTAAGTGCGATGCGCAATTTGCTGGCTTGGAGTCAGGAGTTTGAAGACAATCAGGAACTTAATGAGCAGTTCCGTACAGATTCTTTTCGTGATCGTATTTATGCTCTTACTCCGCTTGGCGATGTAATTGAGCTCCCGGTTGGTGCGACACCAATCGATTTTGCTTATCAGGTGCACACTGATGTAGGTCATCGCTGTCGGGGCGCTAAGATTAACAATAAACTTGTTCCGCTGAGTTATACGCTGAAGACTGGAGATCAGGTTGAAATTCTCACTGCTAACCGAGGCGGACCAAGTCGTGATTGGCTTAATCCCAGTTTAGGACTTGTAAAATCAAGTCGTTCACGGACTAAAATCAGACAATGGTTCAAACAACAAGACCGTGACCAAAACCTCGCACATGGCAAATTGCTCATTGAAAAAGAATTCAAACGTCTTGGAATAAGCGATATTGATGTTTCAGAACTATCAAGGCAATTTAATGCAAAAAGCATTGACGATTTTTACACCGCCGTTGGTTATGATGACATCCCAATTACCCGGGTAGTTGCCAGAATTGGTGAGATGCGACAAGATAAACTTGAGGAACTGCCGCTTTTAGTTGAACAAGCCAAACGAGAAGAAAAGACTGATTCAGTGCATGTTATGGGTCTTTCTGGCATGCTTACCCAAATGGCAAGATGTTGTAACCCAATGCCAGGTGACTTGATTATTGGTTATATCACCCGTGGACGTGGTGTCACTATACACCGTGCAAATTGTCCTAACGTGCTCCGGGTGAAAGATGCTGAACGATTAATCAATGTTGATTGGGGTACTGCTCAAAAGACTTATCCTATCCCAATAAAAATCAGTGCATATGACCGCCAGGGATTAATGTCTGATATTTCAAATGTTTTGTCCGGTGAACCAGCTCGTTTAATTGATTTTTCCATGTCATCAAGGCAGCATATTATGATAGTCAACATGGTGCTGGAGGTTCCAGATATTACAGCACTAAGCCGTATCTTAGCCAGACTTGAAAACCTACCAAATGTAATCGAAGCTATTCGCGTTTCACCGGGTTAAGCTAATTGACTTTACGGTTTATAAAACCTGCGGTAAAATGCCTTCGATTAAATAAAAATTGATAACTTTGGAGAACAGATTATGGCACCACGAGTTAGATGTCAATACCTTGATTGCGAATTTTTAGACGAACGCTATTGCAGCGCAGCTGCCATTGAAATCAACCCGGATAATGGATGTTTAACTTATCGTCCCACCGAAGATATTACAGTTGGTGCTGCCTGGGATGACGATGAAAACCTTGAAGACTGGGAAGAATTAGGCGATGATGACGAAGATGATGATCTTTGGGTGAGCCTTGATGATGAGGAAGAAGAAGACCTTGACGAGGATTACTAAAGCGGTAAGTCTTACTATCGATCAGCATTTTTACAACAAAAGATTATTTTGGAGGATATTATGACCCAATTCTACAAACCGATGATTGGACTCAATGTCTATCTTGAGCCACAATTCCGTAAGGAATTAATCGAGAAGGTCTATGCTAATATCCCTGAGCTATCTGACGACATAAGACGCGATTTACTCACAATGACGAAAGAGCTTGTGAAGATTGCGGGTTTTCGAAACCCCATGTCTGCCCCACTACCATTACGTGTTAGGGCTGCTGAAGAAAAATTTGAAAAAGATTCCCGATTTACAAAACAAATACTGACATCTTGGGCGGATTTGCATAGAAATGTGCAAGCTATGGCAATGGAAAATTTGAAATCACTTGGATTTGAAGTTTCTGAAAAAGCACCTTTCTATGAAGACCCTGAGAATGCTTTTAGTGTCGGTTGGCCTAAAAATATTGATTACAATAAAGTACACGAGGCACTCTCAAATGATACAGAGAACAAACTAACTATTGATGAAAATGCGCTTTTGGCAATTTGGCTCACAGGCTACTTGCCTTAATCTACGCGCAATGCAGGTGATTATGGAAGACGAAACAACATACACAACGACAATCGACCCGACGGTGCTCTACAGCATCGCCCGGCTTACTACAATTGGAACACCAGGCGTGAGCCAATTAGCTCCTATTACCACTGGTGTCAATAAAAGCTCGCAAGAAAACCAAGGTGTACGAATAAAACTTGAAGATTCAAAGTTGTTTATTGATCTATACCTTATTACTAAAGCTGAAGAGAATGTTCGCTTAGTTGCTGAAACGGTTCAAAATCGAGTTTCAAGAGCAATAACTGAAATTGTTGGCATGGAAGTTGCCAATGTCAATGTACATATTACTGATATTGATTTGAAAGCTGCATGACATGAAATCAAGAACCAAGGCAAGATTTGTTGCCTTGCAATCTCTTTACGAATTAGATCTTACTGAGCACTTATTAGGAAATGTGCTTTCTGAAAGGTCGGAAGATTTTGGTTTATCCCCGTCGGAATACGATTTTGCCCAAATACTGACCAAAGGCGTTCTGGAGAATAGTGACAAGCTTGATTATTTAATTTCCGAACATGCTCCAGAATGGCCACTTGATCAAGTAGCAGTCATTGATCGCAACATATTACGAATAGCGCTTTGGGAAGTTGCTTTCTATCGAAAAACGCCCCTCAAAGTTGGGATTAACGAAGCGGTTGAATTAGCCAAACTATTTGGAACAGATAGTTCTCCAAGGTTTATCAATGGTGTTTTAGGCAGCCTTGCAGAAAATATGAACAAAATTTTGAATGCAATTTAACGATAAGGAAAAAATGATCATTAAAAGAAAAATCAAAATATTTTTGGTCAGTTTCTTTTTCGTATTAATGCTCAATCTCGTTGGATGTGGTCTGAATATACAACCCAAGGGTGTAAATCAGCCTGTGTCGCTTCCGCGTATTCCTTCAAAAATCTCAAAAGTTGAACAAACGTTGGTTAAATTTCTTGTACAAACGCCTTTCACGGACTTTGAAAACGTCGAAATTGCGTTAGATCTCCTTGATGACCTCAGTGGATACCATGACAACATTCGTCGATATCCCATGAAAGATATTGGCGATAACCGCTTTGAAGTAAGTGTTTTGCTTGATAATCAATTTGATGTGCGCTACCGCTATACCATGATCTCGCCCGCTGAAGTTCCTGAAACAAATCTCTATGGAAAAACAGTCGACTTTCGCATGGTTATCGTGGAACCCGATTTGATAGTATCTGATACAGTCTTCAATTGGGCAAACTCAAATTTGGGTCTGGCAATTGGGCACCTGAATGGATTTATGATCGATCATCAGACTCAAGCCGGCATACCAGATATGATGATCAATATCGCGGGTATGCAAACTTTCACAGATATGACCGGGTACTTTAGCTTTGAGAAGATTCCGGTTGGCGAGTACAACCTTGTTGCTTACGCTGTCGATGGACATTATCCACCTTTACAGCAGATGACAGTAATCGCGGAAGGACAAACAACAAAAATCGATGTTAGTTTGCAGCCCTTGAAGAAAGTAACGGTACACTTTCAGGTCACGCCATCATCAGAAACAGTCGGCGTACCTATTCGATTAGCAGGAAATTTTGTTGGCTTAGGGGCGCATTATGGTAGTGATTTTATTACGTCTGGTAGCGCAGCTTCACTAATGCCTCTATTGGATCAGGTGGATTCTGATATTTACATGATTGACCTTGAATTGTATGCCGGTTCGGCATTTAAGTATCGATACACTTTAGGCGATGGTTACGTTAACGCTGAAAGGTCAGATGAGCGGGTTTTGGTTACCAGACAATTTATCGTGCCAAGTAAATCCACAAGTGTAAAAGATTCGATTATTACCTGGGGAGTGGATGAAAGCTTGCCATTTACCATTCAAGTTGAAGCTCCAGTGAATACGCCGCCTAATGAATATGTATCCATTCAAATTTATCGGAAGCATTGGAACAATCCAATACCAATGTGGCATGTTACAAGCAATAAATGGATGTTCTTGTTATATGGCAACGGACAAACACAAGACCTTGACATTCGCTTCTGCCGAAATGACAATTGCGATATCGCCTACGATGAAGAGAGCTTTATCACACCTGTTACGTTAAACTTTTCTGATGCTGGCGAAAAACTGTTTCAAATTAATCAGTGGCACAATTGGGATGATACTGGTGTTCTAATATATGAAAAAACAGGGGATGGTCTTCAAAACAAACTTAACGGCATTGAACTTAAAAAAGGTGTCAAATCATCAGAATTGCCCTACTTGTTGTCAAACCTAACTGAGATACGTGAGAATGGCATAAACTGGCTTGTAATCAGACCAAGCTGGGATGTTTATTTGGATGGTGATTTGCCGGTCATTAGCTCATCCAGAGAAAGCCTAATGTTTAATGAGTTAGCTTACCTTTGTAAACAAGCAAAAGAAAAAAGTATGCGCGTTTCAATTTATCCAGAGCTTAGCTTTCCTACGAATGCGGAAGAATTTTGGTCTACAGCTACTCGAAATGAAGCCTGGTGGCAACGTTGGTATCAGGAATATGCTCATTTTATTAACAACTTTTCGATCTTCGCCTCACAAAGTAATATTGATCACTTGATTGTCGGCGAAAATAACATCAGATTTAGCTATCCTGATACTTTAGAAGCTGATGAAGAAAAACTTGGCACACCGGACTATGCTTCAGAAACATGGTCTACGATGCTTGGGCAAATTCGCAACAATTATTCAGGCACCCTGCTTTGGGCAACTCTCGTAAACGATTTGCCAGAATATTCTTTTCTGGATTTTATCGATGGTTACTATCTCTTGCAAAATCATTCCGATGAAACATTCGATTCTGCAAGTTTAAACCAACACATTCAAGCCATGCTTAAACCATATTATGAGAAAAATCAAAAACCTATTTATATCGGTTTAAATTTTCCAGCGCTTTCGGAAGAAGCAATGACATATACAGACCACTCTGAACCTCTAATTACACCTCTTTCTGATGGTGACTCAGATTTGATTGATCTCAACAACCAGGCTTATTTATATAGCGATTTTACATGTTCTTATCAAGCTCTGAACTGGATTAGTGGAATCAGTACCCGTGGTTTTAATCTGGCATTACACTTAACTGATATCTCATCATCCATCTACGGTAAGCCGGCGATGAATGAATTCTTAAAATGTATGTATAAATCACAATAGGAGAACACTTAGTAAATGACACAAAAAACGATTATTGCAAATGAAATGGAACGCATTGGACTCGGTGAGGTAAAGGAATATTACTATAACCTCGATCGTTCTGAGATAATAACCCATGGTCTTAGAAATGGCGAAGGAGAGCTTTCAAATGAGGGCGCCTTTGCTGTCAATACTTCCCCATTTACGGGACGTTCGCCTAACGATAAGTACCTCGTCCAAAATGACGATCCGGATTTATGGTTCGCAACCGGCACTGAGCCTATTGATGATACCAAATATCAAGTCCTGAAAGCAAAATTGCTGGCAAAAATGAACACCCAAAGGCTCTATGTGCGTGACGTTATTGCTGGTGCTGATCCTACCCACGCAACGCGCATCCGTATTATTACGGATAATGCTACCGGCAGTCTTGCTGCGTCCAATATGTTTATCCCCCACGAGGGTCCAGAACCACATCAGGATCCTGATTTGACGATGTTTGTCTCAAATGACTTCTCTGCTGACGCTGAAGCTGATGGATTGCGTTCACCAGCGATGGTTGTTTTGAACTTTGATGATAAAGCTGTATTGATTGGACTCACCCGTTATGCGGGAGAAATCAAGAAATCAGTTTTCACATTTATGAATTATGTATTACCCAAAAAAGATATACTTTCTTTACACTGCTCAGCCAACAAAGCCAAGAATGGTGATGTCGCTTTGTTCTTCGGATTGAGTGGAACTGGTAAGACTACCCTTTCTTCAGACCCGGAACGCGCCCTCATTGGCGATGACGAACATGGTTGGAGTGACGATGGGATCTTCAACTTTGAAGGTGGATGTTACGCCAAGACCATTCGTATTAACCCCAAGTACGAACCCTTGGTATGGGATGCGATAAACCGTTTTGGTGCGATGTTGGAAAATGTGCCTTTGGATGAAAAACATCGACCAGACTTCAACTCAAACGAGGTTACTGAAAATACCCGAGCAAGCTATCCTCTTTATTTCATCTCAAACTTTGAACCGAGTGGTCAAGGTGGACATCCAAATCACATCTTTTTCCTCACTGCTGACGCTTTTGGTGTAATGCCTCCTCTCGCGCGGTTATCCAACGAACAGGCTATGTACTACTTCCTGAGTGGATATACTTCAAAGTTAGCTGGAACCGAACGCGGATTGGGCGATAAGCCCCAGGCAACGTTCTCAACTTGTTTTGGAGCGCCTTTCTTGCCCCTCAAACCGGCCATATACGCTAAGCTACTCTCAGAACGACTTGAAAAACATGGTACAAAAGTTTGGCTTTTGAACACAGGCTGGGCTGGTGGCGGATTTGGTGTTGGCGAACGCATTGCCCTGCCTTTAACCCGTGCAATGATTGATGCGGTTTTGAGTGGATCTTTGGATAATGTTGAAACGCACACACACCCCATTTTCAATATTGAAATTCCGAACGCAGTTGCTGGTGTACCCGATGAGGTTCTCAATCCGGAAAAATCATGGGCTGATTTTGAAGCCTATAAGATAGAAGCCAACGGTTTAGCTGAGCAATTCATTAAGAACTTTGCCAAATATGAAGATTCAGTTTCAGAATTGGTAACTCAATCAGGTCCCAAGATTCTGAAAGACTAAGCCTTTAGATAAGAAAGGAAAAGATATGGACAGATTCGTAATAAATGGTGGCATTCCGCTTTCTGGCGAGATGATTCCTCAAGGCAATAAAAATGCGGCTCTGCCCTTAATGTCGGCAACCTTACTCAGCGACGAGCCGGTCATATTGCATAATATGCCTGATATTCGGGATGTGCATACCATGCGTCAACTTTTGCAGAGTCTTGGCGTCAGCATTCGTCAGATTGGAAATTCCAATTCCTGGGAGTTTCACGCGAAAAACATCCGACCGGCTGATCTTGATCCTGAACTTTGCCGCAAGATACGTGCTTCTATTCTTTTAGCTGGACCTATGACTGCTCGATATGGTGCACTTGAATTGCCACCACCAGGAGGTGATGTTATTGGTCGGCGCAGAGTCGACACACACGTTTTGGCACTTGAAAAATTAGGAGCGACATTCGAGTTTGACCAAGGAACCTTCAAATTCAGTGCGAAGGGATTAAAAGGTGCGGATATATTACTTGACGAAGCCAGCGTAACCGCTACCGAAAACGCCATTATGGCAGCAGCTCTATCCAAGGGTCTAACTACCATTCGCAATGCCGCATCTGAACCGCATATTCAAGAGCTTTGCCACATGCTCAATGCTTTAGGTGCCCAGATAGAAAATATTGGGTCGAACACTTTGCTTATAAATGGCGTTGAAAGGCTTCATGGTGGTGAATTTACCATTGGCCCGGATTATCTTGAAGTGATTAGTTTTGTCGGAGCTGCTGTCGTAACACGTGGCAGCATACGCATCAAGAAGGCCGGTATTGACCATTTGAGCATGATTCGATTGGTGCTCAAACGCTTAGGTGTAGATATTGAATATGATGGTCCAGACTTGATCGTAGACTCGAATCAAAGATTAGTTATTGAACCTGATTTAGGTAACGCTATACCAGAAATCAGCGTTATGCCTTGGCCAAGCTTTCCAACTGACTTAATGAGTATCGCGATTGTTATTGCTACCCAAAGCAAGGGTGCAGTTCTCTTTCACGACTGGATGTATCCAAGCCGAATGTTCTTTATTGATAAACTGGTTTCTATGGGTGCGCAAATTGTTTTGTGCGATCCTCACAGATGTATCGTCAATGGTCCCACCCCACTCACTGGTGAAACCTTAGATAGCCCTGATATTCGTGCAGGTACCGCATTGGTTCTGGCAGCTCTTTCAGCTGAAGGTAGTTCGACAATTCGAAATGTTGCCCAAATTGATCGAGGCTATTCCAGAATAGAAGATAAACTACGCGCACTTGGGGCTGATATACAACGTATAAGCGGCGACTGAAACAAAATGCAACTAAAAGGAAAAAAGCATCCGCGTAATCGTGGATGCTTTTTGTATAAAAATATTGTTTGATTAAGCTTTGCTGTTGGCTACTTCAAGGAAATTCTTGATTGTGTCACGCAACATCGGTTCGGGCAAAACACCTACCTGTCGATGAACAATTTTTCCATCTTTCATCATCAGCATCGTTGGAATGCCTTGGACACCGTATTTACTGGCCCATTCCTGGTTTTCATCAGTGTTCACCTTGGCAATAATGAGTTTTCCTTCAAATTCCTTTGCCATTTTGTCCAAAATCGGACCAAGCATTTTACATGGACCACACCATGGAGCCCAAAAATCAACGATTACAGGAAGTGGATTCTCAAGGACAGTTTTTTCAAAAGCGGCATCAGTAACATTAATTGGTTCTTTTATCATTTTCTATTCCTTCAAATTGATACAAAACAGTATACAGATTATTTTTTACGTTTGCAAGTCTGAGCTTATTCAAAGTTATAAATTGTTAAACAACTCAATTAGTTTCGGTATAAATATCATCCCTCCAACTAAAACAGATAAAATCGCCGCAATTAAAACAAAAGCAGCTCCAACGTCCTTAGCAATTTTTGCCAATGGATGTATTTCAGGGCTTATGATATCCACCATCGTTTCTAAAACAGTGTTTAATAGCTCTGCCATCCACACCAAGCCAATGACAATTACGATTGGTATCCACTCTTGAAGAGTTAATTCAAATAAGAAACTGAGAACAACAACAAATATACTTATGGTGGCATGTATCCAGGCGTTCTTTTGTGTTTTCAAGGAATAAGCTAATCCCTCGAATGCATTTTTAAAAGAAAGCGTGCGTTCTTTTAAAAAAATCAAAGTTTCTTTAAACCGTCTGTTTTCTTGCATAAGCAAATTGTACTTTACCTATACAGAAAATGCGATAAAATGAAATATATGCGGGTGTTGCCAAGTGGTAAGGCATTAGCTTCCCAAGCTAACATTCGTGGGTTCGAATCCCATCACCCGCTTGTAAAAAAGCTCCGGTTGATTATCCAGAGCTTTTTTTACATGTTTATCTATATGTCTTTTCGAAAGGATTATTCTATGCTGTACTTGTAGACCCGGTGATTTTTGTAAGGCTTCACACCAAGATTTAAAAGATCCTTGCGCATTTGCACTGCGGTTTCAGCTACTTGCGAAAGCTCACCATTTACAAGTCTCGGATGATTTTGGGTTGCGGCTAACAGGGTGTCAAACAACAAGGCGTTTCCTCCCATGCCCTGATACTCTGGCAGAATAGCAATGCCATTGTAACAAACCCAATCGGTCTTATTTAATTCAAGGAGCAATCTGATTATCTCGATTGGACCCATTTTGCCCTTATTCTTTTGCATGGCCCGTGAAATATCTGGGAAAGGCAAAACAAAGCCAACCAAATCACCATTTTCATTCAAAATGACCTGAACCATTGTGGGAATAACAACCAAAAGGGCATTATTCAAGACATAATCAAGTTCTCGGTCGGTAAGAGGGTAATATTCCCAGTTTTGTACAAAAGCACCATTATAGGCCTCTTTAATGCGTGTTTTCCAGGCTCTAATCTCTTTCTTATCTTTAAAACTCTTGATTGTCAGTCTTGCCCGTTTTCTTGCAATTCCAACAGCTTTTTTAATCTTTTCAGGCATTACGAATTCTTGAGGTTTAACGAAACTACTCACAAAATCCACTTCTTTGGTAAACCCGTAAGTTTCTACCAGCGTTTGATAATAAGGGAAGTTGTAGTTCATCATATTCATCATCTGGCGATGATCGTTACCTTCAATTTGAATGCCATAACCATCCAATGGACCGTAGCCTTTAGGTCCGACAATTTGATTTAAACCCCGGGCCTTTGCCCAAGCGATAGCTGTATCAAAGAGCGCATTAGCAACGTCTTGGTCGTTGATACAATCAAAAAGGTAAAAAGACCCTTGTTTGGTTTTATGGAAATCATTAAAGCGTTTGTTTTCAAGCGCGGCGATGCGCCCTACGACCTTGCCATCTCTTTGGGCAATCCATTGATCTGACTCTGAATGTTCATACCAGGGATGTTTCTCTTTATTTAGCTGCATATACACATCAGCTTTAAAAGGAGGCACGAACTGTGGCACATCTTTATAAAGTTCATACTGGAATTCAACGAAAACCTTCTTTTCTTTCTTAGTTTCGACAGGGATAATTTCTATCATTATTCTCTCCTTTTAAAAATTAATCACAATGACATTATACTCCTCAAACGAAGTCCTATGTGTTCATAACCCAAAAGCTATTAAAAAGATGTAATTTGTCTTTTTTTTAATCGTATTTCGTTCTTCTTTTACTACCACTTCAGTAGCTTAATCACAGCCAATTCTAATAAATAATTGCAAATTACTTGCTGATACCGCTCCGTTGATATATAATCCTGTCGCTTTAGTCGGCAAGAAAGAGGATTTTATGATTGATGTAAATGATTTAAGAAAAGGCGTTATCTTTTTACAAGATGGCAACTTATATCGTGTTTTGGAATATTCCCACAATAAACCTGGACGTGGTTCAGCTACGATCCGTGTTAAAGCCCGTGATTTGCGCAAAGGCACTACGCTTGAAATGACTTTTATTTCGGGTGACCGTATACAATCCGTTCGCTTGGATTATCATCGCGTTGAATATTTGTATCGTGATGATCATTTCTTTTATTTTATGGATATGGAAACCTTTGACCAGCCTGCCATCCCTGCAAGTTTAGTTGAGGATGTTGAAGGTTTTATGAAAGAAAACATGGAAGCTAAACTCACTTTTTATGGTGATGAAGCATTGGATATAGAATTGCCAACCACGGTTGACCTACTTGTTACAAGCGCTGAAGTAGCCGCGCGTGGCAATACTGCAACTGGTCTTACCAAGCAAGTTGAAGTTGAAACAGGCCTGAAAGTACAAGTGCCAGCGTTTGTAAACGAAGGTGACACTATTCGTGTTGACACTCGCACTGGCGAATATGTCACCCGTGTTTAATTCAGCAAAGACAAAACGAGATTATTAAACACATGAAAACTCCTTATGGCCGCGAATGTCGCTTCTTTTATGGCGATTATTATCGCGGCCGTAATTTTGAGGAATGTCGTGGTTTGATAAACCCGCAGGATAAACAAAACTGGGACTCCACACTTTGCAAAGACTGTCCTGTACCAGCTATTCAACTTAATAATAACTGCCCTAACCTTGTGCTCACAGTCTACATTAGCAAAGTATTGTTTAAGAAACGAGTAAAAGTCAAAGCGAGTTGTAGCAAAACATTGCTGCCTGTTAAAGACCCTAATATTGGTTGCGGGCACTGCCACGAAAACTAATTGATGTAAGAGAATCATTAAAATAAGCTTCTTTGCTTACTGCCTGTTTCGTGATTAATGACCAGCTTGGTATAATTAAAAAACATAGTAAGTTTCGAACCTGGAGGCTCGAGTGAAACCAAGACGACAATCATTTATAATATCCGCCCTTTTGCTTCTCGCAATTGTGACGATGACCTTTTATGGTTTGCGGCAACAAACAATCGTTTCTGAAATGGTTCCGATTAACCGCGTTGCTTCTGAGCTCAATGAAGGGAAAATCACAAAGCTTGAAGCAGACGGTGATACGCTCTATATAAAATACGAAGACCCAAAACAAACCTACAAGTCGACACTTGACCCAAAAATGGGTTTGATTGATCAACTAACACAGTTGGGTGTTACCGAAACAGCTCTTCAAAATCCCAATCTTGAAATCCGTATCAAAGTCCCTGGGTTTTGGACAAACTTAATTATCGGTGTCATGAACTTTTTACCCTTCATCCTTATGGGTGTTCTCTTTTGGGTTTTTATTCGCCAGGCGCAAGGTTCAAATAATGCAGCAATGCAATTTGGTAAATCCAGAGCCCGAATGCTGAGTGGCGAACAATCAACGGTTACATTTGCTGATGTTGCCGGAGTTGATGAGGCAAAAGAAGAACTTCAGGAAGTTGTAGAGTTCCTAAAGGAGCCTCAAAAATTCATGGCACTTGGTGCGCGCATACCAAAGGGTGTATTGCTCATTGGTTCACCTGGCACAGGTAAGACCCTCATGGCAAAAGCGGTTTCCGGCGAAGCTGGTGTTCCATTCTTCTCAATTTCCGGCTCCGAATTTGTTGAAATGTTTGTTGGTGTTGGAGCCAGTCGGGTGCGCGATTTGTTTGACGAAGCCAAAAAACGTTCTCCTTGTATCGTCTTTGTCGATGAAATCGATGCTGTAGGTCGCCAACGCGGTGCTGGATTGGGTGGCAGCCATGATGAACGCGAACAGACCCTCAACCAATTGCTGGTTGAAATGGATGGTTTTGGAACGGATACCAACGTCATCGTTATTGCTGCCACAAACCGACCCGATATTCTTGATCCCGCCCTGCTGCGTCCTGGTCGCTTTGATCGACGCGTTATGCTGGATAAACCGGATATGAAAGGACGTGAAGAGATTCTTAAAGTCCATGCTCGTGGAAAACCGATTTCAAATGAGGTCGATTTGGGTGTTTTAGCTCGCGGGACGCCAGGCTTTGCTGGTGCTGATTTGGAAAACCTGGTAAACGAAGCTGCCCTTTTAGCAGCTCGTCGCAATAAAAAAGTCATTGGGAACTCAGAATTTGAAGAAGCAGTCGAGCGTGTTATTGCCGGACCTGAACGAAAAAGTCGTTTGATGAATGAGAACGAAAAACGATTAACAGCCTATCACGAAGCTGGTCACGCCATTGTTATTGCTTCGTTACCAGAAGGCGATCCCATTCAAAAGATTTCTATCATTTCTCGTGGAATGATGGGCGGGTTTACTCTTTCATTACCCGTCGAAGATATTAATTACCAATCAAAGAGAATGATTTTAGCAGACATCACCGGTTTACTTGGTGGTCGTGCTGCTGAGGAATTGATGGCTAACGATATCACCTCAGGTGCTTCAAATGATATAGAGCGCGTTACCAAACTTGCGCGTGCGATGGTTACCCGCTTGGGTATGAGCGAAGAAATGGGCCCAATGGTTTACGGACAAAAGGAAGAACTTGTTTTCCTGGGGCGCGAAATCTCAGAACAGCGTGATTATTCCGAAGCGGTTGCGGAAAAGATTGACGCGGAAGTTTCTCGCATTGTAAAAGAATGTTACCAACACGCAAAAGATATCCTGACTGAGCATAAAGGCAAATTAATTGAAGTTGCTGAAAAATTGCTTGACCAAGAAACGATTTCGAAAGAAGAGTTTGAGGAAATCTTCCCATCTCCTACCAAAAAGACCTATGGAGTACCCCTCATTATAACTGACTAACTAACCGAAGTATTGATCAATCAGACTCAGCATCTTCTCAAAGCTTGCTGGGTCTGTTGCTTTAAACCAATGGATATGCGGATCGCTCGGTTTGAACCAGTTTGCCTGTCTGCGAACAAATTGTCGGGTATGGCGTTTTATGAGGGTTATTGCTTCATCAAGACTTATTTCGCCTTCAAGATAGGCGATGGTTTCTGAGTAACCAATCACACCAATCTTTTTTACATGGTCTTTTAGACCGCTTTTAATTAAGGCTTCAACTTCTTCAATCATTCCATCTGCAAACATTTTTTCAATACGGAGGTCGATGCGTTTATAGAGATTCTCGCGGTCCCAGTCAATACCGATAGTCAGCGTATTATATCGGGATTCAACACGTTGCCTTTGGTTAGAAAAAAGATCTCCGGTAGATAGAATGACTTCCCAGGCTCTAATTGTGCGGCGTGTATTTCGGTAGTCAATGTTTCCTGCAGCATCTGGATCGATAACGGATAAGAATTGGTATAAACGCTCGGTACCAATTGTTTCGCCCCATTTCTCAATAGCAGCTCTTAAAGCTGGATTTGGTGGCAATTTGGGCACCTGCCAGCCTTGCACAATTGCACGGTAATATTGTCCTGTACCTCCCACCATGATGGGGATTTTGCCGCCCTTGTTTAAATCCGCTATGAGTGATTCGATTGATTTTAGGTATTCGCCGAGGCTCCAAATATATTTCACACTGCTAACATCAATCATATGATGTGGCACAGTCTGGCGCTCTTCTTGGCTTGGTTTGGCTGTGCCAATAGATAGCTCACGATAAAGATATCGAGAATCAGCGGATATGATTTCTGAGTTAATATGCTGGGCTAATTGAATGGCAAGGTCTGTTTTGCCCGATGCAGTTGGTCCAACCAGGTAGATTAATGGCCATTTCTGAAAAGGTTTAGTCATCAAACAACCCCAGGCGTTCAAAATGAAGTATTTCTGCTTCTTTGTTTTTGTCGAACTTTTCAACGACGATCAAATCCAGTTGCCATTCAATATCTTCTAATTTTTGTACATAAAGATAGTAGTCAATACACCGAAATAATGCGGTTAGCTTCTTTTTACTCATCGCGTATTCGGCCAAACCATAATGGTCATTTCTACGGGTTTTTACTTCAACAAAGAAATAAACGCCATCTTTAATCATGATGAGGTCAATCTCATCATTTTGATGCTTAAAATTGCGTTGAACAAACTCATAGCCTTTATCTTCAAGCCAACGCAGCGCGATATCTTCTCCCCACTGGCCAATTCTTTGTCGATAGGTCTTAGTCATAATTCAAGTATATCAAGCCAGCAGGTAATTCGCGCGATTTTTTAGAAAATGTTCTAATTGTGGTCAAATATTTTGTCTTTTTACGATTAAAAAAAGGTAATGGGAAGAATAAGAATGCTAAACAAAAAAGGCTACCCAAATGGCAACCTCTTCTTGTTTTAAAAAAAGCACGTAAAAAAGGTTTACGGCTTGGTGACAACAGTTGGAATGGCTAATACGAACGGGGATGGAGGAATGTATTCAACTGTAATTTGGCATACCTTAAAATTGTCTGGATTCAATTCTCCCCAGGTTGGATAGTACTTAATCTTCACGTAGTAAGCATTGCCTATTTCAACTACTTTGTTATTAGCGGGTATCCAAATATTGAAAGGCAATTCGTTAGGGCTTTCACCACTTGCAAAATAATGCGAGGCATTACCTTCCCATTCATGTCTTTCCAGGGAAAATATCAATGTTGAGTTATTTCCATGCATGCTATCATATCCTGTTACCCACATCCCAACAATTTGGGTACCAAGTGTAAAGGGAAGAGGAATAGTTGCATCATGGCCCCCATCATATGATGCATCTGGCACACGCACCGCGATACAACCATGACCACGTGGTGTATATCGCCCCCAGAGAGCATTATTGAAAGGTTGGAAGTCAGTAGCGCTGAAAACAATGCGTTGCACGCCAGCCGCGGCTTGGGGCATTTCTTTACCGCTGTAATCCACCTGTTCAGGAATCCCATTAGAAAAATCCGGTTGTGTCAAGGCTAAATAGAAATGTCCTATTGCTGGCAAGTTAGAAATGTCCTAATTGGTTATCATCGTTGTCAAAACAGGTTTCCCATTTAGCTTCTTTCCATAGGTTCTCCATGGGTGATTGTAAGC
>Ga0255346_1000322_pt1 | contig 81958 bp, 84 predicted proteins | sample wastewater_treat_FD_194410 | JGI IMG/M metagenome (GOLD analysis project Ga0255346, IMG submission 194410) | Wastewater microbial communities from Lulu Island WWTP, Vancouver, Canada - plant22 | ecosystem: Engineered > WWTP > Wastewater > Unclassified | place: Canada: Vancouver, British Columbia...
CCGGTAAGCTTTGCGATTAACTCGGCTCATCACCGTAAAGGCGTTCTTTCCGTAATTTTTGATCAACAGATTGCCCTTTCCCGCCACCGTTCCCAGCATCACCTGAAGGGCATCCACGGCACAGGAGTCGTTTTCACAGACGGCCACAACTTCCTCATCTACCGAGCGTCCGATATGCATCAGTTGTATCGCTTCTTTGGCCACCCGATAACCGTAGATCAGGCCGGGACAGATGTGCCCGTGAAATTCCACGCATTTTTTCAAATCATCCGGCAGGTGTTGCTTTTTCTTTAAACCCGGCATAACGCATCCTTCCTGAAGTTTCCGAGATTGAATCGCAACTTTTTCCTACAGCAGCCTGGCTTCCGATGTTTTCAGCATGGGTAAAAAAGCCGTACGTCTGTCCTCAACGAGTTCAACCACCGCATGAACGCATTGATGAACGCACTGACCGCATCCGATGCATTTTTTTGTATCGAGGACCACGCTTTTTGCCACCACGTTGATTGCGGATGTCGGACAGAACTTTTCACATCGGCCGCAGCCCGTGCATCGGTCGCTGTTTGCGATTCTAGCTATATAATAACACCGGTAACGCAAAGGGACAACGCCCATATTATACGTACGGAAAATACCGCAGCAGTCCCAGCAGCAGTTACATAAACCAATCTGCGGCAGTTTCGTATCATCCATTTCATGAAACACGGTATGAACGGCGCCGTGATCCCTGGCTTTTTGAATGACATCAAAGGCCTGCTCTTTACTGATCCGGCGCATATATCCGTATTTCATGTAGGTTTTGATGCCCTCGCCAAATCCCATACAGGCAACATCATCGGGCATTTTCAGGCGACAGGGTTGATCGACATTCGCGGTCATCTGCCGGCACATGCAGACCTTAAACTGACCGATAATACTTCTGGTTCCGAATTCAATAATCAGATCATTTACCGAGCTTGTCGGATAAATTCCGGAATCCGGTACGACAATGTTTTCATCCACGACAATTTTGGATTTTCCCTGACCGTTTCTGGACTCGCGCACCGTTCCGACGCTTTGATTGGATACGGTCGCGTGTTTGCCGATGACATTCATGATATTCCGGAGGGGGAAAAAATTGTATTTGCGCAGAGAATCCAGAAAGCCCATGTACCGTTTGGCAAATTCTTTTTCTTCGGGTTTGCCGATCAGGTAAGACACCTGGCCTTCAAACCAGCCGACCACGAACGGATGCAGGGTATACTGCTCGCCAGACGTTTCAGGATTTTTTATTCCGATGAACGCTTTCTTTTTCAGGGAGTCGAAGACGGCGTCGAATTTTTCACTGTTTATGCCGCTGAGCGCGGCAACCTGATCATAAGTGTATAAATCGGTCCCCATTTTCAGCAGGAGATTCAATTCTTCCGGCTCAATTACCAGATCAACCGTTTTGAGAATCGGATCCAGCGGCGGCCAGAATCTGTTATTCTGTCTGTTCATCAGAAGAACGAGCCTGCGCAGATCGCTTTTCTTATTTCGCCAAGACGTTTTTTTATCTTCGGTCATCATCGTTTTCTAACCAGCACGCATCTTCACCACTATGTTTTATCTCATTGTCAGCTGATCGTCACCGCCGGATTTAACAACATCATGATGTACCATCATCGGAGGCCACCGGCCGGATGCACCGAATGACACTGCATGAAACGCTGTCATCATAAAGGGGAGACGGAAATTAACGTCCCCGGCTTTCTGTCATAGACAAAAAATCGCATGCCCTCCCGCAGGGCAAAAGCACCGTGTACATACAGTCCGCCCAGCCAGAACGGCACATAAAACACATCCGGATAACAATACGCCATCAATCCGGCAGCGGCATACAAGCTTTCGACAAACATCCCGCCAAAGGCCATCAGAACCGCGAGTAAAAGCAGAAATAGCCGGTCATAACTGAACGCCAGCCGCAAAACAAAGGTTCCGTAGAAAACCGCCGATAGAAGAAGCGGTTCATTGCTGCCCAGTCCGCTCATCACATAAATCAGGGCAAAGGCCGTGGCCGTTTCAACGACATCACGAAGACTTCCCCCGGATATGCTTTTCTTCACAGCAAAAAATAACGGGAGACGATTCACTAGCCCAAAATAGACCCCGCCCATAAAAAGGAAGGCCAAGACAAATCCCGGAAAAACCCACCAGGCCTGACCGAAAAGAAAGGGGGTCGTATAAGAAAGCGTTTGCGTATAAACATGCACCCCGTCACACAGCGTCGTTATAGCTGCCCCAAGCAAAGCAAGATACATGAACCCGGCGTTATTTTTTTTGCTCATGACATTTCTCATCAGGCGACGGCCAGGCCCTTTTCCCGCAGATACGTTTTCACATCCTGAATCTTGAGCAGACGGAAATGGAACACCGAGGCCGCCAGCAGGACCGTCGCACCGCCCTGGACCACCGCTTCGTAGAAATCTTCCAGTTTGCCCGCCCCGCCGGAAGCCACCACGGGCAACGTCACCGCATCGGCAATCGCCCTGGTGAAAGGGATGTCGTAACCGGCTTTGGTGCCGTCGCCGTCCATGCTGGTTGGCAGAATCACGCCGGCACCTTTTTCCTGACAGATTTTCGCCCAGGCCACGGCATCGCGGGCGATCGGCATCGTGCCGCCGGAAACCACCAGTTCAAAACCGGACGGCATCTGAGCGTTTCTTTTCGCGTCAATCGCCACTGTAATTTTTTCCTTGCCGAATTTTTCCGCCGCCTGACGGATCAATTCCGGATTTTTTACCGCCGCGCTGTTCATCGAAACCTTGCTGGCGCCCGCACCCAACACCATGTCGATATCCTCCAGCGAAGCAATGCCGCCGCCGACGGTCAGAGGAATCCTGATCACTTTCGAAACATTTTTCACCCATTCCAGACGTGTTTTACGGTTTTCCAGAGTCGCTGCAATATCCAGCATGGCCAGTTCATCGGCGCCTTCGGCCTGATAAAATTCGGCATTTTCCACCGGATCGCCCGCTTCCCTGATATCGACAAAATGAACTCCTTTGACAACCCGCCCGTTTTTCATATCCAGACACGGCATGATTTTGATCGGCTTCATAACGTTTCCCTCCAGTAACAGCATTATATAATATAATGGAATGTCCTACGACTGTTTTAAATTTTCCGTTTATCAATCACCCGGCTGGCCTTGCCCTCCGAACGCATGATACTTTTCGGTTCGACCAGTTTGACCTTGGCCGTGATGCCCAGATAGTCCTTCATATCCTTGATCAGACGTTTCTCCAGTTGCTGCAATCCCTTCACTTCGCCGGCCTCGGCAAACACCCCTTCCGTCACTTCCACCTGCACTTCAAGCGTATCGAGCGTGCCTGAACGTTCAATAATCAGCTGATAGTGGGGTTCCAACCCTTCAATGTTGATCAGCACGGATTCGATCTGAGACGGATAAACATTGACGCCGCGGATGATGAGCATGTCATCGCTTCTCCCCATGACGCGTTCCATGCGGTGAAACGTCCGGCCGCAGCGGCAGGGCGTCGTGATCAGGCGGGAAATATCGCGCGTCCGGTAACGGATCAGCGGGAACGCCTCCTTGGTCAGTGTGGTAAAAACCAGTTCTCCCTGTTCGCCCGGAGGCAGAACCTCCCCCGTATCCGGTTTGATGGTTTCCACCAGGAAATAATCTTCAAAAACATGCATACCGGCCTGCGCCACGCTGCATTCCATCGATACACCGGGCCCCATGATTTCGGATAGCCCGTAAATATTCATGGCCTTGATGGCAAACGCCTCCTCGATCTGGGCGCGCATCTGTTCGCTCCACGGTTCTGCGCCGAAAATGCCCACACGCAATTTCAGCGAAGGCATATCGATTCCCATCGCCCGGCCCTGCTCCGCCAGATTCAGCGCGTAGGAAGGTGTACAGCAGATCGCCGTCGGACCGAAATCCTGCAGAATCATCAGCTGCCACTTGGTATTGCCGCCAGACATCGGAATCACGCTGGCGCCGAGTTTTTCCGCACCGTAGTGAACGCCGAGTCCGCCTGTGAAAAGACCGTAGCCGTAAGCGTTATGAATGATATCGCCCCGGGTCAGATCGGCTGCTGCAAAACAGCGCGCCACCAGCTCCGCCCAGTTTTCGATATCGCGCTTCGTGTAGGCGACAACGGTGGAACTGCCCGTCGTTCCCGATGAAGCATGCAGACGGACGATATTGCTCATCGGCGTGGCAAACATGCCGAAAGGATAATTGTCGCGCAGATCCTGTTTGGTGGTAAAAGGAAATCTTTTCAGATCATCAAGCGTGCGGACATCATTGGGGTGCACGCCTGCCCTGTCAAACGATTTTTTGTAAAAACCGACATGATGATACACCCGGTTCACAACCTGCTGTAACCGCTTTAATTGCAATGCCTCCAGCGCTTCGCGCGGCAGCGTTTCGTATTCTTCATTGTAAATCATCGTTTCTTTCTCCTGCAAAACACTTTACAACTTTTTCATATCCGGATTATTTTCTGGCCTGCTGGTCTGCATATATTCATGTTCCCGGCTGAGATGTTCAAGATATTCCGCCAGCGTCCATTTCAGCGCCGTCTCCGTTATGACCGCAAAGATCACATTCCGGGAATCAGACAATACCGCTTTAAAACTCCTCATCACCTGCAACACCAGCTCACGATCCTGCGCAAGCATGACAAGCACTGCGGCCTTACAATGATCCGCCGGAATAACGTCCGCGGAATCGTTTTGTTTCTCTGCGGGATTCTTTTCCAGCTCCTCCATCAGGCATGCCAGTATTTCAATGATTTTCATATTCAGCATGGACCGGGACATGGCGGTCACCTCCAGCGTCGATTGGCCTTCGCTGGCGGCAAAATACAACGCCTTGCCTTTTTCAATCTCTTTCTGCGACAACCCCACGCTGAGACAGATTATCTTCTGATCCATAATAATTTCCTTTACAACAAAGCCCCAGTCTGATGCACCCGGGCAGAAGATGACGTCTTTTTCGTTTGCGTAGGTAAAGATATTTTATTCATGAGTCAATTCATTTTCCGCCACATGGTCGCTGCCAGACATCACTCAGGCGGGACGATTTTTAATCTTTGTTTGAAGCTCTTCAAGGAAACCGCGCTGACCCGGCAATATTTTTTCACAGGCAATGCGTAGTGTGAACCATCCGCCACGGTCCACTTCCGGGAAGGACTGCTCTTTTCCCGAACGGGGCGGCCATTCCATCGAAAACATATTGCTTTTTATGGATTTTTCATCGATATGTCCTTCGACCGCCCAGGCATGAACCACTTTCCCGCTGGGCTGTTTCAAAGGCATCAACGCCCTAAACTCGCCGGACACCGCATGCCCGGTTTCTTCATGAAATTCCCGTCGGGCGGCCTCCAGCGGATCTTCCCCCGGTTCAAACAGCCCTTTGGGAATAGACCACGCCCCCTTGTCTTTTTTCGCCCAGAAAGGACCTCCGGGATGAACAAGAAAAACTTCCATATCCTCTCCCACAAATCGATATAAAACTATCCCTGCGCTCGTCTTCTTCGGCACTTGCAATCACCAGAAATGATCAACCGTTTTCCACCGGCTGAGTGATAATTTCGCTCAGCACCTTGATGTCCGCGCCAAAATAAACATGCCTTCCTATTTTCACGACGGGACGGCGGATCAGTCGCGGCTCACTCAGCATCAGATTCATCAGGTCCTTATCGTGGAGCCCGGCAGGATTCAATCCCAGCGCCTTAAAACTCGGGGATTTAAAACTGAACATGTCGGAGGCCGGTTTCCCCTGCAGCAGTTCCTTGATTTCATCGCGGGTGAACGGCTCTTTGAAATAATCCCTTTCGTTGATTTCCACCTTTTTCTGCAAAAGAAACTCTTTCGCTTTCCGGCAGGCAGTTCATTTGCTCCAGCAGTAAAAATCGGCCTTCATTTTAATCTCTCCTTATCCATTCCCCACAGGATATATGACCTGTGAACGACCCGTTCCTGTCTAAAAAATATCCAGGAAAGGCTAATATCCGTGTCCATCCCCCGACGCCCGCGATATCGACCATCTGCAAATCTATTCCCGGACACAGGAAGAGAACCACCGGATCGGACAAGCGCTTACGTCTTGCCGCTTTCGCCCCATTCCCTTGCGGCATGAATATCCCGGAAACTTTTCGATTCATAGGATCCCCAAACTTTTTCAAACGTGTGGAATGTTTTTCCCAGAACGTTATGTGATGCCTTGCGGGGAATGATGGCAATTCTCAGTTTCGGATTTTTGCTGGATGCCAGAGCAGTATGCATGGCGATATCCTGAATCTGATCCATGGTGATATTGATCTCTGCCGCTTTGGAAAAATCCCATATCTGATAGCGCAACTGCGGAAACCCTTCACTGGAGTTGATCTGTTCCTGAATGCTGTCGACGTCGTCCGCCTCTACCCTGCCGGAAAAAGTAATGACGATACCGGCATCATCACTTTCTTTTTTCAATTTATGAGACATGATGATGACCCCCGAGTTGATGTCAAGTGTTGTACGAACTGTTACCCTTTTTTTAATAGCACAGATACGAAAATTTTACCGTATATTTTACCTGAAGGCGTCAGGCGCATCCATCGTTCTTTCTAAATACATCGAGCGATATATTGAACTTGATTTTATTTTGTGGTAAAAAAAATCAATTACAAAATTCATCACTTTGAGGCGATTGGTCATGTTGAAACTGTTTCCGCCCGACGATCCTCTCCAGTCTGTAAGAATCAAACGATTTCTTATGGCCTTTGCTTCTTATTCCGTGTGGTTGACGATTGCGCTGATCACCTATCTGCTGGGCATTGCACCGGTATCGTTTCATGTTCTTTTTATTTGTTTCATGGGTATTCTTTTATGCAATATTCTGATTTATGCTGCAATCCGATCCGGCTTCAATAAACGATTTGACGACCCCAGCCTGACACTGTTTCAGATGATCATCGCCACGTTCTGGGCAATGGTTATTTTGTATTACGCCGATGATGCCCGGGGCACTGTCCTTATTCTCTATCTGGTCGTTTTCGTTTTCGGACTTTTCAAGTTGAATTTGCGCCAATTTCTTTACTTATCCGTCTTTGCCGTGTTGAATTACGCTTTGGTTCTGTTTCTTCTTTACAAAAATCGACCCGAATCACTGAATACCGAAAACGAAATTTTAGGGCTGATCGTTCTGGCGCTGGTTCTTCCCTGGTTTTCTTTTATGGGCGGATACATCACCCGGCTGAAAAAGAAGGTAACGCATTCCCTTTCTCAGGCGAAAGAAATGGAATTGAAATTCAGAACGATCTTTGATTCTGCTTCTGACGGGATTACCATGCTGGATACCCGGCAGGGAACTTTCGTTGCCGCCAATGTAACGCTTTGCCAAATGCTGGGCTATACCCAGGAAGAATTTCTCGCGCTGAAAATATCCGATCTGCATCCGAAAGAACAGCAGAAAGACATTTTAAGCATTTATAATAAGATCAACCATCATGAATTATCGATTGCCAGAAACATCCCCATCCTGAAAAAAGATCAAACCCTCTTATATGCCGATATCAGCGGATCGCTTATCTCCCTCGAAGGCAAAGAATACTCCGTGGGCGTCATCAGAGATATTACAGAGCGCAAGTTTGCGGAGGAATTGCTGATCGCAAGCGAGCAACGTTATCGCCTGCTTGCCGACAACGTAACCGACATCATTTTTACCATGGATATGAATCTGAGATACACCTACCTCAGTCCTTCCGGCTACCGTATTTCAGGGTATAACGAGGACGAAATCGCCCGGACGAACATTTCCGACATGGTCGAACCGGAAACTTATTTCCGTTTTGCCGAAGTTCTGAAGGAAGAGCTGGCGTTGGACAGACAGCCGGGACGGGATTTAAAACGGTCGCGAACGCTGGAATATCAGCATATCTTCAAGGATCGATCAAAGAAATGGATGGAAGCCACCCTGACCTTTCTAAGGGATAAAAACGGCGAGGCCGTTGGAATCATCGGCATCGCCCGGGACATTTCCGAACGCAAGGCGATGGAGGAAAAATTACAGTTTGAAGAACGGCGATTCCGGAATTTTGTGGAGCACTCTGCCGACATCATTGTGCTGGTCAATCTGGAAGGATTGATCACATACATCAACCCGGCCATTGAACGGGTACTGGGATACAAGACAGAAGAAAGAATCGGACGCAGAGGATTCGAACTTGTTCATCCGGATGACCTGGAATTTTTAATCCAATCGTTTACGACCTTGGCCACCCAACCCGATTTGCCGCCGATTCACGGCGAAATGCATCTGCGTCACAAAAACGGCACCTATCGCACATTGGAAGCCGTGGGAAGCAATCTCGTCAAAGATCATGTCGTGGAAGCGATCATTATCAATTACCGGGATATCACCGAACGCAAACTGGCGGAGGAAGCTCTGCAGAGAAGCGAACAGCGATATCTGGAGCTGAGCATCCTTGACGACCTGACACAGGTTTTTAATTCCAGACATTTTCACGCCGAACTGGGAAAGGAAATAGAACGGTCAACCCGCTACGATCATCCATTGTCGCTCCTGCTTCTGGATCTTGATCACTTCAAGACATTTAACGACACCTACGGCCACGTGGAAGGCGATAATGTTCTGTCACGACTCGGGCAGGTCGTCAAAAAATGCTTGCGCGATTCAGATTCGGCGTACCGTTACGGCGGCGAGGAATTTACAATTATTCTGCCCATGACAACAAAAGAGGATGCCGTGAGTACGGCCCAGAGGATCCAAAATGAATTCAGGAAAGAGGTCTTTACCCCCCTGCAGGGAAAAGAAATTTTCGTGACGATGAGTATCGGTGCCTCGCAATATATACCGAAAGAAGAGATGAAAAGTTTCGTTCATCGTGTCGACCAGTTCATGTATCAGGCCAAACAAAACGGCAGGGACCGAATCTGCAGCGATTGACAGCATTCGTTACCCGGCATCCAAGTCATGATAAGACATATTTCATCCACAACGTTTCCCCCGAAAGACCATTACGGTGTCGATATACTGCCCTTGTCTTTTTTCGAAAATGCAGATTATCCGGGCAGTCCCCCAATCGAATGTCTGGTTCTTTACAAGAAGAAAACATCGCTTCCGGCAGCAAGAGAAAGTTTTCTTGAAACGATCAGACATTACAATCTGTTTTCCAGCCGCCTGATCATGATTGATGAGAACAGGTTTGCGCTTCTGTACTGTACGGACGGTTTTCAATATATGGTTTTACCGCCGCTGGATGCGGATGCGGCTCACATCTCGATCGATGATGTCCGACACATGATGCGACATGTCAAAACATTACCGGGAGAACCTTTGTTTGCCGTCACCATTATCCCGGTAAGAGACGGATTGCTGGGCGGAATCAGTTGTTCTCATGCCATTGGCGATGCTGTTTCGCTGATGCTTTTTCTTTATGCCTGGGGGTGCATTCACTACGGCAACAGTTTTTCCAAACCGTCGACGCAACGATTATTTTCGGGGAGCCCTGTTGTCTTCGATACCTTTGATTCTGTTTTCGCCCCGCCGGTTTCCGACTTGCATGAAACAATCCGCAAGCGGGTCGAAAATTCACAAGAGACGACGCGGTACCACAGACGTGAATACTTTTCAGATAAGAGGCTTGCGGAAATGAAAAACGGGGCAACGTCCGAAAATGAGAATTATCGCCTGTCCAACAATCAAATCATCAATGCCGTTTTATTGAAAAAGTATCACAACGGCATCATGCCCGGCACGGATCAGATCAGATTGAGAATCCCCATCAATCTGCGATATATTCATCCCGATGTTGATCCGCTGTACATCGGCAACGCGGTTTTCTCCGCCGTTATCGGCTTTTCCCGAGCGGAGATCAACCGGATGTCCGTCTATCGGATTGCCTGCCGTCTTAAGGAGGCCATAGCAAAAATGAGGAATGAACATTATGTCAGACGCATCGTCTGTCTGTCAAAATTCGGGATAAGGTATCGGGGCGACATTTTTAAAACGCTGCCGCCCTATAATCCCGACACGGATATTCTTGCGGCCAATCTGACGCATGTGAACGATCTGGAATCGCTTGGACTGGGAGACGATGTCGGAAGAATTCTGTACATGGGTTCAACGATGCAGACAAGTTTTACCATGCTCAAGGAAAAACACAACAGATTATTTGCAGAAATAAGAAGCAGATACCCGCTGGAAAGTCCAACAACAACTCACGGAACTGCTGAAGTTCCATAACAGCACGCCTGCAACAACATCGGTCATTTTACGGCAGCTCATCGAGACTTATACAGTGATATTTATGATTTTAAGTAAAGACATTCCGATGTCCTGCAAACCGCCGATACTAAGCGAGGGCATGACCCACCAATTGCCGTGGTTGATCAGATTTCTTCCGTTTCCTCTTCCTCGGATGTATCGTCACCGCAGCAATCCATCGCCTCAAAATCCACACCGTCAACATTGGATCCGTCCGGTTCCACGCCTCTGCTTTCGGGTGTAAAAATCAGCGTTCCGCTGCTCGGGCTGACAACATAGGCCTGGTCGCCATCGACGTCGTCAAATCGGTATTCTCCATTTTCATCTGTAGCTACAGTAGCGTTACTGTACCCCGACAGGAGAACGGTAATACCCGCACGCCCGACACCTTTATAGGTAACTCTGCCTGAAATGGTGCATTTGTCCGCATCGGCATCATGATATTTTGGTAATTTAAAATCATCCGCCCCGTCGCCGCAACCTATGACCATCATGAACATCAGCATAAGAAAATACAATAAAATCTGAGATAGACCAATTTTTGTATTCATAAAGATCCCCCAAAGATGACGCTAATCGAATTTGCTAAAACTTTTATTGATAGGTTTATTTATATGGAATTACCGTTTGAATGTCAAGGAATGGTTATGCGTATAATTTCGACAGAGACCGTTTTCATCAATCATGGAAGACCCGGGGATTTTCACATGCATCATCAAGCAGATCCGTATAGATTTCCGCTATCAATTATGATAATGTTTCCTCAAATGAAAAGGTGTGGAATTTCAAAATGAATACGAATGAAGATATTGAGCGTTTCAGAAAATTGGCCGAGACAGGTGATGCTGACGCCCAGTATCATCTGGGCTTGATATATCAGAATGAAAAAGGGGTATCTCTGGATTATGCTCAGGCTGTTAAATGGCTTGTGATGGCCGCCGAGCAGGGGCATGCCGATGCCCAGTATAATCTGGCCTGTATTTACAACAACGGCAAAGGCGTCTCGTTGGATTACCCGAAGGCGATCAAATGGTTTACCCGGGCTGCTGAGCAGGGTCATGCCCATGCCCAGTATATGCTGGGATTGATGTACAGCAGCGGGCTACAGGATTATGTTGAAGCCGCGCGATGGTTCCTAAAGGCAGCGGAACAGGGCATTGCCGACGCGCAGTTCAAGATAGGCGTGATTCTGGAAGAAGGCAGAGGCGTCAGAAAAGATCCTGCTTCGGCTGAGGTGTGGTACGGCGAAGCTGCAGAGCAGGGCCACGCGGATGCCAAAAAACGACTGGACAAAATGCAAAACAAATAGCGGCGGCGATGTTCATCAAAAAAAACAGGATGAAACCTCGAGAAGGATCATACCCGAGATTTCAGTTTTTTCCTTTTATATAAGTTTGTAGCCCTTCTCTCTAAAGAGTTTCAGACAGGCGTCCACCACTTTTTCATCGTAAAGTTTCCCCCTGTTTTTTTCAATTTCCTTCAATGCAAATTCCAGCCCCAGGGAAGGACGGTAGGGACGATGCGATGCGATCGCTTCCACAACATCGGCCACAGCCATGATGCGCGCTTCGATCAGAATGTCGTTCCCTTTCAGGTTGCGGGGATAACCGGAGCCGTCCATGCGTTCATGATGCTGGTAGACGATTTCTGAAAGCGGCCAGGGGGACTCCACATCTTTGAGCATCTCGTATCCGCTTTCCGGATGTGTTTTGATCATGGAGAATTCAATATTGGTCAATCCTGTCGGTTTGCTCAGTATTTCTGCCGGGATGGATAATTTTCCGATATCGTGAATGGTGCCGGCCATATTCAATCCTTCGACGATATCCCCATCCAGCCCCATTTCTGCGGCGATGGCACAGGCCAGATTTGCCGTGCGGGACTGATGGCCTGCCGTGTAGGGGTCCCGCGCTTCCAGGGCGGAAATGAGCACCTGTATGGTGGTACCGACGGCCTTTTTCAGGCTCTCCAGTGTTTTTTGCAGCTTTTCATCGGCTATTTTTCTCTCCGTTATATCGTGGGCAATGCCTCTGAATCCTTTCGGGTTACCCGAAGAATCTCTCAAAAGGGATATAAATCCTTCAATATACTTTCTCGTGCCGTCTTTTCCACGGATTTGCCACTCCAGATCCCTGTAGGGTTCTCCGGTCATATAAACCTGATGGAAGGCGCGATACACTTTTTTCCGTTCTTCCGCGTCCGTGTAGATTTTATTACTCATGCCCGTCAATTCGTCTCTGGAGTATCCAAGGACCCGGCACACAGTATCATTAAAGAACGTAAAGTTTCCGAAGAGGTCGGTTTCAAAATAGCCTTCCTTGATGTCCTCCAGAATCGTCCTGTACTTCTCTTCACTCTGACGCAGTTTATCTTCCGCTATTTTGCGATCCGTGATATTTCTCGCCTCACCTAAAATGGAAATCGGTTCATTATTTTCATTGCGTATAAAATTAAAGGAACATTCCCCCCATATCGTTTTACCTTCTTTAGTCCGGAATTCCAGTTCCAGTGTTCTATATTGAGAATCCAGAGAAGCCAGATTAAAGGCTTTCGGCATCCTATTGGTAATAAACTCCATGGCTTTTCTGACCGACTCGGGAGTAAGCAGTTGATCCAAAGGCAATATTTTTATTTCTTCAAACGAATATCCCGTGATTCTTTCCACGGACGGGCTGACATAAGTAATCTGCATGTTCATATCCATCATCCAGACCTGATCTTTCATGTGATCGGCCAGAAGACGGTATTTTTCCTCACTCGCCTTCAGAGCTTCTTGAGCAAGTTTGCGGTCGGTGATATCCCGGGTTTCTCCCAAAAGAGATACCGGTTTCCCATTTTTATCGCGGATAAAATGCAGGCGGTTCTCGATCCATATTTTATGGCCGTCCTTGTGATAGGCTTCCAGTTCCATGATGTAGTTCGTGCCGGTTGGAGGAGGCTTGCTGTTCATCGCTTTCTCCAATTCTTTCATGAATGTTTCCACGACTTTCCTGTAGGAGTCTGCCGTAAAAAGTTGCCTCATTTTGATCTGGCTGATTTCATCCAGAGCATATCCGTATATTTTCTCCACGGAAGGACTGATGTAGATAAGGTTGAGGTTCAAATCCATAACCCAGACATGTTCCGAGATGTTGTCCGCCAACAGCCGGTAGAGCGCTTCACTTTCTCTCAGTGCCTCTTCCGCCTGCTTACGTTCGGTGATATCATGAACAATGCCTTTGAAACCTGTTGGTTTCCCCGAAGCATCCTTGATCAAGGATACGGAGGTTTCAATATATTTTTTATTTCCGTCTTTCCTGATGAGCTGCCAATCGAACGCTTTGGTCGATTCTCCCGTTTTATAGACCCTGTTGAAGGTCTCAAAAAGTTTTTTTGCATTTTCTTTGTCGGTAAATTGACGGTTATTCATTCCCCGCATTTCATCCGGAGCATATCCCAGAATCCGGCACATCGCCTTGTTGAAGAATGTAAAGTTGCCGGCAAGATCCACTTCATAGTATCCCTCTTCAATGGCTTCCAGAAGGGATCCGTATTGTTCTTCGTTTTCACTTGACTGTCTGTTTTGCTGTTCCATTTTTTCCTGTCTTCCTTACATGTGGAAATGGCGCCGATCAATGTCGGGTTCAGACCTTTATTCATTCATCATGAAAACGGTATATAAATAAAGGTTTTGTGTCAAAGAATAAAATTCCGGATACTTTCAGTTTTGGATATTGAAACGTATCATCCGATTGTTATTCAGAAAGACCACGATGACGCTATTTCCCCAATACCGTCAGAACGGTGAAACAATATACCTTGCATCAACATCGGCCTGTTCACACAAATGATCAAATTTTATATACCGTTTTGATATCCATCACGTTCTGACTGTTTTCCTGAATTCTCTGTGATTGAACGCCTCCAGCAGTTCCGTATCAGACATTTCATTGTACCCTTTCCAGCCGTTATGAAGAATACGCACCAGAAATTTGATGCTCTTTTCCTGCGACAAGCCATCCAAATCAGAATCTACCAGTTTTTTAATGATCTCCTCCCTGCTGATTTCATTTTTTGTCATAAACCTGTTCCTCCCTGATAAAAAATAAACCGGACATCACAACAGGATTTATTAATCAGTGCACGACAACTTCACGGAAGGTTGAATGGTTAAATAATTTACATCTATGATACTGGTTATATTAAGTTTAGCACGGCTTTTCTGAAAAATCCAGCAGCTGATCTAAATATTATCCCGCTCCTTGTTCAGAATATAGACGAACGCGATTTTAAGTGTGGCTTCAACAGCTTCCGGCTCGATATGCTCAACGTTGTCCTGAAGAGTGTGATAGACCATTCCGTCCCGGATTAAATTCGTCGGCATACCGATGAGCGTTGTCGCTTCTACGCCTGCCTTGGCAAATTCCGCCGCATCCGTGGCGCCGCCTCCGGGCGTTATTGCAAAGAGCCGCGTCCGGTATCCGAGTTGATCAGCCACTGCCTTGCATTCCCGGGCCATGTTTTTAGACAGACGAACGACGCTGTTAATATCTCTAGTGAGAAACTGGAGTTCACCGAGGTTGTAGATGCTGTCGATATTGAAATGATACGTCGGCATCTTCAGCAAGGCGCCTCGATGCCGTTTTACAAAAGCCCGCGCGCCTCGAAGACCGGCCTCTTCCGCATCGGCGCTTAGAAACATCAGACGGGTATTTTTCAGAAGCCCCGCACCGTTTTGCCTTGCCCTGTTGAAAATTTCCGCAAGTTTAATAATCGCCGCGACTGCAATCATGTTATCACCGGCTCCCGGAGTGCCCTTCTCACTTATAAAGAAATACATCGGGGCAACAAAAATCAGACCGGCAAAAACACCGTAGCGTAAATAGGGGACGAAGGCGGGATCGGCGCCGCTATAGGACCGGTGATACACCCAAATCCAGGAGAGAACCAATGCGGCAAAAATGATTATGACGGCCGTCATGATCCGGACGGCATATAATTTCTGATGATGTGCGAGAAACCTGAATTCATGCGCGCTGTCGTGATGCCCGCTCAGGATGATCTGTTGTTTGACCTCGCCTTCCGGTTCTATGGTTCCGATAACGTTGTACCCTTTCATTTTCCTGTAAAAAGGATCCAGCATTTCCCAGTAAAATATTGATTCGCCCAACATGATGAAAGCACCCAAAAGGTAGCCGGCCGCACCGGCAACGACATAATCAAAATACAGCAAAAACGAGGACAGGATGTAGATCACGACGACAACCTTGAAAAACCCCAGAAACGCTTTGGGGTGAATATCAAATTCCTCCATGCTTACGGAATCGCAGTGCTTATTCATTTCATTCATAATGAGAACAGCCGCTTTTTTACAGGATTCACTCCCTGCGAGACGCGCACCGGATTCCTCTATAATGTTCCCGGTAAAACAAAGCGTTTCCTGAACATCAGCCGGTGTAATTTTTATGTCTTCCACAGTATGCCTCCTGGTTTCTGAAAATTAAAACCGATCTGCCCATAAATGCTGAAGCTTTCCCGAACTATTTTCTATTATGGTGCTTTACGTAACATAAAAGACGGAAAGAAAGAAGTGATGAATTCGGCTGGCGACAATCCCGGAAGTGCTTACTGAAAAAAAGACCAGCCTCGATCTTTGAAAATCAAGGCTGGTCGTATATCCCACGTCTTAGCGGTTGACTCGTTAACGTCTGTCTCTTCTTTCGGACGTCCTGAAATCACCTCGGCTTTTGACGTTATGCTGCATCGCGGGCTTCGTCATGGCCGGTCGCGTGTTGCTTCTGTATTGCGGCGCAGGGGCTCTCTTTGTTATTTTTTTAACTCCATAGCTTTGTTTATCCCAGTGCCGGTTTTTCTCCCAGACATGCCAATTGCGTTGGATGTCCTGATATGACCTCCGCTGGGGTTCCCAGCGATATCCATTCCACGTTTTATGCCTGTAATTCTGTCGCCAATCGGCAGGAACATATCTCTGGAAAGACGGCTGATAGGGATGATAAGCCCAATCTCTGTCGTAGTATCTTGATCGGTACCAGCGGTTATTCCAAGGACGCCACCACCAGCCCGCGTGAAAAAATATGTCTTCTCCAATGTCGGCTACGGCATAGACATCAGTGTCCGGTATGACCACCAGATGTGGCGGCGACGGAAAGACAACCGGTAGAGGCAAAGGAATATTCACATGGACCCTTACATCGGCCATTGCCGAAACCGGCATCAATACAATCAGCGTCAGCAACAGAGCCTTGTAAACCTTATTTTTCATTTTATGTTCTCCTTTTTGTTTATTCTAATAACATGTTGCATCATCCATATTTCCGGAATGAAAAAAACATCCGGCTCATTACGGTAAGTAGAGGCAATTCCCATGACCATTCCATTGCTCACCCCTTTTCCCGCCGCGCGGACCGAATCCGCTTTTTTTGTTCCATCCGCATTTGGCCAGTTTTTCCTTCTGTTTGGGTGTCAAAATTTTGTTCACCTCAAAGCGGTAAGCGGTTTTATTATCCTCCAGTTGATCCCGCAGCACCCTTACTTCTTTTTGTTTGGCCATAATCTTGTTTTTATCCGGATCGACCTGCAGCCATAACTTACGCAATGCAGCAGATTTGTCGCGTATCTTTTCCCGCAGGGGGTGCACCGCCTTAAAATGCTGCGACTGCAAGGCATCAAGTTTTGTTTTCTGATCTTCAGTCACATTCAATTCTTCCAAAACGACTCCCCGACAATATCCGGACTTTTTCCCCGGACCCGGCCCCCACGCAAATGCCTGAGACGTCAAAAGCAACCCCAGAAATACGGCGATCATTGTAAATGTTATTTTCTTCATCACTTGTCTCCTTTTTTTAAAGTTACCCTCTTGAACAGCAAAGCCCGTGCCATAAAATGTAAGCGATTGTAATAATTAAACTAATTAGTTTTATCGCTATTTTCCTAACATCATTTTACAGATCATGGGTGGGCATATTGTACCCATTTCGGATACAAAACCGGACCCATCGTAACCACAAATGACTATCAGGTAAGAATCTCTTAACTTGTCGGCAAATGTTCAGTTTCTCATTTTTTAAAACGTCGAAGTTGTAAAACAAAGCAAATTGGTAGGATATGCCTTTTCTGATGATATGGGTTTGTTTTCAAAGACAAAGGGTAGTAAAAAAAGCTCTCATTGAAAAAAAGGTATCCTCGCCACTATACATACAGGATGGGATGCATAGCTTAGACACCTTGGGGGGATTCGGCGAGGATGATTTCTTATAATACAAATATAATAATTTATCAACCTATATAAAATAAAATTTTCCGCCACCCTGTTATTATCACATAACATCACAGAAACCGGAGTGAAAAAAAACAGGCCCTGTGCATAACGATTCCGGATATCGGCCATTTTCATCAGGGGCAGGCGCCCCGCTCCCTGGCCCATGACAATAATTCGCAGTTTTTCAGTTCGCATGCTTTTTGCGCATCATTACAGCACTGCTTTTTGTCGCCCTGAAGAAAATAAACAATGCCCCGGTTATTGTACGCATCGGCATAATCAGGCTTCAGACTGATGGCATGGTTAAAGTTATTGATGGCTCGCTGATATTGCCCAAGATTGGCGTACGCCACGCCCATCTTGTCAAATATTTTCGTCAAAGAATTTTCATCGTTTGTAAAAAGCAACGCCAGATTATAATCCTGTATTGCACGTTGATAGTCGCCCGTCTGATTGTACGCCATGCCTCTGCTGATGTAAGCGTTTGCATAATTCGGCTGTTGTTCAATGGCCTTGTCGAGATATGCCATGGCTTCTTTCACTTCAATAAATTTTTTCCCGTCCCATAAACCATCCGCTCTGTTAAACCAGTCAGCAGCTGTAGACGTTTCACCCATGGCAAGAGAGCCGGAAAATATTATCATCAATAAAACGTATACGATATTTCTGAACATTTCAATCTGCCCCACGGCAATCTTGCGGTTTTTGTTTTTTCAGGAAAAGAGTCAAACATTGTGCGACGTAAGCGTTCCTCCTCTATTGCATTACAGGCAAATCCCTTTTTCATATTTATGTGCCAAATGATTGTTACAATTGTACACCGACCCGTGTCAAATTCAAATCCTCCTTGACCACAAAAAAGAATCGACCGGTAGAATATCTGATCGGCCACCTTCTAAATTTGTGGAACGTTTTTCATTTTCGCCAATCCAGCCACATAATATAAACAATCATAAAAATGCTGTATATTGCGGAGGGAATGGCCGCTTCCTTCTCAAAAAGCGTGATGGCCAGTCCTCCCGCAATGCCCTGATTTTTCAGCGTTCCCAAAAGAAGAAGACTGACCATATTTTTTTTGTCGATTCTGCAAAAAGCACAAATTCTTTGAATGAACCATCCTAAAACAAACGTTGTACAAAAAGAAATGACCGCTACGGAAAAGACCGTTAAAGGATTACTGAAAATCAAATCACGGTTTACGCCGATCATGGAATATAAAACAATAAAAAAACCCCAGTCGGTCAGAAAACCACGAACAGAAGAGAGTTTCTCCTGCCAATTGAAATAGAGAATCAGCCGGGACAGTATCAGCGGCAAAACAATGAGCAGGAGCATAATTTGCAGAAGTTTATAGGGATCTTCAAACACGGTCCCGATAAAAATCCATAAAATGACCGGCATGATCAGCAAGGCGGCAATGTAAGATGCAACAGTGCCGGACAGTGTGTAATCAACATTACCTTCCAGTATTGCCGTGAACGGAATCACTGCCACCGCGGGCGGCACGGACGCAATAAGAACAAAGCCAATCCACAGATTTTTATCTTCAATGAGCAAAGCCGACAAACACAACAGGACACCGGCCAGAATGATATAACTCATAAACATTCCGGCAAGGGATGGTTTCAGTATGGCACGCGGATTCAGAAAGTAATTATTGGGAACATTGACCGTTGCCAGCGTCATCACCAATGCCAGGGCGGGAATCATCAAAACTTTGGTCCATTCCGCCGGCTGCGGCAAAAAAAGACCCAAGATCATCGCAAGAATAAAAATAAAATTACGATTATTCAGAACTTTCATCGCCATTAGCATAGGATGTCCTCTCCGGATTCGACAAGATACATAAGGTCGTCGCCTGCTCTGCGCAAAAGGGAAAGTTTCATAGCGTTGCCGGGTAAAAAGACCCTTCCATGCAATAGTCCGCCTGACGTCTGTGTCCTATAAATAATTTCGGAAATATGTTCCGGAAAACTGAAAAAGCGGGAAAGATTCGGGTTGGTTCACCGCTACACTGTCACACGAGACAATGACTCCTTCTCGCTGTTTGTTTTTTCAGCCGTTTAAATTATGTTCCCAGACTCACTTCATCCGCGCTATTGCCGGTCCCCTTCCGGCGACACATTCTTCAATCAATTCTTTAAAAAAACAATGCCGGGGTTCTGCCGGCAGAATAGGAGCGCCACACATTTTCTTTATGACGAGGCAGAACCTTCTTCGGTACTTTGCGTTTTCTCATCTTCCTGTTTCATGGCTTCCCGCTTTGCTCGATCCTTATTAAGCTCCTGCAGCAGGTCATTGGTATAATGCAGCAATCGTTCCGCTTCGCTTTCCAGTTTTTGCATTCCCTTTTCCAGGGCATCGCCTTCCAGCTCAATGTCGATTAAGTCATCATCAATTTCTTCATTCATTATGACTACTCCCTTTCACAATCCGGTGGATCATCATTCGATCTCATCAGCCGGCCCACGTGGCCCGAAAACGATATTTTTTCCATAAAAATATTTCCGATTCTGAAGAATTTTTTTACGCACATTTCATCCTTTCAAAACGTTAATGCCCTCATGGAAACACTGTATCCCATACCAGTTTTCTACGATGTTTTCACCGAATCTTTTCTAGGGATCGAACGCCTAACCATCTCTTTTTGCTCATAGGCCAGACAAATAATCCGCCAACCGCCGTCACGACAGCATAATGTCAGAACATCAATACCTTTGCGAATTTCTCTTTCTGCCGTCAGGATGTAATTGGCTTTGATGACGGCAATATTGCCGTGTCTGTTAATTTTTACATGATGCCATTTTTCATCAAATAATGCATTTTCAGCGGCATATTCGCGTTGCTCCGTTATACCTTCGGTTATGCTGACAAATGAAACAGGGTTTCCCTTTTGCACCCGCACCATGATCGCCCGTTTATCAAACAAATCCATCCATTCATCCAAACGTTTTTGCGAATACAGCCGGGGATAAAGTTCAACAATGCTTTCAAGACTGTAGGGCTGCCGATCATTTCGTTTTTGCATAATTCCCTGTCTTTCGCGATGACCTGTTGCTCTGATTTTTTTTGAGTAAAAATGAAATACCCTTATTATTTTTCCAGAACATGAACTTCTCCTGCTTCGTTGACCTGCCATTTTTTATTGACCTTCTGAAGACGGAATCGGATCACCAGCACTTCGTCATTTAGGACTCCATCGGCCTGAATCGCTTTTACATACGCTGTGGCAACGGCTTGCGCTGCCGGAAGCTCAAGCGTTTCAATTTCCAGATCCTCGAGTTCGACCGAAAGATTTTTGTAATAGCCTCGGGCCGTCATCAGGTATACCGGAACATCATGTCGGACAACAGCCCTGGAAATTCCGTAGCTCGGAATATCAACCTGACAGTTTTCGGCCATCCCTTCCTGAATGCGTCTGATGCGATGCGCCACCGCCAGTTCGTTTTCCCCTGTTGACCATTCCAGTTCTTTCGCCAGTGCCTGCAAATGTTTTTTAACCGCTCGGGCCTCCCAATCAACAAAAAATAAGAAATACACCGCAAAAGCCGAAACAAGAATCAATCCCATTGCCAGATATTTTCTTTTTACCATAACGGCACTCCCACGATACGGCTGACCGGCGCCTGTCCGAAGGTATGCGCTTCAGCAGGCATTGCGCGATTGTCTCCCACAACATACACGTGATCCGGTTTGACGATAATAGGTTCAAGGTTCCAGTTACTTTTTTTCTTGACGTAGGGTTCATTAATTTTTTTGTCGTCCACGAAAAGAATCCCTTTGCTGAATTCAACGCGCTGCCCCGAAACCGCCACAACGCGCTTCAAAAGCATGATCCTTTGTCCCGCCATCCGCACCGTCACAACATCCGGCGGTGCCGGTGAGGCAAACATATAACGCAGGGCAAAACAGAAATTGAACGATCCGGTAACATAGGTCGGCGCCATGCTCTCGCCCTGAATACGAAAAGGAATGAAAACATATTTAAACAGAATAAAAGCTACCGCAGCCACGGCGGCAAGGCGCAGCACATAGCGAGCGGTTATGTCAGGGAAGAAGAATCTTCTGATGGCCGTTTTGTTCATGAATCCTTGACGCTTTTTGGGAAATCTTTCCTCTTGTTTATTTCTTGACAATATAAATCACGACGAGAATGGCCAGCACGATAAAAATTGCGCCATAGCCTGTTTCCGTAACGCCGCTCCATCTAAACACATCTCCGATAATTTCCGCTCCCATGGCATCGAACGCCCGGATAATATAATGGCCGATTTCATTTGCGACTTTATCCATGTTTTATCCTCCCGATTTCCTGCAAATCCGCTCAACCGGCACTCGTATCATAATCATAAAACGTCGCCCCGCGTATTTTCATCGTTATACCCGTCATCGGCCATTCATGATGCCCTCGGCGGCGATCATGCCGGACATGGCCGCTCCCACAATACCGCGGCTTTTGCCGGTACCGTCCCCTGCGACAAAGATGCCTTTGACGTTTGTTTCCAGATAATGGTCGGTCGGGAAATGCGTATCGAAAAATTTTATTTCCGGCGCATACATTAACGTTGACGGATGCAAAATGCCCGGGATGATTTTGTCCAGCGATTTGAGCGATTCCCACAGATTGTCCATGATGCGTGCGGGCATGGCCAGGGTGATGTCGCCGGGGGTTGCGCTGCAGGTCGCCCTGCAGACTTCAAAATGCCGCGCCGTGCTGTTGAACGTGGACAGCGAACTTCTCCTGCCTTCGCGGAAATCCCCGATGCGCTGGACGATCGGCTTGCCGCCTCCGAGCAGGAAAAATTGTTTGGCAATACTCAATCCGAATTCCGTAGTATCCGAATAAGGTTTGGTCAGGGCAACGGTGTTGATCAGGGCAAAATTGGTATTCTTTGTTTTCTTCCCTGACAGGGCATCGCCATTGACCAGTTTAAAATCACCGTAGCTTTCCACCCGGACCCGCCCGCCGGGATTGGTACAAAACGTCCTGACCTTATCGCCGTGGCGTCCCGTCGTAAAAATAAACTTTGGATCGTAAACGATACCGGTCACAAAGTCGTAGAATTTTCTGTTGAGCTCCAGGCGGATCCCCACATCGATCGGACCGAAATTATTCCGGATGTCCAGTGCTCTGGCGATATCGCGGAACCAGTAGGCGCCGCTGCGGCCCGGAGCGGCCAGAATGACCGGCGCGCAACAGCTCTTTCGTTTTTTATCGATGCGGCAGAGCAGTCGGAAGGAGCCCTCCCGTTTTTTTTCGACGGACTCGACCTCTGTGCTCAGCAGAAAATCGGTTTTTTTCAGCTGTCCCCGCAGATAATCCACCAGAGCCCTGCCGTTATCCGTTCCCCAGTGCCACTGTTCGGGCGCAATAAACTGTGCACCGTGTTCGGCGGCCATATCCGCCAGAGCCCGAAGATTATTTCTGTTATCGGTAAAGGTAACCTGACGGCAGCGCGGAAATCCCGTAAATATACGCTTGATTTCCAGCATCATACCCTCCGCCGTTACACGGTCGATTTGCAGTTCATCGATGTCCAGACCGACGCGGTAATCGAAGTTTAGTTTGCCGTCGTTGAGAAGTCCGCCGGCGGGATATGGATTGCGATCGATGACGGCTATGTCGTCCATTCCGAGTTTTTCCAGCCGAAGCGCAGCAAACAGCCCTGCCGGACCGGAACCGATAATCAAGATTTTATAGTTTTTCATTTGCATCACATTAAAGACGAAAAGCATTTACACCGGTTATAAGAATGACGGCCTTTTGACCCCAATCCAGGCATGACCAATCTTCACGGACACTTTTTTCTTATTTTACATAATTAGCGCCGGTTATCAAGTCATGTTATTTTATCAATGATACCCTGTATTTTCTCCATCTACAAATCGGCATGTCCGCTGTTTGCCACATGACACAGCAAGAGAGATCTATTGTTTTTTTCATGCGGGATGCCTATAATATAATTACAATCTTCAGTCAAAGGAGGTGATAAGATCAGCGCAAAAAAAAGCAGTTGGTGTGAGTCACTTATCTGTTTTGGTGATCATACGTGAAAGGAGGGATGGTCATGTTTGCACCAAAAAGAATTCTCGTACCGACAGATTTCTCCGATTACTCCGATGAAGCCTTGAAACAGGCGTTGGAACTCGCAAAACAATACCACTCGAAAGTTTATCTGCTTCACGTCGCAAATCCGGTAACACAATGCACAGCCGATTATTGTCTGGATGTGGACACGTTCAAGAAAGCCGAAGAAAGCACAATGATTAAAGCAAGGGATATGATGCAACAAGAGCTGCAGAAATTCCCTGAATCCCAGGAGATCGAAATTATCAGTGATATCAGAGAGGGAGAACCGGTGGCAGAAATTCTGAAAGAACAGGAAGAAAAAGGTGTGGACTTAATCGTGATGCCGTCGCACGGCAGATCAGGACTCTTGAAGAGGCTCATGGGTCAGATTGCCGAGAAGGTCATGGAGGCAACCAAGACCCCTGTTCTGCTTGTGCACCACTGATGGGTTCGAAAAATCAAGAAGCAATGACACAAGGCGGTGTTGAATCAACACCGCCTTGATCTTGTTCAGAGCATCCCTTTTTTCAGGATGGCGATCAGAAGCCAGCCGCCCAGAACAGCGGCTGCGGAAAACCCGATCAACCCGATGAGGGATATTCCATACACCAGCGGCGGGGTGCTGTAGGCGAGAAGATACGCGGAACCGATGATCAGGGCGGCAATGATAATGGAAAAGGACAGACGGTTGCCGGCCTGATCAAGATCGCGCAAAAAGGTATCGATCCATCGCATTTCCATATTGATGGTCATTTTGTTCTGACGAATCAGTCTGGTTACCTGCAACACTTCCCGGGGAAGGGCCTGAATCATATGCATGGATTCGGACACAACGGTCAATAAATCCGCGGCGATTTTTTCCGGCGCATATCGGGCCAGTTTCGCCCGTTTAATAAAAGGCTCGGCGTAGGCAATCATATCGAATTCCGGATCGAGCAGGCGGGCGATGCCCTCCATCGCGGCGAAGGCTTTCATCATTAAAAATATAACCGGGGGGATTCTGATTTTATTGCTGGTGGCAATATCGAGCAAATCCTGGATCAAACGGGCCAGATCAATGTCTTTGAGCGATTTGAAAAGATGCCTGCCCATAAAATCATCAATCTCTCTTTCCAGCAGGCGGATATCCGGTTCATCATCGTATTCTCCAAGCTCCAGCATCAGCCGCGCACATTGTTCCGCATCTTTTCTGCCGAGCGTTTCCATAATATCCACGAAGAGTGCGCGTTGCCGTTTGTCCACGGAACCGGTCATGCCGAAATCGAGAACACAAATGACGTTGTTCGGCAGGACAAAGACGTTACCCGGATGCGGATCGGCATGGAAAAACCCGAATTCAAAAACCTGTTTTATAACGAAATGAGCGCCGCGGGAGGTGATTTTTTTAAGATCCATGCCGGCCTTTTCAAGTTTTTCCATATCCGACACCTTGATGCCGTCCACATATTCCATGGTGAGAACCCGCCTGCCGGACAGTTCTGAAAAGACTTTGGGAATGTAGATGGTTCTGTCGCTGAGGAACTGTCCGGCAACACGTTCCATGCTGGAAGCTTCAGTGGTAAAATCCAGCTCTCTTTCCAATGTTCGGGCAAATTCTTCGACGACACGGGTGGGCTTCTGAAATGATATTTCTTCGATGTTTTTCTCCATCAGCGACGCCAGATGGAGCATGATCTCTAGATCGACTTCGATGATTTTTTTGAGTCCCGGCCGCTGGATTTTAACGGCAACAACCTCGCCGTCATTGAGCACGGCCTTATGCACCTGCGCGATGGAGGCGGAAGCCAAAGGCTTCTCCTCAAACGACAAGAAAAAATTATCCAGATCACCGCCGAGCTCGGATTCGATAATTGCTTTCGCCTCGGAGAAGGGGAAAGGCGGCACGTTATCCTGGAGTTTTTCGAATTCCTGGATAACATCCGCAGGAACAAGGTCCGGACGCGTGGAAAGAATCTGGGCGAATTTGATGAATGTCGGACCGAGTTCTTCAAAAAGCAGCCGCACCCGTTCCGGACGGCTTAATCTTTCAACATTTTCGCGCTGATGACGGGAAATCATCTGAAGACCGATCTCGATATACTGATCGATTTTCAGTCTTTCCACCAGATCATCAAATCCATATCTGAAAAGAATGGAGAGGATTTGTCGATAGCGGCTGAAATTGCGGTACGTCCGACCCAGCACACCTATTTTTTTGATGCTTAACATTCCGCTGAAATCCTCTTGCACGTTCTGAAGCCGTTTGCGCCGGGCAACAGATCCAGGATACCCGGACTTATTTCTTGCGGGCTTTTTTCAAATTGCCGATCTCTTTCTTAAGGGCATTGAGTTCTTTCCTGCTGGCAATATCCGCGCTGGCCATGTAGTCGGCGATGCCCTTTTGAATTGTTTTTTCCATGTCACGTCTGGACTGCTCGTATTTCTTTGTCAAATCGGCTACAAATTTTCTGCCTTCTGCTTCGCTCATCTTACTTTTTTTGATGATGTCTTTGGCCACGGTTTCCATTTCCGAGCGGGTTTTCAGAGCAAGGCCGATTCCTGTCAACATAACTTTTTTCATCATTTCAAACGGCATAATGTCCTCCTTGTTGAATGGTTGATGGTCATTTTACTTTAAACCGCTTACGATGATTCGCCTGTGTCCCGTTGATCATTGATTAACGTCTTCTTTGAATATAAGGAAGTTACTTTTACGTGTCAATTGATTTCTGAATAATGACCGCCTCTTCAACCGGTAAAACACTCTTCAACTCACTCCGGCACATTTTCCGTCATGCGCAATTGACTCAATGCGTATTCAACACATCGATTCCGGTGATGTAAGCTTCCATAAAATGAACTTTCATAAAGTGGGAGCTGTTATACCGCCTTCCCGTGAACTGCTTATATTTTTCATAAAAGCCCGGCAGGTGGCGCGGTGAAAATCTCACTTCCTTGCCGACATGTTTAAACCCCAGCAATCGATACGGCGGTTGTGCAATCGGTCCGCCTTGAGCCTTCTCAACTCTGACATCGGCAAATCTCGGTGCCGGTATGGGATCTTCGGTATTGACAAAACGGAATAACGCGAGAGAATCGCTCTTCCTTTTGATTTTTTGGGCCCGAAGACAAGATTCATGTCCATAGCGTGCCGCAAAATACCGGTTGCCAATGGGCGGAGCGCCAAATGTATGGGAAAGAATTCTGTTCCGGGAAACATTGTAACAGTCGCATAATCGCGCGGCATAAAGCGTTGCCATGGCTCCGCCCAGGCTATGTCCGATAATCCAGAAGAAACATTGCTTTCTTTTAAGTTCATCTCCCAGCATCTGAAGCAGGTTGCCTTTCAACGGACCGTCCTTGAAAATAACGCGTCTGCTCCAGTCTTCAAAATCGTGAACCCTTTCAAAAATTCCATTGTGAACCTTCAGGCGGCTGAAATGAGGAAATTTTTCTTTATTCAGGAAACGCGTCATTCGAATATCCAGATTCTGGAGCCAGTCCTGGACCTGGTCCGACCCTCTGAACACAATGACAACCAGCGCTTTGGCTCCTTCCGGGGTCTGAATACCGCGGCATCCGATCAGCGCCTGTAAATGGTTGTGGTAAAATAACTGGACATCGAAGAAACCAAGTGTCAGCAGCGTTTCCGCATAACGCGGATCGTTGTAATAACTGTCCCGGGCAAGATAAGCCGCAATCCCTGTTTTTTGTGCATCAAGACGGCCGAGTCTTTCCGCAGCAAACATCATGTTCCAGTCCAGGTATCCATGATAGATATCGTCCAGCATGATGGTGTGTGTCTCCCGTCTTTCAAAACATCCCATTAAATCATTTTCATCGAAGCCGTTTTTTTATCAAGATCATGATGGGAAAGATATTTTTGATGCTTACCGGTTCAGCTTCCATTTAATCTGAAATTCCACTTCCTCTTCTGAGGTGCCACGTTCATGTTCGATGTTGATGACGGCATCGGTTGGAATTGTAATTTTTTCTCCTGCAATCTGTATACGGAATGGATGACCGGTTTCGATACAGTCAGCCAGCCGTCTCAGTTTCATGACAAACTGCCCAGCGGCATAATCTTTTTCGATATCTCTTTTCTTCTTTTTCTGTTTCTGCGGCATCTGATTTTTACCTTTCCATTGAATAATTTTGGCCCTTTGAGACCCTCCTCAAACGGCCCGGCCCTTCAGCGGCTTATCTTACAGAAAACTAATTTCCTTGGCCGACGCCGTCACGACATAACAACGTTCATTATTGGATCCGGCATCCGCCGGCACAAGGAAGAACCCCGGACGTCCGGGTTGATAGCCTGTCGTGGTGCCGATCAGAACTTCCCCGTCCTTGAAAACCACTTTGATCTTGCGCCCGACAACCGGTTGCGATGCATTAAACTCGTTGGTTTTGACGTGCTGCGGATTGCCTGCCAGATCTTTCACAAAGAATAACGCTTTCATATCCTTCGTGAACACTTCCAACGCCTTGGTTCCCGGCGCGGCCGCCGATTCGGTTACGTGAAAAACGTCTTTTCCCGGAAAAAAATCTGCGGTTGTTCCCTTGATCATTTTTCCATTTGCCAATCGTGCCACTACTTTATTCACAAGCATTCCTCTTCAATAATTCCATGAGACATTCATTTCAATCTCTGCGCCCGGACAATTACCAATGATCATTTCTGCCCCCGGCTCGCAACAGGATCACTGTTTCTTCGAGCAAACTTCTTTTTGAAGGGCCGCCGCTGGAGAGCCAGGGTTGATAATAAACATTTTCTTTTCACCTTTATCGACATCGAAATATAACGACTCTCCGTCGCTGTCAAAATGGCTGATGGACAATACCGTTATACCTTTTTTCCCGCAATCGATCGCATACCGGCATGTTTTATGCGCAAGCTTGTCATACCCTTTCATGGACAGTCCATCCTTGATTCTGGACTGCAGTTCTATCGTTCTGCCCATATCGGAATAGACTTGTTTTGCCCAGACCTCAACCGTATAATTTGCCGCGTCCACTTTTACCCTGTTCTGATCATACCAATAGACATTCCCGTCGGCATCTTTATGGTACTGAACCCAATCGGACGCCTCTTTTTCGCAACCGGCAAATACAAAAACAAATAACGTCAACACGCATAATATCGATTTTAGTGCTTTCATGCTTCACCCCTTTTTTGTGACCGATTCATTCATCCTGCCGTAATTCCCAGAATCGAATGTTCTCAACATACATCGGCAATAAATATTTATACCATATATTGAAGGAAAGTAGAACTAACCCATTTCCAGCAATATTTTGTTCAGCTCTCTGATTTCGTCCCGCAGTTCGGCGGCGTGCTCGAATTCCATATTTTTTGCGGCCTGCTTCATTTCTCTGGTCAGTTTTGCAATGAAAGCCGGGAGGTCTTCTTCCTTTAGCGGAGCGACTCTTTCGGACACGGTTGCAGGTAACGTTACATAATCGGCTTCGTAAATCGATCCCAGAACACTGCTGATCGATTTTTTAATGGTCTCAGGGGTGATGTTATTTTCTTCATTGTATTTCTGCTGAATGGCGCGCCGCCGTTTTGTCTCATCCAAACAGGCTTGAATCGAGTGGGTCATCTTATCAGCATACATGATGACTTTCCCGGAAACATTGCGCGCGGCGCGGCCGCTGGTCTGGATGAGTGAACGTTCCGATCGCAGGAATCCCTCTTTGTCTGCATCAAGAATGGCCACCAACGACACTTCGGGAATGTCCAATCCTTCCCGCAGCAGGTTGACGCCGATCAGGACGTCAAAAACGCCCCGACGAAGATCGCGGATAATGTCCACCCGCTCCAACGTGTGTACATCGGAGTGAAGATAGCGCACCTTGATATCCAGACCGGCGTAGTAATCCGTCAGATTTTCCGCCATACGTTTCGTCAGCGTCGTCACGAGCACCTTTTCATTTTTTTCAATCCGCGCTCTGATTTCCGCCAGAAGATCATCAACCTGATTCGTGGCCGGTTTGACTTCGATCTCCGGATCCATCAATCCTGTCGGACGGATGATCTGCTCGACACGGATACCTTTCGCTTTGGCCATTTCATACTGCGCCGGCGTCGCCGAAACATAGATGCGCTGATTGGGCAGGGCTTCGTATTCGTCAAAACGCAATGGACGGTTGTCCAGCGCGGAGGGAAGGCGGAATCCATATTTGACCAGCGTCTCCTTGCGGGAACGGTCGCCGCGGTACATACCGGCCAGTTGCGGCAGTGTCGCGTGGCTTTCATCAATAATAATCAGGGCATCCTGCGGCAGATATTCCATCAATGTCGGCGGCGGTTGACCGGGTTTGCGTCCGGTTAAATGACGGGAATAATTTTCGATACCCTGACAATACCCCATCTCCTCCATCATTTCCAGATCGAAGTTGGTGCGCTGCTCCAGCCTTTGCGTCTCCAACAGTTTATTCTGGTCTCTGTATTCGGCAAGCGTCAGTGCCAGTTCCCGGCGAATGTCATGAATCGCCCGTTGCAGATTTTCACGGGAAGAAACATAATGGCTTCCGGGATAAACAGCAGTCTTATGGATGACGCCTATCTTTTTGCTTCGCAACGGATCAATCAACGTCATCGATTCGATCATATCACCGAAAAATTCGATTCGTAAGGCCTGTTCGTCTTCATAAGGCGGAAAGATCTCCACGATATCGCCGCGGACGCGGAACGTCCCGCGATGAAAATCGATATCGTTTCTCTCATACTGAATTTCAATCAGCCGTTTCAGCAGTTCATCCCGTGAGAATTCCTTGCCCGCTTCCAGCTGGACGATCATTCCCAGATAGGCCTCCGGCGATCCCAAACCGTAAATACAGGAAACGCTGGCGACGATAATAACATCGCGCCGTGTCAAAAGAGCATGGGTTGCCGCATGGCGCAGTTTATCGATTTCCTCGTTGATGGCCGAATCCTTTTCGATATACGTGTCGGTTACCGGCAGGTAGGCTTCCGGCTGGTAGTAATCATAATAACTGACAAAATATTCCACGGCGTTTTCAGGGAAGAGTCCCTTGAATTCTTCATACAACTGCGCCGCCAGTGTTTTATTGTGCGCAATAATCAGCGCCGGACGCTGAACGCGTTCGATGACATTGGCAATCGTAAACGTCTTGCCGGAACCGGTTACCCCGAGAAGGACCTGATGTTCATTGCCCTTTTCCAGACCTTGCACCAGACGATCAATCGCCTGAGGCTGGTCCCCGGCCGGAACAAAATCCGTTATCATTGAAAGTTTCTTCATATGCTATGATTGTTTTAAATGATCGGATTTGTTGCTGCGCGAAGAAGCGGATGGCTTATTTACTTCGCTGCAAATTACTCTGCCAGCGATAAGCGGCTTCCCAGCTTTTTGTGTTTTTGTATTCTTCATAAACCAGATCATTGATGGCGCGGGACATAAATGACGCAAATGTTTCTTTGGGAACGATCATACGGTATGCATAATCGGTTTGGGGAGTATCCAGCACCTCGCCGTGAAATTGACACTGTTTTTTCAGTAAATCCTGTAATTTATCCAGATCATCTTTACTGTGCGCTCTGACTAAAAGCTCATCTTCTTTACACGGTTCCTTGGTCACTACCGAATAAAAACCTGTTTTAAGATAAAGCCACATCGTTTCCCCTTGCGTTTTTCCTCAATGGCAAATACGCGCGCTAGTCCGTTAAAAAAACGTCTTCAGATCTTCACTAATCATGGATGATCATTTCAATTTCAAATTCAAACGTATTAAGTTTATCATAAAATCAATATTTTGAAAATGAAAGTTGAATCAAAAGATACGCGTCACCGGTCATCGCTCTGCCGTGACGGCTGTAAATTTTTTTCACTTTTATGGACTGTTCAAAAAATACTGACACCATGGGCGTGCAAGAGCGGGATCATACGCATCTGCGAAACATGGACCAAGCGATCTATACAAAACGATATCTAACGTGGCGACGTTCAGAGAATGCGATCTTTCAACAGATCTCTTTAAAGAAAGAGAACGGGCTCCCTGAGGATCGTTTCTCTTGCCCTTTGCGCGCATCCGGCAATGTCGGGATATGTATCTTTAAGCGATGCGATCTGCCGCAGATTATCCGCCGTGCGCAAAACCAGCGTTGCCATATCGCCTTCAGCGATTCCGGTGGCTTTAATGACGGAATCCCAGCCATATCCCTGCGCCCAGAGATACATGGCCACGCCCGCCAGCGTGTGGAGTCTGGCGGGCGCAAATCCGGCGTTTTCCATCCGATGGATCAGAGGCCGGACGGCCAGCATGACCTTTTTAAACGCAAGAGCAAGCTTCGGCGGCAAATCTTTTACAGTCATTTTCATATCATTGTCCCGATCATAGGCTAACAACGCCACAAGAGCGGCCAGAATCTTTTCATTGTCCTGAGGAAACGCGTTTTCCCGCAGGCACTGAGCCACCAATAACGGATAATCGAGACGCAGTTTTGACGCCCAGCATCCGTCATCAGTCAACGCTCCGGATTCATCCACAAATCCTTCCTGCTTCAGAAATTTCAGGTGGCGGGAAAAATCTTTCCAGAGCGACTGGGCCGCGGAAAAGTCTGCGCTTTCATGCCGGCTGTTTTGCTGATATGCCGCGAGCGACCGCTCGAATATCTTGCGGACATCGTCCGGCGTCTGGGACAAAAGCAGATTCAGGACCATTGCGAAATCGTTTTTCAACCGGCTTAAAATATCCTCCGGTTTTTGAAACAACAAACCCCGGATGTGATTCAGGTTCATGAATTTCCCGGTAACTGTCAGCATGAAGCCGATGTTGTCCTGCCCGCGGCGTCCCGCGCGTCCGGTCATCTGGCGGAATTCTGTAGCCGTCAGCGGACTGAAATCACTGCCGTTGAACAAATCGGAGTTGAAAAGGACGATGGTTCGAGCCGGGAAATTAACGCCCGCGGCAATGGTGGATGTTGCAAAGATCACGCGCAGATGTCCTCTGTTCATCATTTCTTCCACCAGCATTTTCCACGCGGGCAGCTGTCCACCGTGATGAGACGCCAGTCCCATCGATCTTAAAACTTTCAATTGCCGGTGCCTGGCCAGCGTGGGGAAACGTCCCAGCAGTTCATCCAGTGAATATGAAAACACCGTGGCATTCTGAAGCGGCTGCAGCATTCCGCGCGCAGTGAGCGCCGCATCGCATTCCGCGCGCGATTTCAGAAAAAATATTGCCGGCAGCAGATTGAACTTTTCCAGTACCCGGATGATGCCGATGTAATCCGGCATTTTCCCGCCGCGCAATCTTTTCTCATCGGTTCTTCTGATGAAATCGGCAACAGGCGGGGATACTTTTTTCCCTTCCAGAAAAGGATGAAGACAACCGGATGGATGCAGAAAAAGGGGATAAAGCGGCACCGGACGTTTGTCTTCCGCAACGACAGCGCAGGATTTCTTGCGAATGGATTCCAGCCAGTGTGCAATTTCTTCGCCGTTACCGATGGTTGCTGACAAAAGCAGCAGGTGAATCCGCGCGGGAAGATAAATCATGATTTCTTCCCAGACAACGCCGCGATCGGTGTCGCCCAGGAAATGCGCCTCGTCCAGAATGACCAGATCGCAGTTCAAGTCTTTTCCCTGATGCATGGCATCGTAGAGTTGATTGCGCAGGATTTCGGTAGTGCCGACAATGATCGGCGCCTCGGTGTTTTCTTTGGTATCGCCGGTGATGATACCGACATTTTCCGTATCGAAATGCAGGCCGAATTCAATCCATTTGGAATTGGATAACGCTTTCAGAGGCGACGCGTACCAGGCACGTCCGCCTTTTTCCAGGACGGATAAAATGGCTTCCCGCGCAATCCATGTTTTTCCTGAACCCGTGGGCGCGATGACCAGACAATCGGTTTTTTTGATTGCCTCCAAAGCTTTGACCTGAAATTCATCGGGAACAAAAGGGGCTGGATACGGCTTGCCGATCCTGGATAAAGTGCTTTTCAGCGCGGGAACGATTTCAGGCCTGTAAAAAGCAGCATGGCTGTTGCTTTTGGATTTCCTTCGGAGGTTCGCGTGCCGGTAATGAAAGGGCTTCTTTTTTCTCTCAATTTTTTTCTGCATTTCAGTTATGCTTTTGAGAAAAGAGGACTGTGCCGCACAAGGAAATATTTTTTACTCGATTTCTACGATTAAATACTTTTTCTTTCCTTTTCTCACGCGAATTTCTTCGGCATCGCCAAAATCGGCAAGCGTCAGTTTTTCATCAATGGATTTCACCTGACGGTCATTGATGTAAATACCGCCCTGTTCAATCAGGCGTTTCGTTTCGGAGATGGATTGCGTCAACGCAGCTTTGGCTAAGGCTCCGCATATCTGGACGCCGGATTTCAAATCCTTTCGGGGAATCTTATAGCGGGGGATGGCCGATGTATCGCTGGCGGCTGCCGTGCGGGGAATGTTGCAGGACGGAAACATACCGGTCTCCACCGGACGGGAATGAAATGCCTCCGCGGACGCGCGCCACGCATCTTCAGCGGCTTTTGCTCCGTGCGTAACTTTTGTCGCTTCGAAAGCGAGCACCGTCTTGGCCATGTTCAGTTGAGCATCCTTTAAATTTTTCACAGCGCTGATTTCGTCCAGCGGCAGGAACGTGAACAGTTTTAAAAATCGTTCCACATCGGCGTCGTCGCAATTGACCCAGTACTGATAATATTCATAAGGACTGGTTAAAGCGCCGTCCAGCCAGACCGTGCCTTTTTCGGTCTTCCCCATCTTCTGCCCCAGGGACGTGGTAATGAGCGGGAACGTCACAGCATGGGCGTCTTTGGCGGCAATCTTGCGGATCAGCTCGGTGCCGGCCAGCATATTGCCCCACTGGTCGTTGCCGCCCATCTGCAGCGCACATCCGTAATTCTGGAACAGATGAAAGAAATCGTAAGCCTGAAGAACCATGTAATTGAATTCGATGAAGTTCAGGCCTTTTTCCATCCTGATTTTATAGCTTTCCGCCGCCAGCATCCGGTTGACGCTGAAATGGCGGCCGACATCCCTCAAAAAATCGATGTAGTTTAATTTCGTCAGCCAGTCGGCATTGTTTAAAAGAAGTGCCTTACCGTCCGAAAAGTCGAGGTATTTGGAAAGCTGTTGTTTGATGCAATTGGCGTTGTAGTCGATCTGTTCGCGGGTGAGAACCTGACGCATTTCGGTTTTGCCGCTGGGATCGCCGATCAGGCCGGTACCGCCTCCAACCAGCGCGATGGGTTTGTTGCCGCTTTGCTGCATGTGCGCCAGAGACATAATGGGCACCAGCGACCCGATATGCAGGCTGGTCGCCGTGGGATCGAATCCGATGTAACAGGTCACCGGACCTTTCGCAAAAAGTTCTTGAATCAAGCCTTCATCGGTGATCTGCTCGACGAAACCTCTTTCTTTTAAAATATCGTAAGCATTTTTCATTGCATCCAGCCTCTTACGAATCCTTCAGTTTGACGCTGATTCTATCAATGGATTTTGCCTTGCCGCTGTCAACATCAATATCCATAATGACGCCCTGCATTCTTAAATCGTCTTTTGCCAAATCGAACTTGTTCGGCATCTGGGTTAAAAATCGCTCGATAATAGCTTCTTTCCGGATACCGATGACGGAATCAAAAGGCCCCGTCATGCCCGCGTCACTGATATACGCCGTTCCGTTCGGCAAAATTTCCTCGTCAGCGGTCTGCACATGCGTATGGGTCCCCAAGACTGCGGATACCTCGCCGTCAAGATACCAGCCCAGCGCTTTTTTCTCGGAGGTTGCCTCCGCATGCATGTCTACAATAATGACTTTTGTTTTTTCTCTCAATTCCGCAACTTTGTTTTTCGCCGTGATAAAAGGACAATCGACCGCCTGCATAAAGATCCGTCCGATCAGGTTGAGGACACCCACATAGCCGCCCGTTTTCAAAGGGACAAGAACCGCTCCCGCGCCCGGCGCCGTGGCCGGATAATTGGCCGGCCGTAAAAGCCGGTCGGATTCTCCGATAAACTCCAGGACTTCTCTTTTGTTCCAGATATGATTGCCGGATGTCAGCACGTCAATGTCATCCCTGAAGAGTTCTTCCATGATTTTCTTGGTCACCCCGAATCCGGCGGCTCCATTTTCACAATTGGCGATGACAAAGTCAATTTTTTTTCTGGCCTTCAGGTCGGGTAACAGTTCCCTGACCGCCATGCGGCCGGGGCTGCCCACAATGTCACCGATAAATAAAATTTTCATTTGCATCGTTCCTTTCCCATACCGGAAAAATTACTTGGCAAAATCAGAAACTCTTGTTTCCCTGATGACGGTCACCTTGATCTGGCCCGGATAAGTAAGTTCGTTTTCAATTTTCTTGACGATATCCTTACACAGCATCGTGGCATCATTTTCGGATATTTTTTCATTTTCCACAAGAATACGGATTTCACGACCGGCCTGGATGGCAAAGCATTTATCGACACCATTGAAGGAATTGGCAATTTTTTCCAGCTCTTCCAGACGTTTGACGTATGTTTCGAGCATCTCGCGACGCGCTCCCGGTCTGGCAGCAGAAAGCGTATCCGCCGCCTGTACGAGAACGCCGAGCAGGGTATTGTTGCGTCCGTCATCATGATGCGTTGCTATCGCCTGAACAATACGCGGATTTTCACCGAAACGCTTGGCGTAATCGGCGCCGATGGCTGCATGCGTGCCTTCGACTTTATGGTCTATTGCCTTGCCGATATCGTGCAAAAGACCGGCACGCTTGGCTTCCCGGACATTCATTTTCAGTTCCGACGCCATGATACCGGTCAAATAGGCAACATCAATAGAATGCTGCAAAACATTCTGAGAATAACTGGTACGGTACTTCAGCGATCCCAGCAGATTGATGATTTCCGGATGGATGTCGTGCACACCGGCGTCAAAGGATGCCTTTTCACCCGTTTCCCTGACGATCTGCTCGACCTCTGTCCTGACTTTCTTGACGATATCTTCGATACGGCCGGGATGAATCCGTCCGTCCTGAATCAGGCGCTCTAGCGAAATTCTCGCCACCTCGCGTCTGACCGGATCGAAACTCGACAAAACAACCGCTTCCGGCGTATCGTCAATGATCAAATCAATTCCCGTGGCCGCTTCAATGGCGCGGATATTGCGGCCCTCACGGCCGATGATCCGCCCTTTCATTTCTTCGCTGGGCAGACTGACCGCCGAAACTGTTTTTTCCGCCACTACATCGCCGGCATACCGCTGAATCGCATAGGAAATAATTTCCTGTGCTTTTTTGTCGGCGGTCAGCTTGGCATCGTCTTCAATCTTGCGGACAAGCGCTGCGGCATCCTGTTTGGCTTCCGCTTCCATGGATTTAATCAGCAGGTTTTTCGCTTCCTCGGGAGAGATACCCGCTATCTTTTCGAGTCTCTCCTGTTGTTCATGAAGCGCTGCATCCAGTTTACGACGTTTGTCTTCAAGGGATTGCTCTTTACTGCTGATTGATTTTTCCCTGGATTCAACCGACGACTCCTTTTGCGCCAGAGCATCGGTTTTCTTATCCAGATTTTCTTCCTTGGTGCGAATGCGTTTTTCACGCGCTTCGAAATCGTTTCTTCTTTCCTTCGATTCAGCATCAAATTCGGCTTTCATCTTCAGGAGATTTTCCTTGGCCTGAAGAACCGCTTCCTTCTTGATTGTTTCAGCCTCTTTCTTGGCCTCTTCCGCCATGCGAGCCATCAAATTCTTGGATGATCTGATTTCTTTGGCCGCAATGGACTGCTTCAAAATGAAGCCGATAATGATCCCTGAAACAACCGCTACAACTAAAACCAGCACTGATAAAAAACTGGCATCAAACATATCATGTTACCTCCTTGGTGCCCTTCCGGAAACCTCATTCCCCGACCTGATCACAGTCAATTTCAAGAATATAAACTTCTTTTCCGGTTGAGCTATATTTAACCACGGCGCGCATCAATGGTTCAGATGCTTCACCTCGGTGTTTGGCGTTTTTATTGATTTTCTAAAGGCTGGAAAGAATTGATGTTGATGAACAGATAAAAAAGACCCCCGCCTATGCCGTGTTAATCACCTTTTTTGAACCTTTTAACAAGGTGGGAACCGGTATTGGTTGTTTCAGGCTTTCTGCTTCCCGACCAGCTCAGGAAAAAGCGGACATGCACACCACAATCAAGGATAAGGTCCCAAGGTCAAAATGTTGGCTCAAAAACAAATGTCAATCACGCACATCGCAGGGGCTAATAAAAAAAGTTTCTAACTTGTTTCCTCTATAAGCTGAATTAATTCTTCGGCCCTGTTTTCCAATTTGTCACAGAGCTCTTTGTTAACTTTTTTTAACTTTAAAAACTCCTCTGAAATGTTCAAAGCTGCCAGGATGGCAACGTTCAATGTCTTCAAACCGTTGCCCGAATGTAATATCTCATCCACCTTTTTATTTAAAAACTGAACAACTTCGGCCACCTGCTCATCCTCCGAATCGCTCAAAACAGAAAGTTCCTGGCCTAATATTGTTATATTGTAACTGTTTTTCAAAACACACGCCCTGGAAGCTTATTTTGCTGAATTTACATCTGCAATTAAATCAAGCAGTGAATCTACCCTCGCGCGTACGCTGTTCCTTTCCTCATCCAATACCTTTATCTTTCCGTTCAACTTTTCTATTTCCGCCTCTTTATTTTTTAATGTATCCTCCAATGTCTTAATTTGATTTTTTAAAGAAACTTTCTCTTCAACAATAGCTTTAATTTTCTCTTCGAGCTTTGAAAATTTTTCGAGTTCCACAGTAGAATTTACCTTTCCTTCATTAAATAAAGTATGATTTTCCATAGTTTCTTTTTCCTTATTTTATGCCAATTTATCGCATTAATGTCAAGTCCTTATTTTAGATTTTTTCCGTATTCAGCAAATGAAAATAATTATTTAGTGCCTCAAAGATTTCTTGTTCGTTATTAACCTTGCCGGCCATTTCCCGGAACCGGTGTGAATTGTCCAAACCTTTGGTATACCAGAGAATATGCTTACGAAAACTTTTTCCGGCCAGTTTGACACCGAGCATCCGGGCTTCCATTTTCCAATGATTTTCAATCATTTCCCGACGTTGATTCAGCGAGGGATGGCATTCAATTTCGCCTCCCCGCAGTGCTTGAGAAATTCCTTTGAAAATCCATGGATTGCCCAATGCAGCCCTCCCCACCATCACCGCGTCGCAGTCAGTTTCAGCAAGCATTTGGACTGCATCCTGCGGTTGACGGATGTCCCCATTACCAATGACCAGTGTTTTAACCGCTTTTTTGACTTCCGCGATGATTTTCCAATCGGCATGACCGCTGTAACCCTGGTCAGCCGTGCGGCCATGTATGGTAATTGCGTCGGCTCCCGAATCCTCCGCTATCTTTGCAATTTGCACAGCATTGATAGACGACTGATTCCATCCTGAACGAATCTTTACCGTAACCGGAATAATAACGGCTTTTTTTACCGCTTTAATTATCCGGGCAGCAAGATCGGGATCTTTCATCAAGATAGCTCCGGCACCGGTTTTAATCACTTTTTTCACCGGACAGCCCATGTTGATATCAATTAAATCCACCCCGGTATCCGCCACGATCCTCGCTGCCCCAGCCATGACCTGTGGATCAGCGCCAAAAATTTGCGCTCCGAGCGGGCGGTCCTCCGGACAGGTTTGAAGATACTCGTACGTTTTTCTGGTGTTTCGGACAAGACCATTGGAACTGATCATCTCCGTATAGGCCAGGGAACATCCTTGAGATCGGGCGATTAAACGGAAAGGTAAATCGGAAATTCCCGCCAGAGGCGCAAGCAGAGCTCCTTTTTTTGCGACTGCTTCGATTATGTTGTTTATATTTTTCAAACCAATAATTACCTAGCTGACTGAAAAATAAAATATCACGCACAACTATGTCATGCCGTTGAAGAACGGCATCCAAGAATAACTGGATATACCCTATAGGGGCACCATGGCCGGCCTTCGTAACCTGAAGGTCATCTGCGACCGGTATGACCGAAAAATAATTGTTTCACTTTAATGTTAATATCAGGACAGAAACAAATAAAACAGAAAATTTTCAGCCTTTTCGGAGATACTTTTCCGCGCGGGTGAGTTCTTCCAGCGTGTTGATTCCCATCACTTCAACGTAATCGTCAGCGATAAATGATTTTACCTTCTGGCCTTCACAAACGGCTATTTCAACAATATCGGTCAGATAATATTCCTGTTGCCGGTTGTTATTGGTCACTTTTCCCAAAGCATGAAACAAAAACTCTGTATCCACACAATAAATGCCGGTATTGATTTCCCCGATTTTTTTCTCCTCTTCCGTGGCATCCCTATGCTCGACTATTTTCAAAACATTGCCCTTGCTGTCCTTTACGATGCGGCCATAGGCATGAGGATGCGGTGGAATGGTTGTCAACACAGAAACGACCGCTTTTTCGGCGACATGATTATCCACCAGCGATTTGATTGTCGCCGGTTTTAAAAGCGGCACATCGCCGCAAAGAATTACGGTAAAGCCTTTGTAATCAGTCAGTACATCCTTCGCCTGTAAAACGGCATGCCCCGTTCCCAACTGCGGATTCTGTTCGACAAAAATACAGCCGTTGGCGGCAAATGTTTCCCTGACTCTCTCCGCCTGATGGCCGATCACGGCTACAATCTTTTCGACGCCAACCGCTCTTGCCGCTTCGATGGAATAATAAAGCAGGGGCTTTCCGTTCAACTCATGCAGAACCTTGGCCTTATCCGATTTCATTCGGGTACCCTTCCCCGCCGCCAGTATCAACGCACAAAATTTCGTTTCGTTCACCTTATCAAACATCTCCTTCAATCGTCATACCAACGAAGGTCGGTATCCTGTATTTTAAATTCTACCTGAGTTTATCCCTCAGGTTCGCCTCCAGAATGCGGAATCCGTTTTCCACATAATACTTTCGTTCCGAGACATCAAGCAACGAACCTAGCTTTACTGAAAAATCCTTTTTGCCCAATTTCCCCAGTTTCGTAAGCATTTGGGTGATAACCTCATGATCGGCATTCAAAACAATCCCGCGTTTTACTAGAAATTCTATATCATATGCGTCGCGTATTTCCCGGCGGTCAAGAAAGGCTTCGATTTTTGAAGTCATCATATCTTTTAGCGCCACGGTTTTCAACATCACCTGAACCGGCGCGTGCGGACTGTAGGCGATGCTCGTTTCTGTCTTGACGTTCTTTACCGTTTTCCGTATCTCAATTTTCAGCGACCGTGGAAACTGCGGCGATTTCAATTCGAACAGAATTGTAAAATGCTTATTGGCGGAATCGGCTATTTTGTAAAACTGGCCCAGATATTTTTCCATCCGGCTATAGTATTTTGCCCAATCCATCTCCCTAACTACCCAGAAATCCAGATCAACTGAATAACGATTCAGTCCATGACACAAGCGCAACATGGTGCCGCCGCCGAAAATCAAGTTGGCCAGAAACCGCCCGCTTTGAAGTCTGTTTAAAACTTCCAGCTCAAATTGTTCATGTTGAATCAAATCCAGCATAATCTTTTAACCGTCTCTTTTGTTTTTTACGGATAGATTTTGATGATGCTCCTGAGCTTCTTGATATCCAGCTTCTTCATATCCAGAGAATCAACATCGAACTTATATTTGCCGAACGAATAAAGATAGGCAGCGTCCACAAACGCTTTCTCTTTAGTGGCGATGAAGATGCCATCCGTTTTAACAAAATCACCATAGTATCGGGCCTGAACTTTGACATAATTGAAGACCGCTTCCCTTACATTGTAAACAATCGAACGTTTCAGGCAAATATTTTCCTGATAGTTGTTCTGCGCCTGCGTCGTTACTTCATAATAAGCCAGAGCCGACATCAGGGAAATATAGGAAGGAACCTGCAGGATATTGGCGATTTTGAAAAAATCCTGACGATTAAGATTTTCCCACTTCCAGGCGGTGGTATAAAAACCTTTTTTCAATCTTATCAGCACCCCCTGCCGGACATAGCGGCTGCACAATACGCGGGCGGATGCCGTTTGCATTCCCAAACTCTGCGCCACATCTTCGAGGGTAAAGCAGGTTTTCCTGCTCAATTCCTGCAATTCTGCCATATTTTTACTAAGCATATATAGTTATCACTTTTGTTAATTATATATACTTTGCAAAATTTTGCAAGCCCGGATTTATTTCATGCGGGTACCCTTCCCCGCCGCCAATATCAACGCACTTTCCTACACCTTATCAATCCTTATTCGTTTGTCATACCGGCGCAGGCCGGTATCCAGTATTTTAAAATTAATTATGCCTTATTATTGTGGGGGAAAAATAATAGTCTATCTGGGAATTTAAGTTTCTTTTTCAATGTATCTATAGATGCTTCTTCCCCCAACGATTCGACGATGTCTTTAATTTTTCCCGCATCTCCCATGTTGGGCTTCCCAAACGTTAATAAATCTATTTCAAGGTTCTTAAGAATCGGACTTAATATTCTCAAGTATTCATCCCGAGGACATCCACCTGCGTAAAAAACTAGAATGTCATATTGTCCTCTTCTAATTAATCTTGACGTTGTATCTTGCCATTTCTCATTAATAATATTTTCATTACCTTTGATTTCTAGATCGTAATGATCAATATCATCGGAAGGATTAACCAGCCCATGTTTGGTCGTAAGAATAACAAATTTACATCCCAAATCACTTGCGACATTTCTAACGGCTCCAACCCACTTTGCGCTTGGGAAGAAATATTCTGCTTTATATTTGTCTTTCTTTTGTGATGCCGGACTCGCATCGGCAGAGCACAGAATTATTCTGTTAAGTTGATATGGTCCTATGGTCTCGTCTTTTGCTTCTTTGACTCTGGTTTTATCCAAAACAATATTGTTTTGAACAGGCATAATGACATTATCATGAGGTTCCTCCATCCATAATATAAATTCACCATCCAATGGTAATTTATATTGTTCTCGGAACCACTTCTGGAGAGAGATATATTCGTTATAATCACCAAGTCGACTCCACGGTTTTGACGGGACAGGAGCACCTCTTTTTTTAATTTTATCTAAAATTATATTGTCAATAGGAACATGACAAAACTCATATAAACCAGAATAACCGGGTAATCTTTTCTCACCCACACAAAATATATACTTAAAAGTCATGTTTATCCATTTCTGTGCCTGCCCAATGGAAAAATTAATGAAATCATTTTCTTTATATAAATTTTTTAAATGAAGGCATTTTTCTTTATGCCATTTATCAAATTCTTCGTGGTCATTTAATGACTCTTTTTTTATATCTATGAAAATTGAGAGCAGATATTTTACGGCTCTATCAAATAAATCTTGTTTATTTTTGTGATCATCCATTCCATGAAGGGTTCTATTGAAATCGCGATAGGCTCTATTGATACATGATTTTATTAAATCATTTTTGGTCCCAAAATAGAGACGGATTAAATACTCTTCCCAATCTTGTCTTGTTAAATCTGATTTCATTTAATAATCCTTGATTATCTCATCTACACTTATCAAAATCACTCCAATTATTAATAATCTTTTTTGAACAAAAACATTTACTGGATTCCCGCCTGCGCGGGAATGACAAAAAGATATTTATTTGTTCCCCTCTTGAATAAAAGGCGCGATTACCGTCACTTCCTTAATCGATTTCTGGTCGGCGTTTTCAATAATAAACGTCACATCGCCATACTGATAATATTCTTTTATTCGGGGAATTTTACCCATCTGATACATTAGAAAGCCGCCTACGGTTTCATAATTCCCTTCGGGGAATTTCGCTTTAACCAATTGCCGCAGAGTTCCTATTTCCAGCCTGCCTGACACAAGATAACGTCCTTCAGCAATTTTTCTGTAAAGCTTTTCTCCCGACACGTATTCATCAATTGTTCCGACGATTTCTTCGCCGATATCCTCAATGGTGACAACGCCGGTCGCGCCACCGTATTCATCCACCACCACCGCCATCTGCTCGTCTCTTTTTTGCATTGCTGCGAGCAGTTCGCTGACCTTTTTTGTTTCCGGAACATAAAAGACATCTTTGCGCATGCAGGAGGCAACCGTCGCTTCGCCGACACCTTCGCCTTTCTCCTTGTCCTTGAGGAGCATTTCAAAAAGATCGAAGTAGCGTAAAATGCCGACGATGTTGTAAACGGTATCTTCATAAACGGGAATGCGCATGTATTTTTTATCGGCCACAACACCTACGGCTTCGGAAATTTTCATGGAAGCGGACAGCGCCGTCAAAGCGGAAACCGGCACCATGATTTTCATGGCCGTAAGTTCGGAGAAATCAAACACCCGGCTGACCATTTCCTTCTCACGCGTCAGGATATCGCCCCCTTTTGTTTTTTCGCCCAAGATGTATTTGAGGCCTTCCTTGGTAATGTGCGAGGACTGCCCGCTTCTGGTATCGGAAGAGAAATGCACCGTGCTTCTGGAAACGGCCGCGATCACGAAGGCGATCGGATAAAAAAGTATCGATGAAAAACGGATAAACCAGGCAACACGCATCGCCATGGCTTCCGCGTAGTAAAGAAATATGCTGCGGGCAATGATCATGAGAAACAGCGTGGGAATCATGATCAGGAAAGCGATTTTTTCGCCGCGTGCCGGACCGTAAAAAGAAATTAAAAGACCGGTGATAAGCGTTGAAGCGATGATGATCGCCAGATTGGTCCCGACAAGTGCCGTCGAGATAAACCATTCCGGCTTTTCTTTGAGCTTGACGGCCTGGTGGGCGGATGTTGACCCCTGATGCGCTCGGTTTTTCAGTTTATTGATATCGGAAGCAAAAAGCGCTACTTCACCGCCGGAATAAAGCATTTCCAGCATCAGACAAAACAATATGGCTGCGACGATTAAATATAGGCTCATGACTCTTCAGGTTCCTCAACTGTTTTTTTCGTAATCCTGACCTTCAATATTCTTGTTTTGCCGACATCATGCACGCAAAAGATATATCCGTCCAGATGCGCCTCTTCGCCCTTCTGCGGTATTTTACCGAAAAGATGAAGCACCAGTCCGCCGACGGTGTCAAACTCGTCTTCCGGCAATTCCGCTTCCAGAAGCTTATTGCACTGCTCGACCGACATACTCCCGGGGACAATAACCGATTGCTCGTCGATTTTTTCACAACCGTCGCAAACCATTTCCTCATCACCTTCCGGCTCTTCAAAAAGATGTTCCAGAATATGCTCCAGCGTAATCATGCCGGAAACGCCGCCATATTCGTCCACCACAATGGCGATCTGAATAAAATTTTTCTGAAAATCGTGCAGCAGACCATTGATTGTTTTTTGTTCGGGCACGAAAAACGGTCTGACCAAAAGATTGTAAATACCGGTCTGAGATCTGCCGCGCCAGACATTATTGAGCAAATCCCTCGCAAACAGGATTCCGACGATATCGTCTCTATCCTCCCGATAAACCGGAACCCGTTCCTGCCGGGCGGCGGCGATGGATTGAAGCATCTCCCCGACCGGCATATCCAGCGGAAGACAAAACATGTCCACACGGGGCACCATGATATCCGTCACCGGCCTGTCTCCGAGTTCGAATATTTTATTGATCAATTCTTTCTGGGCCTCATTCACAACGCCTTCGAGACTTCCGACATCGACAAGCGTTTTGAATTCGTGTTCCATAATGACTTCCGATTCCTCGGATTTATTAACCCCGTAACGCCGCAGGAAAAGACCGGATACTTTTTCCAGGGCTGAAACGATAGGAGACTCGATTCGCGAAATGGCCATCAAGAGCGGAGACACCAGCGAGGAAATCTGCATCGGGTAGGTTACGCCAAAAGTTTTGGGAATAGCTTCGCCGACAAAAAGCAAAACGACGGTTGTAAAAACAATCGACACCCATTGCCCGCTGCTACCGAAAAGCCCGATAAAAAAAGACGCCGCCAGGATGGAAATGCTGACGTTGACCACTTCATTGCTGGTTACGATTGTAATCAACAACCGGCGCTGGTTGGAAAGCAGTTTGACGACGTAATTAAAAAAAGGGTAATTGTTTTGTTGCATCTTATGCAGATGCAAATCCCGCAGTGAAAGCAAAGCGGCTTCCGATGACGAAAAAAATCCGGAAAGCGTGAAAAGAAGGATTAAAACAACTATGTCGGAATTCCAGCCCAATACCCAGACACCTCATCTCATGAATTGAAACTTTTGCATAACTATCAAACTGTCTTTTCGACCAAAAACTATCATCCGGCAATAATATTGAATGTAGATTTCCCGTCGCTTTGCTCCCCGAAATGACCCAAGAGAAGTTATACCAAGATTTCTAACCTTGGTTATTAATTTAACAGATTCTGTCAAAAAAAGAAACATTGCCTTCGTTTGAATATTCCATTGACAGCCCAATCTATTCTCTTTATAAAAGCGAAAAATCCAAAAGCCCGACAGGAGATCCCCATGCCCAATATATTACTGCTCGGAAACGGCGCCCGCGAACACGCACTGGCTGAAGCGATTACACGCTCCGGACAAAAGCCCAGCTTATTCTCTTTCATGAAATCCAATAACCCAGGCATCGCTTCTCTTTCAGAAAAAACCTTGATTGGTTCTTATGCCGATCTTGACGCGATTACAAAATTTGCCACGGAAAATAAAATCGAATTTGCCGTAATCGGGCCGGAAGATCCTTTAAATAACGGCGTTGCGGACGCGCTGGCCAAAATAAATATTCCCGCCGTAGGACCGACAAAATCGCTGGCCCGGCTGGAAACGTCCAAATCGTTCACCAGGAATCTAGTCAGCAAATACAATATTCCCGGTAATCCGCAGTTTAAAGTATTTAAAACGCTCGATGGCGTCGAAGATTTTCTCAATCAGTTGGAAGGCATCGTTTTGAAACCGGACGGACTGACGGGCGGCAAGGGCGTTCAGGTCCAGGGAGATCATTTTGATTCAAAAAAAGAAGCGTTGAAACTATGCGCACAGATACTGGCCGGAGGCGCTTCGCTGGTGATTGAAGAAAAGTTCGACGGGGAAGAATTTTCGCTGCAATGCCTGTGCGACGGGAAGACAGTTGTCGCTACTCCGCTCGTGCAGGATCACAAGAGAAGATTTGACGGTGACAAGGGCCCCAATACCGGAGGCATGGGCTCTTATTCACTGGCGGACCATTCGATGCCTTTTTTGAGACCGCAGGATCTGCATGACGGACTGGAAATCACCCGTCAGGTCGCAGAAGTACTTTTGAAAGAAACGGGCAGTCCCTACAAAGGCGTCATGTATGGAGGATTCATCGCCACGAAGGACGGCGTCAAGCTCTTGGAATACAACGCACGGTTCGGCGATCCGGAAGCCATGAATATTCTGCCGCTTCTCAAAACCGATTTCGTGGATGTGTGCCGGCACATCATTGCAGGAACTCTGGATCAAATAGAAATAGAGTTTGATAAGAAGGCTACGGTTTGCAAATATGTTGTGCCGAAGGGCTACGGCCTACCCGCCGACCATCCCGATGCCGCCTCATCCAGGGCGAAAATTGAAGTGGGGAATGTGGGCCGGGCCAGGCTATATTATTCATCTGTGGATCAGAAGGATGACGGCTTGTATTTGAGCTCTTCACGCGCCATCGGCATTGTCGGAATTGCCGATAATCTGGCGGATGCCCGGAAAATTGCCGAGGAAGGGGTAAAGGCCGTCAAAGGTCCCGTTGCTTATCGCGAAGACATCGGCACCGACGCGCTCATCCAGAAACGTATCGATCACATGAAGAAGATACGAAAAGACGCTTAAAGAGTTTTTTATTTCTTTTGCCGGAATACTCCAATTTTACGGAGCGTTTAATGCCAAACAATTCTACGACCACGCCCTATGTCCGCCTCGGCTTTCTGGATTCCCTGCGCTGTTTCGCAATCATTTATGTGGTCATCAGTCACCTGATCCTGATTCCTCAACCTAATCTCGCAATTCCCGAATGGCTTGCGCCGTTTTTAATCAACGGCGGCGACGCCGGCGTCAGTCTCTTCTTTGTCTTGAGCGCGTTCTCCCTCTCCTATGCCATGGACAAACGCGCGAAAGAGAAACGGCTTCTGCGCAATTTTTATGTCAGACGCTTTTTCCGAATCGCGCCTCTGTTTTATTTGCTGATGCTGCTGTACTGGATTCGCGATGCCGCTGTTTTTGGTGTATTTCATCCTTTCTCTGAAATTCTCGTCAACGCCTCGCTTTTGTTTAATCTGGTGCCATCCTGTATAACCGGATTTGTGTGGGCCAGCTGGGCCATCGGTGTCGTTACCGTACTTTATCTGATTTTCCCTGTCATCCACAGATACATCCGCAACCTGCACGGGGCGCTGGCTTTATTTATATTTTCCATTCTGACCTCGTGGAGCTGGTCGTATTTTGTCAAATATTACGGCGTGGCAACCGGATATCTGAAAGCGGATGACGTCGGCTTCGTCTGGGGGTTCGGTTTCCTTCAACACCTGCCGGTATTTGCCTGCGGCATTATCGTCTATCACCTGTTCTTTGATTACTTCAGCAAAACAAACCAAAAGTCCCGGCAAACTTACGGGATGCTATTCATTCTTGCTTTTATATTTTTTTATGGTGTCCTGCTTACTGAAAACATACAAAACATCATGTGGGGGAAAAAGATTCTGCACGGCATCTGCTTTTCTTTGCTGGCGCTGGGTTTGGGATTGAAGCCTTTTAATTTTCTGGTCAACGACAAAACCGCTTCCTTGGGTAGGACAAGTTACTCGATGTACTTATTCCATCCCCTTCTTATTTTTACCGTGATTCCCGTCTATCGCCGGATCTACAATTTCATTCCGACAGACATGCTGGGATATTTATCGTCGCTACTGATTACACTTTTTTTACTCACTATTATATCGCTCTTATCTTACAGATATATTGAACGCACGGGAATGGCTATGGGAGAAAAATTTATCGTTAAAAGACATCCAGACAACTGAAGAGATCAAAACAATACTTTTATCTCAAATACTTCTTATAATGCTAACTTCCCTATCAAGGAACCAATCGAAAAACTAATCTCCGGAACCGGCACCATACAGACGAAAAGACAACACATTGCCAGAAATCTATAAACTCTCTTGCGTGTTCGTGTCAATGTTTCTTGATTTATAATGCTATCGCTCGCTTGATCCCACCGGAAAGTGCCTCTTTTTTTATAATATCGACTGGAAAGCCAGTAACCAATAATAAAACCGTGAAAAGTAAAAATGTAAAAATAATAGCCAAACCAAAAAAGATAAATTGATCTTTTGAAGGCATTATAAAAGTTAAGTTTTCTTCCTTCACGATCTGCAATCTTGATTTTAAATAATATTTTACCCGGAGTTGCCCCTAAAACACTTACGGAAAAAACCTCGTAAAGAAAGAATGCTAAGGACATCATCGCGAAAAAGATGAGATAAACTTGCCAGAAATGAGGATTTGTTAAATGACTAATATCCTGCAGATCTCGTTTGTGTATTGTACCTGAAACCCAAGAACCAATTCCAGAGAAAATCCATATCAAGAAACATAATACCGCTTGCAAAAAAAAATCTATGCATCTTGCCCAGAAGCGATCCCAGCGCAGAGGATACTGCGTGGCTTTTTGATCCTGATTCCCGATATCAAACATATGCAAAAAAAAATGCCGCACTATTTAGTATCTTGTCACGTGATGCTCGGCCAATCCGAAAAAATCGGTAATCGGATATATTCTATTGTTGTTGTCCTTGAATCGTCCGTTATAGAGGCCGAACGGCTGGTGAAAATCGGATCCGATCAGCCCGATGCTGATTTTTTCGGCTCTTTCACCGGAAGGCGTAAATATTAAATCCATGCATCCATCATTCGTTTTGACTTCCCAGGGATGCAGGACATTCTGTTCATCGAATTTAAATCGCGCCGCGTTGAGGCAGTATATTTTTCCGTCCACCCACATGCAGTTTTCGTTGAAATTCCCGTCATCGGTAATCATGTTCTGACAGAGATTAAAAGCGAGGAGATCTCCGTATTCGTTGTACCCCGCGGCCGTCGCCCATTTCCAGAAACTGACATAAGGGTAATATGTTTTCTGTTCGTCCATCAGGGCGACATCCCATTCCCGGTTAACCTTGATGCTATCCCTGCCCAGCATAATTTCACCTTCCGCCGGCGCAACAACCTTATGCGTGTAAAAAGGACGGAAAGGCGTGACCGGAGAAACCTGCACCAGCGGTTCTATCCCATTGAGGTCTTCCAGAACTTTAATTTCCCCTTGAACAGCCGGCAGATCTTTTTTGCCGTCGATGTCCATGATGATTTTATGATAGCCCTGTTGCAATCTGTTTTCAATATAAAGTCGGTAACCTTTTTTTTTGAATTCGCAGTGGCCATCATAAACCTGTGCAGCAACATTCGCCGCACCGCCCGGTAATTGCACACTGTGTTCGAAACGCTTATTCTCATTTCTGTCGTAGGCATAAAAAAAGGAGACTCCCATAAACTTGGCGTCAAAGATCACCATGCCAAAATAATAGTTAGACGTGATGATACCGAAATGCTGCCATTCCTTGAGACGGAATTTCTTCCAGAATGCGGGAACGCCGGATGAAGACGAATAAAGCGGCACGTCAAGAATATTCACATCGCGAAAAGGCGTGCGAAACGTCCCGAAATGAATCGTTCCGTCTTTTTCCACCATCTTTGAGGGAGTTTCTGTTACTTTTCTCATATCGCGTCTTGTTTATTGCATTAAACCTTCGCAAGCTTCGGGAAATTTTCATCCAGGGCAGTATTCCATTTATCCAGTGCCGGTTTGATTTTTTCCAACAGCGGCGCAACATCTCCTTCAATTTTCACGGAGATGATTTTATCGCCCTGGGCGATTTTGTTGACCACAGCCTGATCGGCATCGCTGACCACTTCACCGAATACCGTGTGTTTGTCGTCCAGCCACGGGGTATCCACGTGCGTGATGAAAAACTGGCTGCCGTTGGTCTGCGGCCCGGCGTTGGCCATCGACAGAATACCGGACTTATTGTGACGCAATTCTTTGACAAATTCGTCTTGAAATCTGTATCCGGGTCCACCGCGGCCGTCGCCAAATGGACATCCGCCCTGAATCATGAAATCTGGGATTACCCGATGAAATTTTAAACCATCGTAATAACCGCGCCTCGCCAGGTTGACAAAATTTCCCACCGTAACCGGCGTCTGATCTGCAAATAGTTTTAAATTGATTGTCCCCTTGCTGGTTTCAATAACCGCTTTTAAATCACTTGCCATTTTAATCTCCTGTTAAGATGTGAAGTGTCCCCTCCCCCTTGCAACGCTTCGGGGATAATTCGACTGATGCTTTAATAAACCGTTATTTTTCGAAACGTAGCGCCGGAAAATCCCAGAGCGAATTGTCCCGCCACCTTCGGGTGGCTGGGACAAACATCATTACGTTCGTTCTCAACGAGTTTCGTTAAACTTTAAAGATTGGCCATGAATAAGTCAAGACAAAAAGGATAATGTGCCGTCTTTACCCGCATTTACGCCCCCGGCTCTTCAGGTTCCGCCTTGCACTTTTAAACTCATGTTTGTCTTGCTTTTTATTTCATTTCATATTCTCCTGCCGGGAAAAGAACACAACGCAGCCTCTGGAGTTAAAATAGTGAAATAATAATATTATTTTAGTAGATAATCACCTGAACATGATTTTTTCTGTCACAGAGGTGAATTGCAATTGTATAAGGGGAGTATGTCAAACGAACAGAAAAACATAATGCTCAACCCCTTGAGCCAAAATACCGGGAATGACAATCCGGATGCTATTCTTATTCAGCATGCTCTGGACGGCAACAGAAAATCCCTGGAGCAACTGGTGGCCGACCATCAGCCATGGATTTATAACATCGCGTTCAAGATGATCATGGATCATGACGACGCGGCGGACATCACCCAGGAAATACTCATTAAAATCATCACGAATCTGGCATCCTACAACCCCGACAGAGGAAATTTCAGGACGTGGGCCTACCGGATTGTGGTCAATCATGTGCTTAATATGAAAAAAAGGAAGTTTGAAACGCGGATCTATGACTTCGACCGCTACATTGCCGCCATTGAAAATTTTCCGGATGACAGCTCATTTACGCATCCCGACGCGGGCCTTCTGGCCGAAGAAGTCAAAACCGGCTGCATGATGGGTATGCTGCTGTGCCTGAAGCGCACCGAGAGAATTGCTTTTCTTCTGGGAGCCGTTTTTGCCGTGTCCGATGCCGTCGGAAGCGAGTTGATGGATATATCGCGGGAAAATTTCCGGCAACTGCTTTCGCGCAGCCGGCGCAAGGTATTTAATTACATGAACGGAACCTGCGGCCATATGAACCCCGCCAACAAGTGTCGCTGCTCGCACAAAGTGAAGTCCTTTCTCGACCTGGGCATGCTGGATTCCGCAATACTCAGGTATCACCGCCCGAACTCGCGCATGGTGAAGGACATGCTGGGCTCCCGGCTCGAAAGGTTTCACCTGTCCTACTATGAACCCTTCCTGGCGTTATTCAGGGAGCAGCCTTTTTATGATCCGCCGGATGTTACATCCTGGCTGGACGATATCCTGAGGCAGGAGGATCTCAAAGCGATTTTCAACCTCGGGGAAGAATGATGCAAACCCGCAATCGTTGGAAAAAATTAAATACGGGTAAGAAAGGAGACGTGTTGCATGAATCACTTTAAGAAATACTTTTTAACATTTTTGCTGGTGACGTGTTTACCGATCATCGGCTGGGCAAGCGATCAGCAGGAAATAACTGCTGCTATCGATTATCCCCAGTTGGAAAAACGCATTGCGGATCTCTCCGTCACGAACATGAAGGGCGAGGAGGTTGCTTTTGAATCCCTTTGGAAACACAATCGCGTTGTGCTGGTGTTTATACGCCATTTCGGGTGAATGTTCGCCAGGCAGCGGGCTGCTGCCTTAATGGAGATAAAAAAACAAATCGAGGCAAACGGAGCAAAAATCTTGATTATCGGGAGCGGCACACCCGAGCAGGCAAAGACATTTGCCGAGAATTTCAACGTCGAACTTGATATCTATGTCGATGAATCTCTTCAGACATACAATGCCTTTTCGCTTGAGCGCGGATTCTTCAAGACCCTGGGGTGGAAATCACTCAAGTGCGGTGTTAGAGCCATGCAGAGCGGCTTCCACCAGGGCTTGAGCGCCGGTGACCTCTGGCAACAAGGCGGGGTATTTGTCCTGGGTCCGGGCAAACAAATCGTTTATCAGCATGTGGAACAATACGCGGGCGAGCCGCTCGAAAAAGACGAGGTTTTGCAGGCGATTAAAAAAAGATAAGCCACTGGTTCACCCGCAGCCGGAACATGCATTGGCGGCATAACCAAAACACCACAGGCGGGAGAAGGTGTCGCTCCAGGATTAAACCGGGGCGGCGCCTTTTCTCCTCTTCAAACATTATATTAAAAAGTCAACACACTGCCTTTCGGAAAAGAAATCTTAACGCATCAGGATTCCTCGCCTAAAATATTGTCCTGAAATTGCCTGATGATCAACGCAGACATGAAATATCGCCAATTAAGATTTGATTCCTTTCGCTGGTATAGGATATACAGACCACGATGATGAAGGATACCGACAAAATCAAAAAGCTTCTGAACCGCCGACTGCTGGCCTGGTACAACCGCAATCAACGCTTGCTTCCCTGGCGCAAAACAAATGATCCTTACCGTATCTGGATTTCGGAAATTATGCTTCAGCAAACCCAGGTGGATACGGTAATTCCATACTATTATCGTTTTCTGGAAACATTCCCGTCCGTTTCCTCACTGGCTCGCGCCCCTTTGCAGGATGTGCTGAAAGTCTGGGAAAATCTGGGTTATTATTCACGGGCCCGAAATCTTCACGCTGCCGCCAAGGTTATTGTGGAAAAATTCGGTGGGCAAATCCCTGACAAATTGGAAGAAATAAAAACTCTCCCCGGAATCGGCCAATACTCATCCGGTGCCATCTTAAGCATCGCTTATAAACAGGCGTTTCCTGCCGTGGATGGAAATGTCCGCCGGATTTTGTGCCGTGTATTTGCCATCCGCAAACCGGTGGACGACGCACGGGAACAAAAACAATTGCAGGAGCTCGCCGCGTCGCTGATTCCCGTCAACCATCCGGGTGATTTCAACCAGGCCCTGATGGATCTGGGAGCGACAATCTGTAAAGCCAAAAATCCCGACTGTTCCCGTTGTCCCGTGGCCAACCTTTGTCAGGCTCGAATCAAAAGTTTACAAAACGTTTTGCCTATAATCAAAAAGACTCCCGCAATCCCGCATCGACAGGCAGCAGCAGCCGTCATCCGCAATGCAAAAGGCAGGTTACTGCTCGTTCAACGCCCTGCATCAGGATTATTGGCATCTTTGTGGAAACTGCCCGGCGGTTTCGTTGAAACGGGTGAAGATATTGAAAGAAGTTTAAGGCGAAGCGTTAAAGAAGAACTTGGCATTTCCATCCAGACGGAAAAACATCTGGCCTCGGTCAATCATACGTATACGCACTTCCGCATAACCCTTCACGCCTACAATTGCCGTTTGTTGAAAAGCTCTCCCAAACCTATCGGGTGCCAGAACTCGCGATTTGTATCACCTGTCGATTTAAAAAAGTTGCCCATGTCGAAGATCGACAGATTGATTCTGGATGAAATCTTATGACGTTATTTTTGCATATTGAGAAAATCAATTCGAGTAACAAAGGACATGTGCCTTTTCTTTACCATACTTCACCTCTTCAAAACTCAATCGTGCACAGAAGAAAATCATCACGAGTGCTTTACACCTCAACAGAAGCCTTGACACACAGGGCACCGTTTCATATATTCGCCCCGCGAGAAGAACGCGCTTATCCATATTGATAAGATGTTGAGAGCGGGGAAATATTAAATGCCATATGCCGTATCAAAAAATCACCCGAGCTGTTAACGGTAAACGTCCATTATTCTGTTCAATATTCTTGGCCCGATTGAATGATGAAGAACAAAAATTTGGTTATAGCCGCTGTCGGAGACAGCTCCCTGCACAAACAATGGAAAAGCGGCAACCCCGCCTTTGATTTGATCCTCATTTATTACGGCAATAGCGATTTGATTTTTTTCGACTATACAAAAGATGCCTTGATATGCATCAAACAACATGGTCAGAAATTTCCTTTAATCAAATCCTTTATTGAAACGAATTTGGAACTCGTATCTCAATATGACTATGTTTGGCTTCCCGATGATGACATTTCCATATCAGCGGGTGATCTGGACCGTCTTTTTGATACAGCCCGGACATACTCTCTACAGATTTGCCAGTCCGCGTTAGTATCCTTACACGGCGATGTATCGCATGCCATAACGAAACCGGAAAGAGAAAACACGTTAAGATTTACAAACTTTGTCGAAGTCATGATGCCGCTGTTCGATGTTAACACTCTCTTGTTTCTCCGTAATGATTTCGATCTTTCCCAATCCGGCTGGGGCCTGGATGCAACATGGTCTCACCGGTTGAATTCCCCGAAAGATAAAATAGCCATTATTGACGATATCACCGCCGTACACACCAAACCCGTCGGCAGCGATTATTCAAGATTCAAAATAAAGCCGGAGACAGAACTGAAGCATCTGCTGGAAAAATACAATATCGCTTTTATAATAAAAAGTTATTCATCCATATTGAAAAATGGAGGGCATAAAATCCCGTGGTACAGAAAATTTTTCAGGTTTTCATCTTAGAATAATAATGAGTATGTAAACGTTTTTTGACTTCCGATCTTTCTGTTTGCTGTCTGCATTCGGGCGAGTCTTTTGGACTCGCCCGTCTTGATTATGGTCAATTTTTTTTATTCCTGTTCCTGCGCCAGCATGACAGAAATATCAATGGTGGAACAGGCGCAGGCCGCAAAACGCCATCACGATCCTGTATTTGTTGCAGGTGTCGATGACCTGCTGGTCGCGGATCGACCCCCCCGGTTCGACAATGGCGGTTACGCCGCTGCGGCGGGCGCGTTCGATATTATCGCCAAACGGGAAGAACGCGTCGCTTCCCAGGCAAACGCCGGTTACCTTGCTGAGCCATTTCTGCTTTTGCACCCTGGTCAGGGATTTGGGCTGCTTCGTAAATGTTTGGCCCCAGACATCATCGCCGATGACATCTTCCGGTGTTTCGCCCAGATAAACATCAATGGCGTTGTCGCGGTTGGGTTTGGCAACATCGTCGCGGAAAGGCAGATTCAACACTTTCGGCATATGGCGCAGTTGCCAGTTGTCGGCTTTCTGTCCGGCAAGCCGCGTGCAGTGAATGCGGCTCTGCTGTCCGGCGCCGACACCGATAACCTGGCCGTCCTGTACATAGCAAACGCTGTTGGACTGTGTGTATTTCAAGGTAATCAACGCAAGTACGAGATCGCGTTTCTGCGCGTCGGTCAGTGTTTTGTTTTCGGTTACAATGTTTTCCAGCATGCGGCTGTCGATTTTCAAGTCGTTTCGTCCCTGCTCGAACGTGATGCCGTACACCTGCTTGTGTTCCAGGGAAACGGGCACGTAATCGGGATTGATCTTCACCACGTTGTAATTGCCGCTTTTTTTGGATTTCAAGATTTCCAGAGCTTCCGGCTCATAACCCGGCGCGATGATTCCGTCAGTAACTTCGTTTTTGATTATTTTGGCCGCGGACACGTCGCACGCATCGGAAAGCGCAATCCAGTCGCCGAAACTGCTCATGCGGTCGGCGCCGCGGGCGCGCGCGTAGGCACAGGCCAGCGGGGAGAGCTTTATTTTGGAATCGATGTGATACATTTTGCGCAACACTCTGTCCAAAGGATAACCCAGAGCAGCGCCTGCGGGAGATACATGTTTAAAGGAGGCTGCCGCCACCATGCCGGTATTTTCCTTGAGTTCTTTGACCAACTGCCAGCTGTTGAAGGCGTCCAAAAAGTTGATATAGCCGGGCTTGCCGTTTAAGACGTCCACGGGCAGATGGCTGCCGTCCGCCATGAAGATTCTCGCCGGTTTCTGATTGGGATTGCAGCCGTATTTCAGTTGTATTTCGTTCATGATCATTCCTCCACTGCTTTATATTTGTTAATAATGACGTCTTTACAGGTTTGCGTCTTGAGATCGACGGCGCGCACAAAAAGACTGACTTTGTTTTCTTCATTTAATGCATCCCAGAGTTTTGCAGCATACCGGTCGGGATCTTCTTCATCGATTATGACGCGCATCGGTTCGCCCTGAAAGCTTGGAATCGGCGTGCCGTTGCATTTATAAGTGCTGATAAAGTGTCCCTCGCCGGACAGCGGCTGAGCATAATTGAAGGTAAAACGCTGCACGCTTTTCTCATCCCCGCCGCAACTTTTTAAAATATTGATCTTGTAAGCGCCTGTTTTCATATCCACCATACCGGAAATACGCGGCGTCCAGTTGGGACTGTCGTCTTCAAACGTGCGGGTATTTAACGCGGCTTCGAAATGAAAGCCCGGAAATTTGTTTTGCGACATGAAATCATAGATTGTATTGGTCTGATCACCGTTGGTCACGATGGTTGTTTTGGCAAAGATCAGTACCGGATTGTAAATAATCAGATGCGGATCGGTCATTTTGGACGGGTCGGCAGCCTTGGTGCGGATGCCCCCTTCAATTGGATCAAATACACGGTTACGGCTGTTGGTGCTTCTGCCCATGATGAAGTAGGCAATCACGGCTTTGCCGCCGGGCGTCATCCCGATACAAATACCGCGTCCCGGATAATCGTTGCCGGCCAGAAATTCATATAAATTATTTTTCATTTTTTACATCTCTCCTTGAGTGCGGGTAAGAAATTTTGGCGGGAGTATATGAAGATCATATTGTTATGTCAACTGGATTTGGGAAAAAGATCGATTTTATAATAACTATTGCAAATGAAGGCCCGATGCGTTAGATATAAAAAATAATAAAAAGCAATAATATCAGCCAATAAAGGAGCCTGCATGAAAGCAAAAATCGTCAAGAGGAATGCCTTGGTCAGTGTGGTAATGGGCAGCGATTCGGATCTTCCCGTTATGACCGAAGCCGCAAAGGTACTGGAAGAATTCGGCATCGCTCATGAACTGATTTTGACGTCGGCACATCGCACGCCGCTTCGCACAACACAATTTGCTTCAGCTGCAGCCGGGCGCGGCATCAAGGTGATTATTGTCGGCGCCGGAGCGGCGGCTCATCTGGCCGGTGTGATTGCCTCTCAGACGCCCCTGCCTGTCATCGGCGTTCCGATTGACGCTACCGCTTTAAACGGACTTGATGCGCTTCTTTCCACCGTGCAGATGCCCGGAGGCATTCCCGTGGCTACTATGGCTATCGGAAAAGCCGGTGCCAAAAACGCCGCACTGTTTGCCGTTCGCATGCTTGCGCTTGACAACAAGACATTGGGAAAGAAACTCCGCGATTACATCCGGAAAATGGCTAAAGACGTGGAGAAAAAGCAGGAAAATCTCACATGCCGGAAATCCTGAAGCCGGGAACGGACATTTCCGAAGACGCAATGATCAGTCGCGCCGTAAAAATCCTGACGGACGGCGGTATCATTGCCTATCCGACGGAAACGTTTTACGGTCTGGGAGTTGATGCCACCCATGAAGAAGCCATCGGTAAAATCTTCGCCGTCAAAGGCCGGAATTTTAAAAATCCCGTCTCTTTAATCATCGCAAAACCGGAAGATATCAATGTGCTGGTCACGGATGTACCGGAAACGGCAAAAAAACTGATCGACGCGTTCTGGCCGGGTGCGCTGACCATTGTTTTTCAGGCGTCAGACACCCTGTCGCCGCTGCTGACGGCGGGAACCGGCAAGATCGGTCTGCGTGTTTCGTCTGATCCAATCGCTCTGAAAATCGTTCAAAACATAAAAAAACCCCTGACCGCCACCAGCGCCAATTTATCCGGCGCGCCGGAATGCTCGACGGCTTCAGAAGTTGCCGGACAAATCGGCGGCAAAATTGACGCAATTCTGGACGGGGGGAAAACGCCGGGCGGGGCATCATCCACTCTGATTGATGTTACGTTGAATCCGCCGGTCGTCCTTCGTGAAGGATCCATCAGCAGGCAATCGATTAAAGAACATCTTCACGTCATTTGATCAGCAAGTAAAAGCCCCTTCACATCGAAGTTTCATCGTAACGGATATGATTTTTTTTGGGTGAGTCGTAACCAAATCGGCGACTGGCATCGGCCATCAGAGGGGTGATGCAGTCATTGAATCGGAGCGTAGCTTCATCAAACGCGTTATTTATTCATTCGCAAAATCATGATATCGCTGTTTCTCTCTTTCCAAAAGCTGATCTTTTGAATACCGATCCCTTCCATCAGCGGAACGTCGCGTGTGCAGGCCACGGCAAAAATGTGGGTATCTGTCGCAAATAGCGCGATAGCCATATGACCGGAAACTCCGTAATTCTGATTTCGAATGACTTTACCGTCTTCGTCCGGTCGCCGTATACACAATACATAACCGGGTTTTATCATCGCCCGCGCGTTCTTTTTCGTTATTTTCTCTACAGGGATGAACACCGAGTTAAGCCAGCCGTATTCAGGAGTGGCGGCGTAACCTGTGTGGCGTATTCCCGTCCCGGTTTTAATTCTGAAAAACTGCATCACGTCATACGAGGTCACCGGATATTGCGTTTGCAATACTTGGTGAAATATCCAGGAAGAGCAATCTTCAGGATTGGCTATGCCCTTGGAGGATTTTCTGGCGCCGTAGCCGATGGCATAATAACCGCTGTGCGGGAACCCCAGTTCCCCCTGCGAGGGGCTGGAAGCACCTTTATAATAATAGGTAAATGATTCAAAATCCGGATGAATCGATGACCTGCTGATTTTTCCCGGCATCGGAATAGTATGAAAGATAATGCTGGAATTTGACCACGTTCCGCCGGATAACTTTAATGCCGACACATTGGCGCGGTCGCCTCTCAAAGCGACCAGCATGGTAATCAGGGCTCCTTTAAAGCATGTGGGTTTGAATGATCCGGGCACAATGTCGTCCTCTTTGGTCCGTTCAAGTCTGGTGATTTCAGATAGCGACGTTTCAAATTCCTCCGGCAGGATACCGTTGACCATGTCTTCAATATATTCTTCCACAATGTCTTCAGAACCTTTAATCACTTCCAGCAATTCATTTTTTTTGCACAATTCATACCCGTGATCTTTTTCTTTCGCCTCCGCGTTTTTCAGTCGCTCATTAAAGGCGCTAATGATTTCAAGGTCGCGACCTATCCTCTCCAGCACCAGATCTTCAAATTCGCCGACGGACAAGCCGCTTTTCTTAAATCGCTGGCTCAAAATCTTGAGCAATTGTCTGGTTTCCCTGAGGGTCAGTTTTCTGTGGCGCTCTTCAATATCAAAGGCTCTCTTGACCATACCCGTTGACTGTAATTTCACTTTTGCAACGCGCATCATCTCCTGATCCGTTATATCTTCCGCGCTGTAATCCTCCTCGTCTGAATCGGACAAATAAACCTGATTGATTGAACAGGCTTGCAACAATAACACCATGCTCATCAGCGCGACGCATAAGATGATTCTCATATTGAAATATTTATCCATCACATTTGCCATCATTGTCCGCCGCCATTTAAAAATATTTTTTTACCCTGATATTGCCCCGAAGCATAAAAGACACCCTGCTTTCGTGTCAAGAAAATCTTGAACACCGGATACCATGATCATACATCCATGTCCCCGATAAACACAATTTTCGTCTAAACGACCTGCTGCTTCATTGCAGAAAAAATCATTTACAGTCCGCGCATGTGATCCGGACGCAACATCCGCTCATCTCTGTTTTTCAAAACTTCATCGACCATGGCGATCATTTTCTGTTTGTCTTTCTGCAGCGTCCCCACAACCGGAAGATAATTGGAGGCATGCGTGCCGACAAATTTCATATTGTCGGCGGTGATATTCTCGAATATCTGCTTCATTTCTTCCAGGGTTTCAAAGGCGTCCAGCAATTCAAACTCGCCCCGCTGCACCTGACGGTACAGCACCGTGCCCGGAACAGGCGTCACGGTAAGCGCGGCCAGATACTGCGGTTTCATTTCATTGCAGATTTTTGCCGTGGCCAGAGCATGCCGTCGAGAGGCCTTTCCTCGCCCGGCCAGGCCCAGAAGCACCATCGCGGACAGATTGATTCCCGCCGCGATCAGGTTCCGACCAGCCTGGAGCATTTCTTCATAACCGACGCCTTTTTTAATTTTTTTCAAAAGTTCGTCATCGCCTGTTTCCACACCGATATATGCCTTGGTCAAACCGGCAGCCCGGAGGGTTTGCAATTCTTCCAGGGATTTGGACAGCGTACTTTGCGGTCCGACATAGCTTCCGACATGGCGCAGCGACGGAAATGTCCCGTACAGCTTTTTCAGAATGGTCAGCAGCATGTCTGTTTTCAGCGCAATCGCGTCGCCGTCGCAGAGAAAAACTTTTTCCAGATCGCCGTAATGGTCTTTGGCCATGGCAATGTCTTCCATGATTTCGTCAAGCGACCGTTCCCTGTACTTTTTGTCCTTGTACATACCGCAGAAGGTGCATTGATTATGCGAGCAGCCGACCGTGCACTGCAGAAGATAACTGTTGGCTTCACTGAACGGCCGGAAAATATTTCCTTCGTATCTCAATTTTGACTCCTTTCAATCGGGGACGAATGCGTGCTGATTTTTTGAATACTGCGGTCAATGAATATCCCGATCAGGGCTCAAGGAGACGTTCCGCGCCGATGGTCATGACCGTTGTCTTGATGACACCCGAGGGTTCGCTGGGGAAAACAATCATGAAAGGGATCTGTCCGTTGGGCATAATCCTGTCGTTGGCGTTATTAAGACCTTCCGGACGAAGCAGTTTCATTAAAATTTCTTCTTCAGACAAATTAATCAGTTCTTCATCGGTCAGGATATTCCCCGCGTAACTGGAACGTTCACCCAAAACGACCGAGTAGGCATCCACGATTTCACCTTTCACCTGAACCCGGGACAGCGGGAAATCCGCACGATTCAGCGCCGTGCCTTCGAGAACACCGATCTGGCCTAGAATGTAATTGTTGATTCTGCGGTAACGCACATTCTGAAGCTTCACCATCTGGTTGATATAAGCCCCTGATGTCGGCAGTTCCGGAGCGCCTCTTAATTCGCTGATCTTTTTGAAGAGATATTCACCGCTGCCGACCAGCTGTGCGCCATATTGCGGTAAAATGAAGAAATAGATCAACAGCGGTATAACCCCTATGACCAGAACCGACCAGAGAGCCGTTTTCCAGATTCTGCCGGAACCTTTCGGGAGCGTTTTCTTCTGATGGTCGGTCTCTTCAACATTGACTTCTTGTTCCTCTTGTACGATGTCACCCGTCTGTCCGTCTGCTTCGCCGACTTTTTCATCCCGGAAAGTGGCGATGTCCAGATCGATCCCTTCGCGGTCACGCTTTCTGGCCGTCATGATCTTATCGATGGATTTCAGAACGTGCTCGTCTCTGCGGATGATGGAAGGCGCTTCTTCTGGCGGCACTGACACCGTTTCGGAAGGAGCTGTTTTTTCTTCCTCGTTGACCGGTTTCGTTTCAAGGTCCGGTTCGGTCAGCGGAAGCGCACCGGAATCGGTTCTTTTCGCAAAAGGATTTTCCTGAAAATACACATGGCCGCAACGGCTGCATCTGAGCCAGATACCGCTTCCCTGCATATGCGAATCATCGAAGCGAAACTTTGTCCGGCATTGCCGGCATTGAATAATCATAACGTCTGTCCTTACTGCTTGCGACACGGTGCTTTCAAAAATTGCATGATGAATTTCTGAAAGTTTCTCTGATATTATGTCTTACAGTTTATTCGAATGAATAGTATAAATATCAGGAGAAAAGCGGTACATTTCATTAAAATCGAGTCCATAACCTACCACGAAGCCGTCGTCAATGGTAAACCCCACATAATCGGCCTCCAAAGGCACTTTTCTCCTCTTCCGTTTATCCAGAAAAACACATGTTTTGAGAGATTTAGGATTTCTTTCCTTCAGCCACTCCACAAAATACTGCATAGTGAGTCCGGTGTCCAGAATATCCTCGACAATCAAAATATCCTTGTCTTTGATGGATGTTTCAATATCCTTCGTGAGGACGACTTTGCCGGAGCTCTCAGATCCGGCGCCGTAACTGGCCAGCCTTGCAAAATCCACCCTGCAGGGAATGTTGATTTCCCGAATCAAATCGGCCATGAAAATAAAAGCGCCCTTCAGTACGCCGATCAAAATCAATTCTTTTCCTGCATAATCTTTGGATATTTGATTCGCCATTTCCCGTACCCGTTTTTGAATGGTTTCTTTGGGAAAAAGAATCTTTCTGGACGCCTGATCCATTGCACATCCCCTTAAATTGCTTATAAATTACCCAAAAGGGTATTAAGATTATCCAAAGTCGTTGTGTTATGTCAATAAAAATTATCCTCTGAGCATCAGACGAAATTCCGGAGTGCGGCTTTGCATATTTCTCGGCGTGAAAAATTCGGGCAACGCATCATACCGTCTGTTATTTGTACTCAGCAAACCTCATGAAACATGCCGCTTATATGTGGATACAAATTTTTCAATATTGGCCCAGATCATCTTCTCCGCTTCCTCCAGTTGGACCGCACTTTTAAAAGAAGAACATAGACTCAATAAAATCGAATTCAGCACAGAAACCTCTCTGCCGAATTTTTCGTACTCGATATGACTGATCATGTATTGCGAGCCGTCAAAGTAATATTTGCCCAGACGATTCGCTTCCTGCGACCGAAACGGCCAGTTCAGTTTCCAGCCAAAATAATCCAGGGCAATTTCTTTTAACTCGTCATGATCGAAAACGTCCGGTTTGAGTTCGGCGCCGACCCTGTCGGCAATGAGACGAAAATACTGAACAACCAGATCAATATCCGTCAGCACCAGACCATACAGATACCAGTCGTCAATGATTTTGATCAGAATTTGAGACTGGGACTGCGGAATAAAATAATGACTGGGACAGAGATGCCCCGCGCACAGTTCGCGACCGTAAAACGAAACATCGCGCATATCGCACCCTGCGTTTTGTTCCGGATGCACAAGACAGCCGACTTTCTTTTCATCGTGATCGAGAAACCCCAGATATTCGCAGCAGTGAATCACGTCATATCTCTTTTTGAAATCTTCCGCGACCAGCGTTTCAGTCGCATAGCGCTTAAGATCGGCTGGACTTTTTACTGTTTCACGGAAACGTTTGGTGCGCGAACGCAGACGCCGTGCAAGAGAAGAACGGGAGCTGTCCACGTAATTATAAAGTCCGCAACACGCGCCGCAGGATTTTCCCTTATCCGGCTGACAAAGGACGAAAATATTGGAATTCGACATAAATAATTATCCGGTCTGTATAATGATTATCAGATCTGATGAACCTGTAAAATACTTGTTGATTGCTCTCTTTCATAATTTCGGCGAAGGCCGGAGTCTCTTTTTTGCAGCATTTTCCGGACACCGGTCCGCACCGGTGTGACGTCTTCAAACAACATTACAATACTTCCTTACTCGAACACGATAGTCTTCGATCCGTAAACGAGTATTCTGTTTTCCAGATGCAGGCGTAAAGCCCTCGCCAAGACAATTCTTTCCAGATCCTTGCTTTTTCTCTGAATATCAGTCACCGTGTCACGATGGCTGATTTTCACGACATCCTGCGCAATAATCGGCCCCTCATCCAGCTGCGCCGTCACATAATGGCCGGTTGCGCCGATAATTTTGACACCGCGGTCATAGGCCTGCTGGTAAGGATTCCTGCCGGCAAAGGCTGGCAGAAACGAGTGGTGAATGTTAATGATCCTGCTGGGATAATATTTGAGAAAGTTGCCGCTGAGAATCTGCATATAGCGCGCCAGCACCACGAGATCGATATGGAGATCCCGCAGCAGCCTCAGCTCTTTCTTTTCCTGCTGCTTTTTATTTTTTCCCGTTACGGGAAAATAAAAATACTGCATCCCGTACTGTTCCGCCAGATCGCGGGCACCCTCATGGTTACTGATGACCGCTTTGATATCGGCCGCCAGCTCTCCCATGTCCCGACGAAGAATCAGATCGTGCAGGCAATGCAGATGCCTGGAAACAAAAATCGCCGCGCGCGGGACGTAATCGGTAAAATGCAAATCCCATTTCATCTGATATTGTTTGGCCAGCGGCGCGAACGCTACGGGAATGTCGTCACGATCCAAAGCAAACCCGTTGAGATCCCATTCAACGCGCATGAAGAAAAGCTTTTCCGCCTTTGCCGTATATTGATCGGCGTGCACAATATTGCCGTCGAAACGGAAAATAAAATCGGATATTCTGGCCACTAGTCCCTTGCTGTCGGCGCAGGACAAAAGCAAAACAGCATTGACATTATTCATAAAACATTCACCAGTTTCCTCTGCGAGCTACGTATAAAAGGATTAAAGTTGCAGGTCAAGTATAAAAATGTTAATAACCGTCTTGTAAACCAAATGGATTGAGATGAGCAAAATGAAACTGATTGAAGAAATAAAATTAGATAACGGGCTGGATTTAAGAATTTTCGATTTGTCCCGTTCCATAGCGACAGATACGGTCAAGGTGGAAGTTTCCTTCCAAACAAACGTTTTACTGAAAGAATCTTTTTTCACCAGCACGGAAGATTATCGTCTGGTAAAAAATATTATGGGCGACGAACTGGCTTACGAACACACCATGGAAAGAACGTTCGTGTCCAAAGACAATGAAGATTCGACCCGCAATGAGTTAATCAGCACATTTAAGCATAATTCTTTAGGATATCTCTCCGCCGCGAATTTTGCTCAAAAAATGGCATTATCCAAGCTCAGGGAAATAAAAAGCAATCCGCATAAATACAGATCCCACGCTCAATCCGACAAAAAAGCATAGATCCGGGACCTTTGCCCAAAAAGGAAAAAATCATTATGCGCCACGGCAAAATCGATGAGCTTTTATCTTCCGCCGAGAAACCCAGCCGTTACATCGGCACGGAAGTAAACGCCGTCCGTAAAGATAAAGCCGATGTTCGCTTTCTGCTGGCCTTTCCGGACACGTACGAAGTCGGCATGTCGCATCTCGGATTGCAGATTCTCTATTCGATTATCAATGACATCCCTTACGCGTCAGCAGAACGTTGTTTTGCGCCCTGGCCGGACCGGGAAAAAATACTGCGTGACAAAAAATTGCCGTTGACGTCTTTGGAGCGTCAAATCCCGCTTCAGAATTTTGACATGATCGGTTTTTCACTGCAATACGAACTTTCCTATACCAATATGCTCAATATGCTGGACCTGGGAGGTATCCCGATTGACCGTAAAGAACGCCGGGACGGACATCCGCTGATTATTGCAGGCGGTCCCTGCTGTTTTAATCCCGCGCCGCTTGCTGATTTTATCGATGCGTTCGTTATCGGCGAAGGCGAAGAAATCGTCGGCGATATTGTTGCAGCCGTCCGCGAAGGCAAAATAAAATCCATCTCCCGAAACGGGCTGCTTGGCGAACTGGCGAACATACCCGGCATGTATGTTCCCGCCGTTCATCATGACAATGAAATCATCAAAAAACGAACCGTCAGCGATCTCAATGCCTGGAGGCATCCCCTCAAACCCGTTGTTCCGCTGATGCAAACCATTCACGACCGCATCACGCTGGAAATCGCGCGCGGTTGCACCCGCGGCTGCCGGTTCTGCCAGGCGGGAATGATCTGGCGGCCTTATCGCGAAAGAAACGCCGCCCTGCTTATGGAAATGGCTGAAAAGATGCTCGCGGCAACCGGCCATGAAGAAATATCGCTTTTATCCCTCAGCTCCGGCGACTACAGTTGTCTAGAACCTTTGGTAAAGGGCCTGATGAACCGGTATTGTCAAAAACGGGTGGCGTTGGCCCTCCCTTCCCTGCGTGTGGAATCCCTCAACACGACTTTAATGGAAGAAATCAGGCGCACGCGCAAGACCAGTTTCACCCTCGCGCCCGAAGCGGGAACGGACAAAATGCGTCTGGTTATCAACAAGGGCAACACCTCCGAAGATTTACTTTCCACCGCGGATAAAATATTTGCCGCCGGCTGGAAATCCATCAAGCTCTATTTCATGCTGGGCCTGCCTCATGAAACACAGGAGGACTGGGAAGGCATCGTCAATCTCAGCCATGAAACCCTGCGCGCGGCAAAAAACCGCGGTCAGGTTACCATCAGTCTTTCCACCTTCGTCCCCAAACCGCATACTCCCTTTCAATGGGAAAAACAGATTTCACTGGCAGAAACTTATGAAAGGCAGGATTTCATCCGCACGCGGATCAAAAACCGCAATCTCAGCGTCAAATGGCACGACGCGCGGATGAGTTTTCTGGAAGGCATTTTTTCGCGCGGCAATGAGCAAGCGGGAAAACTTCTGGGAAATGCGTTTCGCAAAGGTTGCCGCTTCGACGGTTGGTCTGATATTCTGCGTTTCAACCTCTGGGAAGAAGCCATCGCCGAGTCGGACATTTATCCCGACGACTACCTTCGCGAACGCGGGACTGACGAAAAATTGCCATGGGGCAACATTGACTGCGGCGTGAGCCGTGAATTCCTTTTGGAGGAAAAGCAGAAAGCGTTTCAGCAGACGGCAACAGCAGATTGCCGGTTTGAGACTTGCCGGAATTGCGGAGCATGCGATTTTTCGATCACGAAAAATATTCTCGCCACAGACAACGAAAACAAATCTGTGTTGCCATCGTCTTTGGCACCCGAGACTTCTTCGGCACAAGAAGAAAAATATCGGGTTATGTTTAATAAAATGGAAAGCGCCGGATTCCTGTCTCATCTGGAACTAGCCACCGCTCTGGTTCGCGCCTTGCGCCGCAGCAGCATCAACCTTGCTTATACCGGTGGTTTTCATCCGCATCCCAAGATTTCCTTTGCCACGGCAACCGCTGTAGGCATGGAAAGCAGACAGGAATATATGGACATCAACGCACAGGAATATTCATGCAGTCTGGATTTATTAAGAACTGAAATCAACACTCTGCTTCCCACAGGTATTAAAATTTTGGAAATCAGAAAGCTATCTCCGGAAGAAAATGCTATCGCTCAAGCGACAAGGGGATTCGAATATGAACTGCAACTGCCTGCCGCTACCGACGCTCCCCGAATGAGCGCCATAAAAGCAAACATCGATCAATTTCTGGCGGCATCCAATTTCAACATCAAGAAAATATCCAAAGGGAAAACCATAACCAAAGACATTCGTCCTTTTGTGCAAATGCTTTCCCTAGACCGTGACAAGAAAATAATAAAATTTATCGTATCCTTTGTTCAGGAAGGTTCGGCCAGGCCTGTCGATATCATCGCCCACATCCTGAAATCCGACCCCGACGAATCGCGTCAAATCAGGGTGGTCAAAACCAAAACACTGCTCGGATAGCTTTATCAATAAGGAGAGCTTGTGAGAATTTGGGACGTCAATCCCGGTTATTTAAACCGGCAAAGCTTATTGGGTGAACACCGCGAGCTGCACGCGATTGTTTCCATCATCCAGCACAATAAAAAAGGATATTCGCGGCATCCGGAAACGCTGCGCTGGCATGGTTTCGGCTGGGCATTGAGCCAGCGCCACAGATTACTGGCGGCGGAAATGAATCTGCGCGGTTTCACGGACAGGTCGCCGGCGATGATCAAAACGCAACCGCAAAAATGGCCGCATGTATTTGTCGATTCTCCGACGTCTCAATTCTCCATCCTGAAAAAGAAATACGTCAACAAAGAACAGGGACGCATTCCGTTGCCCAATAGTGTTCAGCAGCTATGGGCGCAGCATCAATATTCGGTCATGGCGCGCGATGAAGCTGAATACAAATACATCGGCGGTTGGGTGACATCCCGGAAAAGCGGCAAGGGAATCCATGAGATTTATCCGGAACTGGTTTCGCTGCTTCGCTGCCCGCCCGTCGAAGCCAATCTCAGAAACGCTCTTGAACAGATGTGGAATTTCGTTTGCGCGTACGCGCCGCATCCCGCAACCGCCATGAAAAAAGAATCTTCACGACATCTTTTGAAGCAGATACAGCGCACGGCCGTTTTGCATGATATTGTCTACCTGAAAGAATCAACGGCGCTGGGTGAATTGCCGGCGTGGCAGATTGGATGAAACAATCATCCGTATCTTTTATTTTTTCCTCGAACCGCAATGGTCTTTCTGCAGTTTCTTTTGCTCTTGACGCAGCATCTTGAAAAACGTCTCCCGCATCCTCATGGGAATTTTGCTCACCCTGTACCCGCTGCAAATCGCCAGAAGATACGCCAGAGAATATCTTTCCAGAATTTCAACATTATGAACGGCGCGATCCATGTCGTGACCTAAAACCAGCGCGCCGTGATTCTGAATCAGGAAGGCATTGTTGCCGTTTTTGATGTGTCGGAGAACATTGTTTTTCAGAGGCACGGATCCCGAAGGAGCATAAGGAATGACCGCCACCGTTTTGCCCAGAAAACGCACCTGCTCATCAAACAGCGCCGGCAGCGGCGTTTTGATAATTGTCAGCGCGCCCGCATAAACCTGATGTGTGTGGATAACGGCGTTGACATCGCCGCGTGTTCTATAAACGGCACCGTGCAAAGCCGCTTCCATGGATGGTTTCCATGGCCCCGAAAGCACGTTGAGGTGTTCATCAAGAATACAAATATCGGCCGCGGTCATGGTCATGTAATTGCGATTGGACGGTGTTATGGCAAAAGCATTTCCTTTTTTAATCCGCACGGAAATATTGCCGCCGGTTGCCGCAAGATAACCCTTTTCAACAAGCTTTTGCGCTGTTTTCACGATCAGACGCCTGTCTGAATTAAATTGCCTCATGGAGTTTCTCCATTCCAAATAGCATTAAGATCAGCCGAGTTTTTTGGACTCTACGGATTATTTTTATTTGCGGCCAGGTCAAAAAGGCTTGGCTGAACGGGGGAATCAGTTCACTAAAAAATCAGTTTAAGTTCTTTGGGTAAAATCCTGAAGGAAAAATTGTTTCGCTTTTCTTTTTCCGGATCGCCGTTGCGCTGCAGCAATTGCTCCGTTGAAGTGGTGATATCAATTTCTTTCGCTTTGTAATACTCTCCCATTCTGTTCCCCCCCGCAAGAGAAGTTGCCAAAGCATAGAGCGTGCCGATGGGTCCGGCATTCAGGATCAGCAAATGCAAATATCCGTCATCAAATTGAGCATGAGGGACAACCTTGAATCCGTAGCCGTAGTAGGGAAGTTTTGTAATAACGGCGGTCAGAGAGTTGAAGGTTCTTATTTCCTTTTTGTCCATCAAAACACGCAAATCAGCCTTGATGTATCCGTCAAATAAAATTTTTAATGTCGACAGACCATAGGCGGTAAAACCGGTCAAATTATTTTCCAGATAGTTATCGCGTTCTAACAGAATACTTCCTTCAATGCCGATGCTCGCGAACAAGGCTTTTGTTTTCCCGTCGCAGCAAATGACATCCAGCAAATATTCTTTGCCTTTCTGAATCAACAGAGCATTTTCTTTGGGACAACGGGGAAGGTTGAAGGTATGGCGCAGGACATCGCCGGAACCGAACGGCAGAAATCCCAGAGGGATGTCTCTGGAAACGCTGTTCATCACCAGTGAAAAGGTTCCGTCCCCACCGGCGACAAGCAGCCTGGCCACTTTTTGGGAAAGGTCATGCGCTGCAGTGCTGAATTCTTCGGGAGATTTTGTATCGAGACCGGCAATGGTGGCGTCTTTTAAAATACCGGCTACTTCTTTTAAAATTTTGATTTTGTCATCTACAGAGCGTTTGCCGGAAACAGGGTTCGCGATAATGCCGTATTTCATGTCAAATCATCTCACTGCCACATTGTATTTTCGAACGAGGAGCAAGTTTTGATGGAGCAAATATAAGTGCCGTGATTTTTTATGTCAAGAAAATAATCGCGCACCAACAAACGCTATTTTCTTAATTGACGAATTTCCTAAAGTTTGTCCAGCCCGAACTTCCGGGAAAGCAGTCTGTCCGTAAACGTACGGGGCAATTTGGCGACAAAGGGATACATCGTCGCCCCCTTTCCGATGCGGATGATTCTCGGTGTTTTACTTTTCACGAGTTTGTCGACAAGTTGTCTCGCGAAGACGTCCGTGGGTGTCGCACCCTGTTGCGACATGTGCGCACGATCGACAATAAAATCGGTTATCGGAGCATAGGGCGTTTTTCGGAAACGTTCAAGCCCTTTGTCGGCGTTATCCGATAAATTTGACCTGATGCCGCCCGGTTGAACGGTAATCACGTCGATCCCGAAAGGTTTCAGTTCCATGCGCAACACATCGGAATAGGAGGTCACCGCCGCTTTGGTGGAACAGTACGCGCCCGAAAAAGGCGTATTCAGAACACCGGAGATGCTGCTGATATTGACAATTTTTCCCGATGTTCTTTTGATCATGTGCGGCACAACCGCATGGGTCAAAGCCGCCAGTCCGATGACGTTTGTTTCAAACTCCCTGCGCAACTCGCTGATTTCCAGTTCCGACAAGGGGCCGATGAGCAGAAGACCGGCGTTATTAATCAGCATGTCAATTTTACCGGCGTTGGCCATGACCGATTCCACGCAGGTTTTAATCGATTTTTCATCCGTTACGTCGAGGGCGGCGGTTTGCACATTTGGCGCTTTCATATCCTCAATGGCCGCATGGTTGCGGGCAGTGGCAAACACCTGCCAGCCGCGTTTCGCCAGTTCCGTGGTCAGGAAACGTCCGATTCCCGTTGAACATCCGCTGATGAGCGCCACTGGTGCGCCAGCATTCATGATAAACCTCCTTGGTTGAACTGTATGATTTTAACGGCACATGGTTCTTATAGTATATGGTTGTGTTCGTATTTTTTTCTTATTTCATAACTGCGCAGAAAAATAAACAGTATTTTTCAAATTCGTTTTTGCCCCGACATGGTGAAATTGTTTCTTGCCAGTGCACCGTATCACGGCATAAAATGTTTCTATTTTTTTACTTTTCATATGATATCAGCAACTTATCCATTTTTCGCAGAAATAGAAATATTTCTCCTGTCCGGATTAAAATTTATTGACAAACGGGGACGTTTTGTCTATAAAGACCAGTCTTAATTCAATTTTCATAAGGATACGTTATGTACGCAGTGATTAAAACAGGAGCAAAACAGCACAAGGTAAGCGAAGGCGACATTTTATCCGTCGAGAAACTGGACGGGAATAAAGGCGATGAAGTCGTTTTCAGCGATGTGCTGATGGTCTCCGACGATAAAGAGATAAAAGTCGGCAAACCTTTTGTGGACGGCGCCAAAGTTGTCGGTGAAATTATCGCCCAGAAGAAAGGACCGAAACTTACTGTTTACCATATGAAAAGACGGAAAGGTTTCCATAAAAAAACCGGTCATCGTCAAAATCTAACCAGCATGAAAATTAAGAAAATTTCGATATAAGCGGAGGAAGTCATGGCACATAAAAAAGGTCAGGGAAGTTCCCGCAATGGCAGAGACAGCAATTCCCAGAGACGCGGAATTAAGGTATTCGGCGGAGAACAAATTCACGCCGGCTCGATCATTGTGCGACAGGTAGGAACAAAAATTCACCCGGGCAACAACGTGGGAATGGGCAAAGATTTCACTCTTTTTTCCCTGATTAACGGCGTTGTAAAATATGAAAGACTTGATAAGACGAGGAAGAAAGTAAGCGTTTACGCAGCATAAGAATATTCGATCGGATCGATTACAACCATTTAAGGCGCTTACTTCAAGCGCCTTTTGTTTTTAATGAGGCTCCAATTCCAAAAACGAAGTGCATTGGAATTGGCTAGCCGGATTATCCCGCGTATGCGGAATAAGGGATCAACGTATTAAATATAGTTTATCTTAACTCAAAAGAACATACGGCTGAACAAGGTTATGAAATTCGTCGATGAAGCAAAAATTTATGTCAAGGCCGGACACGGCGGAAGCGGTTGCGTGAGTTTCCGGAGGGAAAAATTTGTCCCGAAAGGTGGTCCGGACGGAGGAGACGGCGGCAAAGGCGGCGATGTCATCTTTCGCACAACGGGAAGTCATCACACGCTGTTGGACTTAAAATACAAGCAGCATCAAATCGCCAAGAACGGCGGCCACGGTTCCGGCAATCACCGCACCGGGAAAAGTGCTCCGGATCTGGAAATCTCCGTTCCGGTGGGAACAATCATCAAAAATTTTGATACCGGAAAAGAGCTTGCCGATCTGTCAAAAGCGGGACAGACGTATATTGCCGCACGTGGCGGCATCGGCGGCAAGGGCAATTCTCACTTTGCCACCTCAACGCATCAGACGCCCCGCTTCGCCCAGGAAGGAATGGAAGGCGATGAATTCACGCTCAAACTCGAACTGAAACTTCTGGCCGATGTGGGCATTATCGGTTTCCCCAATGCGGGCAAATCGACCTTTATCTCCCGTGTTTCCGCAGCCAAACCCAAGATTGCCGATTACCCCTTCACCACGCTTACGCCGCATCTGGGCGTCGTGCAATATGCAGACGATAAAAATTTTGTCATTGCCGACATTCCCGGACTGATTCCGGGCGCTCATGAGGGCATGGGCATGGGCGATAAATTTCTGAAACACGTCGAAAGAACGTCATTGCTGTTGCATATTATCGATGTCTCCATGACCCCCCATACCGACGCCTGGTCCAATTTCTCAACGATTAACGACGAGCTGAAAAAATATAACCCGGCTCTGGCCGAAAAAGAGCAAATCGCAGCGATCAACAAAATTGATCTTCCGTTTGTCCGGGAAAAAATCAAAAAAGAAGTTGCTCTATTCAAAAAAAAGGGCATAATATTACACGCTTTTTCAGCAGTCACCGGCGAAGGGGTAAAGGAAATATTAAACAGGATTGCTGAAAAGTTAAAATAAACCGGTTAGAGTTGATGTCATGGAAAATATTCGGCAAAATATCATCACGCGCGCAAAAAAAATTCTGATCAAAGTCGGTTCGGCCGTACTGACGGGAGATGACGGTCTCGATCTGAAAATCATCGATTCTCTGGTGCTGGAAATGGCGAATCTCGCCAAGAAAGGTTATGCGGTCGTGCTGGTAACCTCCGGAGCGATTGTCTCGGGAAAACACCGGTTGAAGATCACGGAAAATCTGAAAAGTATTCCTGAAAAACAGGCTGCCGCAGCCATCGGTCAGGGCAGATTGATGCGCGTCTATTCCAAAGCCTTCGAGAAAAACGGTATTTATGTGGCGCAGATTCTTTTGACGCTTTCCGATTTGACCGATCGCCAGCGATACCTGAATATCCGCAACACCCTTTCCACACTGATGGCGTGGGGAACGATTCCCATTATCAATGAAAATGACACGGTTGCAGTGGATGAAATAAAATTCGGCGACAATGACAATCTCGCCGCGATGATTGCTAATATTATCGAAGCCGATCTCTTTATTAACCTGACCAGCATTGACGGCCTCTACACCTGCAATCCGGCCTCATCCAAGAATTCGAAATTGATCAGTGTCGTCTCTGAATTTTCTGAAGAAATTGAAGCCGCGGCGACTGAAGAAACATCCTCCTCGGGAACGGGAGGAATGAAAAGCAAGGTTCAAGCCGCCAAGAAAGTGACGGCTATCGGCATTCCCTGCATCATCGCGCCCGGAAAAAAGAAAAATATCCTGACGGATATTATGACGGGCCGCGAAATCGGAACCTTATTTTTACCCATGACGGATCGTTTGAACAGCAAGAAGTACTGGATCGCTTTCACCCTGCGTCCCCGCGGCAAACTCGTGATCGACGACGGGGCGAAAAAAGCACTGCTGGAAGAGGGCAAGAGCCTTCTTCCTTCAGGAATCATTGACATTGAGGGGCGCTTTGACCACGGAGACCCGGTCATCTGCGTGGACAACAATGGTGCGATCCTGGCGAAAGGACTGGTGAATTATAATTCCATAGAAATTAATAAAATCAAAGGATTAAAAACAAAACAAATCGGTCAGGTTCTCGGACACAAGGATTATGATGAAATCATTCATCGCGACAATATGGCCGTCACCGGACAACATTACAAAAAATAACGCGGAAAAGTAACGTCACATGCTGAAAGATTATCAAATGCAGTTGCTGGGTTTTCTCGAGCAATTGGAAATGGAAATCTCCAATCTCTATAAATTGTTCGCCGAGCAATTTCCCGGACATCAGGATCTCTGGGCTGAGATGAGCCGGGAAGAATTGCAACACGCCGAATACGTCCGCACTTTAAAAGCATTCGCGTTGAGCGGCCATGTGACCTTTGATGAAAAAATGACCAAAACCTACACGATTCGATCGATTATCGATGATATCCGCGATAAATATAAAAAGACAGAGAACCATCAATACTCCGTCGTCAACGCTTTATCGTTCAGCCTCAGCCTGGAGCAATCCATCATCGAACACAAATTTTATAATTATTTCAGTTCAAATGATCCCGGTGCGGTCCTGCTGATCAATAACATCAGAGAAGAAACCTCGGCGCATGAATCGCAGGTAAAAAAAGCCCTGGATGAAGAAAAAAAACGGACAACTGTTCGGTAATGATCTTTCGTTTCAATCCCTAAAAACTAATTTTTTTCATCAATGGCCAGGTTGGCCAGTTTGTCTGCATGGCTGTTGTACAGACGCGCGACATGTTTCACCTCAACGCGATCAAAAGACACCAGAAGATGACGGACTTCTTTCATGAGTGTCTGCAGATTTTCATTCTTGACACGGTAGGCGCCGTTGATTTGTTTGGCCAGAAGCTCCGAATCCAAAAATATTTGAAGGTTTCTATATCCCTGAGACAGGGCACCTTTGAGTCCCAGAATAAGCGCTTTGTATTCGGCAATATTATTGGTGCAGTGACCGAGATATTCCTTTCCTTCCCAAATCACATGATCAGCATCATCGGTGATTACAGCCCCCGCGCCCCCGATGCCCGGATTCCCCCGGCAGGCGCCGTCGCTGAACAGTTTGTAATATTTTTCAGACATATCCCTTATGATGGCTTGACCATATCTTTAAAATAGATAATCCGATTGCAGTTCGGGCAACTGAACAACTCCTCCGACTTCTGGACTTCGTTATAGAGTTGAGGGGGGATGTTCATGTGACACCCGTTGCAGACCGATTTCCAGACCGATATCACGCCAACGCCTCTGTTTCGTTTTTTGATTCTTTCGTATCGGACCAGCAGATCTTCAGGAACATTTCTCTGTAAATCCCCTCTTTTTTGTTCCCAGTTCGCCGCATCGGTGTCCACGGCATTCAATTCATCTTCGATCGTTTTCTTTTCCTGTTCGTATTGATGTCTTCTCTCTTTCAATACGTCGTCATCTTTTTTGACCAGCACAGAAAGTTTATCCAATTCATCCAGTATGGAAATGATCGAGGTTTCAATTTCGCCACGCGATTTTTCTGCAATCTCAATTTCTTTGAGCATCGCCTGATATTCCTTATTATTTTTAACTTCCAGCATTCTTTCTTTGGTTTTGACTATGCTTTCGTTGATTTTCTTGATTTTATTTTCGCTATCCGTATGACGCAACTTGAGTTCATCATACTTAACTTTGCTGGTTTTTATGCCATCTTCAAATGCATTAAATTCTTTATTGAGTGTCTCGATCTTCTCGGGCAGTGTTTTTTTCTTTGCGGACAACTTCACCAGTTCGGAATCACATTCCTGAATTTTTATCAGTAATAATAATTGCTCTTTCAATCATCTTCTCCTTCTTTTTTTCAATCCCTGACATGAAGTTCAGGGTCATTTTTTTTATTTCGTCTTGCTCTTAACAAGAATCCATTCCGCTTCGCTGCAGGAATAGTATCCAACCCCGATACACCGGGATTGGATAGTTCGGTTTACGCTTCACTATCGTTCAGCTTGCCTCACTACCGCTTGCGCTTCGAGCTGCGTTTCACTTGCTCTCCCGCTTCACTTTGTTTCGGGGATAGTTCGATTTACGCTTTGAGCTTTACTTCGTTTGCTCTCAGCGAGTCTCACTATCAGCGAGTGTCAATCCCCATTCGCCTCACTACGGGGATAATTCCACTTGCGCTTCGAGCTTCACTTCGTTCGCTCTCAGCGAGTGTCATTAAAAAAAAAGCACCTTTTTAGGGGTGCATTTTTTGAGCAGACTGCTTCACGGGTTTCTTGTCTGTGCCGTATAATGATGACTCCGTGCGTCTCATTACGGCAGTCAGGAAGCTTATTTTGGAAATCTCCTGAACTTCCTGATATATTTTTTTTTCTTCCGTCATCTTTCTTGTTGGGTCTGGTGGGCCCACCTGGAGTCGAACCAGGGACCTACCGGTTATGAGCCGGTGGCTCTACCAGTTGAGCTATAGGCCCGCTCCTTTTCCGAGTATCTTCTAAAGAGTGAGTTGATATACACAAATACTCATATTGTCAATAACATTTTATTATTTTGTGTAACGTTTTCGCGTTTTATTCTTCGTGCCGCTCATCGACAAAGCATCTGCAACTTCGGGCATCTCAGGCGTTTCCGGAAGTTCCGGCATCTTTTCAAGAGTATCTGTCACAATCATATCCTCCCGGGTGAGGATATTTGATCGATCGCTGATTCCGAAGCGCATGCGTAAAACTTTTTCCTCGCGGGATGTCAATGTTGTCAGAATTTTCCGTGTCTGCTCGGCCAGATCGATGTTAATCGTCGCTTCCGAAGGAGACATGACTCTTTTATCCTCAATAAAATCACCAAGATGACTGTCTTCCTCCTCGCCGATGGGCGTTTCCAGAGAAATGGGTTCCTTGGCGATTTTTAAAACCTTTCTCACCTTCTCCAGCGGATACTCCATCTTATTGGCAATTTCCTCCGGAGTGGGTTCGCGTCCCAGTTCCTGCACCAGATAACGGGATGTGCGTATCAGTTTATTGATCGTTTCAATCATATGGACGGGAATTCTGATTGTCCGGGCCTGATCGGCAATGGCACGGGTGATCGCCTGCCTGATCCACCAGGTAGCGTAAGTGGAAAACTTGTAGCCGCGCTGATACTCGAATTTATCCACCGCTTTCATCAGCCCGATATTGCCTTCCTGAATCAGGTCAAGAAACTGCAATCCGCGGTTGGTGTATTTTTTGGCAATGCTCACGACCAGACGCAGATTGGCCTCCACCAGCGTCCGCTGGGCTCTCTCCGCTTTTCTTTCGCCGTCTTCAATCTGCCTGATGATTGTTTTAAGCGTCGTTGCCGATATGCCGACTTCTTTTTCGATTTGTTTTATCTTCTTCTGCGCTTCCTTGACTGCCGCGTCATTTTTTCCGGGTGCCTTTGCCTGAACCGCTTCCTTCCGCGAGGTCCCTTTTTTATCTTTTTTCGAGCGGGCGGATGTTTTTGTTTCTTTCCTGTACGGTGAAATAATCTTCTCCGCAGCATCAATCTCGTCTGCATAATTCCGTAAGCGTTGAATAAAACGCTGGATTTGTTTCTTGCTAAAACGGATCTTGCGACAGAGCCTGACAATGAATTCTATGCGTCTTTTCAATTCGGCATGCAGTGTATCTTTTTTCTTTTGGGTAAGATTTTTTGATTTGAGTTTAACACGCGTCGCTTTGATAATATCGTAATGTTCCCGGATTTTATTGATTTGCTTCAAAATACGGTTCCTATGCTCATCTTCCTCAATGAAGCCTTCTTCATCTTCGACGTTGTCGACAACATTCTTGCTTTTGAGTTCGCCGGATATCAGTTTCTCTCCGATAGTCAGCACCTCATCGATGGAAATCGACAGGCGGAAGATCGCCGCCATGGTTTCGCGCGCGCCCTCTTCGATCCTTTTGGCAATTTCCACTTCCCCTTCACGGCTTAGAAGGGATACCGACCCCATTTCGCGCAGGTACATCTTCACGGGATCGCCCGTTTTTTCAGCACTGGGTAAAATGGCCAGGGCTTCCTTAAGATTCACGTCGGTAATTTCCTTCATCGACTTCTTCAGGGTCAGCTTTTCGCCCTGTTCCGTGTCAATGATATCGATGTTCTTTTCACCGAAGAGTGTAATAATATCATCCAGCTGTTCCGCGGATGTCACATCGGGCAACAGGGCGTCATTGACATCATCGTAAGTTAAAAAACCTTTTTCTTCTCCCAGTGAAATTAACTTATTGACTTCGTCGGACTGAACTTCTTTTGCCATCTGGCATCTCCTTCAAATGTTTTTTTTAACCCCGGTTCCATAAACACGACGGAACAAATCCGTTGAACCCTTCCGCGTCGCGAAAGCCATCCTCCCGTCGTTCATTCAACCTGTTGATTGCAATTCCTTTTCCTTTATGAGCATTTGCTCTTTTTCATAAAGCAGCTGATGAACCATCTCTTCGTTGCCGCTATCCTGCGCCCGGCTTAATTTTATTTTGATCTGACGATGCTGCTCCTTAAACCACCGTTTTTTAATCTGCCGGATGTTATCGGTCAATATTTTTCCCAGCACATCATCCTCGGCCGGCAAGGCTTTGATCATAAGCTGAAATATTCTTTCCCGCAATGCCTGATTTTCTTCGGTCGATAAAATGACACCGACATCCACGAAGCCGAGGAGTTTGTAGGCATCGATGATTTTTTCCCCCAGTTTTCGGATATCGGGCTGTAGAAAATAATCCAGCACATTCTCGTTTTCCACCTGAACGATTTTCTGAGGATATTCCATCATCAGTTGAATCAAATGCAACTCCACCGTATCGTGATGAACATTCACAGCCGGGTTATTCCGGTTTGTTTCGGTCCTCCCCGAATAAACACGGCTGTAGGCTTCTCTGATCAGCAATTCTTCATTCAAACCCGTTTTTTCCGCTATACGTTTGATAAACAGGTTCTTTTCTTTTTGATCGCCGATTTTGCTGAGAAACGTCATCGCCGTCTTGACCATATCTCTTTTATCTTCAAAGGTCCTGCCGCCCCCGATGACATTTTCAATATAATAATCGCTGAGCGGCTGGGCAAGAGCAATCAGATCTTCCATTTTATCCTGGCCGAATTTCCGGACATAATCATCAGGATCATATCCGTCGGGCAAGATTAAAGCCCGGGCCCTCATTTCCGTACTTAAAAATAATTCCAGACTGCGGTCAAGCGCTTTTTTCCCCGCTTCATCCGGATCAAACAGGGCAACCACGTCCACGCAATAGCGTCGCAGAAGATCCAGATGATCCCTGGTCAGCGCCGTACCCAGAGTGGCGACAACATTACGGATTCCGGCATTCCACAATGAAATCAAATCGAAATATCCCTCGACAATCAGCGCAAAATCCTTCTTTCGTATGTCGTCTTTCGCTTTATTCAATCCGTAAAGATTTTTGCCCTTGATGTAAACCGGCGATTCCGGTGAATTCAGATATTTGGGTTCGCCCTTCCCCAAAATTCTCCCGCCGAAAGCCACGATCTCACCGAAAACGTTTTCTATGGGAAAGATCAGCCGCCCCCGAAACCGGTCATAAAAACCCCCTTCCTTACCGGGTATGATCAGGCCGGCCTGTTCGGCCAGTTTCAGCGAAAGGCCGCTTTTTTCCATAAAATCGGTCAGAGAGCGCCATGTGTCCGGCGCGTATCCGAGACGGAACTGTTTGACGACATCCTCTGCAATACCCCGCTGCTGAAGATATTGGCGGGCCGGAGTACCGGAAGCAGAAAAAAGATTGCGCGAAAATTGCTGCGCCGCTTTCGAATTTAAGCTGACGATATTTTCCTTGAGCAAGTCCTTTTGTCTGGCTTCCTTTCCGGAGGAAACCGGAGGCAGAACAACGCCCGTTTTCACCGCCAGGTCTCTGATAGCTTCCGGAAAAGTCTTGTCGGCAATTTTCATCAGGAACGTAATGACATTGCCCCCTTCGCCGCAACCGAAACAGTAGAAGATCTGCTTATCGCGGTTCACCGTAAAGGAGGGCGTCTTCTCCTGATGAAAAGGGCAAAGGCCGATAAAATTCCGGCCTGCCTTTTTCAAGGTGAGATATTCGGAAACAAGATCGACGATATCCAATCTGTTTTTGATTTCTTCAATCTTGCTTTGATCAACGTACACGATTCATCCTGTTTGTCCGCTTTTTATCAGCCTGAAGAACGGAGATGTTATTGGGATAAAAAAGCCTTCACTTTTTCACCAACCGCCTTGCCGTCAGCCACACCGGTCAGTTTGGGCATCAGGATTTTCATCACCTTGCCCATATCCTTCACGGAAACGGCGCCGGCATCCTCTATCGTTTTTTTGATCAACGCATCGACTTCTTCATCGGACATCTGGGCAGGCATGAATTCCTGTAAAAACTTCAGTTCTGCTTCCTCTTTTTCCACCAAATCAGTCCGGCCTCCTTTGGCAAACTGTTCGATGGAATCTTTTCGCTGCTTGATCATCGAGGAGAGAACCTGCAGCATCTCGCTTTCATGGAGCGGACGCATCAGATCGATTTCCTTGTTGTGCAGAGCCGTTTTCAGCATCCGCGCCGCGGAAAGCCTGATCTTGTCTTTGGCTTTGGCAGCGGCAACCATTTCTTCACTTAATTTCGCATTGATATCCATTTTTTCACCTTCCATTCGTTATCCCAATTCGTCCTGCAATTTTCTGCCGCCGAGCACATGAACGTGCAAATGAAAAACCACCTGTCCGCCCTCGGCATTGCAGTTAATCGCCGTGCGGAAACCGCTTTGGTCGATTTTTTTAATTCGCGCGACTTTCTGCGCGGCAGCCGTCAGTCGATGGATCACATCCGAGTTATCAACATCGACATCCATCAACGTTGCGATATGCTTTTTGGGAATGATTACAACATGCACCGGGGCCATCGGATGAATATCATCAAACGCCAGGACATGCTCGTCTTCAAAAACCCTGGCACAGGGGATTTCTCCCCGGACAATTTTACAGAAAACACAATCCGACATGAACGCCACCTCCTCTTGTTACGTGCGGGTCACTTTTTTTGTTTTGCTTATTGCCTCTTCCAGGTCGACGGCGCCGGTATACAGCGCGCGACCGATAATCACTCCGAAAATGCTGCCGCCTTCGACGACCATCAGGTTGTCCACATCGGCAATCGATGCCACGCCTCCGGAGGCAATCACCGGAATGCTGACGGAATCGGCCAATTCTCTTGTCGCTTTCATGTTGATTCCGGTTCCCATGCCGTCGCGCTCGATATCCGTGTAAACGATGGCCTTGACGCCATAGGGTTCATACTGCCGGGCGAGGTCAACCGCATTTTTCTCCGTGGTTTCCGTCCAGCCCCGGACGGCAACTTTTCCATTGAGGGCGTCAATGCCCAAAATAATTCTGCCGGGAAAAACCGTACAGGCTTCGCGAACAATCTGTTGATTCTTCAGGGCGGTTGTGCCGAGAA
>Ga0255346_1000328_pt1 | contig 81379 bp, 52 predicted proteins | sample wastewater_treat_FD_194410 | JGI IMG/M metagenome (GOLD analysis project Ga0255346, IMG submission 194410) | Wastewater microbial communities from Lulu Island WWTP, Vancouver, Canada - plant22 | ecosystem: Engineered > WWTP > Wastewater > Unclassified | place: Canada: Vancouver, British Columbia...
TGCAAAAATTCTCAAAAAAGTTGCACAAACTTTTCCTTAAAATTCTGTGAAAAACGCTAAAAGCCGGTGCTTTAAATCTTAATAAGCATTAAAATCGCTAAAAAAACAAAAATCCCGTACAAATCGTAAGAAATGTACGGGATAGAGGGGGCGATTTTAATTTAAACGGATTGAATTCAGAACACCAATGAAGAGGTCACATTGTAGATTGTTTCCGTCTCCTTAAAAAATATAAGTTTTGCCTTTTCCGCATAATGCTCGCAAACAACACGGTAGGTATAGCCTTTGGGGGCGGAGACTGTTTGTGAAAATGTTTTTATGCTGGAGTTTGCATATTGGTCATAATAACAGTACGCTGTGTAATTCGTCCAACTGCCGTTAATCAACCGTTGTAATTTGATGTAAGTAAAGCCGCATTTTCTGACACTTTCAATACAGTCAGTTTTGGCGTATATTATTAATCTATCTGTTGTTTTTGCTAGTGTTAAGGTGTGCTCGGTTATCAAACCGGTGGCTTTCGGATTCATGCTTTCATTATTGTTTGTGTCATATAACCCGTGGACTTCCTCAATTATCTCATCCGGAAGAACGTTTGCAGGCGCGGCAACGGACTCCTCTGCAAACACATTGACCGAGAATATAGTAAAAACGGAAATAGCGGCCAACAATATTGATATAATTCTTTTCATATTAAAAACTCCTATTTTCCTATTTAATAGTTTTTGCAAGTTCAATGGCTTCATCTAACCTTGTCGGAACACGTACCGTATACAGATACAAGCCGTCTCTGTAGTTGATTGACGCAATTTTACCCTGCATAAAGCAGTACACGTCTATGCCGTTTACTTCTATTTTTTCTATTGCGCTTGTAACATGAGGGTATTCGATATCCGGCATTATTTCTTCCATCGCATGTTTGGTAATACGGATGCTACCGAGTTTTCGCTTATACTTAAAAGCGATATTTGCAGCATCAACAAGTTCCGTAAACTGGTATTCTATATCCGTGATTTTGTATTCTTCGCTAAAAATCGCTTCCGGCAGCAGGACGGGGCTGAAGCCGTTTGCGGCAAGTTCTTTGGCAAGCTCCGTTTCTAAAAGTTTGTGACTGTCGGTTTTATCATCGGTTTTAAAGTAGTTTATGCGGACATAGTCGTTGTATATTTCAACAATGCCGTCAAACAACTCTATATCAAAAATGACGGCGGAAGCCGACAGAGCGCCTGCCAGGAATACCAGAATTGCAGCCGCAACGGCGATAATCTTTATCAGCCGCGGCTTTATACGTTTACCATTGGTATCACCGTTACCTTTCTCTACTTGCTTTGCCTGTTTAATCTCTTCAATTCGGTTCAGCTTGTCTAAACAGTACTCAATAAGGTCGGCATCCATTTCTTCTTCCGGCTTTTCCAGCTCTTCGTCAAGTATTTTGCCGAGCCTTTCTTCTATTGAGTTATCAAGCGATTTATCGTTTAAAAAAGCTAAAAAATCTTTGTCGGAAATCATCTCCAAATTAACCCCCTCATATATATAGTCTCCGAAAAATGCAAATCTTACAAAAACAAATGTTAAATTTTTGTAAACTTTTATTCCGCAACCCTTTTTATCAGCATTATTGTCTTATGTTTCAGCCTGAAAAGTTTCTGATAAACATTGTTTTCCGTTGTGTTTTGTTCTTTTGCAATTTGAGCAATATTCTCTTTTCTAAAGTATCTGGCGTAAAGCAGCTGCCTTTCTTCTTCATTGAGCATACTTATTACCTGCTCTTTCATTTCCGCTATTTGCTCATCTTCAACCAAAAAATCTTCATCAAGCACAATGCGTATGTCCGCATCGTCAACATCGGTATAGGCGTCGAGGGGAACCAGCCGCTCGGCGTCCTTTTTCGCTTTTCGATAAACATCCTTAACTATGTTGTGTGCCACTTTGTTCAGCCATGTTTTGGGGTAAACTATGGCTTTGCCCTGCCCAAGCGCTTCCGTCAAGGCAAGAAAAACCTCCTGAACGCAGTCATCCGCACAGTCGGGCGAGCCTTTTAGCAAATGCTTGCACAAATCACGGATGTACGGCCCGTATTCCAGCCATAAATCATTCGCTATTTTTTTATTTTCTTCCGAATTCATTCGTGTTGTCTTCCTCCCGCTTTTATCCCGTAGTGTTGTTAAGCCCTGCAAAAGCAGAAAAAGCCCGAAAAAATTGCTAAAAAAATTAACTGTCCGTTTTTAATATTTTCATTATAACACACTTTTATGTTGCGTCACCCTGTGCTAAAATATAATCCACTCGGCATATTTAAAATAGGGGGCATATTTATGGCACAGGTCAGAAGACTGTTTACGGAGAAAAAAGAGGAATTTAACATTCAGGCAAGCCAACTCGCTCGGCAATTGCGCCAAACCCTCGGGATAAAATCATTAACCGGTCTGCGTTTATTTAACCGCTACGATGTGGAAGGTTTGAATGAAGGGGAGTTTAACCGGGCTGCACACCTTGTTTTTGCCGAAGCCAATGTTGACAACCTCTATTCGGAGTTGCCCGTTCCCGCCGACAAAAATGTTTTTGCCGTGGAATATCTGCCCGGTCAATATGACCAGCGGGCGCATATGGCTTCCCAATGTATAGCGCTTATGAGCGTGGGGGAAGAACCCAAAGTCCTCAATGCAAGGGTCTACGCCCTTGAGGGGGAACTGACGGACGAAGAAATTGAGCGGATTAAAAACTATATAATTAACCCCGTGGAATCCCGTCTTGCCCGTATGGGAACTTATGAAACATTGAACATTCCCGTTCCCGTGCCGGAAAAAGTCGAGCGGGCAACGGGCCTGATAACCTGCAGCGAAGAGGAACTTGCGGAGTTCCATAAAAGCTTCGGTTTTGCCATGACCTTGGAAGACCTCGCCTTTGTTCGGGACTATTTCAGAGATGAAGAGGGGAGAGACCCCAGCCATACGGAGCTTAAAGTTCTGGACACCTATTGGTCGGATCACTGCCGCCACACTACGTTTCTGACGGCACTTGACGATGTGGCTTTTGAGCAGGGCGGCACTTCCGCAGTTGTTAAAGAGGCGTGGGACGAATACCTTGCCGCACGTAAGTCGATTTACGGCGAAAGGCAAAAGAATATTTCCCTCATGGATATGGCGACTATCGGCACAAAAGTGCTGAAAAGCCGCGGGCTTGTGAATGACCTTGACGAGAGTGAGGAGATTAACGCCTGTTCAATCCGTGCGGGTGTCAATGTTGACGGTAAAGAAGAACCCTGGATTATCCAGTTTAAAAATGAAACCCACAATCATCCTACCGAGATTGAACCTTTCGGCGGAGCGTCCACCTGTTTGGGCGGCGCAATAAGGGACCCCTTGGCCGGAAGAGCCTATGTCTATCAGGCTATGCGTATCACCGGTTGCGGCGACCCGAATACACCTTATGAAGATACTCTGCCCGGCAAACTGCCGCAGAAAAAGATAACCGTTACCGCCGCCGAGGGTTATTCCTCATACGGCAATCAGATCGGCGTTGCCTCAGGCCAGATTGTGGAAATTTATGACCCGGGTTATGTGGCAAAGCGTATGGAACTCGGCGCCCTTGTGGGAGCCTGTCCGGAAGAAAATGTTAAAAGAGAAGTTCCCGTTCCGGGGGATGTCGTTATCCTTGTGGGCGGCAGAACCGGGCGTGACGGCTGTGGCGGCGCCACTGGTTCCTCCAAGGCTCACGACTCCACTTCTTTTGAAACGGCGGGTGCCGAAGTGCAAAAGGGCAACCCGCTTCTGGAGCGCAATATCCTCAGGCTTTTCCGCAAAAAAGAGGCCTCCCTGCTTATTAAACGCTGTAACGACTTCGGTGCCGGCGGCGTCAGCGTTGCGGTGGGTGAACTTGCCGACGGTTTGGATATAAACCTTGATGCGGTTCCCGCAAAATATGCGGGCCTTGACGGTACGGAACTTGCCATTTCCGAATCTCAGGAGCGTATGGCCGTTGTCGTTGCCGCCGAAAATGCCGAAAAGTTTATTTCCCTTGCCCATAAAGATAATCTTGAAGCCACCGTTATAGCCAGGGTTTCTTCAAACCCCCGCCTTGTTATGCATTGGCAGGGCGATACAGTAGTGGATATCAGCCGCGAATTCCTGAATACCAACGGCCTGACCCAAAGGGCAAAGGCGCTTGTGACCGCCGGAGATATGGCGGAGCGCTATACCGCCGCCGTGCCGAAGGAATTGGCTGATTTATCCGGCCTTGCCGCCCTCAAAGCCAATCTCGGCCGCTTGGAAGTATGCTCGCAAAAAGGGCTTGTAACCCGCTTTGATACGGGCGCCGTGGCGGTAAACCTCCCTCTGGGCGGTAAACTGCAGCTGACTCCGGAAGAGGCGATGTGTGCAAAAATCCCCCTTGTTAAAGGGGAAACCGATGACGCAACCGTCATGAGTTACGGCTTCATCCCCGGTTTAAGCCGCTGGAGTCCTTTCCACGGAGCCGTCTATGCGGTAGTTGAATCTCTGGCAAAGCTTGCCGCCTTGGGCGTGGACCCGTCCAATGCCCGACTGACCATGCAGGAATACTTTGAGCGTCTGGGTGACGAGCCCCGGCGTTGGGGCAAGCCCGTTGCCGCCATGCTCGGCGCCCTCACCGCCCAGCTTAACTTCGGCGTTCCCTCAATCGGCGGTAAAGACAGTATGTCCGGCTCTTTTAACGATTTGGATGTGCCGCCCACTCTGGTCTGCTTTGCCGTGTCAATGGCAAAGGCTTCCGGAATCGCTTCCGCCGCCTTTAAGAATGCGGGTTCCCGTGTAGTTCTCCTGCCTCTGCCGGTAAAAGCGGAGTCCGGTCTGCCGGATTGGGAAGCGGCCAAGACCCTGTTTTCACGTGTTGCCGCAATGGCGGCGGACGGTACAATAACCGCCGTCTCCGTAGTTCGTGAAGGCGGAGCCGCCGCCGCCGTTTGCCGCATGGCTTTCGGCAACGGTTTCGGCTTTAAGTTTGCAGACGGTCTTACCGGACAAAATCTCTACGCTCCCGGCGTAGGTTCCTTTGTGGCGGAACTGGCTCAAAAGGCGGATACCGCAGGGCTTGACCTGATTGACTTGGGTACCGTCACACCCGACGGCTCCTTCGTTCTTGAAGATGAAAAAACCGGTTTTGACGATATGATTAAACACTGGACGAATACCCTTGAGCCGGTCTTCCCCGCCGGGGGCGAAGACGCTCCCATGCCCGTTGATATACCTCTGTATAAAGAGCGCTCTGCGGCGGCTCCCGTGGTTTTAAACGCTGATGTCCGTGTTGCCATACCCGTTTTACCCGGCACAAGTTCCGAGTATGAAACGGTGCAGGCCTTTGCAAAGGCCGGAGCGGAACCCTCCCCCTGGCTGTTTAAAAACCTCAGCCCGCTGGATATTGAGCAAAGTATTCAGGCTTTTGAGGAAGAAATCCGTGCCTCGCAAATCCTTATGCTCCCCGGCGGTATAACCGGGGGAGACGAACCGACGGGTTCAGCCAAATTCTTTGTAAATCTGCTTAAAAATGACAGAATTCGTGAAGCGGTGGAAGATTTGCTTCAGAACAGGGACGGCTTGATTTTGGGTATCGGCAACGGCTTCCAGGCTCTCTTGAAAACCGGACTCCTGCCTTTCGGCGCCTATACCGACTTTGCCGAAAACCGAAGCGCTCTTACCGCCAATACCATCGGGCGTCATGTTGCCCAAATGGTCTACACAAGGGTAACAAGCGTCAAATCCCCCTGGTTCGCCCTTGTCAATGCCGGCGATGTATTCGCCCTGCCCGTTTCCCACGGGGAGGGGAGATTTACCGCGCCGGAAGACGTTTTGCGCGGTCTGTCCGCAAACGGGCAGATAGCCGCCCAATATGTTGACCTGAACGGTTCTCCTGCGGGCGCTCTGTCCTTTAACCCCAACGGTTCGGTTTGCGCAGTGGAGGCTGTAACTTCCCCGGACGGCAGAATTTTGGGTAAAATGGGCCATAGCGAGCGTCCCTGTGACGGCTTATATAAGAATGTCCCCTTTGAAAAAAATCAGAAGATTTTTGAAGCGGGGGTAAAATACTTTAAATAATATCTGACTGGAGAATGCTTTAATGAAGTACGCTGTTGTTTTGTATGACGGTATGTCCGACTACCCGGTGCCCGCCCTTGGCGGTAAAACCCCAATGATGGCGGCAAAAAAACCGGTGTTTGATTCCCTGGCAAGCCGGGGTGAAGTCGGGCTTGTAAAAACCATACCCGAAGGACTTAAACCCGCCAGTGACATAGCCAATCTGAGTGTCCTCGGTTACGACCCGGGCAGATACTATACCGGCCGTTCCCCTCTGGAGGCGGTCAGTATAGGTATAGATATGGCGGATACCGATGTATCACTTCGCTGCAACCTTGTCGCCCTCTCCGATGAAAAGGAGTATGAAAACAAAAAAATGCTGGACTATTCCGGCGGTGACATCTCAACGGAGGAAGCAAGGCGGCTTATAGAGAGCGTCAGGGAACATTTTGACAGCGAGCGCTTCAATTATTACAGCGGCGTCAGTTACCGCCACTGCCTGATTGTGCATAACGGCACCACGGATCTGGGCGATATGACGGCGCCCCACGATATTTCCGGCCGAGTTGTAGGGGAGTACCTCTCAAAAAGCGAAAACGCCGCCCCTCTGATTGCCATGATGCGGGAAAGTTATGCCTTTCTTAACGAACATCCCGTCAACAAAGCGAGGGTTGCCGCAGGTAAACTTCCCGCCAACTCCGTCTGGCTTTGGGGCGAGGGGGTAAGACCCTCCCTGCCCGATTTTTATAAAACTTACGGCTTAAAGGGCAGTATCATTTCCGCCGTGGACTTGCTCAAAGGTATAGGTATCTGCGCCGGTATGCGTACCCCCGATGTGGAGGGCGCCACCGGTTACCTTGACACAAACTTTGAGGGCAAGGCGGAAGCGGCGGTTGCCGAGTGGAAAGCGGGGCAGGACTTGGTTTATTTGCATTTTGAAGCCCCCGATGAATGCGGTCACCGCAACGAGCCGGAAAACAAGGTTCGTTCAATCGAACTGATAGACGAGCGGGTTCTGCCCGTCTTGTTGGATTACCTTAACGGCTGTGACGACTTTAAAATTATGATTTTGCCGGACCACCCCACCCCCATAGTCACCGGCACCCACGCCCCGGACCCGGTTCCCTATATGATTTACCGCAAAAGTAAAGCTTTGGGCTGCGGTGTGGACAGCATTGATGAGGAAAGCGCCAAGGCTACGGGCAATTATGTTGACTTCGGCCCCGGACTTATGAAAAAGTTTATTGAGATATAGAAGATCGACTGATAATACTATCAATCGCAAAACGGAGGATAGCGTTATGTTGACCGCTGAATTTAAAAACTGCACCGTTCCGGTATCCAAACTCGGTATGGGCTGCATGCGTCTGCCTGTTATTGACGGACAGGACGATAAAATTGACAAAGTCAGGGCGCAGGCAATTATTGACAGAGCTGTTGAGGGCGGTATTACCTATTTTGATACCGCCCACTATTACCACAGCGGGGAGTCCCAAATATTTATGGGGGAAGCCCTTGCATCATATTCCCGTGATCGGTACCTTCTTGCCACAAAAATGCCCGTTTGGGGGCTTGAATCCCCCGGGGATTTGGAAAAAGTCTTTGAAGAACAGTTGAAAAAACTGCGTACCGACTATTTTGACTTTTACCTTCTGCATGCGCTGAATAAGGAGCTTTTTGAAAAAGTCATTACCTTTGACGCATACGGCTTTATTGCAAAAAAGAAGGCGGAAGGTTATATCAGGAACATCGGATTTTCTTTTCACGACTCACCCGACGTACTTCAGACCGTTGTTGACCGCTATGATTGGGACTTTGCCCAGCTTCAGATTAACTATGTGGATTGGGAAAAGCAGCAGGCGAAGCAGCAGCATGATATTCTGCGTAAAAAAGATATCCCCTGCATCATAATGGAACCCGTGCGGGGCGGCAAATTGGCAAACCCCGGCACAAAGGCGGAAGCGCTGCTGAAAGCCGCCCGCCCCGACAAGAGCGTTGTATCCTGGGCTTTGCGTTTTGCCGGCGGTTTACCCGGAATTCTTACCGTTTTAAGCGGTATGACTACCATGGAACAGTTGGAAGAGAATATTGCCGAGTTTTCCGCCCTTGAACCTCTGTCCGCTGACGACCTTAAATTGCTTGAAAAGGCCGCCGATGCCTTTAATAAGCGGAATATGGTGCCCTGCACCGCTTGCGGCTATTGTATAGACTGCCCCTCGGGTGTGGATATCCCCGGAATGTTTGAACTGTTTAACAGGTTTGAACTCGGCGGTGAAAAAGACACCTTTTTAAACGGGTGGTCGGCATTCGGCTCCAAAACGGCCGACTCCTGTATAAAATGCGGTGTCTGCCTGCCCCTCTGCCCTCAGGGGATAGAGATTCCCGCTCAGCTTGAAAAGGTTGCCGCCCTGCAAAAAAGGCTCTCCGAGTGAGTTTTAAGCTTTTTCATTTTTAGCCGAATCGTTTTTTGAGCGTGAGATATTGGGGGTAAACGGGGCGAAAAAGCGAGTAAAACGGAGATATTGCAATTTAAATTAAAAAAATCAAAATAATTGTTGACAGGGGCAATTCCTTGTGTTAGTATAACCGGGCAAATCGCCTATCGGGGCGGCTCGGTTATTTTTTTGCCCCGGGGCTAATATCAAACGGAGGTATTCCTATGTCAACCTATATGGCCAAGGCGCAGGATGTTGCCCGCAAGTGGTACCTGATTGACGCCGCCGGCAAACCCCTGGGCCGTGTTGCCACTCAGGCCGCCACGCTTTTGCGGGGCAAACATAAGCCCGTATTCACCCCCCATGCGGATTGCGGTGACCATGTCGTCATCATTAATGCGGAAAAGGCTGTGCTCACCGGTAAAAAACTCGAGCAAAAATACTACTACCGTCACACCGGTTATATCGGCAACCTTAAAAAGGTCAGGTACGACAGGCTTATGGAAACGAAGCCCGAATTTGTCGTCTACAAAGCCGTAAAAGGCATGCTGCCGGATAACACGTTAGGGCGTAAAGCTCTTACACGTCTTCGTGTCAGCGCTTCCGCCGAACATCCGCATCAATCGCAAAAGCCCGAAGAATGGGCGCTTTAAGAAGGGAGGCAATGAATAATGTACGATAATAATCCGTTCTTTTACGGCACAGGCCGCAGAAAAGAATCAGTAGCCAGAGTCCGTGTTTATCCCGGTACCGGAACAATCACCATTAACGACCGTGATATTGACGACTATTTCGGCCTTGAAACCCTCAAACTCATCGTGCGTCAGCCCCTCATTCTCACCGGCACGCAGGATAAGTTTGACATCGTCTGCCGTGTCAACGGCGGCGGCGTTACCGGTCAGGCGGGCGCTATCCGTCACGGCGTTTCCCGTGCCCTTCTTCTTTTTGACGAAGAACTGCGCCCCGTTCTTAAAAAAGCCGGTTTCCTCACCAGAGACCCCAGAATGAAGGAAAGAAAGAAGTACGGCTTGAAGGCTGCCCGCAGAGCGCCCCAGTTCTCAAAGAGATAAACGAGAGCGATATTGTCTGTCAGGAATGCCTCATATTCCCTGTTTTCAAGGAATGTGGGGCTTTCTTAGGCAACTGTGTGGTTCAATCAGTTCCGTATTTGGAGGAACAATATGAGCATTTTTCAAAAGATAGACCTCAATAAATCGGCAATAGACCGATACAGACCCTTTGAGGGCGAAATGCTGAAGCAAATCCGTGATTATTACAGGGTCGGCACAACATGGTCATCAAACGCTATCGAGGGTAATACTCTTACCGAAAGCGAGACAAAAATACTGCTTGAAGACGGCTTAACAGTAGGCGGAAAACCCCTTAGATACACCTATGAAGCAATCGGTCACGGCAAAGCGTATGATTATATGTTCACTTTGCTTGACAGCGATACAGTTACGACCGAAAACATTTTAACCCTTCACAAACTCTTTTATTATGATATAGACGCCGAAAACGCCGGAGTATGGAGGAAGCAACCGGTATTTATTTCGGGTTCTGACTGTGTTTTTCCTCTCCCTGAAGAGTTGGATGAAAAAATGGCTGAGCTTGAAAGTTGGATTAAGAACGAGCGGGGTAAATATCATCCCGTGGAGTTTGCCGCACTCCTGCATTTAAAGTTTGTAACAATTCATCCTTTTATAGACGGGAACGGCAGAACCGCAAGGTTGCTTACAAACCTTGCCCTTATTCAAAAAGGTTATTTGCCCGTTATTGTACCGCCTGTTTACAGATTGGATTATTACGGCTGCATACGCCTGTATCAGAGCAGGGGAGAGGCTTCCAGGTTTGTGCAGTTTATTGCGGAACAGGAAGTGGAAACCCAAAAAGAAATGATGCGATTGCTTCAGATCAATGTATAGATTTAATAAATAACTGATACAAACCTGCAAAAATGCGGGTTTGTTTCTTTTTATGCATTAAAACCTCAAAAAAAGCCCGTTTTGCAACTTTTCAATATCCCACAAAAAACAAAGGGGCTAAATTGTCGAAAAGGAATAATTGTCAAACTGAGATGCCGTATCGGGCGGGTATTCTTGTGCAATGTCAACAAAAAATGGAAGTCAAAACATTTGACAGAGCAAAAAAATTGAGTAATATTTGGCAAAGGCAAGCAAATAAGAGAGTGCCGCACGGCAAAACTGAAATAGCGGCGTTCGAAAAGGAGCATACCTGATGTCAGATTCAAACAGTAACGGCGATGCAGGGCCTGAATTGCGCAGAGCGCATGTAGTTATCGGAGTTATATCTTTTGTATTGATTATATCCTTAACCATGGTTGTAGCTTCCGCCCTTGCAAGCTACAAGGTCACCATTAACGACGGCATATCAACCCAAACAGTCAACACTTTCAAAGACACGCCCGAAGAAGTACTCGAACAGCAGGGCATAACTCTGGGCGAAAACGATTTTCTCGACACCTCCGCCTTTGTTAAAGGTGAAGATTCAACCCTCAACGTTTACCGCGCCTGCTCGGTAAGGATAAACGACGGCGATTTGTCTGAAATCTTTGTCGGCGTCAAAGACGTGGAAAAAACTCTTGCCCTCAACGGCATCACCTTAAACCCTAAAGATCAATTCGAACCCGCTCTTGACCAACTCGTATCCGAAGGTCTGAACATCTTTATACACAGAGCCTTCGGCGTGACGGTGGAAGCGGACGGTGAAAAAACCGAACTTGAAACCGCCGTGGGAACCGTTAAAGACGCCCTCAAAATGGCAGGTGTAACCCTTGGGGAAGATGATGAAACCAAGCCCCCCGCCGAAGAAAAACTTACCCCCGGTATGGTTGTCAAAGTTTTACGGGTTACTTATAAAGAACACACGGAGCGGGAAACGGTTCCCTTTGAAAAAGTCACCAAAAAGACCTCTGAAATGTACAGGGGAGAAAAAAAGGTAATTCAAAAGGGCGTTAAAGGCAAAAACGAAGTGGTTTATAAAGACAGAATTGTCAACGGAGTTTTTGAAAGCGCTGAAGTTATCTCCACAAAAGTTCTTGAAAAACCGGTTCAGCAAATCACTCTTGTCGGCACTCTGCGTAAAATAACCATCCGCTCGGGGAGTAAGCCCATCTCGCCCCTTCCCGTGCCGGCGGATATTAAACTCGGTCCCGACGGTCTTCCAACAAATTACACACGTATTGTTGACGGCACCGCAACGGCCTATTCCGGCGGAGGCGGCACCGCCTCGGGCAGACCCGCACAAACCGGCTATATTGCCGTCAATCCCAAGCAGTTTCCCTACGGCACCAGACTCTTTGTTGTTACCCTTGACGGCCAATATGTCTACGGCTATTGTATAGCGGCTGATACCGGCGGCTTTGCAAAAAGGAACAGCTGCACCATAGATGTTTATCTCGATACCTTTGATGACTGTTATGTCTGGGGCCGCCGCGGTGTGCGTATATATGTCCTCGACTAAGGCTCAATAGCTTTTAAGGAGCATTAAGGCCCTAAAACACAAAAAAGCCTTGGAACTGTTGCGGAAAACCGCAAAAGCAGTAGCCGGGGCTTCTTCTTTTTGGTAAAATATTGGTAAAATAATTGTGTTAAATGCCGGATAATCGGAGTATAATATTCATAGAAAGATTAACGGTATTTTTTATATCGATTAGGGAGTATTATGAAAAAGTCAAAAATACAGAAAATTGCTCTCTTTGCCATGATGGCCGCACTTACGGCGGTGAGTACTCTCTTTTTAAGAGTACCGGGGCTTGTGGCAAACGGTTATGTCAACTTCGGTGACACCCTGCTTATGCTTGCCGCTTTCCTTTTGGGACCTTTGGCGGGTTTTACCGCCGGTTCCCTTGGCAGCGCCTTGGCCGACCTTGTCTCCGGCTACGCGATTTATGCCCCGATAACTTTTATTGTTAAGGGCCTTGAGGGCCTTATCTGCGGCCTGATTTATAAAAAAATGAAGCGTAAATACGCCCTTTTGGCGGCGCTTCCCGCCGGCCTTTTTATGGTTTTCGGTTATTTTATAGGGGAAATCTTCCTATACGGTGTTGAGGGTGCGGTTGCAAGCATATTCGGCAATACGGTGCAAGGGGTAGTCAATGCTGTTTTAGCCGTATTATTAAACGAAGTCTTAAAAAAGACTCCGGTAAAATACCTGAACAACTGATTTTAAAAGAATATCATTCGGAGGTGCTCCGTGGAATCTTTACAAACAATAAAACAACAGGCAACTTTTGCTGCGGCGGAATTGCTTGAGAGGTCAAAACTTAAACCCGGTGACATCGTGATTGTCGGCTGTTCTTCCAGCGAAATTGCGGGCAGTACCATTGGTACCGACTCCAGACCGGAAGTGGGCGCGGCGGTTTATGAGGGCATAACGGAAGCCTTAAACCCCGCCGGCGTGTTTTTGGCCGCCCAGTGCTGTGAAAGGCTCAACCGTGCAATTATTATTGAACGGGCGGCGCTGCTCCCGGGTGCGGAGATTGTCAATGTTGTACCTCAGCCCAAAGCGGGCGGCTCTTTTGCCACCGCCGCATACAAAGGCTTTACAAATCCCGTTGCTTTGGAGGGAATTAAAGCCGATGCCGGCTTGGACATCGGCAGTACCCTCATCGGTATGCATTTAAAGACAGTGGCCGTCCCCATAAGGCTTGCCAATAACAGGGTGGGCAGTGCGGCGGTAATCGGTGTGCGCACCAGACCCAAGTATATAGGCGGCCCCTCCGCCCTTTATGACGAGTCGTTGCTGTAAATCTATCCCCGGACATACAAAAAGGCTGTGCAAAAAACAAACTTGCACAGCCTTTTAAATTTTATTTTTTTTACATTTCGTTTAATTCGACCTTGTTCCGGTCTTCCACAATTTTTCCGTCATGTATCCGTACTATTCTTCTGGCGGTTTCCGCTATATCGTTGTCGTGGGTAATCAGAATTACGGTGCGTCCTTCTTCGCTCAGTTCGTGCAGAACCCTCATGACTTCTACCCCGGAGCGGGAATCCAGGTTTCCCGTAGGCTCATCCGCCAGGATAATAGGCGGTCTGGCGGCTACGGCCCGGGCTATGGCGACCCTTTGCTGCTGCCCGCCTGAAAGTTCGGTTGGCAGATGCTTTTTTCGGTTTTCCAACCCCACTCTTTCCAGTGCCTCTTGGGAAAGTTTATGCCTTTCATCCGCCCTCATACCCCGGTAAACCAGGGGGAGTTCCACATTTTCCTGAGCCGTCAGGCTCGAAATAAGGTTGAAACCCTGAAATATGAAGCCTATCTGCTTATTGCGTATTTCGGACATCTCGTCATCGGTCAGATCTTTGGTGTCTTTGCCGTCTAAAAAGTAAGTTCCGCTGGTAGGTTCATCCAAAAGCCCCAACATATTCATAAGAGTGGATTTGCCCGAACCCGACTGACCGATTATGGCAACAAGTTCACCCCTGTCAATGGTCAGGCTCACGCCGTCGAGTGCCCGAACCTCATTTTCTCCCGGGTTATAGATCTTATACATATCCCGAACATCAATTAAATGTGCCATAATTCATTCCCTTTCTGACGCAACAGGGGAGGGGAGCACTATTTCCCCTCAGCCTCCCACGGAACCGTCCCAGGTGTCCACCTTTTTCGCTTTCATCTCTTTCTCGTCAAACCAGCGGGTGGTGACGGTTTTCGATTCTGTAAAGAACCGTACTCCGTCTTTGCCCAGGGTGTGCAAATCGCCGAAGAAAGAGCGTTTATGCCCGTTAAAGGGGAAGATGCCTACGGGTACAGGTATACCCACATTCACACCAACCATGCCGCCGTGAGTATTTCTGGCAAACTCTCTGGCATAGTAGCCGCTCTGGGTGAATATAACCGAGCCGTTTGCGAACTCGTTGGCGTTCATAAGCTCCAGCCCTTCTTCAAAGGTCTTAACCCGCTTAATGCAAAGCACGGGGCCGAAAATCTCTTTACTGCCTATACTCATTTCCGGAGTTACACGGTCAAATATTGTGGGGCCTAAATAAAAGCCCTTCTCATAACCGGGCACGGTTACGTTACGCCCGTCTAAAACAAGTTCCGCACCTTCTTCAACACCTTTTTCTATCCACTTTACCACGGACTGTCTGTGCGCATCCGTCACAAGGGGGCCCAAGGTGGACTCTTTATCGTAGGCCGGGCCCAACTTCAGCTCTTTTGCATATTTCACAAGCAGCCCGACAAGTTCATCGGCAATGCTTTCCTGCGCAACAATGACGGGTAAAGCCATACACCTTTCCCCCGCACAACCGAAGGATGAGTTGATAATTCCCCTTGCACTGCGCTCCAGGGCGGCATCTTCCAGCACAAGACCGTGGTTTTTCGCCTCGCACAGAGCCTGTACCCGCTTGCCGTTGGCGGCGGCGGTTTTGTATATATGCAGCCCCACACTTGTGGAACCTACAAAGCTGACACCCTTAACATCGGGGTGAGTTAAGAATATTTCGGCTTCATTACGGGAACAGGTCAAAATGTTCAGAACCCCGTCCGGTAAACCCGCCTCCTGCCAGAGTTCCGTCAGCCTGAGCGCCGTCATCGGTGTCATGGAAGCGGCCTTAATAACCATGGTATTGCCCGTTGCAATGCACAAAGGCGCCATCCAACCCATGGGAATCATTCCGGGGAAGTTAAAGGGCACGATTCCGGCAAAAACTCCCAGAGGCTCCCGGTACAAAACCGTGTCATAGCCGGAGGAAGTATCCATCAGACTTTCACCCAACATAAGGGAGGGGGCGCCGCAGGCAAATTCTACCGGTTCTTTTACCTTTAAAATGTCGCCTTTAGCTTCCGCCCAAACCTTACCGTGTTCTCTTGCCACCAAATCGGTCAGCTCATCCATATGTTCCTCAAGCAGATTGCGGAAATTATAGAGTACCTGAGTCCGCCTGAAAACGGGTACATCGGACCATGTTTTAAAAGCCTCTTTCGCTGCGGCTATTGCCCCTTCAACCTCGGCGGCCGTGCAGCGGGGAGCCTGCGCCAAAACCTCGCCGGTGCTGGGGTTAAAAACATCCATGTATTGGCCGGATTCGCTTTCAAGCCATTTCCCTCCGGAAAAATACTTCAGTTTACGGACTTCCTTCATTTTTCTACCTCAATTCTTTAAAAACTTATACTTTTTAGTAAATGTTAAGCCATTGCACCCGTTAAGTCAAGGCGGGAATTGTTAACTTTTTATCTTCTGAGGCAGTCAAAGAACATTTCGCACCGTTTTTTCGTAAAAATGGGATTGCAATAAGACTGACTAACCTCAACCGTTTCGTATTATGTTATACTATATATAATATATGGCATATTCCGGGCGGTAAAAAAATAGCCTGCAACGTGTAAAATGATGCAACAACTTGGTCAAATTCTTTCCCTGTACACTATATATAGTTCCGAACCGTTTTTTCTGCGATTTAATCAATTAATTATTTGTGCAATACATACAAAACGCAACCCCCTGCCTTATTAAAAACCCACAAAGAATTGTTCTCCGTTCTGTTTGCAGTTGACAAATATAGGCGGGGGAGGTATATTTATTATGATCTTAAATGTGGAGTTATGGGGTTAATTGTACCCAAAATGCTCTTAAGGGGCATAGAGGTATTCCCCGGTAAATGTATTTTATTCACATTAAATATTCTTGGGCTTTATGCTCTAAATGAATGGAGTGATGAAAAAGCGGGATTGATTTTGCCGGGCGGTTTGTTGCTGCCGCACGCCGGTAAAAATTAAAAAAAGCCGGCAACGTATCCACGGCGCAGTGTGCGCCAAAAGTATTTATTTTGTATCTATTTTATACGGAGGTGTATAGATTTGAAAAAAGCTAAAAGAATTCTCAGTTTTCTCATGGCGATTGTCATTATGTCTTCTGTTCTGAGTGTAGCGGCAAGCGCTAAGGCGGAATACAAAGACGCTGCTATCTCTCAGTATGACGACTTTGACAAACCCTCTTTCACCCTCAACCAGCTCAGTTCTATGGTCCTCGACTATGTGGACAAGATGCTGGCGGAAAAAAATGCGGACGGCTCACTGATAATTGACCTGTCCGTGCTGGGTGAACTTAACCTCGGCTCTATAGACAGTGCCCTTGACGGCATTTATGGCCTGCTCAACGGGGCGGCGTTTACAATGTTTAAAGGTCTGTTGGGCGACCTCAAAGACCTTAAGAAGGATGCAATAGCTTCCGCCCGCCGCAGGAGTACACCTGCCGCTACGGCCGACTTGAATGTTATCAGGTCCCTCATCCAGTTCCTCAGCGACAACAGGGCTATCCTCAGCAAGGTGGTTGACGGCTCCCTTAACATGGGTATCGCCAACTCATTTGTTGACCTGAGCGAAATCAATGTTAACCAAATGATTAAAGAAGCGCTTTTTGAGGCTGCCTATCCGGATACTCCGGTTCCCGAACCTGTCACCCAAACCGTGGACGAATTGGTTCAGGCGCTCATTGACGGTCTTATTGCCGAAAATCTTCCCGGACTTGCCGGCAAGATTGATTTTGCCAACAGCACTGCGATGGCATACGATTTTATCGACAACCTGCTCGTTGATGCTTACAACGGTGTTCTTGTAGATCTTTTGAACACGGACGTTAAAAAGATTATCAGAGAACTCTGCGGTGTTGTCTATGACCCCAACAATCCGGACGACCCCGGTGATGAGTCCAACCTAAACGAATATGCCCAGGTGCTTAATATTAATTATGTTGTACCCGAGATTGTTTTACCTGCCGGAACCACCTTTATCGCCAACCTCAATAATATTCTGGCTGAGCTTGTGAGCGTCATGACGGTCAACTACACCGCTTGGGTTGCGGGCGACAACTCCAACCTGTTGGGCAATGTTGCCGCTGCCGCCAAATATGTTCTTGCTCTTACAGACAGTTCGTTCTTTGCGCCCTATGTGGCTAAAGCCACTGCAGCCGAACTCAATGCCATGAGCAACCAGCAGCTCTTTGCTTATGTGGTGCGCTCCGGTCTCAACACCGGTGTTGACAACATGAACATCCCCGCCTCTGCGGACACTCTTACAAAAGTCGCCTGGTATGCGGTCAGAGAAGTTATGGCAAACCTCGTTCCTCAGTTTGATTACTCCGCACAGCCCATGACTCTTGACGGCGTTCTGTTCATGCTTGCCGACCTTATCGTTTATGCTCTTAACAAAGCAGCCGACCTTAACCCGAATGCGGGTGTGTTGCCGGGCGAAGGTCTTTTGGCTTACGGTCAGGGTCTTGACGCCACCCTCTTGGCGGCCGTTGACTATATCCGTATAAACTACGGCGGCCTTCTTAACCTTACCTTAAGCACTACCGATGCGTTTGCGGCTCTGGATACAATCATCTTCTCCATCATCCAAACTAACTGGTTGCCTGCCTCAGTTAACGGGAGTACCCGGGAACTTATTATCAACCGCCTCCTTAGGGATATCCTTGAACTGAACATCGACAATGTTCTGGCTCTGTTTGAGCGCAGGGCCGACTCCGAACTCAACAGCAAAACCTTTAAGAAGATTCTTGTTGATGTTGTTGCACGCTTAATAAATATTATATTCCCCAATGCAATGCAGCTGACCTACACATCTCTCGAACAGGCGCTGAGCAATGCGGAACTTAAAGGCGTTGTGGAGCGGCTGTTGCTTGCTCTCAATAACCGCAAAGACCAAATTCTGCCGGCCCTTCTGCCCGTTCTTGCCGAAATGATGGATTTGAGTATTCCTCAACAGTTTGAAGCGCCTGAAATTAAACTCCCCAGGCAGATAGGTTCAGCTACGACCTTTACAATCAGTAACGAGTCAATGGGTCTTAATACCGCCTTTACTGACAAAGACGGGAACTTCGCTCAGGACAGTCTCTATAAAATCCAGATTGTCTCTTTAACCTCCAGTCTTCCCGCTATCAATCTGTCCAACCTGGCAGGCACCGTTATTAACGGCGGTGACTCCGTCAACTGTAACGTAAGCGGTACCTTTACTGCAAACTCTCTCCTCATGGTGGAGATGACCTATGATGTTTATACCGAACTCGGCACCAAACTTACCGAATTCCCCTTGACCACCCGTGCCTTTGCCTATATCTCCGCTGCTGTGGATGACGGTGCCCAGTATCAAACTATCGCCTCGGGCAATAACAATAAACACTCCATGGTTTACAGAAGCCTTTATGTCAACCAAAACGCTTCTATGAAGTCTTTGGAAGGCTTACAGGCAGGCGTTAAACGTGAATCCGCCACTATCGCTCCGGATGCCACGGTTTCCCGTACGGCGGCTACCGTGAACGCCGCTCTTGCAGGTGTAACTCCCGCTCCTTTTACCAACATAACCACCACTAAGGACGGCGGTTCCTGGTACTTCGGCCTTTATTCCGTAGCTGACGGTGCCGAGCGCCCCGCTGACGGTGCCTATTCCTCCACATTCACCTTTAATGCCACCAGAACTCAAAGTCTTGGCGGCAGCACTGCGACTTTCGCATTGCTGAACAAGAGCTATGTTGTATTCTATAACGACTATGATTTGCCCGGTCTATTTAACAGTGAACTTAACAAACGCCGTGAGCAATCCAACTATTATGGTGATATTGAGTGGAATGATTACATTCAAGCCATGACTGCGGCCATGTCCCTTGTTTACAGGCCCAGGCAGGCATCCACCTTTATGACTCAGGTGGCACCCGCTTTCTTGCCGACCAAGGACGCTCTGGTTCATGCTATTGAAGACCTTGAAGCTACTGCAAAACCCTCCAGCGTTGACGGTCTGCGTGTTGCTATCGATGCTTTCCGTCCCGATAATACGGGTAAAGAGTGGGATGACCCCGCCTTCAAATACTTCGGCGAAGCCGATTTTGTTTACTACAACTACGCCAAGTTTGAGGATGAAGAAGGCAGAGCCGTAGGTATCTGGGATTCCCAGCAGCAAGAAGAACCGCCCGTTGTTCTCCCTGCGGATGTTGCTTATGCTCTCCATCGCTTGAACCTCTACGGCAGCAGGCTTGTCAGCGTTCAGGCTACCAAGGCCCGTCTGGCAGAGGCAATCGCATTTGTAGGCAACCCGGATGAAAGTCTCTATACCCCCGCATCCTGGGCAGACTTTGCCCGTGCCAAAGCGTTTGCGGTAGCCGTAAATGCTGAAGATCCCGCACCCAAGGATGCCAACGGTTGGTACGTATTGCGCCAGTCCAAGGTGGACAAAGCACGCTTCAATCTGGTTACCGCTTACAAAAAGCTTCTTCGCATCGCTGACTATACTCAGTTGGATGCCTACATTGCGGAAGCGCAGACAAAAGTTGAAGACGAGTGGACTCCCGATACCTGGGCAGCCCTTCAGGTAGCGCTTACCGCTGCCACCGATGTTGTTCGCAACATGTCGGCAACCCTTGCAAACCAAGCCATCATTGATGCGGCAGCTGCCGCTCTGCGTGCAGCCATTGACGCCCTTGAGGCGGCAGGCGACCCGATATTGGCGGCTCCCGGATTTGCTACTCTTATCGACTTGGTTGATGGTTGGGTTTACGGCCTTACTTCCGGCTTGGTTGATGTTTCAGCAGTTGCCGGCCCCGGTTATACCGTAACTTTCCACAACGGTTCCGGAGGCTCCGGTACCGGTTCCTACTTCAGGTCTGTTCGCAACTCCGATCCCTCTGTTGTGCGCGATTTTGTCAACATCGTATTCGGTGACATCAACGGTGACGGCAACATCGATTCCTTGGATTCTGCCCTTACATCTGACTATGAAAATTTCTTCATCAGCTGGGATGATCCTTCCGAGGAATGCTTCAGGTATGCTGCCGATGCCAATGCCGACTATAACATCGACTCTATGGACGGCGCCCTGATTGTTGACGAAGAAAACTTCATGAGCGAAATCGACCAATTCACCAGCAGAGGTTTCTAATTTAATTTTCTCCCGCGGGGCGGAAGTTATCTTCCGCCCCGCCGATAAGCAAAAAATCAATAGGGGAGGCATTGTCTTAAATGAGCAAAACTCTAAAAACATTTTCCGTTATTTTGGCTGTTGCCCTTGCCCTCAGCTTTATGAGCTTCGGCACTATGGCGGCAGGCGTACCCAACGGTGATGAGTTCATGCAGGTGGCCCTCGGTGTTGATCCTACGGAGGGCTATCAGGGCGATTATGTGACTGTCAGCCTGAATATCAGGAACAATTATTATGCCACTTCGCTGCGCTTCCCCGTGTTGTTTTCAAAAGATATTTTTGAAATTGATGAGCCCGCTCTTGACCTGCAAAAAAGCGGGCAGCTGTTGTCCGTTACGGGCAACCTTTCGGCTAATCTTAGCCAGAATCCGGCGTTTTTCCCCGCCGGATATTCATCGGAAGATTACGGCGTTGTTCTGGTACAATGGACCGGAACTGTCAACGGCGGTATGCTCGGCTGCTTAAACCAGCCGGACGGCGGTGTCTGTATAAGCTTTCGGCTTAAAGTCGCCCCCACAGCGGCCGGTACCGGTACCGTGCTTATACCTTCCGAATCCAACCTGTTTTATTATCAGGCTATGAATAATCCGGCAGACGGCAATACCGTGTATGTGATGAACCCGGAAAGCTTGGCATTTCATTTCTATCCCGCAAGCTTTAATACGTTGGGGGTTCCTCCGGGAATAGCTCCTTATCCGGGCTCCACAACCGTCATTGACCGTACAAATTTCTTTATTTACGGCCTTGATATCGGCTTGTTAGATCTTGACGACCATGTTCAGCCCGTAGGCGGCGCCGTGCTTGAAGTTGTCAAATCCGGCGGCGTTGTTTGCGGCACCGGATCCGTTGTCTATGTAAAGTATAACAACGAAGTTCTGGAAGTTTATCGTGTTGTTATTTTCGGCGATGTTACCGGCGACAGCTTGATTGACTCTATGGATTCTGCAAATATGGCAGACTACGAAAACTTTCTTTTAGACTGGGATCCCGTTCAGGATGCCGCTCTCTTACGTGCCGGTGACGTCAACGGTGACGGAGTAGTTGATTCTATGGACTCTGCGATTATTGTTGACTATGAGAACTACCTTGTCGATATAAATCAGGTCACCGGTTTGACGGCCTGACTTGTGCCGTAAAGGTACAACCCTGTGCTTTATCGTACAGTGTACGTTTACAGATATATAAATAATAAGGAGGCTTATTTAATGAAAAAAACAAAAAAAATTCTCGGCATTCTCCTTTCCTTGGCTCTGCTTCTTAACTTCGTGCCTTTGACTGCTCTTGCAGAACCTGATCCCGGCTCGCCTGAGGCTATTTATGCTACAGTTGAGTTGCAAGTGGGTTGGTATGCTGACGGAGTATTCACCCCCCTTGCTCAGGGCGAAACTATCGATCAAGGCGAGATTCTGACAGTTCGCGTTCTTCCCAGGTCAAACTACTTGGTTGGTCCGTCATGCTACCCGTTGATGTTTGACAGCACAGCCTTTGCGTTCGTCGGCACCCCTTCCGATAGGAATTCTTTCCTTGTGAATTCTGCGAACTATTATTACAATCAAACATGTGTAAGTTATGCCTCTTCACAGATTCCCACAAGAGCATGGCCTACCGGCATAGTTCCTGCAGATCAGATGGCAAATTACACCGCCGTTAAGGTTAACTTCCAGGCCAATACCAATTCCGCCAATGGCGGTTACCCCAACGTGCTTGACGGAACCTGGCTCTTCCAGTTCGGCCTTCAAGCAACTAAGAACATTGTGTATGGTACCAATGCCCGCATCTGGACACATGAAACCTGGTTCCGTGACCCGTCTCGACCCAGTGCTCAGGGTTATATTCCTAAAGTCTTGGAAGGCCAGTTATCAAGTTCCGGATCAAATAACTACTACTTTGATTATGATTTTTCACAAAATTCCGATTACCTGCTTGCTACCGAACCGATGGCACAAAGCACAATCACCTTTGATACCGCCGGCGGCAACGAAATTAACCCGATTACGGGTAATGTCGGTGATCCCGTAACAGCACCCGCCGACCCAGTAAAAGAAGGCTTCACCTTCCTCGGTTGGGACCCCCAGATTCCCGATACTTTCCCGGCGGATGATTTGACTGTCATTGCGCAGTGGAACCTCAACAGCTACAATCTTACCTTTGATGCCAACGGCGGCGAAGGCGGCACCGGTCCGACTCCCACAGAGTTCGGCGCCGCAATAACCGCTCCCGTAGTAACAAAGGAAGGCCATACTTTTGTTGCTTGGGAACCCGCTGTTCCTCCCACCATGCCTGCTGCGGATTCCGTCTATAAGGCAACATGGCAAATTAATCAGTACACTGTCAGCTTTGACTCCAACGGCGGCAGTGATGTAGATTCTATTACTCAGGATTACGGTACGGCAATAACTGCCCCCGCAGAACCGACTAAGGAAGGCTTTACCTTCATAGGCTGGCAACCCGAAGTTCCTGCTACGATGCCTGCTGAAAACACTGAATGTGTTGCACAATGGGAAGCTATCCCCACAAGCACAATCACCTTTGATACCGCCGGCGGCAATGAAATTGACCCGATTACGGGCTATGTCGGTACTCCTGTAACCGCGCCCGCCGACCCGGTAAAAGACGGCTTCAACTTCATAGGTTGGGACCCCCAGATTCCTGCTACTTTCCCGGAAGATGATCTTACCGTAGTTGCACAGTGGGAAGCTGTTCCCGTACCTCAGAGCACAATTACCTTTGATACCGCCGGCGGCAACGAGATTGACCCGATAACGGGCAATGTCGGTGATCCCGTAACTGCACCCGCCGACCCGGTAAAAGACGGCTTCAACTTCATCGGTTGGGACCCCCAGATTCCTGCTACTTTCCCGGAAGATGATCTTACCGTAGTTGCACAGTGGGAAGCTGTTCCCGTACCTCAGAGCACAATCACCTTTGATACCGCCGGCGGCAACGAGATTGACCCGATAACGGGCAATGTCGGTGATCCCGTAACTGCACCCGCCGACCCGGTAAAAGACGGCTTCAACTTCATCGGTTGGGACCCCCAGATTCCTGCTACTTTCCCGGAAGATGATCTTACCGTAGTTGCACAGTGGGAAGCTGTTCCCGTACCTCAGAGCACAATCACCTTTGATACCGCCGGCGGCAACGAGATTGACCCGATAACGGGCAATGTCGGTGATTCCGTAACTGCACCCGCTGACCCGGTAAAAGACGGCTTCAACTTCATCGGTTGGGACCCCCAGATTCCCGCTACCTTCCCGGAGGATGACCTTACCGTTGTTGCACAGTGGGAAGCTGTTCCCGTACCTCAGAGCACAATCACCTTTGATACCGACGGCGGCAACGAGATTGACCCGATAACGGGCAATGTCGGTGATCCCGTAACTGCACCCGCTGACCCGGTAAAAGACGGCTTCAACTTCATGGGTTGGGAACCCCGGATTCCCGATACTTTCCCGGCAGATGATCTTACCGTTGTTGCACAGTGGGAAGAAGATTACATACCTCAGAGCACAATCACCTTTGATACCGACGGCGGCAACGAGATTGACCCGATAACGGGCAATGTCGGTGATCCCGTAACTGCACCCGCCGACCCGGTAAAAGACGGCTTTAACTTCATGGGTTGGGAACCCCGGATTCCCGATACTTTCCCGGAAGATGATCTTACCGTAGTTGCACAGTGGGAAGAAATTCCCGCACCTCCTCAGAGCACAATTACCTTTGATACCGCCGGCGGCAACGAGATTGACCCGATAACGGGTGAAGTCGGTTCTCCCGTAACTGCGCCCGCCGACCCGGTAAAAGACGGCTTTAACTTCATGGGTTGGGAACCCCGGATCCCCGATACTTTCCCGGAAGATGATCTTACCGTAGTTGCACAGTGGGAAGAAATTCCCGCACCTCCTCAGAGCACAATTACCTTTGATACCGCCGGCGGCAACGAGATTGACCCGATAACGGGCAATGTCGGTGATCCCGTAACTGCGCCCGCCGACCCGGTAAAAGACGGCTTTAACTTCATGGGTTGGGAACCCCAGATTCCCGATACTTTCCCGGAAGACGACCTTACCGTAGTTGCACAGTGGGAAGAAATTCCCGCACCTCCTCAGAGCACAATTACCTTTGATACCGCCGGCGGCAACGAGATTGACCCGATAACGGGTGAAGTCGGTTCTCCTGTAACTGCGCCCGCCGACCCGGTAAAAGACGGCTTTAACTTCATGGGTTGGGAACCCCAGATTCCCGCTACTTTCCCCGCAGATGACCTTACCGTAGTTGCTCAGTGGGAAGAAAAACCTGTGCTTCAAGTCAAGATTACATTCTTAGTTGACGGTATGGAATATGACGTTCTTGAAGGCGATTCCGGTACAGCGGTAACTCCGCCCGCCAATCCGACAAAATCGGGCTATGTTTTCGCCGGTTGGTCACCTGCAGTTCCCGCTAACTTCCCTGATGAAGACCTGACTGTCGAGGCCCAATGGATTCTCCTCGGCGATGTAAACAACGACGGAGTTGTAAATTCCTATGATGCTCTTGCGGTACTCAGACACAGTACAGGCGAAGCGCTCCTGGATGAACCCTATGCTACTGCCGGCGATGTCAACGGAGACGGCAAACTCTCTTCTCTTGACGCCTTGATGATTCTCCACTACGTTTCCGGTAAGCTTCCCGAGTTCCCGGCAGCATAATCTTTTGCACACGGGGCTTGGCCCGGCCGTAAGAATGGGCCAAGCCCCTTATATGGTAAGATACCAAATTTAATATGTCGGAGGTACTGTATGAGTAAATTTAGAAAACTGTTTTCTGTTCTTCTGAGTGTTGCCATGCTTTTGAGCATGACAGCACTCCCCATCACAACTCATGCCCAAGATGAAATCGAAATTTCCATCTCGGATTACACCGTTTCTGAAGGTGAAGAGTTTGTGGTTTCCCTTAACATCACACCCAATGCGAATATCGGTGTACTTGATGTTAAAATCAGTTTTGACAAAACAAAACTTCAGTATGTAAGTTATGCCAACGGACCTGCCTCTTTGGGCGGTATGCTCGTGTACAATCCCACCCATGAGTCGAGTTCCGGCGACACTCAAGTCGGTTACATGAGCTTTATTCATGCGACCGGTGCTAATACCGGCGGTTCTATGCTGAATGTTACGTTCAAGGTTTTGTCCGGCTGGACAGGTTCAACTCCCCTTGGCCTTGAATTGGTTGACATCTGTGACCCCGGATTTGGCGACTTAACTTACATCTTGACAAGCGGCAAAGCCACAGTTAAAGCACCTGCCGATCCTGTAACGCTCAGTTTCGATTCAGATGGCGGCACCGCTGTGGACGACCTCGTAGGTTTCCCCGGCGACCCTGTTACCCCGCCTGCACCGCCGACGAAGCCCGGTTTTAATTTCTTCAATTGGAACCCGCCGCTTCCTGCGGAATTCCCCGATGCCGATGCGACTTTCACGGCAATTTGGTCTCGTGCCGAAGCCAAGCTTTCTCTTACCGAAGGCTCCGGTTTTGCCGGTGATGTTGTTGAGATTCAAGCCGTTATACCTGTAAACCTCTTCCTTGCCGCTGCAAATTTTGATGTTGCTTTTGACAACACCAAACTTGAATTTGTCAGTGCGGAAGCCGGTTCTCTTATCGGAGGCGGTATCTTCTCATCTAATCTTGCCAATCCTACCACCGTTAAAATCGGTCTTGCCGTTGACGGCGGTATATTGGCAGCCGGAGATATTGCGGTTCTTAAATTTAAGATTTTATCAGGCTGGACCGGTGATACTCCTCTTACCATTTATACCATTGACACTTTTGTAGACGATAACTATGAATTTCTGGATGTTATTACTGAAGACGGAAAAATAACCAGCAAATCTGCACCTACCGGTACAATCAATTTTGATACCGCCGGCGGCACGCCTATTGCACCTATGACGGGCAATGTGGGTGCCCCTGTAACACCCCCCGCTGACCCGACAAAAGAAGGTTTTGTATTCAAAGGCTGGGAGCCTGATATTCCCACAACCTACCCTGCCGGCAGCATAACCGTTGTGGCTCAGTGGAACCCCGTCACAAAAATCACCTTTGATACAAAGGGCGGTTCCGCGATTGCTCCCATTTCCGGCGAAGCCGGCACTGCCGTAACGGCTCCTGCCGACCCTGTAAAACCCGGCTATACTTTCAACGGCTGGGAACCCGGCATTCCTACCACTTTCCCCGATGAGAATATGACAGTTGTGGCAAAGTGGACCAAGGATGCGGTTTTATTTACGGTTTCCAGTGCAAGCGGTATCCTCGGCGATACTGTCGAAATTACCGTTTCGGTTTCCGCCAACTCTGATATTGCCGCAGCCGACCTTTTCGTCGCTTTCAACAACACAAAACTCGAATATGTCAGCGGCGCTGCGGGTGACGCAGTCGGTGCCGGCACCATTTCCTCCATCAATCCTCAACCTGCCGTTGGCGACACCACTGAAATTATGCAAGCTTTAGCCAGCGACCCGGTAATTACCGCAGGCGGCAGCCTCATGGTCTTGAAATTCAAGATCCTTGACGGTTGGTACGGAGTAACTCCGCTTACTTTAACTGTTGGCCAGATTGTTGACGAGTTTTATGAGACAATGGACTACGGTATTTCAAACGGCTCAATCACCTGTCAGTCCAGCACTATTACCTTTGATACCGACGGCGGCAGCGCAATTGCTCCGATAACAGGTGCTGTTGGTTCTTCTGTGACGGCTCCTGCCGAGCCGACAAAGGAAGGCTTCACTTTCGCAGGTTGGGACCCCGATATTCCCGCAACCTTCCCCCCAGATGACCTTACCGTTGTTGCTCAGTGGACGCCTATCCCCAAGACCACAATCACCTTCTGGCTTGAAGAAGATTCCCCGGCACCCTATGCGTCACTTACAGGTAATGTCGGTTCAGATGTAACCCCGCCGGCCGATCCGACAAAAGAAGGCAACACTTTCCTCGGTTGGGATCCTGATGTTCCTCCCACTTTCCCGGCAGAAGACCTGGATGTTGTTGCTCAGTGGCAAGTAAACAGCTACAACCTGACCTTTGACGCCAACGGCGGCGAAGGCGGCACAGGCCCGACACTTACCGAGTTCGGCGCAGCAATAACCGCTCCCGTGGTAACCAGATACGGCTATACTTTCGTAGGTTGGGATCCCGAAGTGCCCGCTACCATGCCTGCAGCGGACTCCACCTATACGGCACAGTGGCAAGAACTGCCCAAGACCACAATCACCTTTGATACTGACGGCGGCAACACAATTGACCCGATTACGGGCTATATCGGTTCTCCTGTAACGGCTCCTGCCGACCCGACAAAAGAAGGCAATACTTTTGTTTCTTGGGCCCCCGAGATTCCCGATACCTTCCCCGCAGATGACCTTACCGTTGTTGCTCAGTGGCAGGTTAATACCTACAAACTGACCTTTGACGCTAACGGCGGCGAAGGCGGTACCGGCCCGACAGATACCGCATTCGGTGCGGAAATAACCGCTCCCGTGGTAACCAGATACGGCTATACTTTCACAGGTTGGGAACCCGAAGTGCCCGCCACCATGCCTGCAGCGGACTCCACCTATACGGCCCAGTGGCAAGCATTGCCTCAGACCACAATCACCTTTGATACTGACGGCGGCAACACAATTGACCCGATTACGGGCTATGTCGGTTATCCTGTAACCGCTCCTGCCGACCCGACAAAAGAAGGTAATACTTTCACAGGTTGGGAACCCGAGATTCCCGCAAACTTCCCTGCAGATGACCTTACCGTTGTTGCTCAGTGGCAGGTTAATACCTATAAACTGACCTTTGATGCTAACGGCGGCGTAGGCGGCACCGGCCCGACAGATACCGCATTCGGTGCGGAAATAACTGCTCCCGTGGTAACCAGATACGGCTATACTTTCACAGGTTGGGAACCCGAAGTGCCCGCTACCATGCCTGCAGCGGACTCCACCTATACGGCACAGTGGCAAGAACTGCCCAAGACCACAATCACCTTTGATACTGACGGCGGCAACACAATTGACCCGATTACGGGCTATGTCGGTTATCCTGTAACCGCACCTGCCGACCCGACAAAAGAAGGCAATACTTTCACAGGTTGGGAACCCGAGATTCCTGCCGCTTTCCCCGCAGATGATCTTACCGTAAAAGCTCAGTGGCAGGTCAATACCTACAAACTGACCTTTGATGCCAACGGCGGCGTAGGCGGCACCGGCCCGACAGATGTTGAGTTCGGCGCAGCAATTACTGCTCCTACAGTAACGAGAGAGGGCTATACCTTCACAGGTTGGGAGCCCGAAGTGCCCGCTACCATGCCTGCTGCAGACTCCACCTATACGGCCCAGTGGCAAGAACTGCCCAAGACCACAATCACCTTTGATACTGACGGCGGCAGCACAATTGACCCGATTACGGGCTATGTCGGTTCCCCTGTAACCGCACCCGCCGACCCGACAAAAGAAGGCAATACTTTCACAGGTTGGGAACCCGAGATTCCGGCTGCTTTCCCCGCAGATGATCTTACTGTAAAAGCTCAGTGGCAGGTCAATACCTACAAACTGACCTTTGATGCCAACGGCGGCGTAGGCGGCACCGGCCCGACAGATGTTGAGTTCGGCGCAGCAATCACTGCTCCTACAGTAACGAGAGAGGGCTACACCTTCGCGGGTTGGACCCCTGATGTTCCTGCTACGATGCCTGCTGCAGACTCCGTCTATACGGCACAGTGGACTGTAAACAGCTACAACCTGACCTTTGACGCCAACGGCGGCGAAGGCGGCACAGGCCCGACACTTACCGAGTTCGGCGCAGCAATCACTGCTCCTACGGTAACAAGAGAAGGCTACACCTTCACAGGTTGGACCCCCGATGTACCCGCTACGATGCCTGCTGCAGACTCCGTCTATACGGCACAGTGGGCTGTAAACAGCTACAACCTGACCTTTGATGCCAACGGCGGCGAAGGCGGCACAGGCCCGACACTTACCGAGTTCGGCGCAGCAATCACTGCTCCTACGGTAACAAGAGAAGGCTATAATTTCGTACGTTGGGAACCTGATGTACCCGCTACTATGCCTGCTGCAGACTCCACCTATACGGCTGTTTGGGAAGCAATCCCCACAAGCACGATTACCTTTGATACCGACGGCGGCAGCGCAATTGACCCGATTACCGGCTATGTCGGTTCTCCCGTAACGGCTCCCGCTGACCCGGTCAAAGAAGGCTTCACTTTCGCAGGTTGGGAACCGGCTATTCCTGATACCTTCCCAAATGATGACCTCACCGTGAAAGCTAAGTGGGAAGCTGTTCCTACAAGCACAATCACCTTTGATACCGACGGCGGCAGCGCAATTGACCCGATTACCGGCTATGTCGGTTCTCCCGTAACGGCTCCCGCTGACCCGGTCAAAGAAGGCTTCACTTTCAAAGGTTGGGAACCCGAGATTCCTGAAAACTTCCCAGCAGAAGATCTTACAGTAGTTGCTCAGTGGGAAGAAATTCTTACGAGTACGATTACCTTTGATACTGATGGCGGCAACGAAATTGACCCGATTACGGGTGAAGTCGGTACTCCTGTAACGGCTCCTGAAGATCCGGTCAAGGAAGGCTTTACTTTCGTAGGTTGGGAACCCGAGATCCCTGAAACCTTCCCTGCAGAAGACCTCACCGTAAAAGCGATGTGGGAAGAAGATATTCCCGAGAGCACAATCACATTCCTGGTTGACGGTGAAGAGTATGCCGTTATCACCGGTGAAGTCGGCTCGGCAGTAACAATGCCCGCCGATCCGGAAAAAGAAGGCTATACCTTCATTGGTTGGGATCCTGAAGTTCCCGGAACCTTCCCCGAAGAAGACCTCACCGTAGAAGCAGTGTTTGAAGAGATTGTTCCCGATAAAGAAAGCACAATCAAATTCATCGTTGACGGTGAAGAGTATGCCGCTATTACCGGCAAGGTCGGCTCTGCAGTAACAATGCCTGCCGATCCGGAAAAAGAAGGCTATAGCTTCCTCGGTTGGGAACCTGAAGTTCCCGGAACCTTCCCCGAAGAAGACTTGACCGTTGTCGCCCAATGGGAGAAGAAAGCCGATGTACCCGATACCGGCTCTGACAACGCCCTTGGCCTGACAGTGTTCGCACTCTTCTCCGCTGCGGCTGCAGCAGCCTTCGTCACCCGGAAGAAGAAAGAAGACTGATTCTCCCCGAGTGATTTAGGTCAAAAAACGGACCGTTAAGGTGTCCAAGCAGAACAAACCGGCCGCAGGAGGCGAAAGCTTCCTGCGGCCTTGGTTTGCAACCGATAAAATTAATCTTCCCTATCTCATAATGGCTGAGCTTACATCATTAATCGTTTCCCTGTGCTTTTTTAGTGAATAATAACAACTTTCCGAATTCCCCAAATACTTGAGTTTGGTTTGTCTCTTTGGTATAATGACAACCGTGTTTAAATAACTGAAAAGGAGCCTTAAATTATGCCGATGTTTGCAGCCCTTGCCCTGTTTTTACTGACCTATGCCGCCCTGTTGCTTTTACCTAAGTATAGAGCATACATCGCTTTGGGTGTGGCGGCAATTTTCGCCGTTACCCGAACAATGTCTATTGAAAAACTCTTTACCTTGGAATGGGTGGACAACTGGAACGTTCTTCTGATGATATTGGGTACCATGGGTGTTGTGGCGCTGTTTATCGAGTCCAAAATACCCGCCCTTTTAGCCGACCTTATAATAGACCGTATGCCCAACGTTAAGTGGGCAACCGTTGTTCTTGCCTTATTTGCCGGTCTTATTTCCGCTTTCGTGGATAATGTGGCTACCGTGCTCATGGTGGCTCCCGTTGCCGTAACGGTTGCCAAAAAACTTAAAATTTCGCCTGTAAATATGATTATCTCGATTGCAATCTCGTCAAACTTACAGGGCGCCGCCACCCTTGTTGGGGACACCACCTCCATTCTTTTGGGCGCCGAGGCAAACATGAACTTCAACGACTTCTTCTTTTATCAGGGCAAGCCCGGTCTCTTCTGGGTCTGTCAGGTCGGCGCTATTGTTTCGGGACTTGTTTTGCTTTGGGTTTTCAGAAAAGATAATCAGCCCATTCATATGGACGAAAAAACAAAAGTTACCGATTATCTGCCCAGCGTTTTAATGGTAGGGACCGTTGTTCTGCTTATCTTCGCTTCCTTCCTGCCTGAGAAGATTAAAGACACTCTGCCTGTCAACGGCATAATCTGTGTTTCCCTCTTCCTTATCGGACTTTTCCGTAACCTGATAACCAGGAGAGGTATCAAGTCGATTGTTCAGGAGTTGGACGGCTTTACCCTCCTTTTACTGTTCGGCCTGTTTATCATCATCGGCGGTATTGAAGAAGTAGGCATTATCAAAAAAATAAGTGAGATTATTCAAAACGTAAGCGGCGGCAACGTCTTTGTTATATTTACAGTCCTCGTCTGGCTGTCTGTTGCCCTCTCCGCAGTTATCGACAATATTCCTTATGTCATGACCATGTTGCCCGTTGTTACTGAAATTGCTACTGCTCTAGAGGTTGACCCCACCGTGCTTTACTTCGGCCTGGTTGTCGGCGCTACCCTCGGCGGCAACATAACCCCCATCGGCGCTTCCGCAAACATCACGGGTATCGGCATCTTACGCAAAGAAGGCTACGAGGTTAAGGCGGGAACATTTATGCGCATCAGCGTGCCCTTTACTCTATCCGCCGTAATAACCGGCTACATTATGGTTTGGCTTTTATTCAAACCCGCCGGCGTACCGTTCTTCGGTTGATGACGCTCTGCGTTAAAAACTGACAATTAATACAACAAAGCAGGGGACGATGTCCGCATCATCCCGTGTAATAAAATCGACCTATAAACAAGAATGCAGAAGCTGTAGCAAAATACAGCCTCTGTATTTTTATTTTCACAGATTATTAAAAGGCAAGGTAGAACATATATAAGCCTATAAGGGCAATCACTGCGCCCATGATTATCCGCAAAGCAAGGCTCACCTTGCCGTAGCCCTCACTGGAGGAAAGTTTTTTAACAAAGCCCACGGATGTTCCCGCTACAAGTACCAGACTGCTGTTGCCCAGTGAGTAAAGCAATAAAAGAACAATTCCCAAAAGAATTTTGCCCTCTTTTGCTACAAAGGCCAAAAGCACCACAAGGACCGGAGTGGAGCAGGGGGAGGCGAACAGACCGCCTAAAATTCCGGCTAAAAAGGCTCCGGCAAAGCCGCGCTTTTTATTCTTGCTCAGTGCATTGGTAGAGGGAATAAAGTTAAAAATTTCCCAGGTTTGCAATGCCATCAGCAACATTAAAATGCCCAGAATAATGTACCACCAGGAGCCTGTTCCCGTTAAAAACCTGCCCAAAAACGAAGCGGCAACCCCTAAGGAGGTAAAAGATACCGCCATACCCGCTGCAAATGTGGCGGAAAGTAAAAAGGCTTTCTTTGTGTCTCTCTGCCCCGTGCCGCCCACAAAACCGATTACAAGTGGAACGGAAGAAAGGGAGCAGGGGGTGAGGGAGGTAAGTACCCCCGCAAGCAGAGCCAAAAGGGGAGCCAGCCAAAGGTTGGCCGATATTGTTGAAGATAGAGTGCTTAGCCACTCATTAATCTGCTGCTGCATTTTTCATACCCATTTCTTTAAGCACTTGCATTAATACTTCTTTACCCATTATCCCTGCGTGCATAGTGTGGGTTACTTCCTTACCGTCCGGACCGCCATACACATAATACATGTTGTACTTTTTTGCATCCAGAGGCTTGTAGGGTGTTCCGTCGGCATTTATGAAATTCTGTGCCGGCAAGCTCGGAAAAGTGAAAAGTTCTGTCGTTTTCGGGTTTTTCTCCGCATCAACTGAAAGAATGATTGCCCTGCCTTCAAGTTCGCTGTAAAGCTCTTTCAGAATAGCCCTCTGCTGCTGGCAGGTGGGTTCCCAGTCCTGCCCGATTCCGATAATTATGGGCAAACCGTAACTTTTGAGCTTTTCAATATCAAGTTTATCTCCGGTCAGCTGAAAGGCCAAATCCGAGTTCTCATTCCCGCCGTTGGGCTTATCGGCCAAAAACTTAACCCCTAATATTACTCCTGCCAAGACAACAGCGGCAACGATGATAATAATCGGAACTGTCTTGTTGCTTGACTTTTTATCTGTTTTTTTAACCGTTTTTTTTGTTTTCATTTAGTAACCTCCAGTTTATTAACCTGATTATCAATAACCGTGCAGGTGTAAAAACTGCGGGAAAGAACCTGTTTTATTTCATACCCATTTCCGCAAGCATTTCCAACATATCGTTTTTGCTGAGTACGCCCGTATGGGTTGAGTAGAGCAGGTTGCCTCCGGCACCATACACCGGTTCTATATTATACTTTCCGGAGTCGGAAGGCAAGTAAGGCGTACCGTCCGCATTGATAAATATTTGAGTGGGTATGTACTGAAAGTTGTATTTTCGGGAAGACTGCGGATTTCTGTCCGTATCCACCGACAGGATAATCGCCTTGTTCTGCAGCTCGGAATTCAGCTCCTTTAAGATGGGCGCCATTTGCTTGCAGGGCGGGCACCAGGTGGCGCCGAATTCTATAATAATAGGCAGACCGTAGCTTTTGAGCTTTTCCACATCAAGGTTGTCGCCGGTAAAGTCAAGCGCAAAGTCCGGGTTCGTACCCGATGCCACGGGTGAATCTTCTTTTTGCAGTTTTTTAACACCCCATATTCCCGCCACTAAGACGACTATAAGAATTGGAATCACAATTTGAAGTGCTTTTTTGGATGAATTATTCTTCATTTTTATTATCTCCTGAATTTGTATGGCAATCTTCACCGGCGCAATCGGCCTCAAAGCGTATGGTGATATGATTGATTCCGTGTTTTTTTAAGACTTTCTCAATCTCGTAATAAATTGTGTTTGTTTGACTCAGAAGCATATCGGCGGTTTTTACGTGAGCTTCAAAATTGATATTGTTTTCGTCTATGCACCAAATGTGTACATGGTGCACGTTCAACACCTTATCCAACCCTTCCAGTTCTTCTATAATCTCAGTTACCCTGATGCCTTCCGGGATTCCCTGCATTAAAATATCCACGGCTTTTTTGACTATTCTGCTGCCCTGAACAAGCACAAACAGAGCGATTACAACCGTCAAAATCGGGTCCAGCCAATATATCCCGAAAATGTTGATTAATATACCTCCGATTACTACCGCCACGGAAGAGAGGGTGTCGCTGAGCAAATGCAGATAGGACGATTTCAGGTTCATATCTCCCTTTGAGTTATCTTGTAAAAGTATAACTCCGATTAAATTCGCTATAAGGCCTACTAAAGCCACTATGATAACAAGAGAACTGTTTATCGGCTGCGGGTTTAAAAACCGCTCATAGGCCTCTTTAAAGAGAAATAGCGCAATTACAATGAGTACGGAAGAGTTAAGCAGAGCCGCAAGCACGGTGGCGCGCTTATAGCCGAAGGTGCGCTTCAAGTCCTCGTCTTTCCGTGCTATCCTTACAGCCGCATAGCTGACCACAAAAGAAAGGCCGTCGCTGAAATTATGGATAGAGTCGGAAATAAGGGACAGGCTTCGTGCGGCAATACCGCCGATAATTTGCACAAGCGTTGTGGCAAAGTTAAGAAGAATTATTATAAGAAGCCGTCCGCCGATATGTCCCGTTGCTGACAGCAGTTCGCCGTGATTATTGTCATGGTGATTTTTATTGTGCTTTTCCATTACATCACCCCCGATATGTAAAAGCTCTGTTTAAAATTTATCAAACATAAGCCGGCTTGTCAATGCGGTCCCTGTGATTTTGTCACACAGAACGTTCAGTCGCGCCTGTGGTATTGCTCTCAATTGACACTGCCGGCCTCTGCGGTTATAATCAATTCAACATCTGAAGGGCAGGCAGTTTATGAAAAACTATGTGTTGGGCTTGGATATAGGCGGCACAAAATGCGCCGCAATTTTAGGTAAAGGCGATGCCTCGGAAAGCTCGCCGGAATCTTTAATAATTGACAAAATCGGCTTCCCCACCGAACAGCCGAGAGGCTGGAAGAAGGTTGTGGAAGATTTATTCAACGCCTGTGACCTTTTGCTTGAGCGAAACGGCTTGCAAAACGCCGATTTACGCTCCATAGGGGTCAGCTGCGGCGGCCCCCTGAGCAGTGAGGAAGGCGTTATATACAGCCCTCCGAATCTGCCCGACTGGGACGGAGTTCCCATTACCGCTATGCTTACCGAAAGGTACTCGGTACCCGCCTTTTTGCAAAATGATGCCAACGCCTGCGCTTTGGCTGAGTGGCGCTTCGGTGCGGGGCGGGGTTTTAAAAACCTCATCTTCCTCACCTTCGGTACCGGTATGGGCGCCGGTCTTATTTTAGAAGGCAAGCTCTATTCCGGCGCCAACGATTTGGCGGGGGAGGTTGGGCATGTCCGCCTTGCCGAAACGGGCCCCTCGGGTTACGGCAAAAACGGCGCTTTTGAGGGCTTTTGCAGCGGCGGAGGTATTGCAAGACTGGCAAAATCCATGGCTGAAGATTGGCTTGCAAAGGGCAATAAATCCTCCCTTTGTCAATCAAAAAATGATATGGACTCCGTTACCGCAAAATCCGTTGCGGAGGCGGCAAAAAGCGGCGACATCCTTGCAAAAGAGGTCTACAATGTAAGCGGTAAATATCTGGGCAGGGGACTGTCGATTTTGATAGATATCCTCAATCCGGAAGCCATAGTTATCGGCAGTATTTTTGAACGCTCCGGCGAACTGCTTATACCGGCAATGGAACAAACACTTAAAGAAGAAGCCCTGCCCCTGGCGCTTGAAAACTGCAGAATACTTCCGGCAAAACTCGGCGATAAAATAGGGGACTATGCCGCCCTCGGCGTTGCCCTCAACGGAATTGTTGATTAGAAAAAAACGAAGCCGAAAAAGGTGATCATATGAAAACTTCAGCGGAAATTTTAAATGAACTGATCGAGCGTTACCCTGCACTCGCTCCTCTGCGCGGGGACATCCTTACAGCCCATAGCATTTTTACGGACTGCTTTAACAGTTCGGGCAAAATTCTTATCTGCGGCAACGGCGGCAGTGCTGCGGACAGTGAACATATAGTGGGGGAGCTTATGAAAGGCTTTTTATCCCCCCGCAAGCTTTCGCACCGGGAAGCCGCCCTCTTTGATAATATCCCCAACGGTGAATATCTTGCCTCAAAGCTTCAGGGTGCCGTTCCCGCAATCTCTCTGACGGGCCAGGCTGCCCTTACTTCCGCCTTAGGCAATGATGTTGCGGCGGATATGATTTACGCCCAACAGGTCTGGGGTTACGCAAAAAACAGCCCCGACGTACTGCTGGCTCTAAGTACTTCCGGCAATTCAGCAAATATCGTCAATGCGGTTAAAACGGCAAAGGCCCTGGGCCGTAAAACCGTCGGCATAACCGGTTCTGCGGAAAGTGAGCTTTCCAAGCTCTGCACCGTATGTATCAGAGTGCCGGAAACGGAAACTTTCAAAGTTCAGGAACTGACCCTGCCCGTATATCATTCTCTCTGCGCCATGCTTGAAGCGGACATCTTTTAATTTTACAAATTTCGTACACACTCCGGTAATAGGGTTGTCGCAGTTCTTACAATCTGTCGGCCCGTTTAAAGTGAATTCTCTCATCGGCTTTTTGCCCGTCGGCGAGAGTTTTTTTATTTGTGACAGGGTATATGTGATTGTGTGCGAGAAGATTAAAGCGTGTATGAGATGTTTATCATTTTTGAAAAGACGAAAACTCATAACTTAAATCTTGACTTTAAACTTAAAATAAGTTACAATGCAAATCAAAGTTAAGAAGGGGGTTGCGATATGGAGTATTTGAACCATGTGCTTGGGATTCACACTGTATATAAAGACGGCAACTTTTCGGTTATGCCCAATTATATCAATTCCAGATATCGAATTCGTGGAGTTATTCTTGATGGTGCCGATGTTGTATTTGTCTATCCGAAAAACGAGCTTGAGTCAATAAACTCTGTAAAAAAACATATTGAACGAATTAAACTGACAACGGGCATTCCGGCAATTCTTGTCTTGGATAGAATAACTTACCGGCAGAAGGAATATCTTCTCCGTGATCGTATACCGTTTATTGTCGAAGAGAAACAAATTTATCTTCCTTTTCTCGGGGTATATCTTCAGCAAAGATGTGACAGTGAAAAAAATGATTCCGGCATTATCCTTCCGTCAGCACAGTTGCTGCTATTATATTTTATCTATCACGGCTGTGGTGAAATGTTAACAAAGGATGCTGCGCAGGTACTCTCCTTTACTGCAACTTCCATTTCCAGAGCGTCAAGACAGTTGGAGATGTATGACTTGATTAAAAGCGAAAAACGAGGCGTTCAGAAAGTAGTTTATTCAGATAATACACCGCGGGAGCTGTTTGAAAAAGCAAAAAAGTTTTTGACGAATCCGGTCAAGCGAACAATCTATGTTCCTAAAAAAGAGGTGAAAGCCGGACTGCTTTTGAGCGGATATTCTGCGTTATCGGAATATTCCATGTTGAGTCCTCCGAATGTGGAATGCTTTGCTGCGGGAAGTATTGCCGAATGGGATAAATTTTCGTCAGCGAAACTGCATAATTCCAATGATCAATATGCAATAGAGTTGTGGCGGTATGAACCGAAAAAATTGACCGTTGGCAAATATGTTGACAGACTGTCCCTTGCCCTTGCACTCCGGCATGATAAGGACGAAAGGACGGAGGAAGCTGTAGAAGAAATGCTTAAAGATGTATGGAGAGATATTGATGGTAAGAGGAATTGAGAGCTTCAGAGAATGGTTTCGAGGATATGAGGATCAATACGCAATTATAGGCGGCACAGCCTGTGATTTACTGATGAGTGATGAAGGTTTGGATTTCAGGGCAACAAAAGACATTGACCTTGTTCTGATAATTGAGGCAGTGGATACGGATTTCGGGAAAAGATTCTGGGAGTATGTAGTGACTGCCGGATATGAACACAGAAACATGAGTACGGGCGAACCGCAGTTCTATCGTTTTACAAATCCGATAACAAAGGAATATCCGACTATGATAGAGCTTTTTACAAGAAAACCGGATGTCGTCACGCTGCCTGATGATGCCGTGTTGACTCCTCTTTTAATGGATGAGGATGTTTCCAGTTTGTCGGCAATCCTGCTCAATAACGACTATTACGATTTTTTAAAGCAGGGTCTTATTCGTATATCGGGAGTGACAGTGCTTGACGCTCCGTATTTGATACCGTTTAAAGCAAAGGCATGGCTTGACCTGTCAGCCCGAAAATCAAATGGCGAACAGATAGACAGCCGAAAAATAAAAAAACACAAGAATGATGTTTTTCGCTTGACAGAGCTTCTCGGCCGGAATAAGGAGCCGTTCTCTGATTTGCCGGAATCCATAAAAGTTGATATGAATGAGTTTATTGATCAAATGACAATTGAAGATGTCGATCTGAAGCAAATCGGAATCCATGGAAAAGATAAAGATACAATTCTCAAGGAACTGAAGGCAATATATCTATCGGAATGATTGAATGAAGGTGCAAAAAAACGAAGCTCGGAATTAACCTGTTTGCATAGGTTTTTCCGAGCTTTTTTCTTTTCCCGTATGTCGTTTAATCGTTCAGTCTGTCAGCGTACTGATAAGCCCTCACATAATCCACAATAAATTCGGCGGGCAGTTCCTTATTCTCATCAATATGGGGGCCGATGCCGAGGGATATAATCAGGTACAGCGGAACGGCACAAACCCCGCCGAAGTCCGTGCGGGCGGTCTCCACTCCGTTTATGTAAAATATGTATCCGTCAGGGTTCCACTCAAGACCGTAGGTGTTGAACTTTTCATAAGGCCGGTCGGCGTAAAAATGCCCCTGCATTTCCGAACGGTGGTATTCATCGTAACTGTCCACATGGATAGTGTGATAAACGGAGTTCTTGTAAAGGAGTTTCTTTTCATATTTGGTTTCGAACACGTCAATTTCCGCCCCCGTTACGCCGCCGTCAGTCAGCCCTATGGGGTCGGTGCGGAACATGCCGTCACTGAGCAGCCAAAAGGCGGGATTCAGCCCGGGCCCCTTGGGCAGAATGCAGCGGATTTCAAAATATCCGTAAAGCTGTTCAAAACCCGGCTTTGCAGGCCCGTCAGTGAAGGGATTGGTATCCATACCGTAAGAATAATAGGCGGGGCCGTAGGGCCCTTCCGGCCCCACAGGACCGTTTTCCAGATAAGAGGCTTTAATAATCAGATTCCCGTCCCTGAAATCCACCTGCCCCCTGTTCCAGTAATGGTACTCATCCCGGGGCCAGGTGCCGTCGTCACCCCAGCAATAGTGGCCGGACCAGTAGGTTTTATCAAAACTGCCCTCGTTGAACTCGTCCGCCCAGGTCAGTACAAACTTGCTCATATCCAGTTCCGGCCCGCCGGGCTTGGTGGGAGTGTCGAAGACAAGAGCGCCGAAAACCTGCACAAAGGTCAGAATAAAGGCAATGATTTTCATAAGTGATTTGTCCGCAATCAGTTTCGGCAAACCTGAAATCAGGCTGCCGAGCCTTTTTAATGCATCTGATTCGCGTTTGTTCAGAATAGTGTTCATTTTTTCTCACCTCAAAACAAAGACATTCGGTTTATCCTTATCAACTACCATCTTCTGTTTTTTGTGTCGGGGCATTTTTGCCTTATAAACGCCGCCCTGAACTCCACATAACAGCCGCATTTCATACACACTCCGGCAATAAGGCTGTCGCAGTTTTTACACTCATCCAGCCGTCGGAGGTAAGTTCCCTCGTCAGCCTTTTCCCCGTCGGGTAACCTTTCAATTCTCTCCCGAATGCTTTTCAGAGTATCGGCCTCCGCCGCCTCGTTAAGCAGGCACCGCTTGCATTTTTCCATTTTATTTAATTACAAACTTAACAATGCTGCAGGGCGGTACTGTTGTTTCAAAGCCGTCAGCGGTGACCTTATAGCCGTCAAACACTTTCGTTTTAACCGCATTTTTGTTTTCAAAGCTGTTGTGGGCATCCATTGCCCCCGTTAGAATTTCCGCATCAATCCCTTTAACCTTAAAGTCCGCAATCTGGCATTTGATTTCGCTTGCCTCGTCAAGGGAGGTGTTTACAATCGTCGCAACAATTGTGCCGTCCTCTTTAATTGATGCGCTTTCAATCAGTTTAGGCAGCGTCTCTTTTTCCGAAATATCGGGTGTGGTGATATACGAACCCAAAAGCATATTCTCCTGATGGTCTTTGTACATCTTGAAAATATAATAGGTAGGTGTCAGCAGCATATCTTCCCCGTCAGTAAGGGCAACCGCCTGAAGAACATTTACAGTCTGTGCAATATTCGCCATCTTAACCCTGTCGGAATACTTGTTGAAAACATTTAAGGTCAGAGCGGCAACAACGGCGTCGCGCATTGTGTTCTGCTGGTAGAGGAAGCCGGGGTTCGTACCCTCTTCAACATCGTACCAGGTGCCCCATTCGTCAACAATCATGCCCACTCTTTTCTCCGGGTCATAGCGGTTCATAATGTCGCCGTGGCGGCGTACAAGTTCTTCTATTTTGTAAGCCTTTTCAACGGTGATGTAATACTCTTCTTCCGTGAACTCCAGAGCCTTGCCTTTTTTGCCCCAGTCGTGGGGGACGGTGTAATAGTGGAGTGAAAGCCCGTTCATGCGGCTGCACGCCTTTTTCATCATCACATCTGTCCAGTTAAAATCAAAGGCGTTTGCACCGCAGGCAATGCGGTAAATACGCTTATTACCGTCATAGTCACGGATAAATGTTTCATAATTGCGGTATTGGTCGGCATAAAATTCGGGTAGCATATGTCCGCCGCAGCCCCAGTTTTCATTCCCCACGCCAAAGTATTTTACCGTAAACGGCTCTTCACTGCCGTTTGCCCTGCGTTGTTCCGCCAAAGGTGAAACGCCGTCAAAGGTCATATATTCCACCCATTCGCTCATTTCCTGCACGGTGCCGGAGCCCACATTGCCGTTTACATAAGCGTCACAGCCGAGCTGACTGCAAAGCTCAAAAAACTCGTGAGTGCCGAAGGAATTATCCTCAATAACGCCGCCCCAATGGGTATTAATCATTTTTTTGCGGTCTTCTTTTGCACCGATTCCGTCTTTCCAATGGTATTCGTCGGCAAAGCAGCCGCCCGGCCAACGCAGCACGGGTATCCCCATTTCTTTAAGCGCCTCAACAACATCTTTTCGCATACCGTTTACGTTGGGGATAGGTGAATCTTCACCCACATAAAGTCCCTCATAAATACATCTGCCAAGATGTTCGCTGAAGTGCCCGTATATGTCCTTGTTGATTTTGCTGATTTTCTGATTGGGATTGATAAGATATTTTTCCATTAGCTTTCTCCTCATTCTCAATTCTGTTTTTACCCCGTGGGGTTTCAGGGTATTATCAGTCATATAATATCATCGGTTAAGCATTTTGCAAAGGCTGAAGTCGTATATTTTTTAATTACTTTATGTTATCATGTTGTCCGTAAACAGAGGGAAGAAGTCGGCGGCGCTGAAAAAACGGTTTTCTCCGCCGTCGGCGAAAATAATAAATGTATACGGGGCGTAAAAAAATGACAACAAAAGACTGTTTAAAGCTCATTGACGAAGTCAACGCAAAAGGCAAGTACAAGCCCGATTGGGCGTCCCTCGCTCATCATAAAGTGCCCTCCTGGTATATGCACGACAAATTGGGTGTGTTTATCCATTGGGGCATCTACTCAGTACCCGCATACGGCAACGAATGGTATGCAAGGAGCATGTATGACCCGAATTGCCGGGAGTTTGAACACCACAGAAAAACTTACGGCGAGCATAAAGATTTCGGCTATAAGGATTTTATCCCCATGTTCAGGGCGGAAAAATATAATCCCGAAGAGTGGGTTTCGCTCTTTAAAAAAGCGGGGATTAAATATGTTATGCCCGTTGCCGAACATCATGACGGCTTTGCAATGTACGAAACGGAGTTTAACCGTTGGAACGCAAAAAATATGGGTCCCTGCCGTGACGTTGTCGGCGAACTTAAAGCGGAATGTGAAAAACAGGGCCTTACTTTTTGCGCCTCAACCCACCGTGCGGAACATTACTTTTTTATGAACATGGGCAGAACCTTTGACAGCGATGTCAATGACGAAAACTGCCGTGATTTTTACGGCCCCGCCGTTTATTGCGAAGAATTTCATTCCGGCAATCTGCACATCACCACCGCCGATACATATGCCGTAGGCGCAAGCGAAGAATGGCTTGAAGATTGGCTTGTCCGCACCTGCGAATTGGTTGACAAATACCGGCCCTCCGTCCTTTATTTTGACTGGTGGATTCATAACCACTCATTCAAACCCTACCTCAAAAAACTTGCGGCCTATTACTACAACCGTGCCGACGAGTGGGGCAAAGAGGTTACAATCAATTACAAGCACGAAGCCTTTCCCCCCACGGTTGCAACCTTTGATGTTGAGCGCGGAGCCTTAACCGGAATCTCCCCCGTATATTGGCAAACGGATACCGCCATCGGCAAATCCTCCTGGGGTTACAGGGCGGATAACGAATACAAATCCGCCCGTCAGGTTATCTGCGACCTTGTTGATATCGTCTCCAAAAACGGCAATTTGCTTATCAACATCGGCCCCAAAGCCGACGGTACAATCACGGACGAAGAAACGGAAGTTCTGCTCACAATGGGGGAGTGGCTGACTGTCAACGGCGAAGGCATTTACGGCACAACATTCTGGAAGCGGTTCGGCGAAGGCGAAGTCAATGCGGAAGAGGGCTTTTTCAAAGACGGTGACGAAAAGCAATTTACAAACAAAGATTTTCGCTTCACATACAAAAACGGTTTTCTTTACGCCTTCCAGATGCGCCCCTCCAAAACGGTAGAAATTAAAACCTTAAAAAAGCATACCGCCCATGATTACCTTGTTGAAAGCATTGAACTCTTGGGCAGTAACGAAAAAGTGGAATATTCAAGAACCGATGAAGCTCTTAAAATTAAGTTGAAAGGCGAACTCAAAAATGACTTGCCCGTCTGCTTTAAAATTGCAATAGGGTAGCGTGTGTTTTCTTAAAGTAAATAAGGGAGATTTAAAACCGGGGATGCAAACAAAAATGCATCCCCGGTCAGTTTAACTATTCTTTACTTTCACTGCCGCAAGCGAAACCCGAGCTTTGTCCGCCGCCCCCGCATTGCTTTGCATAGGGGCAGCCTATGCAAGGCTCATTGCGCTTTTTATTGCGCAATATTAAATATAGGACAATACCCCCGACAAGGGCAAGCAAAATCAATACAACTAAAATATTTTCCATAATACCAAATCCTTGTTTTTAACCTTTTGTGCCGGACAATGCGTACTCCGCTTTAAGTTTTTTGTTTGTGTTAACAATAAGGCCAATCACAACGGCAGTTATAGCGGCAACGATAACAAATCCCCCAAGCGCAGCGCCGACATTAAGTGCAGCGCCTGTAATAATTGTGCCTATGGTGTAAACAAAGTATGCCACGGTGTAACCTACAGCGAGCTGGAGCCCGATGCCGCCCCATAACCATTTGCCGCTCTTCATCTCGGCATTCATAGCGCCTATAGCGGCAAAGCAGGGAGGCGTATAAAGATTGAACATCAGGTAAGCAAGAGCCGCAACCTTGGTGATTGCAAAAATACCTGCAACTTCTGCACCTGCTCCCTCTAAAAGAGCGAATTCTTCAACATCAATGAGGTTCTCAAGCCCAACAAAGGTAACGGCGAGAGTGCCAACAACATTTTCCTTGGCTATGAGACCGGTAACTGCCGCAGCGGCAAGCTGCCAGGAAAGAACACCGACAATAGGAACGAGCAAGTATGCAAAAGGCGATGCGATAGAAGCAAGAATTGAAGCGTCCGCCGTTTCAGCAACCTGCAACCGCCAGGTGAATGATTGCATCAGCTGTACTGCCAGATTACAAAGAAGGATGATGGTAGTAGCCTTAACAATAAAAGCCCGGCCTCGGATGCACATAGATTTGAAAGCGCCCCAAACTGAAGGGGCCTTGTATTCAGGGAGCTCTATAATGAAGAAGGATTTTCTTGCTTTGTAGCCTGCGATTTTGTTAATAAGAAGCGCACCGAGGAAAATAAGCAGAATGCCGGAAAGGTACATCAGGGTACTTACCCAGCCGGCGTCTTCAAAGAACGCACCTGCAAACAGAGCGATGATGGGAATCTTTGCACCGCAAGGCATGAAAGGAGCAAGCATGGCTGTCGTTCTTCTTTCACGCTCGTTACGGATAGTACGGCTTGCCATAATACCGGGTACGGCACAACCGATAGATATAACAAAAGGAATAACTGACTTACCGGAGAGACCAACTCTCTTGAAAATTGGGTCAAGCACAACGGCAACACGGGCCATATAGCCACAGTCCTCAAGCAGAGCAATGAGGAAGTACATTACCATAATAAGCGGCAAAAAACCGACAACTGCAATTACACCGCCAATTACACCGTCAACAAGTATGGTAGAAAGAAGCGGGCTGGCATTTACAAGGAGGTCTCCTACCCAACCCTGAAAAGTTTCCAGCCAACCTACGAGCAAATCGGCAATCGGAGTGCCTACCCAAACCTGAGAAATTTGAAAGACCAGAAACATCACAACCGCAAAGATCGGAATACCGAGCCACTTGTTTGTAAGTACGGCGTCGATCTTATCGCCTAAGTTTTTATCCTTAGTGAAAGTTTTTCGGGTCTCAACAGTCTCTACAATCTTGTTTACAAATTCAAAACGCTTACGGTCAGCAGCTTCAACTACCGCCTTGTCGGTCAAATCAATATCCCCCTGCACATAAGGGGCCCTTTGAACATCAGTTGCATGTTTAACAGCGGCCTCAACAACAGCATCAAGCCCTGTAGCGGAGGTGGAAACCGTGTTGACAACCGGGCAGCCGAGTCTGGCGGACAAAGCCTCAATATCAATCTTTGTGCCCTTCTTTTCATTAATATCGCTCTTGTTCAAAGCGACAACAAGTGGAATACCGAGTTCCAAAAGCTGAGTGGTGAAGAAAAGACTGCGGCTGAGGTTTGTGGCGTCTACAATGTTGATGATAACATCGGGTTCTTCTTTCCTTACATAAGAGCTGGTGATACTTTCCTCGCCGGTGAAAGGGGACATGGAGTATGCGCCGGGCAAGTCAACGGCAATAATCTGCTGCTCTCCGCCCGCATACATTTTTTTGATAGGGTGTTCCTTCTTTTCTAAAGTAACACCTGCCCAGTTACCTACCTTTTCATTACGTCCGGTCAAGGCATTGTACATTGTGGTCTTGCCTGAGTTAGGGTTGCCTGTTAAAGCAATTCTCATGGGTCATCCTCCTTTTATTATATATAATTTAATCATTAGCAGTTAATGTGGATTGTTAGAGTTAGCCGTTGCTAACTCGATGGCTGAAAAAAAGACCGATGCCCGGTCCTTTAGCCGATTAAATATGAATGGCTTCGGCCAAATGGTTATCAATGTTGTAACGGCCGTCTTTTATTGCAACGGTATATCCGCCCTTTCGGCGGGCAACGACGGTAATCGCCTCGCCGTCATAGCAGCCGAGAGAAAACAGAAAGCCGTTCAATTCATCGTCATCCGTGTTAATCTTACGGATAATATATTCTTTACCTTCAACAGCATTTTTTAAATTCATAATGCCTCCTTGTACTCAACGCAGCAACAGTATTCAATGAAAAGTGCCTGTGTAAATATATAGTCCCGAAAGAGCAGTTAGCAACTGCTAACTGAAAGGATTATAACCCGACTTTTCACCTTTGTCAACATTTTTTTAAAATCTTGTTTCGGTTTGATTGCTTTTGGATGTTCAAATTAAAAGGGGAGTACACGGAAACTTTTCTAAAGCGAGTGTTTACTTGCCGTTAACTCCAAGTCCCGTAAGATTAATCATTCACATTGATTCCGTTGATTTTCTTCATTTTTTGTGGTAATCTAAATGCGAAGAATATCCCTCCACCCCTGCTTTTTAAGGAGTTAATTATGGCATTAAAATCTTCCGGAGAAATGTATCTCGAAACGATTTATGTACTCAGTAAATCAAAGAACGCAGTACGTTCCGTTGATGTTGCCGAGTATATGAACTTCTCCAAACCCAGCGTCAGCCGGGGTGTCGGGATACTCAAAAAAATGAACTACATCACCATCGATAAAGACGGTTACATCACCCTTACTAAAGAGGGTCTTTCCCTTGCGAAAAAAATCTATGAACGCCACACGCTGCTGAGCGAATTGCTTATGGCCCTCGGCGTAGATGAAGCGACCGCAGTGGAAGACGCCTGCAAAATCGAGCATGTCATCAGCGACAAATCCTTTAAAATGTTAAAGAAAAAGCACGAGCAAATCATACCTGACCTCAATAAACATTAGATAGATAAAATGCAAAACACGGCAGGAAGGAGCAATCCCCCTGCCGCTTTTTATAAATCTACTTACTCTTTTTTCAGATGCATGTATAATAGGGTAAAGGCTTTTGACCGTAGAAACATAAATTGCGGGAGGCATCATAATGGCGGAGATTATTAAAACTTACACCCTCGGTGATATGTCGGCAGTCTATCTTTTAAATCCGGAGAATCACAATCCCGAGCTTGTACTTCTGCCTGAGGGCACGGAATATCGTGACAGAAAAAGAGATAAGCCGTACCCGGATTCCCTCGTTCAGGTAAAGATTGCCGGGGATATATATCCCGGCGGCTATGCCGGCGGCAGAACCATGCGCCAAAGCCAAACCGTGGAAAGGTTCAAATATATCGGTCAGACCGTGACGGAAAACGAAGACGGACTCACAATCCGCACAACCTTAAAGGATGACAGAAACTACAGAATAGAAAATTATCTTACATACCGCAACGGCGAAAAAGCGGTAAGAAGCTATAATGTTTTTATTAACGATGGCAGCGAAACGGCTTTGCTGGAACTGCTCTCCTCCTTTTCTTTAGGTAAGATTTCTCCCTTTATGGAAGGTATCGGCTTTGACACCATAAAAATGCACAGAATACGCAGCGTATGGTGTATGGAAGGCCGCTTGGAAACGCACAGCTTGGAAGATTTGCAGTTGGAACCTTCCGGGGGAGGGCATGCGGTAAGGGCGGAGCGCTTCGGCCAATGCGGTTCCCTGCCGGTCAACGGCTTTTTCCCGACAGCGGTTATTGAAGATACCGGAAGCGGGCTTTTCTGGGGAGTGCAGATTGCCCACAATGCATCCTGGCAGATAGAAGTGTACCGCCGCGGCGACGATGTGCAGATTTCCGGCGGTCTTGCGGACAGGGAGTTCGGCCATTGGATGAAGAACATTGCGCCGGGCGAAAGTTTTAAAACTCCGGAAGCTATTTTATCCGTCTGCAAAAGTGAGGACAGGGAAGTGATTTTTCAAAGACTGACCTCCGCTTTGGAAAAAGATGTAGACCGTGCCCCTGCAAGCGAGCAAAGCCTCCCCATAGTATTTAACGAATATTGCACAACCTGGGGCTCTCCCTCTCACGACAACATTGCGGAGATTGTTGACGCAATCAAGGGCAGGGGAATTGAGTATTTTGTAATCGATTGCGGATGGTTCCGCAGAAAAGATGTCCCCTGGCATGTTTCAATGGGCGACTATGAGGTGTCGGAAGATTTGTTCCCGGACGGACTCAGGAAAACCGTAGATTTAATAAAGGCAAACGGTATGAAACCGGGCATTTGGTTTGAGATTGACAACATCGGTTCCGAAGCAAAGGCGTATCACCTGACCGAGCATCATCTGAAAAGGGACGGCTACCCCCTGACAACCGATATGCGCCGTTACTGGGATATGCGGCAGCCTTGGGTAAAGGATTATTTAAGGGAACGTGTAATCGGTACTCTCAACAAATACGGCTTTGAGTATATGAAGATGGACTACAACGACACCGTCGGCATCGGCTGTGACGGAGCGGAATCATTAGGGGAGGGTCTGCGCCAAAATATGGAAGAATCCCTCGCTTTCATTCGGGAAGTAAAAGAGAAAGTTCCGGAGATAATCCTGGAAAACTGCTCATCCGGCGGCCACAAACTGGAACCGCTGATGATGTCCGAATGCAGTATGGCATCTTTTTCCGATGCCCACGAGGGTGTGGAAATTCCCGTCATTGCGGCAAACCTGCACAGGGTTATTCTTCCCCGTCAGAGTCAAATCTGGGCGGTTATCCGCCAAACGGACTCACTGAAGCGGATTGCTTACTCCATCGCCGCAACTTTCCTCGGAAGAATGTGCCTGTCCGGCGATGTATGGCGCCTTGATGAGGCTCAGTGGAAGGTAATCGACGACGGCATGGCTTTCTATAGAAAAATCGCCCCGATTATCAAAAAAGGCTTTACAAGCTTTTACGGAACCCGGCAAACAAGCTGGCGCAACCTGAAAGGCTGGCAGGGCATTTTGCGCAAAAGTGAAGACGGCAAAGCGGTTGCAATCTTCCACGGTTTTAACGAAAACAGGGGGACAGAGATAAAAATCCCTATCCCCGCAGGATATGTTATTAAAGACATTTATTCCTACAAACAAGAAGAAGTCAGCATTGCAGACGGCATGTTAAGCCTCACCATGGATGAAGACATGAAAGCGGTAGCGGTGTATCTGGAAAAGTGACGGCGATTAAAAAAGCCTGTAAATTTTTTTCAAAGGTATCGATGAATTGTAAAATTCAATTTCTATTGCAAATTTTTGCGGAATTCCGCATTTTTTTCACTTAGGATAATTTTTTATTGTAAGCTAAAATATAACACAGCCGTCAATACAGGTTTTGTATCGACGGCTACGGTTTTTATTGTTAAGAGCGGAAAGGGGATTGATTTTAGTGAATTCGACCGCAAGTTTAGTAATCGGCTTGCTTCATATTTTTGTTATACAAACAATCCGCACCCGGCCTCTCGGAACTCTTCAATCATTTCAAGTAAATCCTCAACGCTGGTGTCTAAATATACAGCAAGGCAGTCCATGCAATAGTACTTATTTATGTTTCGCCCTAACATTTTTTTATTAATTCCAAAGGTATCTTTTTCTTCAATTTTAACGCCGCAAGAAATGCACTCATTCTCCATCTTCAATATCCCTCAAAGAAAACATAGGAATGCTTTTTCCCCTGAACTCAATATCTAAAATGCCTAACTGTCGCTTTATAATACTGCGCATCTTCATCGCCGGTTGTAAGCAATAGCTAACAAACTCCCTTCGATTGACATCGTCTACAATTCGTACATTTGGGAATAGTAATTTAAGGTATGCTGTTGCAATACGCTTAACAGCTTCAGTATCCCTAGTGTCTGCCTGCTCCGGAACCAAGATAAGCTGATCAACTATTGCTCGGTAACTTGCGTCCTGTCTCAGCTCATGCATTATAGTGCTGAAATATTCCGAGTTCAGAGCCCATCCGGACATTTTCAGGTCGTCGTGCATTCGCGGTATGTCCCAACCTTTAATAAAACCATGGAAACGGTCGATCAAGGCGCTCTCGTGAAATACGGGCGGTAGCTCATCGAACATACTTTTATACTCGTCCATATTATCCTGAGAAATATTACCCAACAAAATAATACCTGAGTCGGCAGTCCCTTCATAGTTCCCTACAGTATAGACGCCCGATTCCATATATCCTTTCATAGCACCACGCATTTCAGAAACGTCTGTGAAAATGATTGTCTGTACTTCATCCAGTGCAACAAAGTCGTTGCCGGAAACAAGACCGGGCATTCGCTTGCTGATATCATAAAACATTTTTGCCCTTGACATGACTCCGCCTGAAGCCAGCCAACCAAATCTACTTACGCGTCCGAATAAGTATGATTTTCCGGTAGATTTAGGAGCAAGCTCAATAAGGTTTAGCCGCTTTTCAACAAAAGGTAATAGGCGAGAGAGCATTGTTAGTTTCTGCGTTTCGTTATCATAACCTGATGCGTTGTAGTCAATAGCTCCAAGCAGCACATCAATCCATTCTTGCGTGCTAAACTCCTCACGCATATCCTTGTAGTAATCCAAGTCTATAATATATGGGCAGAAATTTGTAAAGTTTTGCATGCGTATTTTCCCCGGTATTTTTAAATCTTCATTAGGGTAGCGGTAGCCCAATTCCACAACGCCCCACGTCTCTTTACCGTTTACCAAATCTTTGCTGACCCGTTCCCATACACCAGGCTCAATAATGGTTTCTTTATTTGGTACGCCATAATCAGGCAACGAAAATGTGACCTCCTGATTCTTCACATTAATATCAACAGAAACCTTTGTGAGGAAGCGAACCCTTTCATTCTCGTGAACAATACGGTTTTTTATACTGGTCCACTCGTCTTTTTTGGGGAGGTACTCTCTTATAAACTCAGTCACTTCATCTATGTCTACATGACCGTTTCCGTCGTCGAACTTCTTTAAGAGCCAATCCCTTAAAAATGACGGCAAACTAATTGCAGAAAAAAAGTTGCTTTCTTTCAGATTTTTAAACACTACCATTTCATCAAAACACTCGCGAAGCTTGCTTACCATTTATTCATCTCCCTATAACAAATCGTTTACTTTAAACCCTTCACTTTCAACTTTAAACTCAAGTCCCCGCCACACAAGAACATTTTCAGAGTAGATATCGGCATTATAAGTGACGGCACGCCGAATTTTTGGCATTATGGCTTTAAAATGACGCTGATCATCTGTTTGTGCATCATAAAGGTTACCGTTGACTGAAATACTTACATCCTTTAGCGGTAATGTAGAGTAGAAAGATATCTCTGCTTTTGTTCTACTACTTACTTTAATAACAGGTGTGTTAATCACAATCTCCAATTCCTGCGGTACTAAAGCAAGTTTTATAACAGGTACGGTAACTTCTTCCAAAGTTGCACCCCCGTGCGCTTCTACGCTTGCCCTTCTTCCACCTTTAAATCGGTCATAATTGGCTAAAACATAGTAGCCGTCGTCTGCTTCCGTGGCTTCTTTAATTTTGGCTACTTCTTTCGTGTACTCACAGACCCTTCCGCTGTATGTGCCCTTTGAGTCCACATCTATACTCAAAGTTTTTTCCATGATTACTGCCATGCGTGTTGCACCGTGGTCTGCAACAAAAAAACTTGGTGTTCCGGGTTGAGCTGTAGTCGCTGCTTCGCTTTTTTAAGAAGTTCTTCAATAATTTCAAGTTCCCGAATCAGGTGCAACGGTTGCTTGGTTTTACTATAGTCATAGTTTTCTTCACCTTTGTGCTTTATATCATCAATTTCTTTAACAATTACAATATCTTCTTCGTCAAACCCTTCCAAAAAATCCTTATTGAATGAGGTTGTGGAAGGCAAATTGCAACGAGCAACTTCTATTGTTGGTCGTAGTTTCATTTGGTAGCACTTCTCATTAATAAAGCTGATAAATTCTGCACCCATGGCGTCTACAAAGTACAGGGTAACATCTTTTTGGGGTACATCGGCCATTAATTCGGAGCGTGGTTTAAGGAGGCTGTTATATTCACGCTTAACCGCTTGCTCTTCCATTATATCTACCAACTCAGGCAACACCTTATTGATTGCCTTTGCATAGGTATATGTTTGAAAATACTTGCTAAGAAGATCGTCTTGAAAACGAAACGGCTTCAGATAGCTGTAAAGATCGGGATATACCTTTTTCAATACCCCAAGAACTTTTTCTTTTTCCAACTCTTGTCCGTATTTATCAAGATATCTTATTATGTGTTCTTTTTCAACCCTGCTTCCATCCGTCAAATAGTAGACAGTGTCTGCCCCTTTTGCTTTAGCCAGTTCACAATACTCGGCTGCTTCTTCTTCAGACTCTCCTAATAATTTTAACAGCATTTTGCGTTGTTCGTAGAGCGTCCAAAAGTTTCTATCGGTATTTGCAAGGCCCAATAAGCAACGATAGCTTTCCTTTTTCAACTGATTTGGGGCATCTGCTTTTTTGGCAGCCATATGCAAACATTGGTTATTCTTTGCTCCAAATAACTTTAGCGCAATAAAGTAATACCATTGCTTGCTATCACTCATTGTACTCCAATTGCCAATTGCATGTTCCAAGTGTTCTGTATTACATATTTTTTCGTTGAGTAATTGCGCCCAACTTCCCTTTTTACTTACCTTGTTAAGTGCTTCAGACCACTGTTGTGATGTCCCGTAGTCTTTTCGCAGAATGCGAGTGCATTGATCTTTCAGGCAGAGAATATCATACGCATCATTCAGTTCAACTATGGACAGCATTGAACTGGCAAAACTGGCTTTCGATTTCTTTGTACGCACATACAGAGGTCCGCCATGTCCTTTCTCTATTTCTGTTGCGATATTATTTACTCCTTCTATCGGGTTTGCGTTCGGCGGAGCGGGCATGTTTTCAGGAATCAATATAATCTGTGGTCTCTCGTCGGGCTCTTTATCATAAACAAAATACACCAAATCCTGCAAACGGATATCAGAAAATGTCAGTTCATCTTTGCACTGATAGCAAATAACGACTGTTCGGCAGTTTTCTTTAGAATAATGAGCTAATTCGCTTATTAACTGTTTTAATTTTTTTTGCCCCCAAAGCTTTGCCCCTGTAGTAAATCCCTCTAAGAATATTGGTGCGTCCTGCTGAGAAATAGAATCTAACAATGTGTCAAAATTAGGCAACTCATCCTCGGCGGAAAACTCGCTTTTGCTCACGCTCATAAAAATATTGCTGCCGACATTAAAGTGCATTTTCAACTTGGAGAGCGCTTCTGCATTTTGCACATTGACAAATCTTGGGCGCGTATCATTACCTTTGATATACTTCTCAATGCGCTTAATACTCTCATCCGGTGTCATTTTATCTCCTACCCTCTTCGATAATGACCATTCCAACGGTCATATTATTGCGAATAAGTTCTTTAAGGTAACGCTTAACATCCTCTGTTTCCATCGAATCAATAACTTGTAGAGCTTGCTCGCTGCCCACTTTGGTGTATTTGTCTTCAGCCATTTGTTTTAAACGCCGTTCGACTTCAGAAGATTGATACCAGTCATAAGGCACGATTAAACCGACGCTGAATAAGTAATCTTTTACGGCTTCAACATCGTCCAGCATAGTACGCAAATTTTTAATAATTTCCTTGTTAAAAGCTTGTTCACGCTTAACAGAGTTTTTCATATCATCAAAAAAATCGGCCTGTTTCAGATATTCAATTGCCCTTTTCGTGAGTTCACGTTCCGGCCTCGTACGAATAATGGCTTCAAAAGCTTCCCGAGCCCTTGCCCGTTCCTCTTCAGGCACCATCACCATAATGGGCATGCGATGTGTCCTTGACCACTCTCTCGGATCTTCATTCCCTGCCTTCTGTTTCCACAGTTCTTTCAATTGAAAGGTTTCCTGTTGCTCCTGATAATCTTTCACCGCATCTTCAACCTTAGCTTGGTAATCTGATTTTTCTGCTGTAAATACATCTAAGGGTAAATGACGATAAATATCGCGATAAGAATCGCTTGGAACTGTGCGCAGCAAATGTTCGCATGCTTTGGCAAACGTAGTTTCCTGGTTGGTATAAAACCGATTAAATGCGTCACCATAGTTGGTTATTTGTTCTAAAAACTTTTCTTTTTGTGTATCTTGCAGAGCACCGCTACGCTTCATGTTATAGAGAAGCTCCATTAATTGGGATAGTTCCTCCCAATAATTTTGAGCAAATAAATAGGATATACGGATATTTCTGCAAGCTTCCAGCCATTCTCTGATTGTGTCATTAAAACTAACCGTTTTACCGATTATCTTATTACTTGCCGCTATAATACGATACTCTAAAATAACATCCCTTATTATTTGTTTGGCAGTATCAAGGTTCCATACCCAGTTTGCAGCATCGGTAATAAATTTTGCTCTAACCCTGTTAATATATTGCCCGTTATCTTCTACCTCTTGGGCCAACTCTAATAAGACCCCGTCTTCAAAGCTGTGCAGGAATGCTTGCATACCTTTTGTACAATGTTCAGTGTTCACCAAGGGTTTCAAGTCTTCCACCAAACCCTCATGACTAAGCAGCAACTTACCAATTCCCTGTGCAATATCGTTGTCGCTGCGTGATGACGCAATGTTTTGACTGTTGGCAATGCCGCTGAAGCCATCAATTAATTCTTCGACGGTGCTTTTTTTGTTTTTAAGCGTTGTCTCATCTAAAACATGTTTAAGGGTCCAGAAGGGGAATGAAAGGTCGCGCATTTTATTGCGTATATGTCCTCGAGTTTGTTCGATTGAAGAGCACAGATTCCTCGGTATGCCAAATAATTCCGCAGAGGCGTCGTTAAAAGCTTTATCTTCCTGAGTCATGGTGACAATAAATTTGTCTTTATAGCGGGGCATAGGCATTGTTTGGTGTTTAAGCAGTTCGGACACCATTTCTTTAAGCTTGTCTTCATTCAGTGCATCATTAACAACACCATCGCTGTAGCTGAATTTGTCATTGACATATTCTTTCAATAAAAAGCCGAGTACAAATGCCGTCAAGTTGCAAGGAATGAGTCCATAGGGTTCCCGTTTAAGTACCTGAAAAATTTCAGCAATAGATACTCTGTCACCGCCCTTCTCAAATACATCGTTAATTACTTCTTCTATTGAACGTTTCATTTGAGAAATAGGCAGGTGCGGATGATTTTCCCAATACCGCTGTTTTTGCCAGGCATCCTCGCCAATAAAGTTTTCCAACTTTGTCTGTGGATTTGCCGAGCGGAATTGCCCACCTACATTTTCCGTAACACCACACAGTGCTCCTTGAGCAAGGCTGGTTGATTGCCACATGCTGTCTACAACATTGCCCATGGTTTCCAATCCTTTTGGGAAGCGTCGCTTGCTTATTACAAGCAAATGTTTGTCAACTTCATGAATAGTGTTCAGCCGCTCACCTTCAGGTTTTTCGGTGGTATAAATTATGAATTCTCCATTACCAACTTTGCTTTTCCATCTGCGAAGCATGTCTTTGGCTTTAGAGTCATATTGGCCTGCAAGAGTATTGTCCTTACCGCTTTGATAGGCAGAGTTTGCCATAGCGTCCACATATTGTTCGAATAAGTCGTGCCCCATTGTGGTTGGGGAAGCGTCCACAAACACAACCTCATTTGCAGTGTCCTCAACAGCTTCCTTAATTTTCCGGCCAAGCTCAAAACTTTCCAAATCGTCTTTTGCCATGGCAAAAGCGACCGGAATTTTGTTTATGTTGTTTTCCGCCATTCCCCTCAAACGGTTTACATTCTGCCTGAAGTCGGCGTTGGTGACCATTGTTGTATCATAGCGAAGGCGCAGAGGTCCGCCTAAAATGAAGAGACTGGCCATTTCTCCCTCTTGCAACAATGTAGCAGTAGTTTTGCGGCGCTGAACTTCTTTTAATCGGTCAACTTCTGCAGCATCCGCCGCATTGATAAGAGCCGAATATTGGTTTTTACCGCCGGTAGTATCTTTGTGCAAGATACCTTGTGAAACAATTGTGTCCGCCAAGCGTGAAGCCTGCATGTTGCCTAAGTCGGAACCTTCAAAAGCAAGGTCAATATTCTTATCATTGGGCACGAACAGCTCGACGCTGTCGCCAACTCTTTGTGAAATTGCCTGCAAAAGCAACGTCGTCTTTAATACCCGTTGCTGCTCACTGTCCAATTGCTCTTTCACCCTTGGAAAAGTATCAAGTATGCTCCGTATATCATAAGTGAGGTGTTCCCTTCCGCGTTCATAGAAAAAGTCCCATAACATGTCAATAGTCAACAGCGGATTTCCGCCATCATAAGGGCCTCGATTATGAATGAACCACTGAAACCCCTTTACCTCATCCCCTCTGTCATTTTTTATAAAGTCAAACATACTGCGCTGGTTAGAAGCAAAGGCTGAAGAAATATGTTTAAGGAGCAAAGCGGCGTAAGGTTGAATAGGTAAAATATCCTTTAATTCTTTATCACTAATCCCGGCTTTTTCTTTAACCAGCGTGCGGGAATCACGGGTTCGGTTGTATAAGTCTGCCGCAACATCATTCCATTCATTAAGTGCAGCTGCATCTTTTGTTTTTTCCATTGCTGCACCAAGTAAACGAAAAGCAATGTTCTCCGGCAAAGTGATTTCACAGAACGGCTGATGGAAACGATCAATTATTTTTCGCCAATCCTGACTGCCTTCAGGAAACACATTTTGAACATTATGTGTAACCAGCATCAAATAGAAAGGCTCTGTTGCAGACATCTCTACAATTTGTTGGAAGCCGGTAAGCGCACGCATATTGGAATGGAAGTATTCGGTAAATTCGTCCCAAACAAACACAATTGCTTTCAATTCATTTTCTTTAATAACTTCCTGAATCCAGACAACTACATCCGATATTTCAAGGTTCATAAGTTTGATGCCCTGCTCACGGCCTACCTTGCCTATTTTGCCTATCAGGCTTTCTAAACCTGGACCGGTAAGGGTTTCCAGCTTATCCACTAAGCCATCCACATCGTCACCGGTGAAGGTGTCAACATAATCGCCCTGCATCAATGCATTGAAATACTGTTTATTGGCATCCGCCTTGAGCCAACGAAGGGTCGCATTCTTAAGTGAAGTCTCAGCGGATTTTGATGAAAGCCCCTTTTCAGCCAGAGCGTTTAAAATGCTCTCTTGAATAGCAATGGCAAGGCTATTGTCGCCATGAATGTTAGAGGCTCCATACCGGTGCACAGTTAAAATTTGACCGCCGCTTTTTGCTTGTAAAAACTGATTTTTAAGATCATTGCTTAACTGTTCCCGGTACTTTTGAAAGTACTTTTCAACCTCGCTTTCAGGTGCGTCCAGCAATTTCTGCATTGTTAATGCAGCGTATGATTTTCCTGTGCCATAAGCTCCTTCTACCCAGAGAGAAACTTTTTGCCTTCTTGTTAGAACAGCAATAGTATCCTTCATCAATTTAACAAAAGTTTCGTGCGGATAAAACTTCTTCCACATGTCTGGGTTCTTCAGAATAACGGCTTCATTTACCTGCGGAAAGTATTCCGGATCGATGTCAAAAAATCGGCTGTATGTCACGGGGGATTACCTCCTTATTTTTGCAGCTGCACTTTTTTAAAAAGGAATTTGATTAAAATAGGCTCAGAACATCCTGAGAAGTTTTTTCTTTATTTAGGTTAATATTATCTAAATCATGGGTAAAAGTAACATGTATAAATTCCGGGTAGTTCACCCCCAAACCGATTAGTATGCTTTGCATTTTTTCCCTTCCCAAGCCGAATATTTGAGTTGGGCTAATCCCGTCACTTTCTATACCGTGATTAAGAAGTCTTGATAGCGTAAAAGAATAATAATCTCCACACATTTCAGCGAATTTAAATAGAGAATAGAGAATTACCCTAGGATCGGGTGAGTTCCAAGATTTACGTAAAATGGAAACAATTCGATTTTTTTCTCTATTGTTAGTCCCCATTCCAACATTACAAAAGGGCAAGTCGTGGAAACGGCCAAAGGAACTCCATATGTCATTGACCCAACTCTCTTTTGCACCATCATCAACGAGAAGTGAGGTTACATATTCTCTTGTGTACTCCTCATCAAATCCAATCTTTTTAACATACCAGTTAATCTGCGGTGAATATACTAGATTTGCTAACATGATTCCCCAGCTAGACATGTTTTCCAATCCAAGCTGGTCAATAATAGTAGCCGTGTAGCTAAAACTGTTATTGTCTAATAGTTGTGCGTCTCTTAAGAAACGTCGAAAAAAACTGTACATTTGAGAGCCGAGGGAATGATTTTGGTCGAAACTGTCTTTGTACAAAAAGTACTGTCTAAACCATTCGATTTTTGGCGCATGGTGTGAATAAGTATTTAAGCTTTTTTGGTTCATGGATTGTCTTCCTCCTTTAGGGCCCTCTAAAGATTTATAAACTAAACACCCTTTTTCAACCTGATGACACTGTAAACATTTTACACAATTAGCACTTATCTGCACTTTGCCATTATCCATTTTAATGCATCCATTATGACAATCTGCTTCACAAGTTCTGCAGCCAATACAACTGGCACTTTTTTTGAAGACATTTTTAAGGACCTTCACGAACAAAGGGTTTTCTTTCGATAATTCACTTTCAAATCGCACTTCATATCCATTTGTCGTTTTTGTGAGCTCAAATATATATTCTTGATTTCTAAACAAAATTCTGAATGGTGAAACATCGTTTTGAAGTTCCCCAATTGTTTTTATCCAAGCCTTCCAGTTTGTCCTAGGGTTATCAATTTTTAAAATTTGTGTATCCTTAACAATTGTTTCATAATAACCAACCTTGCTAACAATGTCCCTTCCATTTTTTCGTGCCTTCCAACCTCCGTTGGCTATAAAATTGTCGAGTTTTTCAGAAGATTCAAAGGAATTAATGTACTGGCACTTAATTTGGGAAATGAATTTTTCGAATTCTTCAGGATAACAAACTCTGCTAAAGTACTCACTCCGTTCAGCAGCTCTTGGGCAAACCAAACACCCAGCTCGACGATTCCCCTTCATATAAGCTTTATTCAACATTAAGTTTTCTTGAAAAATATAATTATATACTTCTGCCGAATTCCATTCAATGATAGGATTACAACTGTACTGTCCCTGATGTTTCTCACCTAGACTAATATAATCATATTCGCTTCTTGTAGCACTCTCACTTGCTCTAACACCTATGAATGCTAATCCGGTGAAATTAATTTTGCCTGTATTTTTTCTCAAAGCGATTATTTGTGGTGCAGTTTTATGAACACTACAACACCATCTATTAACTGTTGCTGGAGGCCCAAATATATCCCAAGTGTATTCAGTAGAAAGAGATGATTCTGCCCTGATAAATTCTATACCCATGCTTGCTAGTTGACTCTCCATATCATCAACCAGCTCATATGTGTCTGGGAACTCCATTCCCGTATCACCAAAAAGCACTTTTAACTCATTGTGTGGTAATGTCCGCTGCACTAAATCTAATAACACAATGCTATCTTTGCCTCCGCTAAAAGCAACGTAAAAAACATCTACTTTATCCTTATAGCGGATGTATGTATTGTAAACTCTCTTGATTGTATCTTGAACTAAATGCTCCATCAATTCGCGATTCTTTTCCACCATCGTAGCAATATCCACAAAACTTAGTGCTTGCCCGTCAGGTTCAGGTTCCTCCAGCAGTATCAGTTCAGGTGCTGTATAAAGGGAGCCGCCACGGGTTTGGGCAACCTTTCTGCCTCTATACCAGTAGGTGTTTGCTTCTGCCCACATATAGGGGAAGTCGTCATTTTTTTCGTAGTTCCAATATTTGTCAAAACCAAGAATATCCAGCTCTTGGTAGTATACGGGGCGCGGTTCTTTGCTAAAACTCAGCGGGGCACTGTCCAGCAGCAATCCGCCTGTCGTTTCATCCCACTTATAAGAATACACTGTTTTTACTCAACCTCTCATTTTGCTATTTCTGTCTGCCCTTGCTGCCGATAAAATGCTTGTAATGTCGGAGATGCGCCTTTTGGCAATATAACCTCTTTGCAGAAAAAAGTCCAGTGCATCGTCCGGTCTCAGGGTTACTTGGCTGTTTGCAAGATCATGAATCAGCACATCTCTAAGTTCCGAATAATGAGAATCTTTTTTCACAATGGCGCCTTTGGCAGTGCCGGCACTGAATCCGTTGTGCAGCAAACGGTATCGTGCACTGTATGCATATACATAGTGTTGGAGCAGGAATACATTCCAATTATAGCCGGCGTTGGGGAAAGCGCTAAAACTGGTTATGTCCTCAAGGGGGATATAGTCGCCGGCGCAGAACAGGTCAATGGCTGTATCTGTACTTTCAACATCAAACTTTGCCATATTCTTTGCAACAAAATCGTTTTCGCTAATCCTTAAAGCATTATCGTATACTGTGTCAAGGTAACTGGAAAAAATCTGTCCAACATGGTCCCCAAGAGAACGTAAATCTTGTAAAGTGAAGCACTCATTTTTTTGGCAAAAATCTGCAAACACATCCGATACGGACAGCTTTTTCCCAAGTGGGCTTACAAGGTCACCTTTAAATGAGAATTTGTCTTCTAACAATATCTTCAAAGCATTGCGCAAGCCGATTTTTGAGATTTGAGAACAAGGCTCCATGATATGCGGCAGACGTTCCTGTAGTAAGGTTGCCAGTTCAATTCCGCTTATGCGATGGTTTTCATTTATTTCGGATTGTATCACACGAACAATTTCATCTATCTTTGCTTTGTTAAAATCCAAAATATCAATGTGGAAATATCCGTCTTTTCCGCTGTTGATTAAGCAAACTTCTTTTTTTAATGTACTGAGAATAACCTCTTCTGTTAGATGTGACATTTCATTACAGATTTCATCAATCTTCATGGGTTCGCCTCGGTCTCTAAGGAGGTTAATGATATCCGGCACATGGTTATCATGTTTCTTGTTCCCCAAGCTTAAAAACTTTTTTTCCAAGCGATAATATCCGGGGTTTATTGCCTCTAAACAGGTTGGCAACATATCGATTGTCATATTTATTGTTTCGCCATGTATCTGTAGTTGCTCAGAAAAAGCTTTATAGAGCGCTTCATAATAAATCGGTGCTTTATCTTCTTCTACCATCCAGCGGTGAACAAATTTAAGCAACATCTTCCGATTTGACGGTGAAATTAAGTTGTCTAAATGGTATACTTTGCCATCGTGGACAACGCCTGATTGACGTAATTTGGCCTCAACTTCTAAATCATTGCATGTAAGCTCTTCACCATACCTTTTTTGCCACTGTTGTCGAAAACGTTTTATATCAATGACGGAGTTTATGAAAATGCCTCGCTGAAATTGATTTTCCTTTAATATTATACTGAATTTGCTTTCGGGTCTGTTTTCCGTTACTTTGTTTAATGCTTGTTTTAACAAATCATTATATCGTTCTTTGCTTAATTCTGCTGTTGATGAGGGCGGAGTTGTTAAGCAGTTTTTCGGTACAGTTAAAGCCGTCAGTTCTTTACCTGCAGGAAGGGTATCCCTTGTCCACCAAGCCGGCCTGCCGCCGGATTTTCTGCCGCCTTCTTTTTTAAAACGAAAAGAAAGTCCCATTTTTTGTAGCTGTTCAATAACCGGAATTAGCCTATTATCTCCGACAATCCATAGATTTCCACCGTTTTGGCGATTGTCAATAAATTCTAAACCCGCATCTCTGAGCAAAAGATGTAAGGGGTCGCCTTCAACAACTTTGTTTTCAGCCAAGGACGGTGCTGTCACGGCTTTTTTCTGTTTGTATATCAGCTGTTGAATCGTTGTTTCATTTGTTTCTTTTTGAATATTGCGGTAAGCTACGACTAAATTTTCAACATCTACCAAACAGTAGTCCAACAAATGGCGGATTCGTTGAACTATTTCGAAAGTGCTCAAATTAACTTCCGCAAACATACCTTTAGCAAACTTTCTTGGTTGAGACATTTGGCTTCGATGTCTTATGTCGCCAAGCCACATCTCTCCGCCATTTTGCAAAGAGTTTTTTGATAAACCAAAGATTTTATCCGGATAATCGTCAAGCAGGCAGGCAAGCACACAAACATACATTTCACTCCAACTATCAGCTTCATGCCGCTTCCCGAAATACTCAAGATAGATCGGCTTTGTGTGTAGGTATGTGTTGTTTGAACTGGTGAAGTCTACAAAATTGAGGCCATTATCGTTTGCGTTATAGGGCTGCGACTCTTCTTTTACAGTGTTTTCAGTGTTTGAATGATTACCCTGATGTTTTTCTAAATTATCATTAGGATTATTTGGAGTGTCAAGTTTTTTATTAACTACATCGACCGGTTTAACAAATGAAACGCTTTTGGACCTTCCCTCCGTTTCTTTCTGTCTGTTTACCAAATAGCGTTCATAGTAATTGCATGCCTCGAACATGTCGGTAATTTTTTTTCTTTGCCAAACTCGTAAACCCCAATCTTTTTTAATGGCTATACGCAGACTCGCAATGACTTTTGCCTCTGACACCTCAAAAAAAGGTATTTGCAACAACTTTTTAGATATCGCATAATCTTCGACAAATGAATAAACTTTTTCCATTTCAGAGAGCTTTTCAGCGGTTACCTGATTGGACAACCATTCCATAAAGCTTTTTTTAGAATGTTCGCTCAAATTAATCTCTTGTTTTGCTTTTTTCAATATCTCTTTAAACAGCCTCATGTTTGTTTTGTAAAGATGAACCATGTCTTTAAACAAGTTTGAAGTGTTCTTAAGCCCGAAGTCACCATCTGTCATCAGATATTGGATTTCTGAAAGCCTCATGCTAATTCCGTTTTCATTCCGGAATATACCATCTATCTCAATGCCCAACCATTTAGCCCGTTGACGTAGTTGGTTTGATAAGAGGGGAACAGCTTCTTTCAAAGTAAGCTGTTTCGCTTCAACTTGAAGATAAGTGTCAATCAAAAGTGCGGTTTCTTCTTCATCCCAAGGGATTCTGATCGCCATGGCGTCTTCCTCTTAAATAAATTCCCAAAGATTATCCACCTACAATTAAACACCTTAACAGATGCTTTAGATGCTGTTAAAAGGTGTTGTCGAGTTAAATCTTTGTACTAGATTAAAAAGTTTCACTTATTCTATCATCTTTAAGCAATTTTTGCTACAATCAAGGCTAATTTCAATCATCTTTTTCAATCCGAAACATAACCGCTTGCCGGGTATAAGCGGTTGCCGGGGTTTATTTTTATGTCCTTGTGTGGTAAAGTATGACCTGTGATTATATCTTTGCAACCGCAAAGCAAAGGGGCGAAATATGGTTCTTAAAGAGTTGATAAAGTTTTCAAACAAATACGGCGCCGATGAGGAACTGGTGCTCGCAGGAGGCGGGAATACTTCGGCAAAAGAGGGGAATATACTCTATGTAAAGGCTTCCGGTTTTCCCCTTGCCGGCATTAATGAAGAAGGCTTTGTAAAGATGGACAGGCGTAAGCTGGACGAGATGTTTACAAAAGATTATCCTGACGATGACGCTGTCAGAGAAGCCCTTGTTTTGAAAGATTTGATGGCGGCCAGGCTCCCCGGGGAAGAGCGGAAACGCCCGAGCGTGGAAACTTCCCTGCACGGCATTTTTCCTCAAACCTTTGTTCTTCATCTGCATCCTGCCATTGTTAATGCCCTTACCTGCGCAAAACGGGGAAAAGAGTCGGCAGAGGAATTGTTCGGCAATGACTTTATCTGGATTGGTTCCACTAAGCCCGGATATTTGTTGGCAAAGGCCTGCTTTTCCGCCATGGAAGATTACAGCATTAAAAACGGTAAGACGGCCAATGTTTTAATAATGCAAAATCACGGTATATTTATAGCGGCTAACAGCCCGGAGGAGCTTGAAAACCGCCTTAAGGATATATTGAACAAGATCTCAACTCGGATAAAGAGGTTGCCTGACATGTCTCAAACGAAACTTCCAAATGACGGACCTGAACAGATGAAAACGGCTATACGAAATGTATTGGGAAAAAGCGTTTACATTTGCCGCGATTCCGGTGCGGAGGCCCTGAGACTCAGTGCAAATCTTTCAGAGGCTCAACCGTTGTTGAAGCCTTTTACTCCCGATCACATTGTATATTGCAAGGCTTATCCTCTCTATTTGGAAAGTGTTAATGACTTTGAGAAGCAATACAACCTGTATTCGGAAAAAAACGGTTATCCGCCTAAAATCATCCTTTTGAAGGGTATGGGTTTTTTTTCCTTAGCTTCAACCGAAAAGGAAGCGGTGCTTGCAAAAAAACTGTTTAACGACGCTGTAAAAATTGCGGTTTATTCCGAAAGTTTTGGCGGCCCGTTGCATATGGAAGATGATTTAATCGACTTTATTGTCAATTGGGAGGTGGAATCATACCGTCAAAAACAGGCCTGATAAGTATTTTGTAAAAGCAAAATGCTATTTCTGAAAGAGGAGAGAGAAATGACACTTGAAAAAGCAAAGCAAACAGCCAAAGAAAATGTGAACAGCCGCCCTGAATCAGCCGGCCGTTTGGCGGGTAAAATTGCGGTTGTAACCGGTGCCGCCCAAGGGTTGGGCTTAGGTCTTGCAAAACAAATGCACATGCAGGGAGCGGCAGTGATTTTGGCAGACCTGCCCATGCAAAAGGAAGCGGCGGAAACGGCTATTGCCGAATTAGGTGGCAGAGCGGCTTTTGTTTCCGTGGATGTAAGTGATGAAGAATCGGTTAAATCCATGGTTTGTGATGCGGTGGAAGTTTTCGGCGGGCTTGATATTATGGTGTCAAATGCAGGTATTCTTAAAGCCGGCTCCCTTTCGGAAATGGACTCGGCTACTTTTGAAAGAGTCAACAAGGTAAACTATACCGGTTATTTTTATTGTGCCAAATACGCCTCGGAGATTATGAAAGCCCAGTATGAGGCGAACAATAAAATGTGGAGCGATATTATTCAGATTAACTCAAAGTCCGGATTAACGGGCTCTAAAAATAATTTTGCCTATGCCGGAGGGAAGTTCGGCGGAATAGGACTTACACAGAGTTTTGCCTTGGAACTTGCACCTTTTCAAATAAAAGTAAATGCGGTTTGCCCCGGTAATTATTATGACGGCCCGCTTTGGTCTGACCCCGAAAAGGGCTTGTTTGTTCAATACCTAAAAGCCGGTAAAGTATCCGGAGCAAAAACGATAGAAGATGTTAAAAAGCATTATCTTTCCCTTACCCCTATTAACAGGGGCTGTATGCCGGAGGATGTGGCAAAAGCGGTTTTCTATTGTGTGGAACAGTGCTTTGAAACAGGGCAGGCCATACCCGTAACGGGTGGACAGGTTATGCTCTCATAAGGGTTAATAGTTGCGGCTCAAAAAACAACTCATTGCTTAAGGCGGTAATATTTGTGCTGAATCTCAATCAATTGAATAATCCGAATCCCGCTTGCCGTTTGGAAGCACTTAGGAGAATTATCGGGGAAGAAAAAGAACGGCCTGCGGTTTTACTGATGTATGCAAATAATCATATTCATACCACCTACTCCTTTTCTCCCTATTCTCCCACAGCGGCTGTATACTATGCCCGGGCAGCGGGTTTACAGACGGCGGGATTGATGGACCACGACACCATAGCGGGCGCCTCGGAGTTTATTGAGGCGGGCAAGATAGCGGGTATTGCCACAACAATCGGATTGGAATGCAGGGTAAGCCTTGCCGGAACCCCGTTGGAAAATCTTCGTGTCAACAATCCCGACCAGACAGGCAACATTTATATGGCGTTGCACGGAGTTCCCCATACTCAAGTGGAATATTTGCAGAATGTATTTAAGCCCCTGCGTGAAGAAAGAAATTTGCGCAATGTAAAAATGGTAGAGAACCTTAATTCTCTTATGTTGCCTTTTGGAATAGAGTTGGATTTTGAAAAAGAAGTTTTGCCGATTTCTCAGTACTCGGTCGGCGGAACCGTAACGGAACGGCATTTGCTTTTTGCATTGGGGGAAAAGATTGAGCAGAAAGCGGGCAAGGAAAATACAGCCGATTTTTTAGCGGAGAAAATGAGCCTGCTCTTAACGGAAAAACAGAGAAGCCAACTTTCCGACAGGAAAAATCCGTATTTTCTCTATGATTTGCTGGGAGTGCTCAAAGCTGAATTAGTGTCTCGCTTTTATATACCGGCTACAACGGAATGTATGCATATTTCTGAACTTTCCCGATTGGCTCGGAAAACGGGGAGCCTTCTTTGCTACGCTTATCTTGGTGATGTGGGAGAATCCGTAACAGGGGACAAAAAGAGTCAAAAATTCGAGGACGATTTTCTGGATCTGCTTTTTGAGGTTCTTAATGAACAGGGGATTAACGCCATTACCTATATGCCCTCACGCAACACGGATGCCCAACTCAAAAGGGTTCAAAAAATGTGCAGGGAACACGGCTTTATCGAAATTTCAGGTGAAGATATAAACTCGCCCCGTCAATCTTTTATTTGTGAGCAACTTGCAAAGCCGCAGTTCAAGCATTTGATTGATGCCACTTGGAAACTTATCGAAAGGGAACAGGCAGAAACGAAACGGCAGTTAAGTGCAACGAATTAAACTATACAGACCACATAAAAGATGAGCGGCGGTTGATTTGATTCAAATCAACCGCCGCCGGATTATGTGTTTTACTTAATCACGGGTAAAGAATCAAACGATTTTTGCAGTTCTTCATCTGTCGGGATGTAATCCTGCATTTCGCCCCTTAAATAGGAGTCATACCCTGACAGGTCAAAATAGCCGGTACCGGTAAGATTAAAGAGAATTGTCTTTTCCTCGCCGGTCTCTTTGCATTTAAGCGCTTCATCCATCGCAGCCTTGATGGCGTGTGAAGACTCGGGTGCCGGGAGCAGTCCTTCACATCTGGAGAAAGTAACGGCTGCGTCGAAGATTTCCGTTTGTTTCACGGAAACCGCATCCATATATCCGTCGTGATAAAGTTTGCTTAGGACTGATGCCATGCCGTGATAGCGCAGACCGCCCGCATGGTTGGAGGAGGGGATGAACTCGCAGCCCAAGGTGTACATTTTCATCAGCGGAGTCATCTTGCCCGTATCGCCAAAGTCATAGGCATATTTACCCCGTGTGAGGGATGGACAGGAAGCGGGTTCCACTGCGATAAAGCGGATATCGCTTTTGCCCTCAATCTTGTCTTTCATATAGGGCGCAATGAATCCGCCCAAGTTGGAGCCGCCGCCGGCACAGCCTATTACAATATCGGGATACTCATCGTACATGTCCATAGCAGCTTTTGTCTCCAAACCTATAATGGACTGATGGAGAAGAACATGATTTAACACCGAACCCAAGACATATCTGGTATTTGGGGTGGTAACGGCTTTTTCCACCGCTTCGGAGATGGCGATGCCCAGCGAGCCCGAGGTGCCCGGGAACTTCTCAAGAATATCACGGCCGACCTTTGTTGTGTCCGAAGGACTGCTGAAGATTGAGGCTCCAAAGGTTTCCATAACACTTTTACGATAAGGCTTCTGATTATAACTGCCGCTTACCATATAAACAATAAGTGGAATGCGATAGTAGGCACAGGCCATTGCCATTGCGGTTCCCCACTGTCCGGCGCCGGTTTCAGTAGTGAGAGAAGTTATGCCCTCCTCTTTGGCATAATAGGCCTGAGCAATGGCGGTATTCAATTTATGGCTGCCGGAGGTATTGTTGCCCTCAAATTTGTAGTAGAGTTTGGCGGGAGTTCCCAGTTCTTTTTCAAGGCAGTAAGCCCGAATAAGGGGTGACGGACGGCACATTTTATAAAAATCGATTATGCCTTGGGGAATATCAATATACTGTGTGGTATCGTCCAGTTCCTGACGGGAAAGCTCTTTGCAAAAAATAGGATAAAGTTCTTCTTCGGTTAAGGGCTTAAGTGTGCCGGGGTGCAGCATGGGGTCAGGCTTTTCTTTCATATCGGCGCGCAGGTTATACCATTGCCGGGGGATAAGTTCTTCCGGAAGATTAATACGATAAGGGACATTATTTTTGTTTGACATTTCTGCCGCTCCTTTCAATTTTAGAAACAATTAAATTTTCAGTAATAATACTTAAATGGCTGATATCCATTAGGTTTTGTTTTTTTATAACTGTCACCATCGAAAGACCGTCAGTTCATTTCGGTTATTAAGTTTTGTCATAAAAACCACTCCTTTCAGTAAAAAAAACAACCCCCGTCCCAAAAGGGACAAGAGCCATTCTCCTGCGGTACCACCCTAATTGATAAAATCGTATAAAACCGATTTACATCCTCTCGCTTTAGCGCACTTCACATGCACCCTTCCCTGATAACGGGTGAAGTCCCCGTCAGAAACTACTTGCGGATAAACTCCGCTTTCGGTCTGCCCTCGCAAGCCCATTCAAATCGACCCTGCCTGCCGCAATTACACCGTCTGCGACTCTCTTTGAGGTGGTTGACGACCCTACTAATCTTGGTCAGCGGTTTTGATATGGTCAGATTATATCCTGACTCTTTTGGAATGTCAAGCAAAAAACAAAAAAGTTTTTTCGTTGTTATTGCCTTTTTAAAATAAATTAGGCTTGAACGATATAAAAGCTAAATATCAAACAGAAACACGGAGTCTTCTATGTTAGTAGTTCCGTGTTTCTGTTTTTAGTTAATATAAAAGCAGTAATTAGATTAGTATGAATAAGACAACCCGGTTATCTGATCAACATATAGCATATAGTTCAGTACATCGCATACTATTGAGGCGTCTATGGAGTCTAAGCAACTGTCGCCGTTAAGATCTCCGGCAAGATACCGATAAGAAACATCGCTCCAATCATAAAAGCCGTGCTCATAGTCGGTAATCTGTGCGCTATCCCCATCGTCAATGTTGCCGTCCCCGTTAACATCGCCGTAAATAATTACGGTGAAAGATTGCAGAATTTCATTTGTGGAGTTATCAATAAAATTAACCTTTGAACCGGTTCCCAACAACCCGCTAGCAGTTTCATACTCTAAACGACCATATCCTGAAACCAGCACAAAGCTTTTCTCAAAAGCAGTCGGTGTCAACCCGGGTTTGAGACCGTATATATAGCTTTCCTGGTAATCGATGACTGTCGTGGAGTTTTCACGAGGATTTATGGAGGGTGGAAGCGGCTTCCAAAGAGCTGTATAAGTTAAATCAGTTGTACCTACATAGTCGTCAACATCCGGTGTCCACCCGAGGAATTCGTGCCCTGCCCGTGTGACAACCGGCGGGACGATAGGGGAGCCTTGCCTTAAAAACTCAACTGTTCCGCCTTCACCGCCGTTGGCATCAAAGGTTATGCAATATCTGATTACAGCCCATTGCGCTACAAAAGTTGTATCTTCACCGGGTACTGTGGGGGGAACAGACGGTTCCCAACCGGCAAAAATATAACCGGTTCGGACAACCGTCGGTGCGATAAGCTCCGAACCGCATTTCATGACGGTACTGTAGCCGCCTTCGCCTCCGTTGGCGTCAAATGTTATGAGATAGTCGTTTGCAACCCACTGCGCTGTAAAATATACCTGATGCGCAGGGGGCGGATCGGGGATTTCCGGTTCCCAACCGACAAAAGTGTAGCCCGGCCTTGTAACTACAGGGGCACAATCTTCGAGGGAATCCCAAAGATAAAACATTCCGCTTCGGCCGCCGGTGCCGCCGCCCGGGTCAAATGTATAGGCAAACATTACCGGTTCCCAAACCGCAGTGAAATATAATTCTTCCGCAGGCATAAATTCCGGTACTTGAGGATACCAACCCACAAATTCATAACCGTAACGAGTCACCGTCGGGGGTGTCAGTGTGGAGTTATACGGTATTTGCAGTTCACATCCTCCATCACCGCCGGCGGCGTCAAATACCACATTAAAAGTATTAGCATTCCATTTTGCAGTGAAAGTCATATCCCTGTCAGGCATAGTTGGCGGAACAGCAGGTTCCCAGCCATCAAAAGTATAATTTTCTTTACTAACTGTCGGCGCCTCCAAAGGTTCTCCAAAGTTCACTAAAAAGGAACCTCCCCCGGTGCCGCCGTTAGGTTCAAAAGTCGCCGTATAAGAATTAACATTCCATATCGCCGTGTAAACAGTATCCTGAGCCGGTACTCTGCTCGGAACCGAGGGTTGCCATCCTGCAAGGGTATAACCCTTACGGGTTACAGTTGGAGCCGTCAGGGGAGAGTTGTACTCGAGTGTTTGAGAAATGCCCCCTTCTCCGCCGTTAGCGTCAAATGTCATGGTGTAACTGTTAATTGACCATTGTGCGACATATACCGTGTTTGTGTCAGGTACAACGGGCGGAACATGCGGAGACCATCCGGTGAATGTATAGCCTGTTTTTATCACTTCGGGCGGAGTAAGGCTCGCTCCCGCAACGAGTGAAACGGGACCGTAACCTCCGGTTCCTCCGTTGGCATCAAAAGTGATTTCCACTCTTTTTTGCCAAACCGCATAAAGTGTAAAATCTTCAGAGCCGGAATTTACCGTTCCTCCGTCTTCAATAAAAAGTCCGGTGCCGTCAGCTTTGGTGTTCCAGCCGATAAAATGATAGCCGGGCTTGGTAATACCGGTGTTCAGATTCAAATTAACCATGGCGTATTTGTTGACAAGCTGGCTTTTCATTGTGCCGGTTCCGCCATTGGCGTCAAAGTTTATCATGACTTTGGCCAAATCGCTTTCCGCTGAAAACTCGTTTGTATATGTCCCGTCAATATTCAGTTCATATATGCTCACTCCGGGGTCATCATCTTTATAGCCGAACACCAAACCTGTAGAATCACCGTAACCCAAATCAATTCCGTCAGGGGTGGTCAGGGTAAACTCGTTTAGATGGTCATGGCCGAAGTATGCTCCTTTCATGTTACCGTAGTCCCGCCAGGCCTCATAAAGAGTTTTGCTGCCGTATGAAGAAGAGGAACGGTGAGCAACCGAGGTATAGATGTTAAAATTAGCGGGACACGGACCTTCACGGAAAATGTCATCATACACATTTGAAGACGATCGTTCCCAATTTATGTATGAGGGATTAAGCGCCCATTTGTCCAGACTGTAAGGCAGTGCTCCTCCTCTTTTGCCGTTATTGTCTTTAATCATCAAATCATAAACATCCGGTACTATAATGTGCATAAACCACAGGGAAGGTACATCCGGATATTGCAGGCTTCGCTGTACATAGTAATCAATCTGATCCGTGTAAGGGCAGTCATAGGAACCGGAGGAGGGGGTATCGTTGGAATCCATCAAATATATCTGATAAGCCGGTGTGCCCTCCGTTTGGCCATGCGGATAGATGGGGATAACGCCGTTCCCCACACCGGTGAGTTCGACTACATCGTGGTTAATAAACAGGTTGCCCCCCTTAGTTGCGTAGTACTCGTATTGCTCGGTTTTAGAGCCGGGGTTTCCAATAATACTGCTTTCCGCATCGTGGTTGCCAAAGGTGACTGCAAATTTGGTGTTACTGTTAATAATCGGTGCTAAAAACTTGTCCACGGAAGTCCTGAAGTTGGCGGCGGAAATCGAGCCTTTAATATTGTCGCCCGTGAAAAGAACTAAATCAGGACTATATCGTGTAATTGCATCAGCAAGAACCGAAGTTATACGCGAACTGACATTCTGGTCACTTTGAATATCGGTTACCTGCATTATCCTGAACTTTCCGTCAGCGTTAAACTGCAAAGAGTCTGTTGCAGCTTTGGCTTGTATGGCGAAAAACGGGACAGATGTAATCAACAAAGCGAAACTAATTAGCCAGCAAAAAAATGATCTGATACTGTTTTTCATTATGAACACCTTTCAATAAAGCAGGCCTGTGCAAGTGAAAACAGGTGGAGCCAAATTAATTTTTTTTGTACTCATGCCGCAAGACCTGTGCCTTGCGGCATTTTCGTTGCTGATAGCAATTGGAAAAAATCAGGGAAAGCGATATTGTCACAGAGGATTCTGATCCAGTTCGTATACTCCGCAGATAGCCGCTTTAACTGAATTAAGATCAAATACATCAATAACACCGTCGGCATTTACATCAGCTGCCAAACCGGCGGCAAAGCCTAAGCCGGAGGCATCTTCGCAGAAAGTCACAATGTTCTTCAGTATTGCAATGTCATCAGCGTTCACCAAGCCGTCCGAGTTTACATCGCCAAAGATTACAATTACAAGTGTTTCAACGGTTTCTCCCGTAACCCGGTCAACCAAATCAACTGTGGTTCCGGTTCCGAAACTGCTGCCAACAAAGGTGTAGCGCAGTTCGCCGTCTCCGCCGACCGTGACAAAATTCTGTTCAAAATCTGCGGTAGAAAGCCCTTCCCCCAAACCGTAGATAACACCCTTGTCTCTATCTATAACGGTCGAGGTGTCGGCTTCGGGGTTAAGTGTTACAGGCCTCCTTGCCCATACCGCATAAAGTGTAGTATTGGCGGCAGGAATGGCGTAATTGTCAAGAGGCTCTGTCGCATCGGCTGATTCAGCCCAACCGAGGAATATGAAGTGCGGTCTGCTTATATCTGATTGTGCCGGCAAGACGACAGGTGTTCCCTGCTGCCCTGATTGGTCTGCAGGTACAGTGCCGGTTCCGCCATTCAAATCGAAAGATACTTTGATATCCGGAACGGGCACGTAAATAGCGTACAGGCTGCTTGCGACTGTTGCCGGAGCCTTGTACTCCCAAAATCCGGAGTCAGCTTCGGGGTCGGTGTTCCAGCCCGCAAAGGTATAGCCTTTTTTTGTGTAATCATTGTAATCGGAGAGGTCAACCGTGGTATCTACAAAAGTGTCGATTTCAACGCCGTCGGCCCCGGTTCCCGTATTGGCAAATAAGGTGATTTTGTGCTCATTGGCGGTCCAAACGGCCCAGAGGGTTGCCCCTTCGGTAAGCATGGTGTAATCGGCCATATCTGCATAAACCGGCTCACCGTCGGCGGTAGTTGCCCAGCCTGCGAAACTGTAACCTGACTTGGAGTAGGCGTTGGCTGTCAATGCTTTAGTAGCACCGATCTCAAAGCTCTGGGCCGCCATAGAACCGCCGGTAGCGGTGTTCCCTTCAAAAACAAGGTCAAAGGAGCCTCCAAGCCACTGTGCGGTGAAAGTCATGTCGGAATCGGGGATGGTGGGGGGAATGGAGGGAGTCCAACCGCCGAATGTATAGCCGGCCTTAACGGGATTGGCGGGCGGGGTTAAAGCAGCGCCGAATTTACCGTTAATGGGTGATATTGCAGTACCGCCGTCCGAGTCAAAGGTCATGGTGAAACGGCCTCTCTTGTAGTAAACAGACAGTACAAGACTTCCGTTACCTAAAATGGTGCCGGAGGCAAGATATGAGGGGTGCTCCGTGTTGGGGACGAAGCCGGGGTATTCAAGGATTTCCGCTTCCGCCACTGTATCGGTGGTACCTAAAAAATTGTTGGTTTTGTTCCAGTTATAATTGCCGTTTAAGTCCTCAAGGTAGTATTCAACCTTATAAGGAGTATTATCATTTGCATCCCAAACAGCATATAAGTTAACTGAGGCACCGTTTACGGTGGTTAAGTTTGTTACACTTTGCCCGGGGACAAATTCAGCAGTTTCGGAATCAGGCAAGACAGACCAACCGAGGAATGTGTAGCCGACTCGAACCGGCTCGGCTAAAGGAATGTTAAAAGGAACATCATAGGTAGCAAAGCCGGGACCGGGGGCCGACGAACCGCCGTTTGCCTTGTACAAAACGGAGTATACAATCGGGTTCCATTTTGCGTAAAGTACTGCTCCTTCGGTATTCATCGTGAAAGAAGCACCGTTATTATATGCTTTCGTACCCGTCGGAGTTTGTGCCCACCCGGTGAAAGTATAGCCCGGTCTGGTAAAGTTGTTGAGTGTAAGGTTAGCGGTTTGGCCAAAGGCAAGAAGCTGTGCATCCATTGTTCCGGTTACATCCGGTGCGTTGGCGTTAAAGGTGATGGCATAAGTGCCTGTTTCCCAAGAAGCGTAGAGAGTAATATTATTCGGAACATTTAAGGTTAACGGATCTCTGTCACTGTAGGCTATAATGCCGTTGTCCGCATCCTGCTTACTTAAAGCCCAGCCGCGAAATGCTTTTCCTAAAAGGGAAAACTCGTTTTGGGCAAGTGTAACGGTGCTTGAATAGGCGATTGATTGCGATGCCATGGAGCCGGAGGCTCCGTTGGCATTAAAGAATATCTGATAAACTGAGGGTGTCCAAAGGGCATAAAGAGTTATAGAACCGTTGGGCTGAGCAACAAGGTTTGAAACAATCTGCTGGTTTGCATAAGTGGGTGAACTGTCGTCAGGTGTCAAACCCCAACCGGCGAATGTATATCCGCTTCTCACGAAACCGTTATTGTTGAGAGCTTTTGGAGTATCATAAACATGGTCTGACATTGCCGTTACCCCGCCGGTGGCGCCGTTTCCGTTGTAATTGACTTTGTAGTTGTTGGGCGTCCATTTGGCATAGAATGTTATGTCATCTCCGCCTACTTCCCAAAATCCCATATCTTCAACCACTACAGCACCTGACGGTGTGGTGGCCCACCCGGCGAAAGTGTAACCGAGCAGCTCGAATTGGTTTGCATCTAAAAATGCCGTATCGCCGGCCTGCACAGTAAGAGCGGACATCTCGCCGATGCCGCCGTTGGCATTGTAAGTTATAGTTATTTCTTTAAGTTCCAAACCGTCTATAGCCTCTTTTAACTTCATTGCACAGTAGTCTACATAGGGCTGATAGATGACGTTGTAACCGGTGTCCCGGCATGCCGTTGCGGCATTATACGCTTCTTCCATAGCTGAGCGGCTGCTGTCTGTGTAATAATTATACTTTCCGTCTTCCCAGAAATATAACATTTCACTAATCTCAGTGTCCTGATTGTCAACACCGTTAATCAACGTGCTCAGGGGTAAAACCTGGGAGCCGTAAAAAGTATTGCCCAAACCGGTAGTTATAAACTGAGAACTGTTGTTGTTAAGATTAGCGGGAGCCAGAACAAGGCTGCTCACATAACCGTTTAAAGAAATCAGTGTGTTGTCGATATCCGTTTGGGTGGTGCTTGGTTTTTGCATCGTTTTCCAGGCCTGTTCATAAGCGTTGCTGAAAGTTGACCAACCGGCCGAGTAATACCAGGCTTGCGGATTTTTTCCTTTATTGCTGTTGGTAATTCCGCCGTTTTCCGGGTCAAGGCCGTTTACCGTCATTATCGTGGTAACATTCGTTGTACCGCCAACCGTTTTGACATTTGTTCCGATAACGTTATTAAGTTTCGCACGTAATGCCAACTTTGTCACATTGATTATATCGATTGTTATTGCATGGTAATACTGCATCCAGTTTGGACTGATTCCCGGTGTAGGCAGGTCGCCTCGGGCGGTCCATTGTGTAACCAATGTGTAGGTACCGCCGGCGCCGCTTCCGTATAGTGTGGAACCGGTTTCCATGCCCTTATATAGGAACCCGCCGCCGAGGGATTGAGTTCCGTCAACCGGTCCGCTCGGGTTAAGGGCTGCCAACGCTCCCGGGTGGCTCTCACCAAGAACATTACCGGTAGCGCCCGTATATTCCACATCACCGCTGCGCACATGAATGGTTTCGTATGTCAAATCCCTGTCGGAACTTGTGGAGCGTGCGTCGCCGTGGATAAAATAATGCATTCTGAGGTTATTGGATTCCAGGGTTTGAACGCTTGAATCCAAATAAACAAGTGCATGAGCGCGCCTGCCGTCGCCGCTTGCAAAAGTTCCCTGCCCGTCCGCTATATACTTGTCACCCCAGCCCGAGTGCGGCGGGTCGGCAATGAGCATGGTCTTTTTTGGGATAGTTGTATCACCGTCATGCACACGGGAGTTGTTGCTGAAATCAAAGTAGCCGGCGCTGTATTCGGCACCGCTGTTTGCCGCAATTTGCAGAGAGGCGCCGTAAACGCCGCGGCCCAAAAGCCGTCCCACATACTGGACATCGGCAGCGTTTTTTACATTGGAATAAGCGGAAGCAAATGCCCATATTCCCGCAGGGAAAATAACGTTTTCCACATATGAATGGCCGACGGTGGTATAAGTGTCGGTCACCGGAACGCCTGTATAAGGGTTATTCCAAGTGTAGTTGTAAGTTATTGCCACTTTCAGCAAACTGCCTGCGGTGGCGGTTCCTCCCCGAATTTCCCAAGTGGCGGAAGTTGTGTTGCTCAAAGAACCGGAAATTCGGGTTGCCACAGCCGTAGCTCCGCTTATTGAAATATCGGTAATGTTAACGGGTTCAGAGGTAGTAAATGCAATAAACGGCCAAGCAGGTGTCTCTCCGTCATAAGCCTGCAAGGCATATTCTCCGTCAATGAGCGGGACGCCGGAAGGTGTTGCCTGCTTAATGGTTGTGCCGCTGCCCATAGAGTTATCCGCAGCACCCACTCTTATGACATCCGTAAGATCAAGCGTAATGTTGGGGGCAGGTCTGCGGAACAAGCTTTTGTCAAAAGGAAGAATTCCCTGTGCCAAAGCGGTTTGAACCGGGAAGGCAATTCCAACCATGGTGAAAACCATCGCAAAGGTTAAGAGCAGACTGGTAATTTTCTTAAAAATTCTCATAAAATGACCTCCACGTATTTGAATTTGCGCACAGTTTCTCTTATACATTCTTATACGAATTTATTCTACATAAAAACAACTATCATGTCAACCTAATAAAAAATGTAAACAATGAAGAACTTTTAGGTGCAAAATCGTCAGATTTGCTTTGATCAAATACTTGAATAATATAGGATTGGTGCTATAATTGGGTCAATTCGCAATTGGGAAGGAGTACCTGATGAACCGTAAAACTTTTTATATCACCACTCCAATTTACTACCCCTCCGGTAAGCTGCATATCGGCCACAGCTATACAACTGTCGCCGCCGATACTGTCGCCAGATATAAGAGGCTGAAAGGCTTTGATGTGATGTTTTTGACCGGAACCGATGAGCACGGTCAAAAAATCGAAGATAAGGCGAAGGAAGCCGGTGTAAGCCCCAAGGCTTATGTGGATAAAATTGTGTCCGGAATCTTGGACTTATGGAAGCTGATGAATATAAGCAATGACAGGTTTATCAGAACCACCGACAAAGAGCATGTTGCCGCCGTTCAAAAGATTTTTAAGCGCCTTTACGATAACGGCGATATCTATATGGGCACATATGAAGGCTTGTACTGCAAGCCTTGTGAGGCTTTTTGGACGGAAACTCAAGCACATGAAGGCAAATGCCCGGATTGCGGCGGCGAGGTACACTATGCCAAAGAAGAGGCCTATTTTTTCCGTTTGTCTAAATATGCGGATAAGCTTCTAAAACACTATGAGGAACATCCCGACTTTATAGAACCCAGAAGCCGCCTTAACGAGATGGTTAATAACTTCATTAAACCCGGTCTTGAAGATCTTTGTGTCTCGCGCACATCTTTCAAGTGGGGTGTCCCCGTGGATTTCGACCCCGGCCACGTTGTGTATGTTTGGGTCGATGCTTTATCCAATTATATAACTGCTCTCGGGTACGCTTCCGAAGATGACGGCGATTATAAAAAGTTTTGGCCTGCCGATGTTCATCTTGTAGGTAAAGAGATAGTACGTTTTCACACCATTATCTGGCCCGCCATGCTGATGTCTCTGGGCGAGCCGCTCCCGAAGAAAGTCTACGGCCACGGCTGGCTGCTTTTGGAAGGGGGTAAAATGAGCAAATCAAAGGGTAATGTAGTGGATCCGGTAGTCCTTTGCGGGCGTTACGGTGTGGATGCCATTCGTTATTTTCTCTTAAGAGAAGTTCCTTTCGGCTCAGACGGTGTTTTCAATAATGAAGCTTTGATTAACAGAATAAATTCCGATTTGGCTAATGACTTGGGCAACCTTGTTTCCCGCACGGTCGCAATGGCGGAAAAGTATTTCCCCGACGGAATACAAGCCGAGCGTGAAAAGGGCGACTTTGATGATGACCTGATTTCGCTTTGCCTTACAACAAAAGATATTATAGAGGCGGAATTGGAAAATTTGCAGTTTTCTACGGCTTTGGCGGAACTTTGGAAACTGATCTCACGAACAAATAAATACATAGATGAAACCGCACCCTGGCAGTTGGCAAAGGATGAAGCTAAGCGGGCAAGGTTGGCGGCGGTTTTGTATAATCTTTGCGAGAGTATAAGAATTATTTCAATATTATTGGAACCCTTTATGCCTTCAACCACTACTAAAATAAGGGAGCAAATCGGTTTTGAGCCGAGTGTTGCGGGTTGGGAAGACTCCGGCAAATGGGGCTTATTGCCTGATAAAATTAAAACATGTAAAGGTCCGGTAATTTTTCCGAGGATTGACTCCGTTAAGGAGTTGGAGGAATTGGAAGCGCAAAACATGGCTGTCGATTCCGCCGAGGAAGAAAAAGAGGCCGGTTCGAAACAGATCGATATTGAAAGTTTTGCCGCTGTTGATTTAAGGGCAGCAAAGGTTATAACCTGTGAGCCTGTCCCCAAGTCTAAAAAACTTTTGAAACTGACCCTTGATGACGGTAGCGGCGCTGAGCGCACGGTAGTCTCCGGCATAGCAAAATGGTACAAACCTGAAGATTTGATAAACCGCGGTGTTGTACTGGTATCAAACCTGAAACCCGCAGTGTTATTCGGAGTTGAAAGCCGGGGTATGATTTTGGCGGCGGACAGCGGCGAAGATGATGTGAAGGTAATTTTTGCCGATGACTTACCGCCGGGTTCTAAAATCAGGTAGAGAAAATGTGCAGCCTTTTTGACAGTCACGCTCATTATGATGATGATGCCTTTGACCGGGACAGGGACGAAGTGATTTCCGCCTTGCCCGGTGCTGGTATTAGCGGTGTCATAAATTGCGGAACCGATTATAATAGTTCCCGTCTCAGTCTTGCCTTGAGTGAAAAGTACAGCTTCGTTTTTGCCGCTTGCGGAATTCATCCCCACAACGCTGCGGATGTAGAGCCGGAATCTATAAAAGAGGGGCTTGCCCCTCTTTTGTCTGCGGGAAAATGTGTTGCTTTGGGTGAAATCGGTTTGGATTATCACTACGATTTTTCCCCCCGGAAAGTTCAGCTTGATGTTTTTGAAGAACAGCTGAAAATCGCTTCCCGGTATAACCTGCCCGTGATTATTCATAACCGTGAAGCTCATGCCGATACCCTCAGACTGTTACAAGAGTATAGGCCCAAGGGGGTTCTTCACTGTTTTTCAGGCAGTGCGGAAATGGCGGCCGAAGCAGTCAAGTTAGGGATGTATATCGGATTGGGAGGCGCAGTCACATTTAAAAATGCAAGAAAGCCCCTCGAAGCGGCAAAGTCTGTACCGCTTGAGAGGCTTTTAATTGAAACGGACTGCCCCTATATGGCTCCGGTTCCTTTCAGAGGTAAAAGGTGCGACTCAACAATGTTAAAGTTTACCGCTCAAAGAATTGCGCAAGAAAGAAACATCACTTACGAGAGCCTGTGTGAGGCTGCCGACCGAAATGCCCGAAAACTGTTCGGCCTCTGATCTTAAATTTATCGGGTGACTCTATAAACCGAAGGCACCGGGGATTATGTAAGCTACAACAGACATAATCAGTCCGGCAATTAATACGCCGAGAGCAACCAACGGAAAAGATTTTTTCACAGGCATTTCCAACAATGCGGCTATAAGGGCTCCTGTCCAGCCTCCGGTGCCCGGCAACGGGATTGCTACGAATACAACCAGTCCGAAATCCCGCCATCTTTTAACCTTTTCACTCTGCCGCAAAGAGCGCTCTTCAAGCTTCTTGATTAATTTCGAGAAGCCTTTTTTATTGCGCAAAAAGTTGAAGATGCTTCTGATAAAAATAAGGATAAACGGAATGGGGAGAATGTTGCCTAAGTAACAAATGACAAACGCCGGAACAAGATTTACCCCTAAGAGTTTTGCCGCAATAAGTCCTCCCCGTAATTCCAATACGGGCAGAAGTGAAACGATGAAAACAATTAATTCATTCGGGATTTTATCCCGCAAAAGCTGAATAAGATCATTTGCTAAAGTTTGTGTCATACATTGCCTCCGGTTAAATTATTATTTGTCAAAAAATCGTATGCTTTCTTCAGTATTCTTCTATCATTTTCAAAACGCAACCTTGACTTTGCCTTTTCATACTTAAGCCAGGCGTAATCACTGATTTCCGATTTTTGAATTGTCGGTGTGGCTTGCGATGTTTTAGCCAGGAACAAATTAACCTGTTTTTCAACGCCATTTGTTAAAACATATGTGGAAACCGCTTCAAAGTCCGGCAGCAGTTCAACATCCAACCCGGTCTCTTCCGATACTTCTCTGCAAGCCGTTTGCTTCGGTGTTTCTCCGTCTTCTATATGTCCTTTCGGGAAACCCCAACAGGCTGAATGCCTGTTTTTTATTAGTAAAAACCTTATTACACCTTTTTTCTCTTTGAATATTACCGCCCCGTAAGACTGTTCAAAAAGGCATTCCAGAAAGTAACTTCCCTGCGGTTCAATCGAAGCCAAAGCTTCACGGATTTGAACATCTACGAAACGGCTATTATGGGGAGCAACAATCAAAATGTTCTCATTTTGACCATGTCGTTTTAAAAGCCCGATTACCCGCCCTTCAAAACTGCCAATCGGTTGAGAAAATCCCAAAATGTATGCTTCTTTCAAAGGCGCACTATTAGTTTTTGTATCTTCCAAAACGCCGTAATTGATAAGTTTATATTCGTTGCCGTCAATCCGGCTTGCCGAGTCGGCTGATTTGGTGACATTAATTTGAACCGTTTCACCGAGCATGCTGTAATTACCCCCAAAATTGAAAGCGACCGAAACTGTTTAAACGCTGTTTCAATTTCGAAAATTATAATTGAAAAGTACAGGTATTGCAAGGTGATACGAAAAATTCAAACGAATGCGATTTTACGATTTGGATAACAGCCTAAAAAATGCTTGACAACTCTATGGATTAGGTGCTATTCTTTAGTAGGAGATTTGTGACCAAAAGGGAAAATGTTTTTTAGACTTTGGAGGAATAATAAATGAAAAAGATGAAAAGGGTTTTGGCTATCCTGTTAGCCGTAATTCTTGTGGCTACGGGTGCGGGACTTAGCCTGACGAAAAAAACGCCGGCGAGCGCCGTGGTTGAACCTAAGGGCTCGGTAAGTACAACTGCCGGCCCCGGTGCTATTACTTTCTATGTGCCGGAAACAATTTATTTAGTTCCTGCTAACGGTAACGCCAGTGTTTTCCAGTACTACGTTGACTGCAATACTAACGGCACACTGAATACTCAAAGCAATAAAACAGACGGTGTGGTGTATTTCAGTTGTCCCAATGCCGATATGAACAGCATAAGTATTTCCGTATCCGGCGCTACCGTTACCCTTGGTGCGACCAGCACCTATGGAACCGAACTTAATACCACGGTAACCGGCGGCACGCTTTCAACGGCAATATCGCAAGGCAGTGTCAGTACCGTTACCTGGACCGTGTCTTACAGAGTAAAAGGTGTGCAGATGACCGCCAAGGCGTACTCCGTT